>Ga0207690_10000085_pt1 | contig 78414 bp, 69 predicted proteins | sample KBSC23metaG_FD_184315 | JGI IMG/M metagenome (GOLD analysis project Ga0207690, IMG submission 184315) | Corn rhizosphere microbial communities from Kellogg Biological Station, Michigan, USA - KBS C2-3 metaG (SPAdes) (version 2) | ecosystem: Host-associated > Plants > Roots > Rhizosphere > Soil ... | reverse complement strand
GTCCCGTAGATGGCGGGCTCGTTGATCGGCTCCTGGGACGGCAGACAGGAGTTCTTCAGCGGCACGATCGACGAGCCCGCCATCTACGGGACGGTGCTGAGCGCTACGCAGGTCAGAGCCCACTACGACGCCGCGAACGCCGCCTCGCTGGGCGCCCCGAGCGGCCTGACGGCCGTCCCGCGCTCGCCCACCCAGGTCGACCTCGGCTGGTTCGACAACTCGGTCGGCGAGACCGGCCAGGTGCTCGAGCGCAGCACCGACTCGTCCTTCACCGCGCCGACGTCGATCCCGCTCGCGGCGAGCCAGCAGTCCTACTCCGACACCGGGCTGGCCGCGGGCACGACCTACTGGTACCGCGTCAAGGCGGTCAACGGCGGGAGCTCCTCGGCCTACTCGAACGTCGCGCAGGTCACGACGCCGGCGCCCAACTCGTACACCGCGACCGTGGTCGGGGACCGGCCCGTCTCCTACTGGCGGCTCGGCGAGACGAGCGGCACGATCGCCGGCGACATCACGGTCGCAAACCCGGGCACGTACGAGGGGCCGCCAACGCTTGGCGCGGCCAGCCTGCTCGGCACGGACACGGCAAACGCGGCCGTCGCGTTCGACGGCGCGGGCGACGACGTGCGCGTCGGCCAGTCGGGCTCGCTCGACATCGGCGGCGCGATCACGCTCGAGGCCTTCATCAGGCCGACCAGCCTCCCGGCGGCCGGCAGCTTCCGTCAGATCGTCGCGAAGACCGGTTCCTACGCGCTCGACTTCAACGGCTCGGCGCTCGAGCTCACGCTCTACCAGCTCGGGGTCGCGCGCAGGCTGCAGGCACCGGCGGGCACGATCGTCGCCGGCCGCGCATACCACGTCGTCGGCACGTTCGACGGCGCCGCGGAGCACCTCTACGTCAACGGCAGAGAGGTCGCCTCCGCAGCGCTCTCAGGCGCCACCGATATGACGATCAACGGCCTTCGCATCGGCTCGTGGGACGGGACGCAGCAGTTCTTCGCCGGCACGATCGACGAGGCCGCCGTCTACAACAAGGCGCTCAGCGGGGCGCAGGTCGCAGCGCACTTCGCCGCCGCACAGCTGCCGCTCGGGGTGCCGAGCGACCTCGCCGCTTCGGCCGCGTCGGCCTCGCAGATCGACCTCGGATGGGCCGACAACGCGGGCGCCGAGACCGCGCAGATCCTCCAGCGCAGCACCGACGCGGCATTCAGCGCGCCGACGTCGATCTCGCTCCCCGCGAACGCGCAGTCCTACTCCGATACCGGGCTCTCGGCCGGCACGCAGTACTGGTACCGCGTGAGAGCGATCGACGCGAGCGACGGCTCGGCGTGGTCGCCGGTTGCCACGGCGACGACGCAGGCGGCGCCGCCGCCGGCCTCGTACGCGAGCGTCGTCGGCGCCGACGCGCCGGTCGGCTGGTGGCGGCTCGGCGAGACCTCCGGCACGACCGCGGCGAACCAGGCCGCAAGTGGGGCGGGCACGTACGCCGGCGGCTACACGCTCAACCAGCCGTCGCTGCTGGCGGCCGACATGGTCAACCGCGCCGTCGCGTTCAACGGCAGCTCGGCCCGCGTGAGCGTGGCGAGCACCAGCGCGCTGCAGCTGACGAGCAGCGTCACGCTCGAGGCGTGGATCAAGCCGACGAGCCTGCCGACCACCGGCGTCTTCCGCTCGGTGCTGACGAAGGCGGAGTCCTACTCGCTGCAGTTCAACGGGCCGCGGATGGAGTTCACGATCATGCAGAGCGGCACGCGCCGCCGGCTCCAGGCGCCGTCCGGCGCGATCGTCGCCGGCGGGACCTACCACGTGGTCGGCACCTTCGACGGCACGACACAGCGGCTCTACGTCAACGGCGCGCAGGTCGCCTCGGCTGCGCTGTCAGGCTCCGCGACGACGAACACGAGACCGCTCGTGATCGGCTCGTGGGACGGCAGCAGCGAGTTCTTCGCGGGCACGATCGACGAGCCGGCGGTCTACAACGCCGCGCTCACGGCCGGGCAGGTCGCGGCGCACTACAGAGCCGGCACGACCGGCTGACGCGCGCCGCGGTCCGCACCACGCTCCCGATAGCCTGCCCGCGCATGCGGGTCCTGTTGGTCGAGGAGGGCGGGGTCGGCGGCGTCGCCGACTACACCGCCGAGCTGGCGGCGGCGCTGGCGCGTGCCGGGTGCGCGGTCGACGTCGCAACCGCGCGCGACCACCGCTATCCACCCGCTCCGGGAGTCACGCCGCACGCGCTGTTCCCCTACGTGCGCGGCCATACCTCGATCGGCCGCGCGATCCGCCGTGCGGGCCTGTCAAAGGCGATCAACGGCGTCACGCACCTGGCAGCCGACGCGCCCCTGCTCGCGCTCGCCCGCGACGCCGACGTCGTCCACGTGCAGGGCGGAGAGTGGCCGCCGCTCGGCGCGCTGCAGGCGCTGCTCGTGCGCGCAGCGCGGCGTCCGTTCGTGTGGACGCCGCACAACACGTTCGAACGCGGTGCGCGCACGTACGCGCGCTCGCGCGAGCTGACCGACCGCTGCGCGGCCCGGCTCGTGATCCACGCCGAGCACGACCGCGCGGCGCTGCCGCGGGCGACGGCGGCGAAGGCGGTCGTGATCCCCCACGGCGAGTACGGCGGGCTCGCGCGCCGCGGCGCGCCCGACGCCGACCCCGATACAGCGCGCGCAGAGCTTGGGGCCGCCGCGGACGAGCTGGTCGTGCTGCTGTTCGGCCAGCTGCGCTCGGACAAGGGCGTGCGCGACCTGCTGCTCGCCGCAGCCGAGGTGCCGGACGTGCGCGTGGTGCTCGCGGGCGAGGACAAGGGCGCACTCGCCGAGGTCGCCGACCTGCGCGCCGACCCCCGTCTCGCCCGCCGGCTGATCGTCCGCGAGGGCTTCGTGCCGCCGGAGGAGGCCGGCCGCCTGTTCGCCGCGGCCGACGTCGCGGCGCTCCCCTACCGCCAGGCGAGCGCCAGCGGCGTGCTGCTCCTGGCGTACGGCTACAGCCGCCCGGCGGTTGCCTACCCCGTCGGCGGACTGCCGGAATACGTCGTCGACGGCCAGACCGGCTGGTTGTGTGCCCGTGCGGATCCCGACGCGCTCGCCGAGCGGCTGCGCGAGATCGCGGCGGACGGGCGCGCCGTGTGTCGCGCGCGCGGAGCGGCCGCCCGGGCGCTCGCCGACGAGCGCTTCTCGTGGGACGCGATCGCACGACAGACGATCGCGCTCTACGGGGCGGTCGCCCGCGCAGGGACTTGATCGACCGCGTCGTATCATCACCCCGTGACTGACCCTGCCGTGGCCGCAAGCGCGCCGACCGTGCCAATGCGGCCAACACCGTCCGAGCCGACAGCACCGCCGGGTAGCATCGTGTGGATGCGCGCGGACTTCGAGCCGGGACGGGCGGTCAGGTGAACCCGACGACGACCGACTTTCAGACCGCCGGCGGCACCGAACGCGAGACGCTCTCTGCCTTCCTCGAGGTGCTGCGGCGGCGCTGGCTGCTGATCGTCGGCGTCGTGGCGGCGTGCGTGATCGCCGCGATCGTGCGCTACGAGACGGGCACGCGCAGCTACGAGTCGACTGCGAGCGTCGCGTTCGGCAACGCGACGCTGACCGAGCAGGCGCTGCAGGTCAGCCGCGGCAGCGGCGACCCCGAGCGCGACGCCGCGACGAACGTGCTGATCGCCTCCTCGCGCGACGTCGCACAAGGCGTCAGACGCGAGCTGAGATCGCCGGCCTCGCCGGACACGCTGCTGAGCGCGATCGACGTCGAAGCGGCGCCGAACGCGAACGTCATCAACATCACCGCCTCGACGAGCAACGCGCGCTTCTCTGCGAAGCTCGCCAACGCGTTCGCGGACCAGTACCTCGCCACCGAGACGCAGCAGCAGCTCGACGCGATCGACGCCGCGCAGCGGCACCTGCAGGATCAGATCGACGCGCTGCCCGTCGGCTCGGCCGACCGGACCACGCTCCAGCAGTCGAGCCAGCGGCTCGACGAGCTGCGCGCGATCGCGAACGGCGGCCTGCAGGTGATCACGCGCGCCAGCCCGCCGGCCAGCCCGAGCGGCGCGACGATCAAGACGACGGCGATCCTCGGCCTGATCGTCGGGCTCGCACTCGCCGGCGCGCTCGTCTTCCTGCTCGAGTCGCTCGACCGCCGCGTCAACTCCGTCGAGGCGTTCGAGCGCGCGTACCGCCTGCCGGTGCTCGCCACCGTGCCGCCGAACGCGTTCAAGCACCGGCGCGCCGACGACCGCGCTCGCTCGCTCGAGCCGTACCGCATCCTGCGCAGCGCGCTCGACTTCGTCGCGGTCACGCGGCAGCTCGACACGCTGCTGCTCACGAGCGCCGTGCCCGGCGAGGGCAAGTCGACCGTCTCGATCGACCTCTCGCACGCGATCGCGCTGGCCGGCCGCCGCGTCGTGCTCGTCGAGCTCGACCTGCGCCAGCCGAGCTTCTCGCACCACTTCGCGCTCGACCCGATGCGCGGCATCACGACCGCCCTGACCGGTCGCGAGGACCTCCAGGACCTGCTGCTGCAGCCGTTCCCCCAGCTGCCGAACTTTCAGCTGCTGCCGGCCGGCACGCTGCCGCCGAATCCGTCCGAGCTGCTCGGATCGCCGGCGGTCTCGGCGCTGCTGGCCGACCTCGCCGCCGACGACACGATGGTCGTGATCGACGCCCCGCCGCTCAACCCGGTGGCGGATGCGCAGGTGCTGCTGAACAACCCGGCGATCCACGCGGCGCTGATCGTCTCGCGCCTCGGGCACACCACGCGCGACCAGATGCAGAGAGCGCGCTCGATCCTCGACCGCCACATGCTGCAGCCGGTCGGACTGGTCGTCACGGGCGTGCGCGCCCCCGGGCGCAGCGGCTACGAGGTCTACGGACCCCCCGAGCCGGCCATCGCCGAGGCAGACGCCGTGCCCGTCGGTGCGCGCCGCCGGCGCGCGCACCGCTGACGCCCACGCCGGCGATGCTCACGCTTCGCCAGCGGCTTCGCAGTCACCAGGCCGAAGCGCTGCTCGTCGCCCTGACCGCGACGCTCGCCACGCTCGCGATCGCCGTCTTCGCCGAGCGGCGCCTCGGCGGCGCCGGACTGTTCGTGCCGCTGCTGCTCGTCGGCGCGCTGCTGCTCGTGCGCTGGCCGCTCGCAGCCGTCTCGCTGGCGGTCGCAGCGCCGATCGTCTGCGAGGGGCCGACATTCGGCGTCGCGGCGATGACGAAGCTCTACGACCCGCTGTTCAAGCAGCTGACGGCGCTCGACGTGCTCGTGGCGCTCGCGCTCGTGGCGGTCGGACTCGATCTGATCCGCCGCCGCCGGCAGCCGCACGTGCCCGCTGCGCTCGGCTTCCCGCTCCTGATGGTGGCGCTCGCGATGGCCGCGGGCCTCGCCGTCACGCTCGGCCAGGGCTGGAGCCCGCGGGACACGCTCTTCACGATGCACGTGCTGTTCTACCTGCTGCTGCTGCCGATCGCGATCGTCAACCTCGATCTCGATCGCGACCAGCTGATGCTGCTGCTGAAGGGGGCGGTCGCCCTCGCACTGCTGAAGGCCGCGTTGGGGCTGGTGGTGATGGCCACGGGCGGCAGCGTCGAGCTCGACGGCGGCACGCATCTCACGTACTACGAGCCGACGGCGAACTGGCTGATGCTGATCGCGCTGCTGGGAACCGTCGCGGCGATCGCAGGCGGGATGCCGAAGGAGCGCTGGATGGCGATCGGCGTGCCGCTGCTGACGGCCGCGCTGCTCTTGTCCTACCGCCGCTCGTTCTGGATCGCCGCGGTGCTCGGCCTGCTGCTCGTGCTGCTGCTCGGCACCTCCCGGCGCGGGCGCAAGGTGCTCGTACCCGTGCTGCTGCTCGTCGCCGGCGCGATCTGGCTGGTCGGATCGATCGAGTTCCAAGCGCAGACGCCGCTCGCCAACCGCGTGCAGTCACTCGCCCCGTCGAAGCTCGAGTCGAACGCGGAGGACCGCTACCGGCTCGACGAGCGGGTCAACGTGATCGCCGAGATCAAGCGCCATCCGGTCGCCGGCATCGGGCTCCAGGACGACTGGCACGCGACCGCGCGGCCGCTGCCGGTCGAGCACGAGAACGGCCGCCAGTACGTGCACTTCGCGGCGCTGTGGTGGTGGCTGAAGCTCGGGTTCCTCGGCGCGGTTGCGTTCGCCTCGCTGCTGATCTGCGGGATGCTCTTGAGCTGGCGCACGTGGCGCAACAACCGCGAGCCGCTGTTCCGCTGCTTCGGGCTCGCGTCGCTGTGCGGCTTCCTCGGGCTTGTCGCGGTCGAGACGACGGCGAGCTTCACCGGCGTCGATGCGCGCTTCACGGTCGTGATCGCGGTGCAGCTCGGGTTGCTGGCTGCATTGCAGCGCGGAGTGACATCGCCCGCAGGCGGCCGCTTGCGATCGCCGGAGGGCGAAAGCCGATATCCGTGAAGGTCCTTTCGGTCGGCAACCTCTACCCGCCGCACTACGCGGGGGGCTACGAGCTGATGTGGCACACGTGGGTCGCGCATGCGCGCGACGCGGGCCACATCGTGCGCGTGCTGTGCAGCGACGAGCGCACCGGTGCGACCGGCGCGGACGACCCCGACGTGCACCGCGAGCTGCGCCGCTACTGGCGCCCCACCGGCTCGCCCAAGCTCGGCCTGCACGAGCGGTTCGCGCTCGAGCGCTTCAACGCCGCGGTCCTGCGGCGCCACCTCGACGAGCTGGCGCCCGACGTGGTCGTGTGGTGGGGCATGGGCGGCATGGCACTGTCGTCGATCGAGCAGGTGCGACGCGCGGGCTTCCCCGCGGTCGCGTTCGTGATGGACGACTGGCTCAGCTACCAGCCTCCGGGCGATGCGTGGCTGCGGCTGTTCGCGCAGCGCCCGCGGCTCGGGCAGGTCGTCGATCGCCTCACCGGGATCCCGACGCGCGTCGACTACGCCGACGCCGCCATCTACGTGTTCGTCTCCGAGACGCTGCGCGGGCACGGCCCGCCGCTGCCGCACACGGCGGTCGAGCCGTCGGGCGTCGCCGACGACTTCATCGACCCGCGGCCGCCGCAGCCGTGGAGCTGGCGGCTGCTGTCGGTCGGCCGCATCGACCCGCGCAAGGGGGTCGCGACGGCGATCGAGGCGCTCGCCGAGCTGCCGGAGGCGACGTTGACGGTTGCGGGGACGGGGCCGGAGCCGCTGCTGGCGGAGCTGGCGGCGCTCGCCGAGCGGCTCGGCGTGTCCGCACGGGTGACGTTCGCCGGCGCCGTGGCGCGCGCCGACCTCCCGGCGCTGTACGAGCGCCACGACGCGGTCGTGTTCCCGGTCCAGTGGGAGGAGCCGTGGGGGCTCGTGCCGTTGGAGGCGATGGCGCTCGGGCGCCCGGTCACCGCGAGCGGCCGAGGCGGGTCGAGCGAGTACCTGCGCGACGGCGAGAACTGCCTCCTGCACACGCCCGGCGACGCCGCCTCCCTGGCGGCGAGCGTGCGCCGGCTCGCCGGCGACGAGGCGCTGCGCGCGCGGCTGCTGGCGGGCGGCCTCAAGGCCGCCCGCCACTACACCGAGTCGCGCTTCAATCGCGCGGCCACAAAGATCGTGGAGCGCGTCAGCCGTTCGCCGCGAGCTGGCTCTTGACCTCGGTCGTGTAGGCGCCCTTCGGCGCGCCGTTGCTCTGCTCGGCGCCGAAGAAGGCCTCGCGACCGGTCTGCGAGCCCGATGCGTACTGGTCATGCGCCTGGTAGAGGAAGAACGCGCCGAGGCGGCTGCCATAGCGGCTCTTCATGCCCGAGACCGTCGCACGCAGCGTCGTCGCGGCGGTGTCGTAGGTCATGCACTTGTCGAAGCCGTAGTTGTCCGACAGGCACTTCCCGTTGTCGCTCGAGAGGCCCCACTCGGTGACCCAGATCGGCAGGTCGCGCGCGCCGGCGGTCTTCGTCGAGTTGACGGTCGAGTCGATCCGCGTCGCCCAGTTCGGACCGTACGGATGGATCGTCCAGCCGTCGACGTAGTCGTCGAGGTCCGGCACGGCCTTGAACATGTTCACGACCCAAGCGCTCTGGTTGACGGCGTTGTCGCCGATCGCCAGCAGGCCGACGTTCGGGTTCGCCGCCTTGATCGCCGTCGCCGCCTCCTTCGCGCGCTGTGCGTAGGTCTGCGCGCGAGCGGCGTAGGTCGACAGCGAGTTGTCGGAGAACTGGTAGCTGTAGCTCGTCTCGTTGCCGAACTCGATCTCCTTGACGCCGGTGCCGGCCGGATAGCTCTTGCCCACCCAGAACGTGCCGCCCGGGCCGTAGGCGGCGGCCCACGTGGCGAGGTTCGCGGCCTCCACGCTCGTCGCGTTGCGGCCGTAGAAGGTCGCGAGCAGGATCGGGCGCACGCCCGCTCTCGCGTACGCGTCCATCGCGCTCGCAAGGTTGGCGGCGGGCGTGCCGATCGACCACACGAGGCGGGCGGTCTTCGCGCCGAGGCCCTGCAGGAACGGCAGCTCATACGTCGCGGCCGAGCCGGCGACGAGGCCCAGCTGGAAGCTGCCACCGGAGGAGGTCGGCGTCGGATCCGGAGACGGCGCAGGCGCGGGCGCCGGGTCGGCCGGGTACGCGATCGAGACCTCCGGCGACCAGGCGCTGCCGTCGATCGCGGTGCGGACGCTGTAGCGCGCCGTCTTGCCGGCGACGGGGGTCGGCGTGATCGTCGTGCCGCTCACGGCGGTGTACTGGTCCGCCAGGCCGTCGACCTTGCGCACGAGCACGTAGGTGGTGACGGTGCCGACCTGGTTCCACGCGAGCGACGTGCCGGAGGCGGTCAGCGCGGGCGCGGCCAGCAGGTCGACGCTCGGCGTCGAGGGGGCGGGCTCCGGTGCCGGCGAGGTCGGGGTCGGCGTCGGCTCGACGGCCGGATAGGAGATCGAGACCTCGGCCGACCAGGCGCTGCCCTTCGCGTCGGCGCGCACCGCATAGCGGACGGTCTTGCCGGGGACCGCAGGCGGCGTGGTCGAGGTGCCCTTGACGAGCGAGTACTGGTCGGCCATGCCCGGGACCTTGCGCACGAGCACGTAGCGACCGACGTTGCTGACGGCGTTCCAGGAGAGCTTCTGGCCGTCGACCGCGATCGTCGGCGCGCTCACGGTCGCGCCGGTGCGCGCACGATGGGCCTGGCGGCGAGCGATGCGGTTCAGGCGGCGCTGCGCGCGGTGCAGGCGCACGCCGGCGCTCTGTACGAGCCGGCGCTGCGCCGTGCAGGCGCCGGCGTGGCGACGCTGGCAGGCCTTCAGCCGGCGCGCCTTGACGACGAGACGATGGTCGGCGACGCGCTGGACCTTCGCGGCGTGGTTGAGCCGTGCGACGGCCGCGCGTGCCTTGGCGGCGTGGCTCCTGTGCGCGGCGGAGGCTCCCGACGCCACGGCGAGCATGCCCAGGGCGGCGATGAGCAGTGCGGTGACGAGTCGGCGCAGCGTCCGGCGCTGGGGGAGCGCGAGCATCCAGTCTCCTTCGGTGGCCGGGCTGTCTCGAGGAGACCCCTGGCTTTGCGGACCCACCTCGCGGTGGGGGTGCCGTTTGTCGGGAAAACGAAGAGCCCGCGTCGCGCCGCTGCTGTCCATTCCGTTGGACGTGGCGGGCAACCGTGCCCACGCTCAAGTTCGGCGGCTCGCGGTCGAAGGAAAAGTCAAGGGTCAGCGCCTGGACACATGTCTATTAGGCTCTCCAGCCATGACCGCACTCGTGACCGGCGGCGCCGGCTTCATCGGCTCAAACCTCGTCGACGCGCTGCTGGCGCGCGGCGAGCGCGTCGTGATCGTCGACGACCTGTCGACCGGACGACGTCAGAACCTCGACGGGGCGCTTGCGCAGGGTGCCGAGCTGCACGAGCTCGACATCTGCGACGCGGGCGCGCTCAACGCGCTGTTCCAGCGCGAGCGCCCGGAGCTCGTCTTCCACCTGGCGGCGCAGATCGACGTGCGCCGCTCGGTCGCAGACCCGGCCGCCGATGCGCGCGTGAACGTCGAGGGCACGATCAACGTGCTCGCCGCCGCGCACGCCGCCGGCGCACGGCGCCTCGTCTACTCGGCGACCGGCGGCGCTGTCTACGGCGAGGCCGATCAGGTGCCGACGCCCGAGGGCGCGCCGGCGCAGCCGCTCGCGCCCTACGGCCAGGCGAAGCTCTCCGGCGAGGGCTACTGCGCGCTGTTCACGCGCCTGTACGGCCTCCCGACGGTCGCGCTGCGCTACGCGAACGTCTACGGCCCGCGCCAGGACCCGCTCGGTGAGGGGGGCGTGATCGCGATCTTCTGCGGCTGCCTCGCCGAAGGGCGCACGCCGACGATCTACGGCGACGGCGAGCAGACGCGCGACTACGTCTACGTCGGCGACATCGTCGAGGCCAACCTGCGCGCCGCCGACCGCGACGTGACCGGGTCGATCAACATCGGCACGGGCGTCGAGACGTCCGTGCTGCATCTGGCGGCGGCCTTCCGGGGACTGCCCGGCGGCGAGGCGTTCGCGCCCGAGCACGCGCCGGCGCGCGCGGGCGAGGTGCTGCGCAGCTGCCTCGACGCCTCGCGCGCGCACGAGCTGCTCGGCTGGGAGCCGCAGGTGCCGCTCGCCGACGGGCTGGCGCTGACGCTGGCGACGGTCAGCGACGCAGCAGCTCGGTGAGCGCCTCGATCGAGTAGCGCTGCACCGCGAGCGTGCGGCCGCGTTCGCCCAGCCCGGGCGCGCCGTCGCGCAGCACGCGCGTCAGCGCCTCCGCGTACGGCTCGGCGCCTTCCGCCAGCAGGCAGTGCTCGCCGTCGCGAACCGCGAGGCCGGCCGCCGCACGCGGAGTCGCGACCACCGGCAGCCCATACGCAAGCGCCTCGACGAACTTCAGCGGCGTGCCGCCGCCCTGCAGCAACGGCACGACGGCAACGGAGACGCCGGCGTAGGCGTCCGCGAGCTCGTCCACGAAGCCGAGCGCCTCGACGCGCGGGTCGTCGGAGGGCGGCTGCTCGAGCCCGGCGCCGACGAGCCGCAGCTTCGCGTCCGGCAGCCGTTTCCAGACGCGCGGCATCACGTCATCGAGCAGGAAGCCCAGCGCGGTGCGGTTCGGCTCGTAGGTGAAGTTGCCGACGAAGAGCGCACGGCACGCGGCCGTGTCCGGGTGGACCGGATCGATCGCGCTGACGTCGACGACATTCGGCACGAGCCGCAGGTGCGCGCCCGGGCACAGCTCGCGCGCGGCGGCGATGTCGGCGTCGCTCACCATCCAGCACTCGGCGGAGCGGGCGAGCACGTCGCGCTCGAAGCGGCGCAGCCGCGTCGGCGAGCCGAGCCCGCTGCTGGCCTCCAGCTCGTGGCGGTAGGCGGACTCGAGGTTGTGCGCGTTGTAGATCATCGGCCGCCGCTTGGCGAGCCGTGCGAGCGCGGCCGCCTCGATCGGCCCGTCCGCGATCACCCGCGTGGCCGGATCGGGCGCGATCCGCCGCACCGCCGCGGCCAGCTCCGGCGAGACGCCGCGCGCGAAGTCCTCCGGCACCCGCCGTGCGCGCGCGGCCGCGTAGGCGAGCGCGCGCCGCAGCCCGCGCGAGGGCGCGACCGCCTCGAAGCGGACGCCGGGGATCGCACGGTGCGCGGCATCCGGCTCGTCGCCGCCGAAGCGCACGTAGACGAACGTGAGCCCGCCGCCGGCGGACGCCAGCGCGCGCGCGACGCCGTACGTGCGCACGGCGCGGCCCGAGCGCAGGATCGGCGTGTGGACGGAGACGAGGACGTCGCTCATGCGAGCGCCTCGACCGCGGTCGCGACCTGGGTCAGGCGCGCGTCCCACGAGTGCTCCTGCGCTGCGCGCGAGCGCTCGGCGCGGCGGGCGGGGTCGTCGTGCGCGAGCGCGTCGTCGAGCAGCGCGGCGAGGCCGGCCGCGTCGGGGGCGGTCGCGATCTCGGCCACGCCGGCGATCGACGGCAGCTGGGTCGCCACCACCGGCAGGCCGGCGGCGAGGTACTCGTACACCTTCATCGGGAAGATGCCGTTCGTCAGCTCGTTGCGCGCGTACGGGATCAGCCCCGCGTCCGCGCCGCGCAGCACGTCCGGCAGCTGCTCATAGCGACGCTGGCCGAGCAGGTGGATGTTCGGCTCGGCGCTCAGCGCGGAGACGTCCGTGCGCGGGTCGCCGACGCCGACCGGGCCGACGAGCGCGAACGACCAGTCCGGTCGCGCACGCGCGAGCTCCACGAGCAGCGGCACATCGAGCTTCGTTGCGACCACCGCGCCGGTGAAGACGATCCGCGGGTGCGGCAGCGCGTCGAGCGCCGCGTCGACGGGACCGGGCTCGAGTGCCCGGGCGAAGAGGGCTGTGTCGGCGACGTTCGGCGCGAACAGCACGTTGCCGTTGAGCGTGCGCATGTGCTCGGCCAGCGATGGCGCGCTCGCCAGCACAAGGTCGGCCCGCTTCGCGAAGCGCGCTTCGGCGGCGCGGAAGGAGGCGCCGTCGATGCCAGGCTGCGCGGCGATGTCGTCGACGCAGTGGTAGACGACGAGATCGGGGTCGAGCGCCTCCAGGAGCGCCTCCGCCTGCGGCACGTACGCCCACAGGAGGGGACGGTCCATGCCGAGGCGCCGGGTCGCGCGGCGCACGAGCAACGGCAGCAGCCGGCGGTTGAGCGCACGCACTGCGGCGAAGCGGTGCAGCGGGACCACGAGCGGCGAGAGTACGTGCACGCCGTCGGCCTGCCGTGGCGGCGCGATGCCGCGGCGCAGACGCCGAGCGATGCGCTTGAGGTCGCGGCCGGCGAGCTGTGGCTGGCGCAGGCCGAGCGACTCGACGAACAGCACGCGGTTGTGCTGCGCCAGGCGCGACATCAGGTGGTGCTGGTTGGTCCACAGGTCGGTGTCCCAGTCGGCGAAGCCGACGCAGACGATGTCGCGGCCTTGGAGCATCTGGGCGGCATGATCGCAAGGGGGTCGGCTCTCCGGCTTTGGCCCGGGCGCTGCTGCGGGCGGGTCCTGTCGCCGGTGAAGACGATTTCGCGGGCGGGGCCGCGGAAATCGTCTCACCCGCCACCACCGGCTCCGCCGGCGGTGCCGCCGCCCGATCGGCCGAGGCGGCGGACGCCGAGAGCCCCACCGCTCCCTCCCCCTCGATGCCCGTCGTTCGCGCTGCCTCGCCGCTCGTCCTTGTAGCCTCGCGGCCTTGGCTGGCTCCCCCGACCTCGACGCGGCCCGCACCGCCCGTCTCCTCTTCGATGCCGAGATCGTCGCGGGCACAGTAGACGCCGAGGCGATCGCTGTGCCGCCGGTGCTCGATGCAGTCCGGCCGGGGCCGGTTCCTCCGGCGCCGCTGCGCTGGGCGCAGGACGTGCTGCGCAAGCTCGGGCGCTACGACCATGCGAAGGCCGTCGATGCGCCGCTCGTGGCCGCTCGGCGAGCGGTGCTGGGAGACGCCGCCGCTGCTCCGCCGCGGTTCCTCGTGCGCGTCGATGAGTTCCCGCACTACAAGGCGTGGGACGAGCCGGAGCGGTTTGGGTCGACCGGGTTCGAGCGCTTCCATGAGATCTTGCAGGCGGCTGGCGTCCCCTACCTCGTGGCGGTCCTGCCGCGCGTGAGCAGAGCGCCGCTGGATCCGCGCGGGACGGAGTCGCGTGCGCTGACCGAGGATGAGGCGGCGCTGCTCGGCCGTGTCGCCGGGTCGGCCGGCGTCGCGGTCGCGCTGCATGGGCGCGACCACCGCACGCGCTTCGCCGATCCGCGGCGGCACTCGGAGCTGTGCGGGCTTGACGAGCGGGCGACCGCCGCGCTGCTCGACGAGGGGCTTGCGGAGCTCGACCGCCACGGCGTCTATCCCGACGTGTTCGTCGCGCCGTACAACCGCTTCGACGCCGGGCAGTGGGCGGCATTGGCGCAGCGCTTCGTCATCGTCGGCGGCGGACCCGAGTCGATCCGGCGGATCGGCTTTCAACGTGCGCCGGTGTGGCGCGAGGAGGCGGTGTATCTCCCCTCGTACGCCCCCTACTACGGCCATGCGCGTGATGTGCTGCCGGCCGTCGAGCAGGCGATCGAGCGCCAGACCGGCCTGTGGACCCCGCTCGTCCTGCACTGGGGCTGGGAGGCGGACGCCGGTTGGCGCGAGTTGGAGGCGCTGTGCGCGCGGATCGCGCCGTATGCCGCCGAGTGGACCGCCTTCCGTGACGCGGTGGAGCGCAGCCGATGACGGACGCCGCGGCCCTGATCGAGCAGCTGCGCGGGCGCTTTCCGCGCGTCGCGGTCGTGCACGACTGGCTGACGATCCCCGGCGGCTCCGAGGACGTCGTGATCGAGCTGCTGGAGCTGTTCCCGCAGGCGGAGCTGTTCACGACCGTCTACGACCCGAGACCGTGGCCGGCGATCATCACCGAGCGGCCGGTCCACGCCACGTTCCTGAACCGCATCCCGACCGCGACGCGCAACTATCCGAAGCTGCTGCCGCTGATGAGCCGCGCGTTCGAGTCGTTCGACCTGTCGAGCTTCGATCTGGTGCTCTCCAGCAGCCACGCGAACGCGAAGAACGTCCATACGCCGCCCGGCACGCTGCACGTCTGCTACTGCCACACGCCGATGCGCTACGCGTGGGAGCCGGAGTTCCTCAGCGGCGAGGAGATCGGCCGCGCGACGCGGCTCATGCTGCCGCCGCTGCTCGGCTGGCTGCGGCGGAAGGACCTCGCGGGCGCGGGACGACCCGACGTCTTCGTCGCCAACTCCGCCCACGTGGCGGCCCGCATCAGACGCTTCTACGGACGCGAGGCGCACGTCGTCCACGCGCCGGTTCACGTCGACCACTACCTCGCGATCGAGCGGCGGCCGGCCGAGGAGCCGTTCTATCTGGTGTTCGGGCGGGTCGTGCCGTACAAGCGCGTCGACCTTGCGCTCGCCGCCGCCGAGCTGTCCGGGCGGCGCGTCGTGGTTGCCGGCGGCGGCCGGGCCCTGGAGGTGGCGCGCGCGCGGGCCGGCGCTCACGCCGAGCTGCTCGGACGCGTCTCCGACGAGCGGCGCGACCAGCTGCTTGCGAGCGCCCGCGCGCTGCTGTTCCCGGGCGAGGAGGACTTCGGGATCGTCCCGGTCGAGGCGCAGGCGGCTGGGCTGCCGGTGATCGCGTACGGCGTCGGCGGCGCGCGCGAGACAGTGCGCGACGGCGAGACCGGCGTCCTGTTCGAGCCACAGACGGCGCAGGCGCTCGCCGACGCGATCGCCCGCTTCGAGGCGCTCGCACTCGACCCGCAGGCGCCGCGCGAGAACGCGCGCGGCTTCGGGCGCGAACGCTTCCGCGCGGAGATGGCGGCCGTGATCGCGCAGGCGGCCGGCGTCGCCGCATAGGCGCGCCACCCGCGAGCGCCCGCCGCCGCTATGCTCCCCGACGGACCGTGCTAGGCGGGGAGGTAGCGGTGCCCTGTACCTGCAATCCGCTCTAGCGGGGCCGAATCCCCTCCCGAGGGGCGCCGGCTCCGAGGGTCAGCTCGTCGCTTGCCAGCGTCGATGGCCAGGTCCCGCGCGATGGCGACCCGTGAACCAGGTCAGGTCCGGAAGGAAGCAGCCTTAAGCGGCCTCCGCCATGCGTTGCGGGAGCGCCTGTCCGGAGCCGGCGGCGGCGTCAGCGCCTCGGAACCCGCTTCGACGGAGGGTGCACGGTCCGTTTTCTGATCAGGGAGCCCGCCTCGCCGCCCACGTGGGCGGCTCCGGCACCCCTATTCGACGTCGTGGCGCCCGAGCAGCGCCGGGACCGTCATCAGGATGATCTTCAGGTCGAGCCAGAGCGACCAGTTCTCGATGTAGTAGTTGTCCCACTCGACGCGGTCGGTCAGCGAGGTCTGGCCGCGCAGCCCCTGCACCTGCGCCCAGCCGGTCAGGCCGGACTTCACGCGGTGGCGGTCGCCGTAGCGGTAGACGTGCTCCTCGAAGGAGCGCACGAAGCTCGTGCGCTCCGGCCGCGGGCCGACGATCGCCATGTCGCCCTTCAGGATGTTGAACAGCTGCGGCAGCTCGTCGAGCGACAGGCGGCGCATGATCTCCCCAATGCGCGTGCGGCGGTCCTCGCCCTCGACGCCGCCGGGCGCAACGCCCTCCGGCAGCGTGAAGTCGCTCGCATTGGACGCAGGCGCCACGCGCATCGAGCGGAACTTGAGCATGTCGAACTCGCGCCCGTCGAGCCCGATGCGGCGCTGGCGGAAGAAGATCGGACCGGGCGAGCTGAAGCGCACCGCCAGCGCGAGCGCGATCAGCACCGGCGACAGCAGCAGGATCGCGACCGCCGCGAGGATGCGGTCGATCGCGTACTTGATCGCGAACTGCCAGCCGCGGGGATCGACCGTCGCGGCGCGCAGCAGCGGCACGCCGCCGAGGTGCTCGACCTCGACGCGGTTGGAGACCTCCTCGAACAGGCGGGGCACGACGACGACCTCGACGCCGAGCTCGCGGCAGCGGCGGATCATCCCCAGCAGGACCGCGTGCGGCGCGGTCGAGAACGTCACGACGACCTGCTCGACGTCGTAGCGCTGCACGACCTGCTCGAGATCCCAGGAGGCGCCGAGCACGCGCAGGCCGTCGTTGTCGTCGGCCTCGATCAACGGGTCCTTGTCGAGGAAGCCGATCGGGCGCAGGCCGAACTCGGGGCGCTCGCGCAGGCGTCTCGCGATCAGGTGCCCGACGCTGCCGGCGCCGATGATGAGCGTGTTGAAGCCGGTCTCGCCGCGGCGCAGCGCGCGGCGGCGATCGAGCGTGATGCCGACGCGCCCAGCGCCCAGGAACACCAGCGCGAACGCCCACAGGCGAACCGTCTGCGCCGTCAGCGTCGGATCGTCGCTCAGGATGGCGCGCGCGAACACGAGCGACATCGCGGCGATCGAAGTGGCGGCGAAGATGCGCGCGACCGCGTCGACCGGCGAGTCCTGCAGGCGGAAGCCGTAGAACCCGCGCGCCTCGAGGATCACGAGCGTGAGCAGGGCGTATCCCGTCGCCCAGGCGAAGTTGGAGAACGAGTTCGGCACGGGCGCCGCCAGGATCGCGGTCACCGCCGCCGTGAGCAGCATCGCAGCGTCGGCGCTGCGATACGTCACACGCGCAAGCCGAGAGCGGCGACGTCGCCGCTCGAGCGTGGCGTGGACCTCCGCGGCCGAACGGCCGCCTGACTCGGTGGTGAAGTGCTCGGTGAGGGCGGAGGCCACGTCGCTCTGACCGTCTCTTCGGCAGGTGTCCGCCGGAGGTTGAGCGAGGGTCTTACCCTCCCGGAGCGATACGTCACCCACCCGACGCGGCGGCAGGGGTGCGGGGCGATCGACAAACCTCGTCTCCGAGTCGATCGCCACCGCGACTCATCTCCCGCGCGTCCGGGCGGAGTCCATCTCTGCGGTACGTCGCCGGCTAGCTGAGCGGACGTGCGAACCGGCGCAGGCCTACGCCCACACCGACGAGCGCAACGCCACCGATCGCCAACAGGCCGATGTCGAGGCCGGTGAACGGGAGCGAACCATTGCCGCTCGGGTTCGTGGCCTGCACCTGCTGCGGGGTCGATGCGGTCGGTCCGTTTCCGCTCTCAACCGTTCCGACGATGCCACCGCCTCTACCAGCGTAGGTGTCGCTCACCGCGTTCTGCGCATACGCCGGAGCGGCGATAGCAAGCGCGACGGCGACCACTGCCATAAGCAAGGCGAGTCGCTTCATTCGAACCAATCCCTTCCCATCCTTGTATTGGTTGGCACGAAGCGCGCCAGCGCGCTTCAAACCTACTTTTGCGTGCGAATATGGCGAATTGCGCAAGAAAGTAGCACCCTTCCTGCGCAGCTACAACCGCGAAAGCGTCCAGAAAGTGTCCAGTCAGGCCGCAGCCCGGTGGAGAATCTGCGCACGGGGGCTGCCGCTCAGGCGTTGGACGTCGCGACGCAGACGCGCGAACGCCTCCTGGGCGGTCAACGGATCGCGACCGTTCAGGCGCGCGAGCGCCTCCCGCACGAGCGGCTCGGCCGGATCAAGCGCCCGCGCGCGCCGGTAGTCGGTTCGTGCCTGCGCGCGGTCCCGCAGCGCCGTCGCCGCAAGCCCCCGGCCGAACCACGCGAACCAGTCCTCGCTGTCGCGTTCGAGCGCCTGCGAGAAGTGCCCCCGCGCTGCGCCAGATCGGCGCAGTTCCAGCGCAATCACGCCTGCGACCAGGTCCGGTCGAGCGCTCAACGGGTTCAGGTCGGCGGCGCGCTCGAGCCGCTCGAAGGCCCGCGCCGGATCGTCGGGCCAGCCGCTCGCAGCGGCCGCGACGTCCTGCTCGGCGAGATACGGGAGCGCCAGCACCAGCGCCACGAGCAGCGCCAGCACGCTCCCGCCGACGGCGAATGCCAGCGATCCGCGGGTCCGCCGCGCGGGCCGAGGAACCGTCACGCCGGGCGCAGGGGCGTCGCCCACGGGCTCCCGCGCTGCTCCGATTGGGCTCGTCCCCGCGCTGGCGGGGACGAGCTCCGGAGAAAGTTGGCGCGTCAACGCTCCTCCGAGCGCCAGAAATGCGAACATCGGACCGCTCAGCGTCGGGATCTCCCAGAACCAGTCGACCGATCCATGCACCAGCCACACCACCAGCGGCAGGAGCGCGGCCGCCGCGACTCCGGCGATCGGCGGGCCCGCACGCCGGCGCGCCGACGGCGCGAGCGCAGCGGCGAGGGCGACCGCGAGGAACGCCGCGAACGACAGGAAGCCGGCGAGCCCGGTATGCGCGAGCAGCCGCAGCTCGAAGCTGTGCGTCCACCGCGGCTGCTCGGTGCTGCGGCGCTCGCGCAGGTAGTACGCGCTCCAGTTGTCCTGTCCGAGACCGCCGAGCGGGTGCGCGGCGAACGCCTTCAGCGAGACGCGCCAGAAGTCTGGGCGGTTGCTGCCGACGGCGGCGAAGCGCGAGCTGCCCGGCGTCGTCGCCTGGTAGCCGTTCGAGCGCTTCCAGTAGTCGGCGATCTTCTGGTCGGGCCGGCCGTCGGTGAGCACGAAGCCGGCGGCGATCCCCGCCAGCACAGCCAGCAGCGCGACAACGGCGCCGACGCGGTTCGCGCCGCGCGCGACGCCGGGCGAGACGCGGGCGCGCCGATCGAACGCCGCGGCGGCGAGTCCGGCCGCCAGCACCCCGGTGCAGACGAGCAGCGCGACGTCGGCCGCGTGATCGGAGGTGCGCACGAGCGCCGCCAGCGTTGCCGCGCCTGGGGCGGCCGCGTCGGCCTGCTTGAAGACGTCGAGCAGCGCCGGCAATCCGAGGGCGCTGCCGGCGAACGGCAGCAGCGCGAACAGCGCGAAGCGCAGACGGTCCGAGCCCGGTAGGACGATCAGCGTCAACACGAGCACGATCGGCAGCGCGAACAGCCAGCCGCGGCTCTCGCACAGCACGGACAGCTGGAGCGCTGCGGCCGCGAGCGCGAGCAGCAGCCCGCGCACCAGCACCGGCAGCTCGCGCCGCACAGCGAGCGCGATCGCGAGCACCGCTTGTGCAAGCAGCAGCGCGGCCGAGCCGTTCACGTAGCCGACGGGCGCGTCGAGCCGGGTGCCGTTGAAGAGCACCGGGATCTGGTCGGCGTGGCCGAGCCGCGCGAGCGTGACGACCGCGATCGCGCCGATCCCGAGCGCGAATGCGCCCAGCGTCACGAGCGCCGTCCACGCGCGCCACGGCAGCACCAGGAAGAGCGCGAACAGCAGCAGGTAGAGCAGTGCGCGGTTGCTGCCGTCGAGCGCGTCACCGGGCGTCGGCGCCCACGCGATCGAGAGAAACGAGAACGCGACGTAGGCGGCGAACAGCGCAAGCGCGATCAACAGCGGCCGCGCGATCCGCAGGCGGCTGGGACCGAGTCCGGCGACCGTCGCGACGAGCAGGCCGAGCACCAGCAGCGCAGACGGCTCCCAGGTCGTCGGCTCGTAGCCGCCGCCGTGCGCCCCCCAGTAGACGAACAGCGCCACCGCCGCGAGGGCCGGGACGAGGACGACCCCCTCCGATCGAAGGCGCTCGGGCACGGCGGGAGCATAGGGCCGGCGGCGGTCGAGGGCCGGCCCGCGCATCCCCGGCCGGCGCGGGGCCGCGGCCGGGGACGCGAGTAGACTCAGATGTCCCGTGTCCGCCGGCCCGTCGCTCTACCGCCGCCATCGTCCGCGCACGTTCGACGAGGTGGTCGGGCAGACGCACGTCGTGCGCACGCTGCGCAACGCCGTCGAGCGCGGGAAGGTCCATCACGCCTACCTGTTCGTCGGCTCGCGCGGGACCGGCAAGACCTCGATGGCGAAGATCCTCGCCGCCTGCCTGAACTGCGAGCGGGGCCCGACGGTGACCCCGTGCGGCGTGTGCGACTCGTGCGTCTCGATCGCCGCGGCGACGTCGCTCGACGTGATCGAGATGGACGCGGCCTCGAACAACTCCGTCGACGACATCCGCGACCTGCGCGACAGAGTCGCCTACGCGCCGGTCTCCGGCCGCCACAAGATCTACATCCTCGACGAGGCGCACATGCTGTCCTCGGCCGCCTGGAACGCGTTCCTCAAGACCTTGGAGGAGCCGCCGCCGCACACGGTCTTCGTGCTCGCGACGACGGAGGCGAACAAGGTGCTCCCGACCGTCGTCGACCGCTGCCACCGCTTCGACTTCCAGCGCCCGACGGTCGAGGAGATCGCCGGCGTGCTGCGGCGCGTCGCCGACCAGGAGGGGATCGCGATCCCCGACGCCGCGCTTGCGCTCGTGGCGCGCCATGCGACCGGTTCGTTCCGCGACGCGCTCGGGACGCTGGAGCAGCTCGTCACCTACGGTGGCGGGGACGGCGCCGAGATCACCGTCGAGGAGGTCCTCGCGGTGCTCGGCGTGGCCGACGCCGAGGCGCTGTTCGGCGCCGTCGACGCGGTCGCCGCGCACGACGCGCGCGCGGCGCTGCTGGCGGTCGCCCGGCTGAGCGAGTCAGGCCGCGACGCCGGCCAGCTCGTGCGCGAGCTGGAGGCACACGCGCGCGAGCTGCTGGCGGTGCAGATCCTCGGCGAGGTACCGGCGGAGCTGCGGCTGACGCCCGAGCGCGACGAGCGGCTGGCCGCACAGGCGGCCGCGCTCGGACGCCAGGACGTCGTGCGGCTGCTCGATCTGCTCTCCGATGCGCTGGAGGCGCTGGCGAGCGGCGCGCAGGCGCGCATCCAGCTGGAGCTGGCGCTCGTGAAGGCGGCCGCGCCGGAGGTCGACCCGTCGGCGAAGGCGCTGCTCGCGCGGATCGACCGCCTGGAGGCGCAGGTCGGCAGCCCGCCCGCCGCGCCGCCGGCCCCGCTTGCGCCGGCGCCGCGCACTGAGCCTGCCGCCCCCGCGGCCGAGCCGGCCGCCCCCGCTCCGCCGCCGCCCCCGCCGGCCATGCCCGCACCGGCCGCCCCCGCGCCCACCGGGCTCGGCCCGAGCACAGCCGCCGCGCTGGCGGCCGCGGCGCCCAGCGAGCCTGTGGCGGAGCCGGTTGCGCCACCCGCTCCGGAGCCGGTCCCGGCCGCGCCGCCCGTGGCCCCCGGCGAGCTCGACCTCGCCGCGCTGCGGGAGCTGTGGCCGGCGGTCGTCGACGCGATCCGCGCCGAGAACGGGCTGCTCGGCGCCGCGCTCGAGAAGGCCCAGCCGGTGGAGGTCGCCGGCGGCGAGGCGACGTTCGCCTTCGCGCGCGAGGAGTCGTTCTTCAAGGGCACGGCCGAGCGCGACGAGCACCGCCAGCGCGTCGCCGAGACGGTGCGCTCGCTCGCCGGCACCGCGCTGCGCCCGCGCTACGAACTGCGCGAGGTGACCGTCGAGCTGCCCGGGATGCCGGCACCGACCGCGCCGACCGATGACGAGCTGGTCGATCGCTTCGTGGCAGAGTTCGATGCAGAGGAGCTGATCGACGACGAGGAAGGCACCTGATGCCGCAGCCGAACATGCAGCAGATGCTCAAGCAGGTCCAGAAGATGCAGGCCGACATGATGGCCGCGCAGGAGCAGCTGAAGGACGAAGTCGTCGAGGCCTCCGCGGGCGGCGGCATGGTGACCGTGAAGGTCAGCGGCGACCTCGACGTCAAGTCGATCGCGATCGATCCCGAGGCCGTCGACCCCGAGGACGTCGAGCTGTTGCAGGACATGGTGCTGGCGGCGGTCAACGAGGGGCTGCGGGCGGCGCAGGAGCTGGCGTCGAAGAAGCTCGGCGGCATCACCGGCGGCCTCGGCGGGCCGGGCGGACTCGGCGGGCTCGGGCTGCCGGGGTTCTAGCGCTGTCCAGCTTCTCGCCACCGGTCCAGCGACTCGTCACCGAGCTCGGCAAGCTGCCCGGCATCGGCGGTCGCACGGCGCAGCGGCTCGCGTTCCACCTGCTGCGCGCCGACAAGGAGGAGGCGCTCGCCCTCGCCGACGCGATCCGCGAGGTGAAGGAGCGGATCGGCCTCTGCGAGATCTGCTTCAACCTCGCCGACGGACCCCGTTGCCGCATCTGCGCCGACGAGCGCCGCGAGCCGAGCGCGGTGTGCGTCGTCGAGGAGCCCAGCGACATCATCCCGATCGAGCGCACCCACGAGTTCCACGGGCGCTACCACGTGCTCGGCGGCGCGCTCTCGCCGATCGACGGCGTCGACCCCGAGGACCTGCGAATCGCCGAGCTGCTCGCGCGCGTGGACGGCACGCACCAGCCGGCGCTCGACGCGGGCGAGGGCCAGCCCGAGGGCATCCGCGAGGTCGTGCTCGCGACGAACCCGACCACGACCGGCGAGGCGACCGCGCTGCACATCGCCGAGCAGCTCCAAGCGCGTCAGCCCGACGTCACCGTCACCCGCCTCGCCAGCGGCCTCCCGGTCGGCGCCGACCTCGAGTATGCCGACGAGCTCACGCTTGGCCGCGCGTTCGCCGGTCGCAGGCGCGTCGGCCCGTAGCTCCTCAGACACACCGGAATTCGAGGACCGCGAATCAGACCGTCCCATACCGGGTCTAATTCGCGGTCCTCAAAACTGGAGTGTCGCCGGCCGTGGAAGGTGCCGGGAACGGTCGCATTGCAGCCACCGCCCTCCCCCCTCGTGGCCCAGCAGTGCACCCCGGACGGCCGACCCGGCGTGAGCGGAGCGCGCAAGCTCAGGCCGGAACCGCCGCAGCCGGCTCCGGCGCACCCGCCAGCACGTCGAGCACCGGCACGCCGGGCAGCTCGGCCGCGATCCGGGCCCGCAGCTCGTGCGGGTCGAAGTGGTGGCGCAGCGGCGCGACGGGGTTGGTCGTGACGGCCAGCAGCGGGATCGGCTGAAGCACGGCAAGCTCGACGCCGCGCGCGCGGCAGCGCCCGACCGTGCCGCCGCGCAGGAAGACTCTCGTCGCGTCGTCCGCGATCGCGGTCAGCGGCGCCGGGCGCCGCACCCGCCCGAGCTGGTCGAGCAGCGGCTCGACCAACGCCCCTCTGACGACGACCGCCCGCACGTCGGCGCGCTCGCGCAGCAGCGGCACGATCGCCTCGACGCGGTCGTGCACGATCGACGACTCCAGCGGGATCGCCTCGCCGCCGTCGCACAGCAGCGCGCTTGAGGTCAGCGCCGCGGCCCGCGCGTGCAGCTCCGCGTCCTCGACGGCCGGCAGCGTCAGCAGCTCGACGGCCGCCTTCGTGCGCCGCACGAGCTGGTCGAGGTCGGCGCTCAGCACCGCCCCGGTCGACATCACGACGCCGTCCGCGAGTCGCGGCGAGGCGCCCGCGCGCCGATCGATCGAGCCGTCGACGAGCAGCCGCTCGGCGCCGAGCCGACGCATCGTCTCGACGACCTCGCCGACGTCCTGCGCGGCGGTCGGGCCGGCGACCTCGACGGCGCCTCGCTCCAACAGCCGCGCGATCACGACGCGCCCGAGCGGCGTGCGGTGCGGCGTGCGCACCACCGACTCGGCGCGCGCCTCGCTGCGCTCCAGCAGCGGCTCGGTCGTCGCCACGAGCGCCATCGGCGGCAGCAGGATCGGCGGCTTCGCTATGGCGTCGTCGAGCGCGTCCGAGGCCTCGCCGTCGCGCCCTATCGAGGTCACGCCGATCGTCTCGCCGCGCGCCTCCAGCTCGCTGAGGATCGCACCGAGCGTGACCGTCTTGCCGGTGTTCTTGGCGAGCCCGACGAGCGCCACCCGCGTGGCGGGCTCAATCGCATCCGAGATGCGCACGGCCTAGATGGTTGAGTCCATGAGACTCGTGGATGCGAGGGGTGCGATGGGCGGATGCTGGGGGACGCGCGGTGTTGAAGCCAATGCTGGTGGCATTGGCGAGACGCCGTGTGGCGCCCAGCGCCGGCCAGCGTGCCACTCGCGCCACGAGATCGTGGACTCAACCATCTAAGCCGCCGCCGACTCGTCGGCCGCCGGCCTGGTGCGCGCGGCGATCTCCCGCGCGATGAACGAGGCGACGTCGTTGGGATAGGTGCCCTTCGAGAAGCCGGCGTCGAAGCCGAGCTCCTTCGCCAGCTCGTCGGAGATGCGCGGGCCGCCGCACACGAGCAGCACGTCGCGCCGGCGGCCTTCGGCCTCGACCAGCTCGACGAGCTCGGTCAGGTTGTGCAGATGCAGGCCCTGCTGCGTGACCGTCTGCGAGACGAGGATCGCGTCCGCCCTGTGCTCGAACGCCTTCGCCAGCAGCGCGGTGTTCGGCACCTGGCTGCCGAGGTTGTGGGTGCGGAACCAGTGGTAGGCCTCCAACCCGTGCCGGCCGTCGAAGCCCTTGAGGTTGAGGATCGAGTCGATCCCGACGCTGTGCGTGTCGGTGCCGGTGCTCGCGCCGATCACGGTGATCGGCCGGCCGATCTGCTCGGAGACGAACGCGTCGACCTCTTCCTCGCTCATCGAGCGGGCGGCGGAGCGCGCGGACGCGAGCTGGGTCGCGTCGATCGCGGTCTGGCACTGGGCGAACATCACGAAGTACGTGTAGCCCTCGGTCAGCGCTCTGGCGTGTACGACCTCCGGCTTTATCAGCCCCATCTCGCGCACGAGCGCGAGCGCCGTCTCGCGCGCGAGCGGGCTGTTGTCGATCGGCAGCGTGAAGCTGAGCTGGACGAGGCCGTCGTCCAGGTGGTCGCCGTAGGGGCGGATCGCCTCCAGCGACGCGCGCGGCGCGACGCCGGCGTGGCTAGACACCGGCGGGCGCCTCCACCGCGCCCTGCAGCGGGTTGAGGTAGTCCTCGGTCACCTCGACGATGCCGTCGGCGCCGCGCCCGCCCTCGAGCGTGCGCGAGACATCACCGAACGTGCCCCTGCCGAGCGCCGCGAAGAGGCCGATCTCGACGATCTGCTCGAGCATCGCGTGCGCGTCGCGCAGCACCTCGTGCGCGCGCCTGACGATGAAGCCGTCGGGCTTGAACTCGATCTCATCGCTCAATCCGCGGGCGGCGGTGAAGACGTAGTTCGAGCACTCCATCCCGAGCACGCGGTCGTGGATGTGCGGCGTGAAGATGCCCTCGGTCGGGATCCCGATCGTCTGGATCTCCTGATCGGTCGCGACCGTGATCAGGTTGAAGAGCGTGTCGCACGCGTGCGTCATGAAGAGGTTGCCGTCCATGTGCTTGGTCGGCGGCATGTACTTGACCGGGCAGTCGGGGAACAGCTCGCGCGTCAGCTGCGCGTGCGCCCACTCGTAGAGCAGCCCGTTCTCGACGGAGGGGCTGATCTCGAACGAGTTGCCGATCGCGATCTGCTCGTCCGGCACGCCGCAGTCGCGCGCGAGGAAGTAGTTGATGAACTGCGAGGCGACCACCGAGGGCGCCGCCTCGATCGCGTCGGCCGTGCGCAGGTAGTTGTCCTCGCCGGTGTTGATGACGATCCCGAAGCGGCCGTTGACCGCGCGCGAGACGCGCTGGTCGATCATCGTGCGCAGGATGTTGAGGTCGCGGTAGAGAATGCCGTAGAGGGCGTCGTTGACCATGTTGTCGAGGCCCTCCAGCGCGCCCATCGCCGCGATCTCCGGCATGCACAGGCCCGAGCAGAAGCTCGACAGCCGCACATAGCGTCCGTGCTCACGCGACCACTCGTCGAGCGCGTCGCGCATGATGCGGAAGTTCGCCTGCGTCGCGAATGTGCCGCCGTAACCCTCGGTCGTCGGGCCGTAGGGGACGAAGTCGAGCAGGCTCTGAGCAGTCGAACGGATCACCGCGATGATGTCTCCGCCCGCCTCCGCGACGGCGAGCGCGTGATCGCGGTCCTCGTAGACGTTGCCGGTCGCGGTGAGGACGTAGCGGTGCGGCTGCGGCTGCTCGCCGAGCTGCTCGCGCAGCGCGTCGCGCTCCGCGCAACGCGCCTTCATCGCGGACAGCGTGGCCTCATGCGCATCCGCGATCGCCCGCGCGACGGCGTCCGGATCGGCCTGCGGCAGCTCGCCAAGCGACAGCTCCCCCTCGCCGACCGCGACGGCGACCTCGGCCGCCGAGCGATCGGTCTGCACCATCGCGTTGCCGATCCACGCGGCGACGCCGCGCGGAAGACCGCCGAAGTCGGTGACATGGTCGACGAGCGCGTTCGGCAGCGGAACGTCGTGGGGGTCGACGCCGTCGATCCCGAGCGTCCGCGTCACGGTCCGCTCGACGGCGACGGTGGTCCTGCCCGCGGTCGCCTCGGCCACCTGCCTCGCGACCCTTGCCGCGGCGGCGCGGCAGGAGTCCACAAGTCCGGCGTCGAGTCCAAGCTTCGACCGCATCGAATCCCCCTCTTCGAATGGCGCGAGCGTGCTCGCTTCCCCCGTGGCGCGTGCTGCGCCGACGCGTTCGAGACTACCGTCTCACCTGGCCGATCGCAAAGGGTCAGGCGCCAGTCCGACCGCCCGCATTCCGGTCTCCAGGAGGCCTCGCATCGCCCGTGCGACGCTCGGCGACGGGTCCTCCTGTGCGAGGAACCACTCGGCCGCGTGCACGTGCATCCCGAGCAGCGGACGCGGGTCGAGCGCGCGCAGCGAGCGCTCGGCGAGACGCCGGTGCAGCTGGGAGCGCAGCACGAGCGAGCGGTAGTCCGCGTCGTCGGGCGCGGGGCTCGGGCTGCCGTCGTAGCGCTCGTCCCACGCGCGCGCGTACGCGCGCGCAAGCTTCCAGCCGGCATTCGCCTGCTCGTCGAGCAGCATCTCGCGCTCGAGCGGGAGCGCCTTGCGCGGATGTATGTCGATGCAGATGCCGAGCGCGGCGATCGCGGCGAGCCGCTGCGCATCGGCGCGGCCATGCGCGTGCGCGCGCAGGCGCGGGTCGGCGACGAGGTCGTCGAGCAACTGGTCGACGAGCCACGGCGCGCCGCCGCTGCTCTTGATCGCACCTCTCGTGCTCGTGACCATCCCATGCACGACCCAGTGCGTCGGATGGATCTCGCCGCCGGCCGCCAGCCCCTCGAGGATCGTCGGGCCCTGCTGCACGAGCGGCTCCCACTCGTCGCCGACGAGCGCCAGCGACGTCGCGCCGGCGAGCAGCTCGCGACCGGTCAGGTGCCACATGCCCATGCAGCGCATGTGCGTCGTCGGGAAGCCGTCGGGCCGGTGCAGCAGCAGGTGGCCGTCTTCGCGCTCGTGCGAGATCACGGCGCCGTCCTCGGAGCGGCGCACGAGGCCCTCCTCGAGCGCTCTGGCGGTGAGGTCATGCGTGTCGGCGAGGAAGTCGACCTCGTAGATGACGCGGTCGAAGATCACGCCGAGCCGCGCGAACGTCGCGTCGTGGCCGCGCAGCGCCCATTCGCGCATGCGCAGCCACAGCTGCTCGATCTCGGGATCGCCCTCGCCGAGGCGGACCAGCAGCTGCTCGGCGAGATCGTCATAGGAGCCGTCCTCGCGGGAGAGCGCCGGATCGCGCTCGGCGCCGCCGCCGACCTCGGGCGGTGCCAGGTCCTGCACGTAGCGGCTGTAGCAGGCGCCGACGAAGTGGTCGCTCTTCATCCCGACGCTCTCCGGCGTCTCGCCCGCGAAGTGCTGCAGGTAGCCGGCCATCGCCTCGCCCATCTGCCGGCCCACGTCGCCGATCTGGGTCTGGTGCACGACGTCGGCGCCGCAGGAGGCGGCGAGACAGCCGAGCGCGTGCCCGAGCGCGACGGTCCGCAGATGCCCGACGTGCAGCGCCTTCGTCGCGTTCGGGTCGCAGTAGTCGACGACGAAGCGCTCGCTCGTCGCGAGATCGCGGCCGAGGAACGGGTCGACCTGCACGGCCTCCAGCGCCGCGCCGAGCGCGGCGACGCGCTCGTCGGCGAGCCGCAGCAGCACGCGGTTGCGCGCCGGATCGAGCTCCGCCTCGCGCACGACCGGATGTGCGCTGAGCGCGCCGCCCACCGACTGCCCCGTCTCCGCGACCCAGCCGCTGCGCCGGCCGGCGAGGAAGACGTCGCAGCCGGGCACGTTGTGCGGGACGACGAGCGAGGCCAGCGGGCCCCGATCGTCATCCACGCGCGCGAGCGCCTCGTCGAGCTCGTCGAGCAGATTCGGCGCGGCCGCGACGGCGGCCTGGCTGGCGTCGGTACGTGTGGTCATTCCCCCGTGTCCCCCGGCGCGAGCATAGCCGGATCCCTGCCGGTTGACAGCGTTCTTCGCTCGTGGCTATGGTTGCCGCAGGAGGGGGACGCTCGGCGCCGGGGGATCCACGCCGACGCCAAGCATCACAAGCTCGATTCGTCGAGCGAGGGCGAGCACCCGTACCTCAACTGGCTAGAGGGGCCGCCTCCTAAGCGGAACGTTGCGGGTTCGAGTCCCGTCGGGTGCGCCTCGACGGCGGACGGCTTACAAAGCCGTCCGCCGCCGACTCGCCCTGTCCGCACTGCGCGGCTCGCCGCTTTACCCTGTGCAATCGATGTCCGGAACGGTCGTGATGAAGTTCGGCGGGACGTCCGTCGCCGACGCCGAGCGCCTCAAGCGCGCGGCCCGGCGGATCGTCGCCGCACGCGAGCAGGGCAACCGCGTCGTCGCGGTGCTGTCGGCGCGCGGAAAGACGACCGACGAGCTCGTAGCGGCCGCTGAGGAGATCTCGCCGACGCCCGATCCGCGCGAGATGGACATGCTGCTCTCGACCGGCGAGCGCATCTCGTGCGCGCTGTGCGCGATGGCGATCCACGACCTCGGCCACCGCGCGATCTCGCTGACCGGCTCGCAGGCCGGCATCGTGACGGACGCCTCGCACACGAAGGCGCGCATCCTCGAGGTCAGAGCCGACCGCATCGAGGCCGCGCTGGCGGAGGACATGATCGTGCTCGTCGCCGGCTTCCAGGGCGTCTCGAACAACTCGCGCGACGTCACGACGCTCGGCCGCGGCGGCTCGGACACGACCGCCGTCGCGCTCGCGGCGGCCGTCGGCGCTGACGTGTGCGAGATCTACACGGACGTGTCCGGCGTCTACAGCGCCGACCCGCGGATCGTTCCGGACGCGCGCAAGCTGGAGGTCGTCTCGTTCGAGGAGATGCTGGAGATGGCGGCCTCGGGCGCGAAGGTGCTGCAGCTGCGCTCGGTCGAGTACGCGCGCAACCACGGGGTCCGCATCCACTGCCGTTCCAGCTTCGAGGACGGCCCCGGTACATTCGTCGTCGGAGAGCAGGAGACCATGGAGCACGCCCTCATCACCGCCGTCACGCACTCGACCGAAGAGGCGCGCGTCACGCTGACCGGCGTGCGCGACGAGCCCGGCGCGGCGGCGCGCATCTTCGAGGCGCTCGCCGACGCGAACTGCAACGTCGACATGATCATCCAGAACGAGCCGCTCGGCGAGGGGCGCGAAGGCGCCGAGCTGTCGTTCACCGTCCCGCGCGACGACCTGCGGCTCGCGCTCGACGCGCTCGATCCGCTCGTCGAGGAGCTGGGGATCGGCAGGATCGACGACGAGCCCGAGATGGGCAAGGTCTCGATCGTCGGCGCCGGCATGAAGTCGCATCCCGGCGTCGCCGCCAAGGTCTTCGGCACGCTCGCCGAGGAGGGCATCAACATCGAGATGATCTCGACCTCGCCGATCAAGATCTCGTGCGTGATCCGAGCCGACCGCGTCGGCGACGCGGTGCAGGCGCTGCACGGCGCGTTCGAGCTGGGCGCGGACGCGATCCAGCAGGAGCGGCCGATCGGGGAGCAGTCGCGGTGAGCGCAGAGGATTCCCGCCCGCCCACCCCCGATGCCGCCTACCGCGTCGCCGTCGTCGGCGCGACCGGCCAGGTCGGCGGCGTGATGCTGGAGCTGCTGCGCGAGCGCGGCTTTCCGGCGCGCGAGATCGTGCCGTTCGCGTCCGAGCGCTCGGCCGGCAAGGAGCTGGAGGGCGTCGGCGTCGTGCAGCCGCTGACCGACGAGACGATCCAGGGCTTCGACATCGCGATCTTCTCGGCCGGCGGCGCGACCTCCGGCGAGTGGGCGCCGCGCTTCGCCGACGCCGGCGCGATCGTCGTCGACAACAGCTCCAAGTGGCGGATGGACGACGACGTGCCGCTCGTCGTCTCCGAGGTCAATCCCGACGCGCTCGCCGAGGCGCGCAAGGGGATCGTCGCGAACCCGAACTGCTCGACCATGCAGATGGTCGTCGCGCTCAAGCCGCTCCACGACGCCGCCGGGATCGAGCGGCTCGTGATCTCGACCTACCAGGCCGTCTCCGGCACCGGCAGGAAGGGCGTCGACGAGCTGCTCGGCCAGTCGCACGCGCTGCTGCACGGCCAGGACGCCGAGGTGTCGGTCTACGCGCACCAGATCGCGTTCAACGCGCTGCCGCACGCCGGCAGCTTCGCGCCGGGCGACGACCACACCGACGAGGAGCGCAAGCTCATCAACGAGACGCGCAAGATCCTCGGCGACCCGTCGATCCGCATCAGCGCGACGTGCGTGCGCGTGCCGGTCGTCAACGGGCACTCCGAGGCCGTCAACGTCGAGACGCGCGAGCCGCTCTCGCCCGAGCAGGCGCGCGAGCTGCTGAGCGCGGCGCCGGGCGTGACGGTGCTCGACGATCCGGGCGCCGGCATCTACCCGATGGCGATCGAGGCGGACGGCAGGGACGACGTGTTCGTCGGCCGCATCCGCCGCGATCCGGGCAACGAGCGCGCGCTCGACCTGTGGGTCGTCTCCGACAACCTGCGCAAGGGCGCCGCGACGAACGCCGTTCAGCTCGCCGAGCTGCTGCACGAGCGCGGGATGCTCGGCGCTGCCGCCGCGCGGGCGGCGTAGCTCAGCGCGCGACGGCAGCCGCGGCGGCCTCCTCCGCGAGCGCGCGGCGGTCGACCTTGCCGTTGGGCGTCGTCGGCAGCGCCTCGCACAACTCGATGCGGGCCGGGACCATGTAGTCCTCCAGGCGCATGGCGCAGTGGCGGCGCAGCGCTGCCGCTGTGAGCTGCGCGTGCTCGTGCGGAACGACGTAGGCGACGATCGCCTGGCCGAGCAGCTGGTCGGGCGCGCCGACGACGGCCGCCATGCGTACGCCCTCGGCGGTGTGCAGCACCGCCTCGACCTCCTTGGGGGCGACCTTCTCTCCGCGTGACTTGAGGATGTCGTCGCGGCGCCCGACGAAGTACAGGTAGCCCTCTTCGTCGGCACGGAAGAGGTCGCCGGTCAGCAGCTCGCGCTCCCATGGCCAGCGGCCCGGGCGCAGGCGCTCGGCGGTCGCGGCCTCGTCGTTCCAGTAGCCCTGCATCACGTGCGCGCCGCGCACCACCAGCTCGCCGACCTCGCCGGGCGGCAATCTGGCGCCGGCGTCGTCCTCGATCCACGCCTCCGTGCCGGGGATCGGGATGCCGACGGATTCTGGCCGCGCATCGAGCTGCTCGGGCGGCAGGTACAACGCCCGCTTGCACTCGGTGAGGCCGTACATCGAGTACAGCCGCACGGAGGGGAAGGCGTCGCACAGCGCACGGATCGTCGCGGGCGCGAGCGCGGCGGCGGTGTTGGTCAGGAAGCGAAGCTCCGGCAGGTCGTGCGCGACGCCGCCCGCGCCGGCAGACGCCAGCACCTGGAAGATCGTCGGCACGCCGGGCAGGCCCGTGATCTCCTCACGTTCGAGCAGCTCCAGCACGCGGCCGGGGAAGGCGAAGCCCCGCTCGAGCACGAGCGTCGCACCGACGCGCACGCACATCAGCAGCTGGTAGAGCCCGTAGTCGAACGACAGCGGGATGACGCACAGGACGCGGTCGTGGGCGCCCATGCCGAGGTAGGAGACGATCGACCCGGCGGCGAACGCCATGTTCGCGTGCGTGAGCGTGACGCCCTTCGGCCGGCCGGTCGAGCCGGACGTGTAGACGATCGCGGCAAGGTCGACGGAGATCGGCGGCGCGGGTGGAGGGGTGCCGGCACCGGCCACGTGACCGGCGAAGGCGGGCCCCCGCGTCTCGTCGCCGACGGCGACATCCGCGTCGTCCTGCGCGCGCAACACCGCGCGCACGCTCGGCACCTCCGAGCGCGCCTCCTCCGCCAGCGGAGCGAGCGCGTCGTCGGTCACGACCGCGACGGCCCCGCAATCGCGCAGCACGTAGGCGAGCTTGTCGGCCTTGATCGTCGGGTTGAGCGGCACGAACGCGGCGCCGGCGCGCAGCGTCGCGTAGATCGCGACGGCGGCCTCGACGCCGTTGGGCAGCAGTACGGCGACGCGGTCGCCGCGCTCCGCGCCGTGCGCGTGCAGGCGGGCGGCGAGCGCGTCGACGGCGGCGTCGAGCTGTGCGTAGGTGACGCGCAGCTCGCCGGCGACCAGCGCCTCCTTGTGGGGCGCGTCCGCCGCCGCGCGGCGCAGGTCCGCGTCGAGCGTGGTCACGACGGGCGCCGCCGCTCGACGAACGCCACGAGCGCGTCGAGCGAGCCGAAGTTCTCCTCGGTGATCTCGAGCGCATCGACCGCGATCCCGTACCGGGTCTGCACCTCCTCGACGAGCTCGACGAAGCCGAGCGAGTCGATCACCCCGAGCTCGAGGAACTCGTCCGCGTCGTGCAGCTCGACGTCCGGATGCAGGTACAGGAACGCCTCCTCGATGTACGCGCGCAGCTCCGCGCGCAGCGTCCCGACCTCCGTCTCCCCCATCGATCCCCCTACTGGCTCGTGATCCCCTCGGCGGCCTCGAGCCGCACCCGCGGCTCCGCGCGCTCGACCGGCCAACGATCTGCAGCCCCCGTGCCGCAGAAGCACTCGTGCCACACCTGCGTCGACAGTATGCCGACGAGCGCCATGCCCTCGCGGAACCCACTCGCTTTTCCGGTGCGGCAGCGTCGCAACAGGCCCTCGACGCGCGCGGGTTCGAACAGGCCGACCTCGTCGAGCGCGCGCGCTTCGAGCCGCTCCTCGACCCACGCCGGTGCGTGCGCGCCGAAGAACGGCGTCACCGCCGGCGCGCGGTAGGGCTGCTTGGGGCGCTCGACGACGGCGCGCGGCAACAGCCGCTCGGCGAGCGCGCGCAGCTCGGCCTTCTCGCGCAGGCCCGGAGCGAGCTTGCGCTCGGGTGGCAGCGCGGCCGCATGCGCGAAGACGCGGTGGTCGAGGAACGGGAAGCGACCCTCGACGCCATGCGCCATCGCGACGCGGTCGCCCTGCGACGAGAGCAGGTTGGGCGCGAGCAGCGTCGTCAGCTCCAGGTAGGCGGCGCGCTCCAAGGGGCTCCAGCGCGCGAACGCGAGCGGCAGCTCTGCGCGCAGGCGCGCAAGCGGGTCCTCGCCGTTGATGCCGTCGAGCGCCTGCGCCAGCTCGGGCCGGTAGAAGGCGCGCACGATCCCCGTCGCGGCGATCCGCGGTTGGTGCGAGAAGAGCGGGTCCACGGGCGCACCGGCCTCGAAGAAGAAGCGCTTCCATGCGGGGCCGCGGCGCTCGGCCGGCACGTCGAGGTAGGGGTAGAGCTCGTCGAGCAGCGCCTCGGCGCGCGCAGGCTCGCGCGTGTGGAGCTCGCGCAGTGCGGTCTCCTTGAACAGGTCATAGCCCCAGAACAGCTCGTCGGCGCCCTCGCCGGTCGCCACGACCGTGATGCCGTGCGCGCGTGTCGCCTGCGCCAGCAGGTACAGCGGGACCGGCGCGGTGCGGATCAGCGGCGTCTCGGCGTGCGCGACGACGGCGCGGAAGCCGTCGGCGATCTCGTGCGGACCGATCTCCACGACGTGATGCCGAGTGCCGAGCGCCGCCGCGACCTGCTGCTGGAATGCGCGCTCGTCGTAGCGAGCGTCGTGGAAGGCGACGGAGAAGGTGCGCAGCTCGTGGTCGCTCGCCTGCTGCGCGAGCGCCGTGATGAGCGACGAGTCGAGCCCGCCGGAGAGGTAGGTGCCGACGGGCACGTCGGCGCGCAGCCGCAGGCGCACCGCGTCGGCGAGCAGCTCGGAGAGCTCCTCAGCCGCGGGCGCAGCGCCATCGGTCTCATAGTCGGGCGCCCACCACGTGCGCCGCGCGACGACCTCGCCGTCCTCCCACACGAGCAGCCCGCCGGGCGGCAGTTGCGCGACGCCGGCGAAGGCGGTGCGCGGGGCGCGCGCGCCCCAGGTCGTGAAGACTTCGTCGATGCCGGCGAGATCGGGCGCGGCGGCGGCCTCGCCGCTCGCAAACAACGCCTTCGCCTCCGACGCGAATGCGATCCCGCCGTCCGGGAGCGCCGCCCAGTGCAGCGGCCGCACGCCGAAGCGGTCGCGCACGAGCGTCAGACGGCGCTGCGCCGGCTCCCACCAGGCGAATGCGAACTGGCCGTTGAGGCGATCGAGCGCGGCGAGGCCGTCGTGCTCCAGCAGCCGGTGGACGACCTCGGTGTCGCTCGTCGTCGCGAATGGGCCGACGAGCCGGCCACGCAGCTCCAGGTGGTTGTAGACCTCGCCGTTGTAGACGAGCAGCGTGCCGCGCTCGCCGCGCATCGGCTGCCAGCCGCCCGGGAGGTCGAAGATCGCCAGCCGCGTGGAGACGAGTCCCGCGCCTGCCGCGCGCGCCATCCCCCAGCCGTCCGGGCCTCGGTGGCGCAGCGCGGCCGCCATCCGCCGCAGCTGTGGCTCCGCTACGAGCGCGGCCGCGTCGGCTCGCACGATGCCCGCGATCCCGCACATCAGCCGAGCGGATCTCCTGATCCGGCGTCCCCATCCCCCATCTTCCTGACCTTAGCGATCGGCGCCAGCGACGGGACGGCCGGGATGCGCGTCCGGCCGCCCCGCCGCGAATGCGCACGGTCGACGGCGATGGCCAGTTACGCCGTGACGTTCGTGCGCAGTGTGGACCGCAGAACCGACGCTTCCACGGTCATTTCAAACCTCTTTCCTGCTAATCGAGGCGTGCATAACGTACACGCAACCCGCGCGATGCTGCAACTTTTCAGGAGCCGCGGGTGTTTCCGTCAGGAGCGCGCGAGCTCGCGGCGGGAGCGAACACCGAGCTTGCGATAGATGTTGCGCGCGTGGGTGCGGACGGTCTCGACGCCCACGTGCAGCTCCGCCGCGATCTCGCCGTTCGAGCGGCCGTGCTGCAAGAGGTCGAGGACGGTCGCCTCGCGCGGCGTCAGCAGCTCCGGCCCGCTCGGCGGCGGCGCGACCGCCTCGCCCTCCATGCGGCGCAGGACCTGCAGCCCGCGCGAGGCGAGGTGGATCGCGCTCAGCACGTCGCGCGCCTGCGTCTCCTTCGAGAGGCAGGCGGTCGCGCCGAACGCGAGCATCTGGTTGCACTCGGCCGGCGAGGGTCGGTTCGCCAGCACGATCAGGTGCGTGTCTGGATGCGCCGCGACCAGCTCGCGCACTTCGAGCGGCGTGCGCAGAGAGCCGTAGTTGAGCAGCGCGACCTGCGGACGGTGCTCCGCGATCGCCGCCGGAAGCCGCTCGTGCGCGACGCCCCGCGCGCGCAGCTCGATGTGGTCGTCCTCGCCGATCAGTGCGTGCAGGCCTCGGTCGACCAGGTCCTCGAAGCGGGCGACGACGACGCCGATGCGGGCGTGGGGGACGGCCACGCCGCGGATCCTAACGACCGGAGGGTGAGAGAGGGCTCACCCGCGACTCACCCGCGCGGTCCCCCGAAGATCACCCGCCGCAGGGGACGACAGCGCGCGGAGCAGCGGCGAGGATGCCGACACGGCGGGCAGGGAAGCTACCGACCGCCGTGAGAGCGCCCCGGGGAGGTTGGTCCCCCCTCCCACCCTCGGGGCGCGCCGCCCGGGCTCGGCCAACCTCCCCCAGGCCGGGCCCGGGCCGAGCCTTCTCAGAGGCTCCCGCCCGGCGGCCGGTCGGGCGGGAGCCCGCGCTCCGCGACTAGGCGGGCGCGGGCGCGCCGACGACGGCGCTCGACCAGTCGATCACCGAGGTCGGCTTGACGACGTGCTTGCTCATCCCGAGCTGCTTCGGCTCCAGCCCCAGCGCCAAGCCGACGAGCTGCGGCAGGTGCAGCACCGGCATCGAGAGGTCGTCGCGGCCGACCGCCTTCTTCGCCAGCGGCTGCTGCAGGTCGAGGTTGAGGTGGCACAGCGGGCAGGGCACGACGAGGCAGTCGGCCTCGGCGTCCTGCGCGTCGGACAGGTGGCGGCCCGCCTGCGTGAGCGAGGCCTCCTTGTTCATCGTGATGATCGGGAAGCCGCAGCACTTGTGGATGCCGGCGTAGTCGATCACCGTGCCGCCGAGCGCCTCGATCACCCAATGCAGGTAGTGGTCGCGCGGGTGCTCGTCGTCGATCCCGAGGCGGTCGGTCGGGCGCACGATGTAGCAGCCGTAGAAGGGCCCGACCTTGAGGTTCGTGAGCGGGCGCTTGACCTTCTTCTTGAGGTTCTCCAGGCCGATCTCCTCGACCAGCAGCCACAGGAAGTTCTTGTTCGTCAAGCCCTTCTCGTAGGAGAGCCCCTCGCCCGCGAGCGTGCCGTTGACGTGATCGCGGTACTCCGTGTTCGCGTCGAGCCGCTCCTGCGACTCGCTCTGCGCGCCCTGGCAGGTCGAGCAGATGTTCATCATCAGGTCGGCGTCCTGCACCGCCTGCGCGAGCGCGAACGTGCGCGCGTTGAGCGTGTCCGCCAGCTCCTGGCTGTGCTCGGCGATCACGCCGGCGCCGGTGCAGCAGGCGCGGTCGAGCTCGACCAGCTCGATGTCGAGCAGCGGCGCGACCGCCGCCATCGAGCCGTGCAGCTCGGGGGTGAAGCCGCGGCTCACGCAGCCGGGCCAGTACGCGACCTTCATGCGGACTCGCTTTCGCTCGCGGCCGTGGGCCTGTTGGGATCGGGGCCGGGGGCGGAGGGCATGCCGTCGGAGTACGCCGAGACGGCGGTCGGCTCGGCCGCGCCGGCGGCGTCCTCCTCGTCCTCGTAGCCGGAGATGTAGAGGTTGAGCTCGTAGCGTCTCGGCTTGCCCTCGACCTTCTCGTAGATCGCCTTGACCGCCTTGAGGTCGGCGCTCGGGATTCTGTGGCCGAACAGCGCCTTCTTCGGCGCGAACTTGCCGCGCATCACGCCGCGCACGACGACCGGCAGCGAGTCGAGCAGCTCCTGGCCGGCGGCCGGGTGGAACTTGCCGAACCACGAGTCGCCGCCGTAGGAGCGCGGCAGCAGCTCCGCCTCGTGCAGCAGCCCGTAGTCGCGGATCAGCGAGACGAACGCGCGCTCGTGCCGCTCGCCGTTGTTGCGGTCGACGATGTGGTGGTCGTTGCCCGCGATGCGCCGCAGCCGCATGATCTGGTTCATCGGGGCGACGCCCTTCGGGCACGCCTCGATGCAGTTGAAGCAGTGGGTGCAGTCGTAGATGCCGTGCGGATCCTCGGCGAGGTCCTTGAGGCGCTCGAACTGCTCGGCGTCGCGCGGGTCGCCGACGAAGCGGTACGCCTTCGCGGAGGCGGCCGGCCCGACGAACAGCGGGTCGACTTCCATCGAGAGGCAGTCGGAGACGCAGGCGCCGCACTGGATGCAGGCCATCGTCTGTGTGACGTCGACCATGTTCTCGTGCGGGACGATGTACTCGCGCTCCGGGACCGGCTGCTTGTTGATCAGCCACGGCGTGACGCGCTGGATCTTCTTCCAGTGGACCGCGTCCATGTCGACGATCAGGTCCTTGATGACGGGCATGTTGCCCATCGGCTCGACGAGGATCGTCTTGCCGTCGGCGTTGACGCCCGTCTTCGCCGCGTGGTCGAGGTGCGTGTGGCAGGCGAGCCCCGCCTTGCCGTTGATGCGCACGCCGCACGAGCCGCAGATCGCGGCGCGGCAGGAGCAGCGGATGCCGACCGAGCCGTCCTGCTCGGCCTTGACCTTCAGGATCGCCTCGAGCACCGAGCGGTGCGGCTCGAGGTCGATCTGGAACTCCTCGTAGTAGGGCGCCTCGCCGGACTGCGGGTCGTAGCGGCGGAGCTTCAGCGTGTACTCGGCCATGTCAGATCGTCCTCATGATTAGTACGTCCGCTCCTGTGGCTCCCACTTGGTGATCGTCACCGGCGCGGTCCCGAGCGCGGGACCGTCCCCGTTCAGCGAGACGGTGATGTGGTGCAGCCAGTCGGCATCGTTGCGGGTGGGGAAGTCGGTGCGGAACTGCGCCCCGCGCGACTCTCTGCGCTCCTGCGCGGCCATCACGATCGCCTCGGCCACGTCGAGCATGTACCCGAGCTCAATCGCCGCCAGCACGTCCTGGTTAAAGATCGTGCCCTTGTCGTCGATCGCGGCGTTCGGCGCCTCCTGCTTGAGGCGCTGGACGATCTCGCGCGCGGTCGCGAGGCCCGCCTCGTCGCGGTAGACGGCGACGTATCTGTTCATCGTCTCGCCGAGCTCGTTCTTGATCTCGGAGACGCGGCGACCGCCGGTCGGACGGTTCAGGATCGCGTCGATCTCGCCCTGCGCATCGCTCAGCACGCTGACCGGCGACTTCGGCATCGCGGTCCCGCGCGCGCGCTGCGCCGCATGGTCCCCGGAGCGGCGCCCGAAGATCAGCGTGTCGAGCAGCGAGTTCGCGCCGAGGCGGTTGCCGCCGTGGACCGAGACGCAGGCGACCTCGCCGGCGGCGTAGAGGCCCGGGATCGGCGTCTGGCCGTCGAAGTCGGTCTTGACGCCGCCCATGATGTAGTGCATCCCGGGCTTGATGTGGATCGGCTCGCGCGTGATGTCGACGCCGGCGAAGTCCTTGCCGATGTTGACGATCTCGCGCAGCGCCTCGAGCGTGCGCTTGCGCGGGACCTTCGTGATGTCGAGCGCAATCGTGCCGTCGGGGAAGCCGCGGCCCTCGTTGATCTCCGTCTGCTCGGCGCGCGAGACGACGTCGCGCGAGGCCAGCTCCAGCTTGTTCGGCGCGTACTTCTCCATGAAGCGCTCGCCGAGCGCGTTGTAGAGGTGCGCACCCTCGCCGCGCGCGCCCTCGGTGATGAGAAAGCCGTTCTCCGCGAGCGTCGTCGGGTGGTACTGGATCATCTCCATGTCCATCAGCGGCGCGCCGATGCGGTAGGCCTGCGCGATCCCGTCGCCCGTGCAGATGAGCGCGTTCGTCGTCGGCTTGAACGCCTGGCCGGCGCCGCCGGAGGCGAGGATCACGCTCTTGGCGTTGAAGACCTCGAGCGCGCCGGTGCGGATGTCGCGCGCGACGCAGCCGACGCACGCGCCGCTCTCGTCCTGCAGCAGCGTCGTCGTGAACCACTCCTCGTAGCGGGAGATGCGATCGCCGTGCATCATCAGCCGCTCGTAGAGCACATGCAGGATCGCCTGCCCGGTGATGTCGGCGACGTAGTACGTGCGCGCCTGCGAGGCGCCGCCGAACGCGCGCGTGCCGAGGTGGCCCGTGCCGTTGCGGTGGAACGTGACGCCGGCGTGCTCGAGCCAGAGGATCTCGTCGGGCGCCTCGCGGCACATGATCTCGATCGCGTCCTGGTCGCCGAGGTAGTCGGAGCCCTTGACGGTGTCGAACGCGTGCGACTCCCACGAGTCCTCGGGGTTGAGGGCCGCGTTGATGCCGCCGGCGGCGGCGACCGAGTGGGAACGGACGGGGTGAACCTTGCTGAGGATCGCGACCGACGCCCCGGCGTCGGCGGCCGCAAGAGCGGCGCGCTGGCCGGCGAGGCCCGCGCCGATGATGAGGACGTCGTGAGCTGGCATATGCCCGCGATCCTATCGCCGCGCTTTGCGCCTTGATCTCCGAGCGTAGCGCACGGAATTGGCGGCAGGTCCGGCGCTTCTGCGCCTTCCCGTATCCAAGCTCATGGCCGTCGGTAAAGTGGTCCGCCGGGGGAGCACGAACCACGACGCTTGGGGGAGCGCGACGTCGATGGCCGGACCGCTGCTGCGCAGCGAGGCCCGAGAGAGAGTGGCGAGCAGGCCGCGCGCGACGCGCGTACTCGATCGCCGTGCACTCGCGTGCCTCGCACTCGGCGTCCTGGCGCTCGCCGCCGGCCTCACGCTCGTGCTCTCGCACAGCGCGCAGCCGCGCGCCGGCACGAACGGCGTCTGGCCGCAGTTCATGCTCGGCACGATCGGGCCTGACAGGCGCGCCTGTCAGGACGGCGAGCTGCTGCCGGCGCACACGACGGCGGTCCATTTCGTGCTCTTGTCGACGCAGCCGCGGGGTCCGCGCATGGCGGTGACCTTGAGCCGCGACGGGCGGCTGCTGGAGCGCAGCGCCTTCACGCTCGACGCGAGCGAGGACGCCGCGGCGCCGCTGCGTCCGCGCGCGAACGACCTCGACGGCGTGCGCGTGTGCCTCGCGATCGAGGGTGACGGCCAGGTCGGGCTGGTCGCCGGTCCGACGCGTCCGAGGGGTGACCAACTGATCGTGGACGGCAGAGCGAGCGGCGCGTCGCTTCCGCTCACCTACTTCGCTGCGGGGAGGGCGTCGTGGTGGGAGCGCGCCGGCGCCGTCGCCGACCGCATGGCGCTCGGCCGCGGGGATTGGGGCGGTCACTGGATCCCGTGGACGGTCGGGGCGCTGCTGCTGGGCGCCTTCGGGCTCGTCGTGCTCGTGCTGGTGCGCGGCCTGATCGCGCCGCGCGGCAGCTGGCGGCAGGCGGCCGCGGCGATCGCCGGCGTCGCCGCCCTCAACGCCGTCGCGTGGTCGCTGATCACGCCCGCCTTCCAGGTGCCCGACGAGCAGACGCACGCCGCCTACGCGCAGCAGCTGGCCGAGAACGGCCGCCCGCCGGTCGACCGCCGCGGCGAGGAACGGCTCGCGCCCGAGCTGGTCGCGGCGATGCGCGAGACCCGCTTCGGCTCGCTCGACGCCCGCTCGTTCGCCGCCGCGGTCACCTCGCCGCTGCAGCAGCGCCGGCTCGACGCCGTGCTGCACGCCGGCCTGGCGCGCAGCAGCGAGAACGACTCCGCCGGCCCGGCCGCGCCCGAGCCGCCGCTCTACTACGCGGTGGAGGCCGTCCCCTACCGCCTCGCGAGCGGAGCGACGCTGCTCGACCGCCTGATGCTGATGCGGCTGTGCTCAGCCCTGCTGGCAGGCGCGACGGCGCTGTTCGTCTTCCTGTTCCTGCGCGAGTGCCTGCCGGGACGACCGTGGGCCTGGACCGTCGGCGCGCTCGGCACGGCGCTGCACCCCGTGCTCGGCTTCATCTCCGGCGGGGTCAACCCGGACGCGCTGCTGTTCGCGATCTGCGCGGCGCTGTTCTACGCGCTCGCGCTCTCGTTCCGACGTGGGCTGACGGCGCGCCGCGCCGCCTGGATCGGCGCGATCATGGCAGCGGGGATCGTCGGCAAGATCAACTTCTACGGGCTGCTGCCGGGCGCGCTGCTCGCCGTCGCGCTCGCGGCGCGCGCGAGCGCCGGCGGCCTGCGCAACGTGCGCGCGCTGCGGCTCGTGGGGATCGTCGTCGGGATCGCGGTGGCGCCGTATCTGCTGCTGACGCTGCTCGACGCGCTCGCGTGGGATCGCGCGTGGATCCTGGCGCGCACCCCTGCCGAAAGGCCCGAGGACCATGGCGGCATCGGCGGGCAGCTGAGCTACCTGTGGCAGGTGTTCCTGCCGCGGCTGCCGGGCCAGGAGACGGCGATACCGGAATTCTATCCCGGCTGGCAGCTGTGGCTGAAGGGCTTCGTCGGCCGCTTCGGCTGGGTCGTGATCGCGTTCGCCGACTGGGTGTACCGGCTCGCGGCGCTCCTGCTTGGGATCGTCGGCGCGCTCGCGCTGCGCACGCTCGTGCGCGAACGAGCCGTCGCACGCCGGCGGCTGCCGGAGCTGCTCGGCTACGCGGCGATGACGGCCGGGTTGCTGCTGCTGATCGCGATGGTCGCACTGCGCGGCTTCGCGCCCGGGATCGCGGGCGCGATCCAGGGCCGCTACCTGCTGCCGCTGCTGCCCCTCTTCGGCGCGCTGCTCGTGCTCGCCGTCCGCGGGGTGCCCGCGCGCTGGGGCAGAGCGGTCGGTGTCGCGCTCGTGCTCACGGGCGTGGCCTGGAGCGTCTTCGGCCAGTTGCTGACGATCGCCTGGTTCTACGGCTGAAGCGAGCGCAGCGGCGGGCGCTCCTGCACCGCCACCTCACTCAGCGCGAGCGAGCCGTCTGCCCGCGGTCGCGCGAGCGGGAGCCGCGCGGCTGCAGCGCCGTCGCCGTGGATGCGCCGCTCGGCCGCGACGAGCACCGCGTACGCCATCGCGCTGAGCGCTTGGAGCGGCTGGTGCGCATTGCGGCGCTCGCCGAGATCGACCTGTGCGATGGCGTCGAGGCCGACGTGGCGCAGCGCGTCGATCAGGTTGGCGATCTCGACGCCGTAGCCGACCGGGAACGGCAGCGCATCGAGCAGCGAACGGCGCGCCGCGACCTCGCCGGCGAGCGGCTGGACGATGCCGGCGAGCTCGGGCACGTGCAGGTTCAGCAGCGGGCGGGCGAGCAGCTCGGTGACGCGGCCGCCGCCCTCGGGCACGGTCTCGGCGCCGACGGTCAGGGGACGGCGGTAGGCGCCCTTCACGAACGCGACCTCCGCGTCGGTCAGCAGCGGGCCGAGCAGACCGCACAGCGCGCCGCGCGCGTCGAAGTCGGCGCTGTCGGCATCGACGAATGCGACGACGTCGCCGCGGGTTGCGTGGACGGCGCGCCACAGCGCGTCGCCCTTGCCGCATACCGGGCCGTAGTCCGCCAGCACGTCCGCCTCCTGGACGACCGTCGCGCCGGCGGCGCGCGCGATCGCGGCGGTGCCGTCCGCGGAGGCGGCGTCGATCACGAGCAGCTCGTCGAGCAGGCCGGCGTCGCGCAGCGGCACGAGCGCAGTGACGATCGGACCGACTGTCTGCGCGACCTCGCGCGCCGGCAGCACGACGCTGACCGTCGTCGTGCCCTTCGCGGCGAGCAGCCGCTCGGCCGGGAAGTCGGCCGCCGCGTAGGTGCGGCGCGCGAGCCAGTCGGCGAGGTGGGCGGGCGCCACGGCGGTCATGCGGCGGTGCTGGCGGCGGGTCGTGACGACAGCGTGCCCCCGCGCGTGCGCTCTCGGTGCACGGCAACCGCCTCGCGCAGGTGGCCGACGAGCTCCGTGAACTGCCTGCGCGCGTCGTAGTGGCGCTCGGCGCGCTCACGAGCGGCATCGCCGAGCCGGCGGCGGTGCTCGGGGTCGCGCGCGAGTCCGAGCACCGCCTCGCGCAGGGCGCGCCGATCGCCGTGGTCGATCAGCACGCCCGCCTGGTCGCCCCCGAGCATGTCGGGGATCCCGCCGATGCGCGTGGAGACGATCGGCAGCCCGCACGCCAGCGACTCGGTGATCGTCCACGGGTTCGTGTCGCCCCACGTCGGCAGGCAGGCGATGTCGGCCTGCTGCTGGAGATCGAGCAGGCGCGGATCCTCGCGCGAGAGCCGGTGGACGCGCACGCCGGGCTGCTCGCGGACGTCGGCCGGCGTGACGACGTCGAGGTCGAGCTCGACGCCGAGCAGGCCGTCGAGCGCGGCCAGCAGGTCCAGGCCGCCCTTCTCCTCGAAACGGCTGCCGACGAACAGCACGCGCGGGCGCTCACGCGAGCGGCGCTCCGCGGGGCGGTAGTGGTCGAGGTCGATGCCGGGATGGTGCTCCACGACGCGCACGCCCGGCGCCTCCTGCTCGGTCGCGCGGCGCGCCCAGCCGGTGCGCGCGAGCACGAGCGCGGCGCTGCGCAGCGCGCGGCGCTCGAGCATCCGGCTGGGGGCGATCGCCAGCTCGGCGTGCGGCTGCGCTCTGCGCCACGCCGGCATCGCCCACCAGTCGCGGATCGTCGCGCCGGTCGAGAGCACGACCGGGGTGGTGCGCATCACGTCGCTCATCGCGAGCGCGACCGCGGGCGTGTAGAGGTGGACCACGTCGGCCGGCCAGCGTGCGAGCTGCTCGTGCAGCGCGCGACGCGCGCGGAGCGACTGGACGAGGTGCCAGCGCAGTTCGACGAGGTCGAGGTCGGCCTTGCGCAGCAGGCGGACGCGCCGGCGGGCGAGCGCATCGGCGCGCCCGCAGAGCGGCGCAAGCTCGGCGAAGCGCGTCTCCAGCCCGCTCGCGTCGGCGGAGCCTGCCTTCAGCGCCGCATCAAGCCGTCCGTGGCCGAGGACATGCGCGTCGAGGTCGCCCTCGTTGAAGAACAACGCACGCATGGGGACCGCGGAGGGTAGCTGCCTGTACCCTTCTGCGAGCGCCAGCAGCGCACTCGGAGAGGTGCCGGAGCGGTTGAACGGGCGCGACTGGAAATCGCGTAACGGGGGTTGACCTCGTTCGAGGGTTCGAATCCCTCCCTCTCCGTGCCGGCCTGGCCGGCGACGTCGTTGGGCCCGATGAGGGCGCCTTGGCGGGTTCGTTGGACACCTTCCCGTCCCGGTAACCGTCGGCTCGCCGTCATGGCCGGTCGCGCTTATACGCTCGTCGGTGTGCCGAAGACGGTCCGTCAGATCGAGAAGATCCTGCGGGCGCACGGCTGGACGCACGAGCGGACGGTCGGAAGTCATCGGCAGTACGTGCACCCTGACAATCCCAACGTCGTCACCGTGCCGGGCGCGCCGGGGAAGCAAGTCGCGACCGGTACCCTGTCCTCTATCCGACGCGCAAGCGGCATCAAGGAACTGCGATGACGGAGTACCTCGCGATCTACGAGCGCAACAAGGACGGGTGGTGGGCGTACGTCCCCGATCTTCCCGGCTGCACGGCTGCCGGAGATGATCGCGATGAGGTCGAGCGCAACGCGCGCGAGGCTGTGGCGGCTCACGTCGACCTGTTGCGCTCGACCGGGCGGCCCGTGCCCGAGCCGACGACCCACGACGTCAGCCGCATCGCCGTCTGAGCTGACGGCGCGCCAGCGCCACGGCCTGCTGTCGTGTCGTCCCCCGGCTCTCCGTCGCTGGCGCTACTGAGCGTCCAGCTCGGCCACGAGCGCACGGACGCGCTCGGCGATGTCGTCGCGGGTGGCGCGGACTTCGTCGAACGGGCGGCCCTTCGGGTCGGCGAGCTGCCAGTCGATGTAGCGCTTGCCGGGGATGAACGGGCAGGCGTCGCCGCAGCCCATCGTGACCACGACGTCGGCTTGCTCCGTCAGCTCGCGGGTGAGCAGTTGCGGCGTGCGGTCGGCGAGGTCGATGTCCAGCTCGCGCATGACCTCCACGACCTCGGGGTGGACGCGCTCGGCCGGCGTGGTGCCGGCGGACAGCGCCCGGTGGCGTCCGGCGGCGGCCTGCTCGAACAGGGCGGCGCTCATCTGCGAGCGGCCGGCATTGTGCAGGCAGACGAACAGTGCCGTGGCCATCAGGCCCGCTCCGCGGCGACGGCCGGACGTGGATGCTCGCCACGGACGCATTGGTAGGCCAGCGCTCCCAGGCTCGCACCGACGACCGGCCCGACGACGTAGAGCCAGAAGTCGGTCCAGGTGCCGGAGGCGAGCGCCGGCCCGAACGAGCGCGCCGGGTTCATCGACGCACCGGTGATCGGGCCGCCGAACAGCGCGTCGAGCCCGACCGTCCCCCCGATCGCCAGGGCGGCGGCGGCGCCGACGGCGCGGGTATCGGTCGCCACGGCGATGATGACGAACATGAGGAAGGCCGAGAGGATGACCTCGTAGAGCAGGGCGGTGCCGCTGCCGACGCTCGGCACCGTCGCGCCCAGGTGGGCCGGCTTGTCGCTCCAGGCGGCCAGCAGCACGAACGCGCCCACGGTGGCGCCCATCAGCTGGGCGGCGATGTAGGCGATCGCGTCGCGCAGCGGGAAGTGCCGCGTCAGCGTGAAGGCGACGGTGACGGCCGGGTTGATGTGCGCGCCGGACAGGTGCCCGGTGGCGTAGATCATGTCCATGATGACCAGGCCGAAGGTGGCCGAGACACCGATCGCGCCGAGCGCTCCGGCATGCGTGGCGTTGGCGACGATCGCGCCGCAGCCGGCGAACACCAGCGCGAAGGCTGCGAGCCCTTCGGCCAGCGAGCGCCGCAGCAGATTCGGGCGATCCATCAGCAGCAGGCAGCGCGGCCGGCCGGCTTCTCACAGCACGGCTCGGCCGTCTCGCGACGGCGGGCGAGGGTGGCGCCGATGCCGATGCCGACGGCCAGGCCGACCAGCAGGCGGGGATTCAGGACAGCCATGCGTGCAGCTCCTCGATCGCTTGGGGATGGACGTAGTAGTAGGCCCACAGGCCCCGGCGCTCGACGCCGACGATCCCGGCCTCGCGCAGCTTGCGCAGGTGGTGCGACAGCGTCGGCTGGGAGATGTCGAACAGCGGCACCAGCTCGCAGACGCAGACCTCGCCCGCATGCCGACGCAGCACGTCGACCAGCTGCACGCGGATCGGATCGGCGAGCGCCTTCGCCAGCGTCGCCACCCGCTCGGCTGCGGCCCGATCGATCTCCGGCAGGGCCACCGGCTCGCAGCAGACCTCGCCGGCGGGCCGCTTGCGCTTGGGGGCGAGCGTTATATCGACAGGCATGAATGGAACCATGCCGACTCCATAGACGACTGTCAACCTAAGGAGAGCCTGGAGGCCGCTGAGCCGCCTCGTGCACGCCTACGCGCCAGCCGATACCAGCCGTTTGGTAAAGGCTTCGCAAAGCGGCTTGTTCGAGTCCGAACATCGCGTTCGCTAGCATCCGGCGCGCCTCCGGGTGGCATGGCGCGTGTCAGCGGGGGTACTTCCCCTCCCGCATGAACGTCCGAGTCAACGACATCGCCGTCGCCAACCCTGCGGATTCCTACTCGCAGGCGGAGATGCTTCAGCTGCTCGGCCTCGCCGAGGATGACTTCGCGCAGATGATCTTCGACAGATGCGGCGTCGAGCGGCGGCACTTCGAACTCACGCCGGAGGTGCTCGACAAGACGCTCCAGGAGCGCACCGTCCACACCGAGGAGCAGCTCCTGCGCATGGCGACCGAGGCGGTCGACGGGCTCGGGCTCGACCCGGACGAGATCGGGACGGTCGTGACGGCGACGTACTACTCGCTCGGCGGCCCGACGCTCGCGCACAAGCTGATCGAGCACTACGACATGAACCGCGCGACCGACAAGTACCACGTCGTCGGCGTCGGCTGCGCGAGCGCGGTCCCGCTGTTCAAGCTCGCCTCCCAGTCGATGCGCGACCACCCCGGCAAGCACGCGCTCGTGGTCGCAGCCGAGTCGATCACCGGCTTCCTGACCGCGGTCGACGAGGACGACGAGCAGGTCAAGACGATCGGCTCGTCGCTGTTCGGCGACGGCTGCGCCGCCGCCGTGCTGACGAACGGGACCAGCACGGCCGGCCCGGCGATCGTCGCCGCGCGCCAGCACCAGATCGAGAACACGCTCGGCACCGTCCACTTCCGCCTCGACGCCGGGGACAGCTTCATGCAGATCGGGCGCGAGCTGCCGAAGCTTGCCAGACGCAAGCTGCTCGACCTGGTGCGCGACTTCCTGTCGGAGTCGGGCACCGAGCTCGACGAGATCGACCACTGGATCGTCCATCCGGGCGGTCGCGGGATCATCGACGGCGTGCAGAGAGGCCTGGGCCTGACGGACGAGGACGTCGCGATCAGCCGCGACGTGCTCGCGCGCTTCGGCAACATGGGCACCCCCAGCAGCTTCTACGTGCTGCGCGAGACGATCGCGCGCCGCGCACCGCAACCCGGCGAGCGCGGCATGGTTGTGACGATCGGGCCCGGCGTGACCGTCGGCCTGATGCTGCTCAGCTGGTGAGGCAGGCTGCAAGCCGCGCGGCGCGGCGCGGTCCGTGAACCGACGAAGGGAGACGCAGTGGCGGACGTGCAAGTGATCGGAGCGGGCTTCGGCCGCACCGGGACGTGGTCGCTGAAGGCGGCGCTGGAGCAGATCGGCTTCGGCCCGGCGTTCCACATGGTCGACCTGCTCCCCCATCCCGACCGCGCCCCGATGTTCCTGGCGGCGCTGCGCGGCGAGGAGGTCGACTGGAACGCCGTCTTCGACGGCTACCGCGCGACGGTCGACTGGCCCGGCTGCACCTTCTACGACCGCATCCTCGCGGCGTACCCCGACGCGAAGGTGCTGCTGAGCGTGCGCGATCCGGAGAAGTGGTACGAGAGCGCCAAGAAGACGATCTACGCGATGAAGGAGGCCGCCGACCACGGCACGCTCGTGGGCGACGGGCCGGGCGCGCCTCCCGAGGTGCTGCAGATGATCCGCACGCTCATGTGGGAGACGACGTTCGAGAACAACTTTGCGGACAAGGACTTCGCGATCGACGTCTTCAACAGACACAACGAGCGCGTGAAGGCGACGGTCCCCGCGGACCAGCTGCTCGTCTACGAGATCCAGCAGGGCTGGGAGCCGATCTGCGAGTTCCTCGGCGTGCCGGTCCCGGAGGGCGAGTTCCCCCACCTCAACGACGCCGAGTCGTTCCGCAGGATGTTCGGCGTGCCGGCGACGGCTTAGGCGCGCTTCGCTTCGGCGCGGCGCCGCTCGGGCGCCGTGCCGAAGACGTGGTCCCAGAACGGGGCGCTGACGCCGTAGCCGGTGTCGCCGTCCTGGAAGTGGTGGCGCATGTGCAGCTCGTGCAGCATGCGCGGCAGCCACGCTCTCGGCTTGCGACCGCCCGGCAGGTGGTGCACGTAGTAGTGCAGCATGTCGTAGGCGAGGTAGCCGCCCCAGAAGCCGGCCGCGAACGCGAGCGCGCGCGTCTCGCCGAGCACGAGCACGAACAGGCCGTAGAAGACGGCGGAGAGCGGGATGCTCACCGACGGCGGCATCACGAGCCGCAGCGGGTCGTTCGGATGGTCGTGGTGAACGCCGTGGATGATCCAGTGCAGGCGCGCGCCGATCCCGTCGTCGGGCTCGAAGTGGAAGACGATGCGGTGCAGCCAGTACTCGGTCAGCGTCCAGAAGACGTAGCCCCCGAGCGCCCACAGCAGCGCCGCGCCGGCGCCCATGCGCCCGACCGCGGTGACGAGCACGATCGCGATCGCCGGCAGGAAGATGAACAGCGGCACGCTCCAGTGCACGCGCGAGAGCCTGTCCAGCAGATTCGACTCGAACATCCGCGGAGACGCCCGCAGGACGTCCGAGCGCTTCATGCCCGCGAGGTCAGCGCGCCGGGGGTAGCTCGCCATGGGGCGAGGATACCCGGCCGTTCCCGTGCATCAAGCGGCAGCCGGGTCCGCAGCGCTCGTCGCGAAGACGATGTGACGTCGCCCGAGCGCCACGTAGTCGTGCTGCGACGGCGGCCGCGCCGGACCGTCCAGCGCGACGATCTCGACGTCGGTCAGCGCGAGGAACTCGTGCTCGCCGGCGTTGAGGTGGTCGGTCAAGCGGCTGCGGTAGCCCTCGGCCGGCAATCGCACCGTGCCGGTGAGGCGATACCGCTCCGTCTCGACGACGACTCGCTCCTCGCGCGTGTCCATGGCGCGCGACCTTAGCGGGTAGAGTCACAAACGTGCGCGTTCACGGGAGGATCGCCGCAGCACTCGTATCCGCACTCGCCGCCTTGGCCCCGGCCGGCGCGGCGAGCGCGAGAACGCTCGTCCAGCTGACGGGAACGGCGACGCCGCCGATCAGCGCCTTCACGCTGACGCCGCAGACGCTGAGCCTCACGATCGACGCGCGCTTCTCGACCGACGGCGCCGCCGACGAGCTGCCGGGGACGGTCTCGAAGGCGGTCATCTACTTCCCGCACGGTCCGCGCGTGAACGGCCGCCTGTTCCCCAGCTGCAATCCGAGACGACTGCAGAGACTCCGCGGCGCCTCTCGCGCGTGCCCGCGCGGCTCGCGCCTCGGCGGCGGCACGGCGCTCGGCGCCTCGCCGCAGTTCGGCATCGGCGTGCGCGAGCGGCTCAGCGTCGACCTCTACAACGGCAAGGGCGGCCGCAGCATCATCTTCTTCCTGCGCGGACTCAACCCGGTGCTGATCTCCGGCATGATCGTCGCGCCGTTCGACACGCTGCACGGCGGCAGATGGGGCTACCGCCTGACGATGAACGTGCCGCACGATCTGCAGGAGATCGCGTCGGGGATCTTCTCCTCGCTGCTCGACTTCAGAGTCAGAACCGGCGGCAGCGTGGTGCGCGGCGGACACCGCTACGGCTACATCGAGGCGCTCGCGTGCCCGCCCGGGGCGCTCGTGCCGGTGCGCGGCGTGTTCTCGTTCCGCGGCGGGCAGCACACGACGACCGACTCCTACATCGCCTGCGGACACAGATAGCCACCCGCTAGGCTCGCGCGAGCGGATCAGCCAGCCGAAGGGGGATCGGCGATGTGGGGACACGCAGACGAGTTAGACGGGTGGATCGCGCGGCTGCGCGAGATCCCCGATGCCGAACGCACCTTCACCGTCGGGCCCGAGCAGGCCGACCGCGAGTTCGGGTTCGACGCGCAGGCGGTGCAGGAGCTGATCGCGCGCGGGCTGCCGCACGCCGAGGGCGAGGACGGCGCCGGTCCGCTGCTGTGGGTGAGCGACGTGCAGTACCTCGGCCTGCGGCTCGGCTGCGCGCGGGTCTACCAGGGGGTGCTGAACCGCTGGGCGAGCGCGCTCGCCTCGCTGTCCGCGCGCGCGGAGACGCCGGTCGCGATCCGCTGCCGCGCATATGCCGAGCGCGGTACGACGGTCGAGCTGCTCGCCCCCGGCGGGCGGCGCATGCACGGGGCGGCCGGCACGATGCTGAGCTTCGAGACGACGATGCACGGCCGGCTGGCGCCGCTCCCGGCAGCGCTGGAGCGCCTCCTCGGCGAGCTGCTCGCCGACTACGCCTCCTACGACTTCTGCTGGCTGTGGCCGCCGCTGGAGACGAACCTCGCCTGGGTGCGGCGCACGCGCATCGCCAACTGCCGCGCCGCAGCGGGCCTGCTCGTGGAGGAGGCACCGGCGCTCGGCATCGAGGCGCGGCCCGCGTACGGGCTGCTGCTCGCGCCGCCGTACTCGACGCCGCACAACTGGGCGGAGGTGCGCACCGACGACGGCTGGGTCGCGCTCGACCCGCTGCTGCTCTCGCTGCTGAGCCGCTTCACGGCACTCGACGCGACGGCGTGGCCGCCGCACCGCTCGCCCGGCGCGATCCTGCTGCGGCTCGCCGACCCTGACACGCCGCTCGTTCGCGACGCCGACAGCGGCGCAGCGCTGGAGGCGACGTTCCTGACGAAGCCGCTGGTTCAGGCATAGACCGCTGACGGCGATGCACCAGACGTTGGTAGGATCGGCGTCACGGCGGCGACCGCCATGGGGGACGCAGTGGGAGCAGGATCCGCGGCCGTCGACCCCGCGCTGCGCGCCATCTGGGCCGAGGTGCTGGGCATCGACGCGCCCGACGTCGACGACGACTTCTTCGCGCTCGGAGGCAACTCCCTGCTCGCGACGCAGATCACCGCGCGCGTCGCCGACGTGCTCGGCGTCGAGGTCGCGCTCGACGCGCTGTTCGAGGCCCCGACGCTCGGCGAGTACGCCGAGCAGGTGCGCGCCGCCAGCGCGGCGAGCGGCAACGGCGAGGCCCGCGCGCCCGGCAGCGAGCGCAGGCGCGGCGGCTTGCGCGGACTGCTGCGCGGCCGGCGGGACGCAGAGCGCGCCCGACGAGCGGTGCAGCCGGCGCGCAACGGGCGCGCACGCGACACGGCCCCGGACGCGCTCTCGAGCCTCGAGGCCTCTGCCTGGTCGGTCCAGCGCTACCAGCCCGACACCCACCCGCACGTCGGCGGCGTGTACTCGCTGCACGGGTCGCTCGACGTCGGCGCGCTCGAGCGCGCGCTCAGGACGCTCGTCGCCCGCCACGAGCAGCTGCGCACGAGCTTCCCGATCGTCGACCACCGCCCGCGGGCGCGCGTGCACCCGCCGGCGCCCGTCGCGATCGAGCAGGTCGGCGGCGGCAAGCGGTTGCGCGAGGAGGAGCTGCGCCGGCAGATCGAGGCGGCGCGGAGAGAGTCGTTCGAGTACACGTCGGCGCCGCCGCTGCGCGTGCGCCTGATCCACAGCGGCAGGAACGCGGCCGTGCTCGTGATCATGACGCACGAGATCATCTGCGACGGGCAGGCGTTCGACCTGCTCGTGCGCGAGCTCGGGCAGCTCTACGGCGCGGAGGTCGCAGGCGCGCCGGCGCCGCTGCCGGAGCCGCCGCAGACGTATCGCGACGTCGTGCGCACGCTCGGCCCGCTGTTGAGCGGCACCGATGCCGATGCAGCGGACGAGCACTGGCGCGGCACGCTCGCCGGAGCGCCGCTGTCGCTGCCGCTCGCGCACCGGCGGCTCGGCGTCGAGCCGGACGTCCAGAGCGCGTATGCGAGAAGAACCGCGCAGCTGCCGGGGGAGCTGGTCGAGCGGCTGCGTGCGCTCGCGCGCGAGGAGGCCGCGACCTCCTTCATGGTCCACCTGGCCGCGTTCTTCGCGCTGCTGCACCGCTGGAGCGGCGAGCTCGACGTGCTCGTCAGATCGCCGGCGGCGAACCGCGCCCGCAAGGAGTGGGAGCAGATCGTCGGCTTCTTCTCGATGGTGCTGCCGCTGCGCGCCGACCTCGCCGACGACCCGAGCTTCCGCACCCTGCTGCGGCGCACGCGCGAGCAGTCGCTCGCCGCCTTCCGATACGCGTCCCATGTGCGCGAGGACAACACGTCGCGGGAACTGACCGGCCTGCAGGGTCTCGGCGGCTGGACGCCGCTGTTCCGCCTGTGGGACCCGACGACCGAGCAGCCGCTCGAGCTGGCCGGCGTACGCGTCAGAGCGCAAGCCGACGAGGGCGAGGGCGGCGGGCTCGTGCTCGTCGTGACCGAGCGCTCCGACGGGCGCACGGTCGCGCAGCTGAGCTCGACGACGACGGAGCTCGACGCGCGCGTGCTGGGCGAGCTGCTGCGCCACTACGAGCGCTTCCTCCAGCAGGTCGCGGAGGACCCGGACCGCCGCGTGGGCAGCGGCGTCGAGCTGCTGAGCCCGAGCGAGCGCGACCAGCTGAGCGGCCGTGCGCCGGCGCGCGCGGCGGCCGAGTCGGCCGAGGGCCTGCACGGACTCGCGGCGACGGCCGCCCGGCGTACGCCCGATGCGATCGCCTTCGATCCGGGCGGCGGCGCAGCAGTCACGCTGACCTACGCCGAGCTGGACGCGCGGGGTCGCGGCGTGGCCGCGCTGCTGCGGGCGCGCGGGGTGGCGGCCGGCGCGCGCGTCGGGTTGCGGATCGCGCCCTCGGGCGAGCTGCTGGTCGCGCTGCTCGGCGTGCTGCGGGCCGGCGCTGTCGCAGTGCCGCTGCTGGAGCCGGGCCTGGAGCACGATCCGCTCGTCGGCCTGCCGGGGCTCGGGGGCGAGCTCGACGCGACGGACGTCGCGCAGGCAGGGACGACGGAGGACGACGGCGCGACGCACGCGGTCGATCCGGAGCAGGTCGCGCTGATCGTGCGCAGCACCGGCGTCGGCGGCAGGCCGCGCGCGGTCGAGTTGACGCACGCCGTGCTGAGCCACGCCGCGATGCGCCAACGCGATGCGCTGCGCGTGAGAGGGGGCGACCGCGTCGCGCACGTGCCCGGCCGCGGCGCGTGGGCGTGGGCGCTCGCGCCCTGGGCCGCGCTCGCCGCCGGCGCGACCGTCGTCGGACCGGAGCGGGCGCCCCAGGGGCGCAGCGGGACGCCGCCGAGCGGCTGGCTGGAGGCGAACGCGGTCACCGTCGCAGCGCTCGATCCGTTGCTTGCGGACGCGGCGCTCGCACGAGCCGCCGCCCTGCCGGCGACGCTGCGCCTGCTGTGCGTCCAGGGGGCCGGACCGCTGACCGTGCCGCCGGAGGCGGGCGGCCGCGGACGGCTGGCGGTCCAGCGCTGCTACGGCCTGACCGAGGCGGGCGGGTTCGTGTGCGCGGAGCGACTCGACGCCGGTCCCAGCTCGGCCGACGCCACGGTCGCCGGCGAGCCGCACGGCCTGCGCGCGCGGGTGCTCGACCGCTACGGCAACCTCGTGCCGGCGGGTGTGATCGGCGCGCTCGAGCTCGACGACGGCTCGCGTCCGATCGCGACCGGCGACGTCGCGCGACGTCGCCTCGACGGGACGCTTGAGCTGATCGGGCGCGCCGCGGACGAGCTGCGCTGGCGCGGGCAGCGGCTCGGACCGATCCTGGTCGACCTCGAGGCCGCGCTCGCCGGGCATCCCGGGGTACAGGCGGCCGCCGCCTGCTGGGAGCCCGCGCACGAGGCGCTCGTCGCCTGCGTCGTGCCGCGGCGCGGCGACCTGCCCCCGCGCGCCGAGCTCGACACGCGGTTGCAGAGCACCATGAGGGACTGGATCCTGCCTGCCGCCTACGCCGCGGTCGAGGCGATTCCCCTGCGCGGCGACGGGCTGCCTGACCGCGGCGCGCTCGCAGCCGAGCCGGCTGTCGCCCGTGCGCTGGCGGCCGCCGCGGAGGCCGAGCCGCGCAGCACGACGGAGCGCAGGCTCGCGGCGATCTGGGAGCGGGTCCTGGGTGTCCGGCGCGCCGGCGCACACGACAACTTCTTCGCGCAGGGCGGCAATCTCGTACTCGGCGTCGAGCTGATCGAACGGGCGCGGGAGGCCGGCATCCCGCTCGATCCGGAAGACATGCTGCACCGCCCGACGATCGCCGACCTGGCGGCGGCCGTCGAAGCGCGCCGTGCAGGACGCTGAGCGACGCCGTTTGCCCTGGAGCCGCCGGGGTACTCCTGGGGCCATGGCTGGTGGCATCGCAATCCTTCTTCTCATCATCATCCTGCTCGTCGTGGGCGGGATCGCGCTTGGGCTCTACGGCACGGGCGGCTTCCTCTGGTTCCGCAAGACCGACCCGCAGCGGGACCGGATCGCCGACGTGACCGAGGACACGTCCGACGAGAGCCGCGAGCGCCGCCCGCAGCACACGCGACCGACGACGACCGCCCAGAAGCGGACAGACTTCGTCGGCCGCGAGGCGCACCGCCACGGCTGAGCGCCGACGCAAAGGAGCGGCCGTGTCTGCACACGCTGCCGAGGAGCTCGACACGATCGAGACGCGGATCCCTGCCCGCATGGACCGTCTGCCGTGGGCGCGCTTCCACTCGCTGATCGTCATCGGCCTCGGAACCGTCTGGATCCTCGACGGGCTCGAGGTGACGATCGTCGGCGCGATCGCGAGCCGGCTGACGGAGCCCGGCAGCGGGATCGCGCTCGACCCGAGCATGATCGGCACCGCCGCTGCCTTCTATGTGGGAGGCGCCTGCATCGGCGCGCTCTTCTTCGGGCAGCTGACCGACCGCTTCGGCCGCAAGAAGCTGTTCCTCATCACGCTCGCGCTCTACCTGACCGCGACCGCTGCGACCGCCTTCGCGTTCGCGCCCTGGTACCTCTACTTGACGCGCTTCTTCACCGGCGCCGGCATCGGCGGCGAGTACGCGGCGATCAACTCCGCGATCGACGAGCTGATCCCCGCGCGCGTGCGCGGACGCGTCGACCTGATGATCAACGGGTCGTACTGGCTCGGCGCGGCCGTCGGCTCGGTCGCGGCGCTGTTCTTCCTCGACACGAGCATCTTCGCGAGCGACGTCGGCTGGCGGCTCGCGTTCGGCGTCGGGGTGGTGTTCGGGCTCGTGATCCTGTTCGTACGGCGCAACCTGCCGGAGAGCCCGCGCTGGCTGTTCATCCACGGGCGCGAGGAGGAGGCCGAGGCGATCGTCTCCGACATCGAGGGCGAGGTCAGACGCGAGACCGGCCAGGAGCTGGAGGAGCCGCGCGACTCGATCACGGTGCGTCAGCGCAAGACGATCCCCTTCAGCACGATCGCGCGCACCGCCTTCCGCGATCACCGACAGCGCACGGCCCTCGGGCTCGCGCTGTTCGTCGGGCAGGCGTTCATCTACAACGCGGTCACGTTCGACCTCGGCACGCTGATCTCGAGATTCTTCGGCGTCTCCTCCGGCAGCGTGCCGTACTGGTTCGCGGTCTTCGCGGTCGGCAACTTCCTCGGGCCGCTCACGCTCGGGCGGCTGTTCGACACGGTCGGGCGCAAGCCGATGGTGTCGTTCTGCTACCTCGGCTCGGCCGCGATGCTGGCGCTGACGGCGATCCTGTTCGTCGGCGACTCGCTCACGATCGGCTGGTTCATGCTGCTGATCGGCGTGACCTTCTTCATCGCCTCCGCCGGAGCCAGCTCCGCCTACCTGACGGTCAGCGAGATCTTCCCGATGGAGACGCGCGCGCTCTCGATCGCCTTCTTCTATGCGGTCGGCACGGCGGTCGGCGGGATCACCGGTCCGCTGCTGTTCGGCCACCTGATCGACTCCGGCAGCCAGAGCCAGGTCGCCTTCGGCTTCTGGCTCGGCGCCGGCGTGATGGCGATCGGCGGGGTCGCGGAGCTGCTGTTCGGCGTGCGCGCCGAGCAGAAGCCGCTGGAGCAGATCGCCAAGCCGCTGACGGCGCAGGAGGCCGAGAGCAGCGGGGGCGCCGCGCCTCGGCGGCGCCGGGACCGCTACCGCCCGGGCGCCGGCTCGGCCGCCTCCTCGCCGGGGATGTGGGCGGCCATTCCGTCTCCGCCGGTGCCGATGGACCGCGAGGTCGACGCGATCGTGCAGGCGCTCGAGCAGAACGGCCCGACCGACCGCACGGCGCTCGCCCGGCTCGTCGGGGCGCGCTACTGGGGGCCGGGCCGCTTCCGCGGCGCGCTGGTGGAGGCGCTGCTGGAGCACCGCATCCGTCGCGTGGGCCGCAGCCGCTTCGACGCGACGGCGCACTGAGCCGTCGTTGCTTTCCAACGGTGAGGACGCGATCACGCCATCGCGGACATAGATCCGCGCCGGATCGGTAACAGCGGGAGATGTGACCCGCGCACCTGCCCAGCCGTCCGTCGGTCCGCCGCCACGCCGTGCGGGAGGAGGAGAGGACCTCTTGTCGCTCTACCACCGCACCGGCGACCGGCGCGCTCGCGACCGCGCGATCGAGTGCTACCTCCCGCTCGCTCGGCGCCTGGCAGCGCGCTACCACCGCCGGCAGGAGCCGTTCGAAGACCTCGTGCAGGTGGCGAACCTCGGGCTGGTGAAGGCGGTCGAACGCTACGACCCCAGCCGCGGCACGCGCTTCAGCTCCTACGCGGTTCCGACGATCTCCGGCGAGCTGCGCCGCCACTTCCGCGGCACCGCCTGGAACCTCCACGTGCCGCGCGGGGTGCAGGAGAACGCGCTGCGCGTGCGCGACGCCGCGAGCAGACTCACGCACCGCCTCGGACGCGCGCCGCGCGTCAGCGAGCTCGAAGCGGAGACCGGCCTCGACGCCGAGGCGATCAGCGAGGCGCTGCATGCGCGCGCGGTGCAGGCGACCGCGTCGCTCGACCAGACCGTCGGCAGCTCCGCCGACGAGGGCGACGCGACGCTCGGCGAGCTGATAGGCAGCGACGACGACGGCTTCGAGCTGGCCGAGCGGCACGCCGACGTCGCTCCGCTGCTGCGCGCACTGCCGCGACGCGAGCGCGAGGTGCTGTTCCTGCGCTTCGCGCACGACATGACGCAGAGCGAGATCGCCGAGCGGATCGGCTGCTCGCAGATGCAGATCTCGCGCATCCTGCGTCGCACGATCGCCGAGCTCAGCGAGCAGGCCGAGCGACCGATCGGCGAAGCGCTGGCGCAGGCGACGCGAGCGCGCTGAGCGCCGCGACCACGTCGCCGGGCGCGATCCGCAGCAGGCCCGGATCGGTGATGCCCGAGTGCGGATCGCCGACCGCGCCAGCCCACAGCACGCGATGCCACGACCGCTCCCCCGGCGGCCCCCAGCGCGCCGGGTCAGTCGGCCCGAACAGCACGACCGACGGGATCCGCAGCGCAGTCGCGAGATGCGCAACGCCGGTGTCGCCGCAGGCGACGCGGCCGGCGGACGCGACGAGCCGCGCGAGCGAGAGCAGGTCGCCGGTCGTGCCGGCGCGATCGGCCTCCGACGGCAGGCCCGCACGCGCGACCACCTCCCCCACCAGCGACGCCTCCGCCGCGCTCCCGCTCACGAGCACGTCCCGACCCCGCGCGGCCTCGGCACGCGCGACCCCGGCCCAGCGCTCCACCGGCCAGCGCCGCGCGGCGCTCGCGGCGCCGGGATGAATCAGCGTCGGCCCGTCGGGGTCATAGGGCGGCCGATCGGGCAGCTCGATGTCGAGGTCGGCCGGGTCAGCGGGGATGCCATGGTGCGCGAGCAGCCGACACCAACGCGCGACCTCGTGCTCGCCGTCGTCCCAAGCGGGACCGCCAGGGAGGTCGAAGCCGATGCGCCGGGCGGGCTGCGCGGCGCGCAGCAGCGCATGGCTCTCCGGTCCCCGCCCATGAAGGTTCACCGCCATGGCGCCGCGCGGCAGCCGTTCCGCGAGCCCCGGATCGGGCGGCACGCCGCCCACGAACGCCGGAACGTCCAGCAGCTGGAAGCCGGGCACCGCGAGCCGCAGCAGTGGGGCGAGCGCCCGCGGTGTGGCGAGCACGCGCCGGCAGTCCGGAAAAGCAGCATCGAGGGCACGCAGAGCGGGCAGCGCCGTCAGCACATCGCCAAGCCCGAGCGCGCGAAGCACGAGCAAAGCCGACGCCGATCGGGCGGGTGGCGCTGAGGACGCACGTGCGCCCGCCGTCAGGCGGGTGTGCGCGCGCCCGGAGGCGACAGGACCCGCCCGCAGCACGGCCTGACCCAAGCCCCAAGCCCGCCGAGGCCCTACGGCCAGGAGGTCTCCTCAGACGGGCACACCACCAGCTCCCGCAACTCGATCCCACGCGGGCGCTCCAAGGCGAACACGACCGCCGCAGCCACCTCCTCCGGAGGCGCCAAAGGCGCATCAGGCGGGGGCTGGTACGCCGGATCCCGGCCATCGAAGAAGTGCGTCCGCATCCCACCGGGCACGAGCATCGTCACACCCACACGCCCAGCCGTCTCCAGCGCCAAGGCCCGCGAGAAGCCGACGACGCCGAACTTGCTCGCGCAGTACGCGGTCGCGTCGCTCAACACGCGCAGCCCGAGCGTCGAGGCGACCGTCACGACGCGACCGTTGTCCGCGCGCTCGAGCGCCGGCAGGGCGGCGCGCACGACCGCGGCCGTGCCGAGCAGGTTGACCCGCACGACCCGGTCCCAGTCCTCGCCGGCGACGTCGCCGAGCTTGCCGCACGCATCGGTGCCGGCCGCGGCGACGACGGCGTCAAGGCCGCCATGGTGCTCGATCGCGCGCTCCACCGCCTGCTCGGCCGCGCGCGCGTCGGCGAGGTCGACCTGCTCGAAGTCGAGGTCGAGATCGGTGTCGCGCGGCGGCTGGCGGTCAAGCACGATCGGCGTGCCGCGACGTTCGCCGACCGCCTCGACGATCGCGGCGCCGAGGCCGGAGGAGCCGCCGGTCACGAGCACGCGGCCGAGCGGCCGCGGCGGGGTGGCGTGGTGGACGAGGTTCTCCGGGGCGAGCGCCGTGCCGGCGCCGTTCCCCGTGGAGTGCTCCTGCTCAGCTCGCTGCACGGTGGGCCGCCTCCTCGATCAGTTTTGTAGTCGAATGGCCGGCATGGTGTGGGAGTACCACGGTTCGGCCATCCCAACGCGCGAGCGCGTCAGCCTCCGGCAGCTCAGCCCCGGCGTAGTCGCCGCCCTTCGCCCACACGTCCGGGCGCAATCGCTCCAGCAGCGCGACCGGCGTGTCCTCGCCGAAGACGACGACCGCGTCGACGCATGTGAGCGCCGCGAGCACGGCGGCGCGGTCGTGCGCCGGCACGAGCGGGCGCGAGGGTCCCTTGAGGCGTCGCACCGACGGGTCGTCGTTGAGGCATACGACGAGGCAGTCGCCGAGTGCGCGCGCAGCCTCCAGCGTGCGCACGTGGCCGGCGTGGAGCAGGTCGAAGCAGCCGCCCGTGGCGACCGTCGTGCCGCCGCGCGCGCGAGTGGCGGCGAGGACCGCCTCGGCGGCGGCGAAGCCGGTGACGGCGGTGGGCGCGGGGCTTCCGACCCCGACCGGCGATTCGCCGGCGCCGGCCGGGAGCCGGAAGCTGGATGCCCCGCCGGCGGCGACGAAGCGCGAGGCGGCCTCGACCGCGCCGCCGACCGCCTCCGCGCAGGACGCGCCGTCAGCCAGCAGCGCCGCGACCTCCGCGGCGAAGCGGTCGCCGGCGCCGCATGGGTCGGCGGCGGGGGCGGGCGGCACCGGGGCCGCCGGCAGCACGAGCGGCGGCCCGTTCTCGCCGTCAAGCAGCGCGCCATGGCGTCCGCGCGTGACGCACACGTGGCTGGCGCCCCAGCGCCGGCGCAGAGCGGCGGCGCGCTCGGCGATCGCCGGCACGCCATCGCCCGCGACCTCGGGGACGAACGCCGCCGCCTCGCGCTCGTTCGGCGTTGCGATCAGCACGCCCGGCGTCGGCACCGGCCCGCGCGGATGCGGGTCCCACGCCAGCGGCACGTGCTCGTCGGCCATGGCGCGCTCAGCCAGCGCGGCACGGATGCCCGGCTCGGCGGCGACGCCGCGGCCATAGTCGGCGACGAGCAGCGCAGACGCCCAGCCGATCGCGGCGCGCGCGGCGGCGCTCGCGCGGCCGACCGATGCTGAGCGGGCGGGATCGGATCCGCGGTCCAGCCGCAGCAGCGACTGACCGGCGGCGGTGCGCAAGCGCACCTTCTCCGGCGTGGCGCCGTCAAGCCCGAGGTCGACGAGCTCGACGCCGGCCGCGGCGATCAGTGACGCCAGCTCAACGCCCGCGTCGTCGCCCGACAGCGCGGTGACGAGCGTGACACGGCGGCCTGCTGCCGCCGCGAGCGCCGCCGCGAGCGCGGCGCCGCCCGGACGCGCGCGGGCATCCCGCTCGTCGAGCACCGGCACGGGCGCGTCCGGCGCGAGCCGCTCGACGACGCCCTCGACGTCGCGATCGAGCAGCGCGTCGCCGATCACCACGAGCGGGCGCTCTCCGCTCACCGCGCGGCCCTCCGGCGCAGCGGCGGCTGCGCGCGCCGGCGCGCGGGCGCGCGGCCGCTCGCGGACGGGCGCGCGGCCGGCTCGCGCAGCGCGAGCTCGCGATCGACCGCGCCGCACAGCACGTGCAGCGCGACGAGGTGCAGCTCCTGCGTCGTGGCGGCGTCGGCGCTGCGCATTCGGAGCACCTCGTCGCAGCGGTCGGCCAGCGGGCTCGGCTCGCTCCCGGTGAGCGCCCACGTAGCGATCCCCAGTGCGTTGGCGGCCTCGACCGCGCGCACGACGTTCGGGCTCCTGCCGGAGGTGCTGAGCGCGATCAGCACGTCGCCGGGGCGGCCGTGGCCGCGCACCTGGCGGGCGAACGCCTCCTCGGCGCCGTAGTCGTTCGCGATCGCGGTGAGGCTCGAGGTGTCGCCGTGCAGGCAGATCGCCGACAGCGGCTGGCGCTCGGTGCGGTAGCGGCCGACGAGCTCTGCCGTGAGGTGCTGCGCCTGTGCCGCCGAGCCGCCGTTGCCGACCGCCAGCAGCCGCCCGCCGGCGGCGAGCACGTCGGCGAGACGCTCGCCCCATGCTTCCAACCGCTCCACGTCCGCCTCCAGCTCGGCGAGCGCGTCGCGCAGGCTCGCGAGGTGGTCGGCGCCGCGCGGCACGAGCGCGAAGCGGTGCGCGCGCTCGGAGCCGGCACCCGCCGCGCGCCGCCGCGGGCGCGCCGCAACGCGCGCGTAGACGTCGAGCGTCGCGGCGGCGATGCGGGGCCAGCCATAGCGGCGCCGGGCACGCTCGACGCCGGCGCTGCCGAAGGCGCCGCGCCGTTCCGGATCGGCGAGCAGCGGGGCGAGCGCCTCGGCGAGGCGGTCCGGGTCGCGCGGCGGGACGTGGATCCCGGTCACGCCGTCGACGACCGAGTCGATCATGCCGCCGACGGCGGAGGCGACGACCGGCGTGCCGCACGCCATCGCCTCGAGGGGAACGATCCCGAACGGCTCGTACCACGGCACGCACACGACCGCGTCGGCGGAGCGCAGCAGCGCGGCGACGTCCTCGCGGTCCATCCGTCCGCGCAGCTCGACGCGATCCGCCACGCCGTGCTCACGCGCAAGCGCCAGCAGGCGCTGCGCCTCCGAATCGCGGTGAAGCTGCGCGCGCGGCGGGCCGCCGGCGACCACCAGCTCCGTGTCCGGCAGCTGCGCGAGCGCGGAGATCGCGTTGCCGACGCCCTTGCGCGCGACGAGCCGGCCGACGCAGACGATCCGCCGCATGCCGGGCCGGCGCCTCGCGCGGCGGCCCTCGGGCGTGAACAGGTCGAGGTCGACGCCGCACGGCACGACCGTCAGCCGCCCCCGCGCGCCGCCCATCCGCACGAGCTCGAAGACCTCGTCGCTGCAGGTGGCGACGACGTGGTCGGCGCGCCGCAGGATCTCCTTCTCGATCCCGATCCGCTCCGATGGGCTGGTGTCGAGGTCGCCCTGGTAGCGCCGCTTGACGACGCCGAGCGCGTGGAAGGTGTGCACGACCGGGATGCCCAGCTCGCGCGCCGCCATCAGCGCCGCATGGCCGGACATCCAGAAGTGCGCGTGGACCACGTCTGGGCGATCCTCGCGCCATTGCGCCGCAAGATCGGCGGCGAACGCGTCCATGTGCGGCAGCAGCTCGTCCTTCGCGATCGGCGCGGGCGGTCCGGCCGGAACGTGGTCGACGACCGCGCCCGCGGCGAGCCGCACGCGCTGCGGCAGGCACGGATCGTCGCGACGCGTGTGGACGGTGACGTGCGCTCCTTGGCGACCCATCTCCGTCGCGAGCGCGGCGACGTGGACGTTCTGCCCGCCGGCGTCGACGCCGCCGAGCGCGGCGAGCGGACTGGCGTGCTCCGAGACCATGGCGACCTTCATGCGGCACTCCGTTGTGTGGTGGGGGACAGGGCCGCGGGGTCTTGGCGGCGGGGCGTTGACTGCGGACGGCGATGCTCGGCGACGACCTGCGCGAGCAGCGCATCCCAGTCGGCGAGGAAGCGCTGCAGGCCGTAGCGCTGCAAGGCCGCAGCGCGCGCGATCTCACCGGCGGCGCGGGCGTGCTCGGGCTCGTGCGCGAAGTGGCGCAGCGCGTCGACGAGCCGGTCGATGCGGGTCGAGATCGCGCCTGCCTCCGGCGGGACCGCCTCGACCACCTCGGTCGTCGCGAGCGCGACGACGGGCATGCCGAGATGCATCGCCTCCAGCAGCGAGAGGCCGAGCGAGGTCCAGCGGATCGGGTGCAGATAGACGCGGCGCCTCGCCAGCTCGTCGTGCATCAGCTCCTGCGGGATGTCGCCGTGCCCGCCGAGCGACTCCGCGTCGATCCCGAACAGGTCGAGCGGCGCGGCGGAGGCGAAGCGCAGCAGCAGGTCGGTGCCGGTGACGCGCCCGCGGCGGCGCGCCTCGTTGATCACGACGGCGGCGCGCGGCAGCTCGCCGCTGTAGCGGTAGCCCGGGTCGACGATTCCGTGCTCGATGACGCGCGTGGGCGTCGAGCCGGCATCCCAGAAGAGCTCGTTGAAGTGGGTGACGTGGACGAGCGTGAGGTCGGGGCGGTCGGCCGCGTGATGGCGCATCTCGGCGATGCGACCTTGCGGCGCGTTGTGCTCGACGTAGACCGCGGGCAGATCGCGGCCGGGGACGCGGCCGCCGAGCCAGCGCTCGGCCAGCCCGCCATGCTGCAGCTCCTCCGGGCGCTGCAGGATCACGACGTCGACGTCGGCCTCGGCCGCCTCCTCCGGCGTGACCTCGACGGCGTTCTCAGGCCATGTGTAGGTCTGCGCGCGGCCGCGGCCGTCGGGTCCGCGGTCGGGGAGGACGGGGATGAGCGTGCGGTGGTCCCCGTGGACGAAGGCGGTCGTCCAGCTGCCGTGCACGTGCCAGAGCAGGATGTTCATGCGGCCTCCGCTGTGAGCCCCGTGGCGGGCTCGTACTTGGGCTCCGACGCTGCTGCGGACGGGTCCTGTCGCGGTGCGAGGCGATTCTCGCGAGCGGGGTCGCGAGAATCGTCCTCCACCGCGCCACCCGTCCGATCGGCGATGTGGTGGACCGCGCTCAGGACGGTCGCGATGTCGAGCTTGTCGATGCAGGGGTGGCCTCGCACGGGGCAGGTCTTGGCTCGGCAGTTGGCGCATGGGACCTGCTCGTTGAGGAGCGCGTGCGGGACCTTCCATGGGTGCCAGCGCACCGCCGGGACGGTCGGCGCGTAGATGGAGACGACGGGCGTGCCGACGGCGGCGGCGAGGTGTGCGGGGCCGGTGTTGCCGACGACGAGCGCCTCGGCGCGCTCGATCACGGCGGCGAGCTGGGCGAGGTCGGTGGTGCCGCCGAGGTCGCGGGCGTGGGCGCCGGCGACGTAGGCGGTCAGCTCCCGCTCGCTCGGCGCGCCGGTGACCGCGACGTTCCAGCCGCTCTCGGCGAGCGCTGCGACGAGCTCCTTGTTGCGCTCCGGCGCCCATGCGCGCGCGGGCACGGACGCGCCCGGATGCACCACGACATACGGCTCGTCGAACGGCGGCTCGGCCGACCCGTGCAGCACGCGCAGCGCACCGTCGTCGTCGGACGGCAGCTCGTGCCCCATCGCGCGCATCAGCGACAGCGAGCGCTCGACCTCGTGGACGTCGTCGTCGATGCGGTGGCGGACGTCGAGCAGCGAGCCGGGATAGTCCTCGCTGGTCGCGCCGATTCTCGGCACGCCCGCGAGCCGCAGCAGCAGCGCGAGCGGCAGCGGACTCTGGTGGAAGGAGGTGAGGATCATGGCCTCGTCGACCGCGCGGCGCGCGAGCTCGAGCAGCAGCCGCGTGGTCGGGCCGTTCTGGAACGGCCGCGGCTCGGGGTCGATCCACTCGGCGCGGTGGACGACGATGTCGTCGACGCCGGGCAGCAGCATCGCCGCCTGCAATCCGCGCGGACCGCACAGCAGCGTGAGCCGCTCGGCGTCGCGCTTGGCGGCGCGGATCGCCGGGCCGGCGAGCAGCACGTCGCCGTCGTTGTCGAGGCGTGCGACGAGGACGTGGGTCACGGCAGCACCATCCGGATCGCGGTCGGCAGGTCCGGCGCCACCAGCGGCGCCGCGGCGACCTCCTCGGGTCGCGTGCGCGGTGTCGGCACGAGCACGGCGCGCGCGCCGGCCGCGCGCGCAGCCTCGACGTCGGCGCCGATGTCGCCGATCACGACGCAGCGCTCGGGCGGCACGCCGAGCTGTGCAGCCGCGCGGTGGACGAGCCCCGGCGCCGGCTTGCGGCAGTCGCAGCGCTCCTCCGGCGCATGCGGGCAGAACAGCCACGCATCGAACGGGCCGAGCAGCGCGTCGGCCTTGGCGTTGACGGCGTGCACCTGCGCCTCTGTGAGCAGCCCCCGCCCGATCCCGCTCTGGTTGCTGATGACGGCGGTCGGGATGCGCGCATCGCGCAGTTTCTGGAGCGCCTTGCGGGCACCGGGCATCGGCGCGACCTTCGCCGGGTCGCCGTTGTAGGGGACGTTGCGGATGAGCGTGTCGTCGCGGTCGAGCAGGACGGCTGCGGGGCGACCCCGCGCCGCGTCCCGCAGTACTCGTGCGCGAGCGCGGCCTCGCAGCCGCTGCCCGACCGCGACGAACGGCATCGCCGCGCTCGTGGCGAGCATCGTGGCGATCTCTCGGGGGGTCTTGGGGCCGGGGGCGATGCGGTGCGCCGCGAGTTGGAGCGTGCCCGCGGCCCAGATGGCGCCGGCTGCATTCGCGGTCTTGGCGCGCCCGGACGTCATGGCCACGAGGGAGGCGAGCGCGGCGGTGGCGGTCAGCGCGTGGCGTGGGAGGCGGCCTCTGGGCGCGCCGGCGCGAGTGCGCCAGTCCTTGCCGTGGATGGCGCGCATCAGCGCGTCGTCGGCGTTGCCGGCCTGCGCGCTCAGGCTGATCCAGGGACTCGCAGGGCCGACGGGGTGGACGATCGTGCGCCGGCCGCGCGCGATCGTCCACCCGGCGTTAATGATGCGCAATCCGAGGTCCGCGTCCTCGCGGTAGTTGCGCCTGAAGCGCTCGTCGAACCCCCCGACCTGCTGGAGCGCGGCGCGGCGGTAGGCCATGTCGGCCGTCGCCCATCTGGCGCTCTCAAGCCCCTTGACGTTGCGCTCCCAATCCGTGGGTCTGCGGTCGCTCGGCAGCGGCACGACGATCCGGCCCTGCACGCCGGCGACCGCGTCGCCGGCCGCGCCGAGGTCCGCCGCCAGGGCCGAGGTCCATCCCGCCGGCGGCACGACGTCATCGTCGAGGAAGGCGATCCAGTCCGCCCTGCTCGCCCTCCATCCCACGTTGCGCGCGGCGGCCGGCCCGCGGCCGCCACTGCGCAGTACGACGACGTGCAAGTTCTCCCCGGCCTCCGGGGAAAAGTTGTCAGTCATCGGCGCGGGGCGGTCGTCGACGAGCCAGATGCGGCCGGGCAGCGGGTCCGGTTGCGCCGCGAGCGCGTGAAGCAGGCGCACCAGCGAGGCGCGGCCGGTGGTGGGGATGACGACGTCGTAGGTCATGCGAGCGCCGCCGGCTCCTGAGCGCGCGCCGTCGCACCGATGCCGTTGGCGCGCCGCACGACGAACGGGCCGATCGCGAGCAGGTCGATCGGGGCGGAGCCGAAGCACTCGAGCGCGTCGCGGGGGTCGTCGACCATCGGGCGACCGGCGGTGTTGAGCGAGGTGTTGACGACGACGGGGACGCCGGTGCGCGCTTCGAACTCCATCAGCACGCGCGCCATCAGCGGCTCGTCGGCGGGCGACACCGTCTGGATGCGCGCCGAGCCGTCGACGTGCACGACGGCGGGGATTCGCTCCCGCCAGTCCGGCGCGACGTCGTGGGTGAACAGCATGTGCGGAGACGGCAGCCGGCCCGAGAAGATCTCCGCCGCGCGGTCCTCCAGCACCATCGGCGCGACGGGGCGGAACTGCTCGCGGCCCTTCACGTCGTTGAGGCGCTCGGTGTTCTCGGCGCGCCGCGGATCGGCCAGCAGCGAGCGGTGCCCGAGCGCGCGCGGGCCGAACTCCGAGCGGCCCTGGAACCACGCGACGATCCCGTCGCGTGCCAGCTCCTCGGCGACGGCCGCGGCGACGTCGTCGACGCGCTCGAACGCGACCCCGGCGCCGGTGAGCCACCCGCACAGCTCCTCCTCCGACCAGCTTCGCCCCAGAGCGGCGGTCCGCATCGGCCGCACGCGGTCGCCCGAAGCAGCGGCGATATGCAGCGCCGCGCCGAGCGCGGTGCCGGCATCGCCCGCGGCCGGCTGCACCCACACCTCGTCGAACGGCCCCTCGCGCCACAGCCGCGCGTTCGCGACGCAGTTGAGCGCCACGCCGCCGGCCATCGCCAGGCGCCGCTCGCCGGTCTGCGCGTGCAGCCACGAGGCGAGCTCCAGCAGCATCTCCTCCAGGCGTCGCTGCACGCTGGCGGCGAGGTCGAAGCGGTCGGCATCGCCAAACGCCCGCCAGTCCGGCGCGAGCGCGTGGAAGCCGCCGTCGCCCGTCGTGTACATGCACTCGCGCAGCGCGTCGCTGAAGCGCGGCTGCCCGTAGGAGACCATCGCCATCACCTTGTACTCGTCGCTTGCGCGGCGGAAGCCGAGGTGCGCCGTCAGCTCCTCATAGACGAGCCCGAGCGAGTGCGGCAGCCGCTGCGCCGCGAGCGGGTTCAGTCTGCCGCCGCGCACGTGGCCGGCAAGGTGCGATGCGGACTCGCCGCGGCCGTCGAGCACGAGCGTCGCGCAGTCGCGCCAGCCCGCCGCGAGGTAGGCAGAGGCGGCGTGCGCGACGTGGTGCGGCACGAAGCGCACCGCCGCGGGGTCGAGGCCCGGCAGCGCCGTCGCCAGGAAGCGCGGGGCGCGCTGGACGTAGAGCGTGCGCAGCCCCTCCCACAGCTCGTCCATCACGTCGGTCGTCGGCGGCGCGAGCGACGGCTCGTACGAGTAGGCGACGGCGTCGAGCTGCTCCGGCGCGACGCCAGCGTGCTCCAGGCACCAGCGCGCCGACTGCTCGGGCAGCTCCCACGTCGAGAAGGCGACCGGCGGCTTGCCGTGCTTACGGCGGCTGAAGCGCTCCTCCTCGGCGGCCGCGACGATCTCTCCGTCGACGACGAGCGCGGCTGCAGGGTCGTGGAAGACGGCGTTGACGCCCAGGACCTTCACGGCATGGCTCCTTCCTCAGGAGACGACCGGCGATCGCCTCGGGAGGCCCCGGCACTACCCCGAGGAGTAGTGGACAAACAAGCGCTTCTCGAGAAGCGCTTCTCGCTTACATCGACTGGCGCGTTCGCGCTGAGGCGGCGCCGGGGCGAGTACGTGGGCGCGTTCCCGCGCGCTCGAGCCGCCGCATCGCCGCCTCGACTTCGCGCGGATGCGGCCGCCGCTCGCGCAGCACCCATGGCAGTCCTCGCAGCGCCGCGCCCGCTCCGCGCAGCGCGTGCCAGCCGGCGCCGCTTCCGGCGAGCGCGCGCAGCGTCGCCGCCGGCACGCGCCGCGTCGGCCGCCGCAGCCACGCCGACCACAGGTCGTTGCGCACGACGCGCGCGCCGCGGTCCGCGCGCCGCGCAGGGCCGGCCGGCGGCGGCCAGTGGTGCGCCACGAGCCGCTCGTCGTAGCGCACGAGCCAGCCGGCGGCTGCGAGGTCGCCGGCCAACAGGCGCTCCTCCCCGCCGATGCCGTAGCGCTCGTCGAACCCGCCGATCTGCAGAAACGCGCTGCGCCGCACGACCGCGCCGCAGGCGACGAAGCCGAGCACCGGTACGCCCGGCACCGCGGTGCCTCCCGTGTCGGCCAACGGGCTGCGCGCCATCTCCGCACACGTCGGGTCGAGCCGCCGCTCGGGGCCGACGAGCACGCGCGCGGCCAGCAGGCCGATCCGCGGCTGCGCCGCCATCGACTCGGCGGCGCGCGTCAGCGCACCCGGGTCCCACCACGAGTCGTCGTCGGCGAAGGCAACGTACGGCGTCGCGAGCGCGCGCACGGCCGTGTTGCGCGCGGCGGCGCCGCGGTTCTCCTCCAGGGCGATGAGCGTCGCGTCGGGATGCAGCTCGCGCACCGCATCTGCGGTGCCGTCCTCGGAGGCGTTGTCGACGACCACGAGCGGCGGGCGCTCCGGCAGCGCGCGCAGGCGTGCGAGCGTCTCCAGCAGGCGCTCGCGCCGATTGCGCGTGACGATGGCGACTGCGATGCGAACGGACGGTGCGGCGCCCGCGTTCACGCCGCCGCACCGACGCCGGTGCGCAGCTCGCGCTCGCGCAGCGGCGCCGTCGTCTGAGAGGACAGCGGCGGCGTCGGGAAGTCGGCCCCGTCGCGCAGGCCGTCGAGCAGCTCGTTCAACGCCTCCACCGACGTGCGGCGCGGCTCCCAGCCGAGCTCGGTCTGCGCGCGCGTCGTGTCCATCAGCGGGACCGCGAGCGCAAGGTCGATCCAGCCCGGCGGCGAGGGCTGAAGCCGCAGCTTCCACGTGAGCGCGGCGGCACCGCGCAAGAGCCCCGACCGCAGCGGAACGCGCCGCGCGTGCAGCGCCGCCGCGAGCGTCGCCGGGTCGAGCACCGGATCGGCGGCGACGTTGAACGCGCCGCGCGCGTCCGGGTTCACGATCGCCAGCCGGTACGCCTCGCCGACGTCGAGCGAGTGGACCGCCTGAAAGCGCAGCCGCGGCACGTCCGGCACGAACGGGATCAGCTCGCGGCGGATCAGCGCGTTCGGCAGCAGCGGCCCGGCGAAGAGGCGGCGGATGCCGGTCGCGGCCTCGCGCTTGAAGATCAGGCCGGGTCGCATGCGCACGACGCGCACACCCGGGCGGTCGCGCTCGAAGCGGTCGAGCATGCGCTCCGTCTCGGCCTTGTGGCGCGAGTAGAAGAGCGTGGAGACGCCGTCGGTCGGCCACGACTCGTCGACGAAGCGGTCCTTCGGTCCGGGCGAGTAGGCGCCCACGGAGGAGGCGTAGATCACGGCTCTCACGCCCGCGTGCGCGGCGGCGCCGAGCACGTTGCGCGTGCCGTCGACGTTGACGGCGTGCGTGACGCGCTCGTCGCGCGAGGGCTGGATCAGCCAGGCGAGGTGCACGACCGCGTCGGCGCCGGCGAAGTGCGGCGCGAGATCGGCGCTCGCGACGTCCGCCGTCACCATCCGCACGCGCGCGTCGCCGATGTGCGCCGGTCGCCGCGCGATCGCGACGATCTGCTCGACCGCGGGCTCGCGGGCGAGCGCCGCCAGCAGGCTCGTGCCGACGTTCCCGGTCGCTCCCACGATGACGATGCGCACCCCGCACGGCTACCCGCGCCGGGTTGGCGCAAACAGCGGCGCATCCGCGCACGGCGACGATTCGGTGTTGTCAATCCCCGATTCCTAGGGTATTCCCAGGGGCGATGGGCGCAGTACGGGGAGAAGAGTCCGGCCAGCGAATGATCTGCCTGCTCGACTACGTCCCGGAGCTGGGCGCTAGCCTCCGTTCGGAGCGGCTCGCGGAGGCGCAGGCGACGGCGCAGGCGACGGCGATCGACGTACCACGCGGCGTGCGCAGCGCAGAGGAGCTCACCGGCGGCCGGGAGGTCCCCTACGGAGTGCTGCTGCTCGACGGCCTCGCCAAGCGCACGATCGTGCTCGACGGCGTCGTCTCGGCGCAGCTGCTCGGCCCGGGCGAGCTGGTGCGGGTCGCCGGCGACGCAAGCGGCCCGGCGCTGCTCCCGACCGACATCCGCTGGACCGTGCTGGAGCCGCTCACGCTGGCGCTGCTCGACGAGCACTTCCTGCTCACGGTGCGGCGCTGGCCGGAGATCGTCGCCGCGCTGTTCGAGCGGCTCGCGGCCCAAGAGGAGCGGCGCGATGTCCACCGGGCGCTGTTGCAGCTGCCGCGTGTGGAGGACCGCGTCCACGCGCTGCTGTGGCTGCTCGCGGAGCGCTGGGGACGCGTCACGCCACAGGGCGTGACGCTGCGGCTGCGCCTCACGCACGATCTGATCGGACAGCTCGTCGGCGCCAAGCGGCCGACCGTCAGCCTCGCCCTCAAGGAGCTCGAGGAGCGCGGCACGATCCACCGCCGCGACGACGGCAGCTGGCTGCTCGAGCAGGCAGTGACGTTCGAGCCGGTCGGCGACCTCGCCAGCGCCGACGGCGCCCGGTTCCTTGCGGCGGACGCGGGGTAGCCCTCGACCTCAGTCGACGAACTCGAACAGCGGCGCGAGCGCGGTGACCTCGAACACGCGGTGGACCGCGTAGGGGCCGCGGCGCAGCAGCAGGCGCCGATCGGCCTCGACGGCGCGCTGGCGTGCGGCCAGCATCAGCCGCAGGCCGGTGGAGTCCATGAACGCCAGCGTCGAGAGGTCGAGCTCCAGCAGCGCCGGCCGCAGCTCTTCCGCCCGCGCGATCGCCCGCTCCGCGCGCGGCGCGACCGCCACGTCGAGCTCGCCGAACAGGCGGACGAGCGTCCGTTCCCGATCGCTGCTGACGTGCGCCGCGAACGGCGCGACGCTTATCGCTGTTCCGCTCATGAAAGCGACCCTACGCCGTATTGCCGTGGCGGCCAACGCCGTTGGACACAACGGTTGCTTTACAACGGCGTCAGCCCTCGACGCCGGTCGCGCGGTGCGGGGCGCCGACCGGCTTCGACTCGGGCGAACCGCGCTGCCGCAGATACACCGCGAAGATCGCCATCGAGCCGACCGCGAGGAACTCCGACTGCCAGTTCTGCAGCGTGCGGTCCCAGAAGTCCGCGCTCGTGAGGTAGTGCGCCCAGGAGATCGCCGCTTCGCCGTGCGCCTGCTGCTGCTGGTTGAAGTCCACGACGCCGGTGATCGACTGGCCGAGCCATGACAGTACCCAGATCGTCGCCATCAGCAGCAGCAGCGAGTTCGAGTAGATGGCCGTACGCAGTCCGCCGACGCGCGCCCACAGCGGCGAGTCCGCGTCGGCGTAGGGGCCGACTCTCTGCTCTTCGTCGCTCTCGGTCCCCTCCTTGCCGGGTTCCTTCGACTCCGTGGAGCCGCGCTGGATCAGCCACACGGTCAGCAGGATGAAGAGCGTGAACTGCAGGTACTCCGACTGCCAGTTCTCCAGCACGTCGACGCCGAAGCTCGAGGAGGTCACGTAGCGCGCCCACGAGACGACCTGCTCGTGATGCGCGAGCTGCTCGGCGTTGTAGTTGTGCCAGCCGGCGATCGACTGCAGGCCCAGCGCCCCTGCGAACAGCAACAGGAAGACGATCGAGAGGCTGTTGTCCTTCACGAAGCGGCGCATCACTGCCCTCCGTCTCAGCGCTGCAGCAGGCCGAGCAGCGTGAATCCCACGAGCCCGGCGGCGATCAGCGCCAGGTAGATCATGAACATCGTTCGCATGATGTCGGCCGACATACCCGCGGAACGGCTGTTCCAGTTTTCGGTTTGCCTTTTCGTCACCCGGGAACACGTGATAGCGGCGAACCGACCCCCAAGATCGACCCCCACGATCCCCGGGATCGCCCTATAGCCCCGGCCCTTCGGTCCCCTTCGCCGAAGGGCCGGGGTCCCCCTTTCTCCCCCCGCGGGTGCCGCATCGGAGTACGCTCATGCGGCCAGCGACCGACGGAGGACATGACACGCATGAGCGAGCCGCACGGCTTCCCGGCCGGCGACCTGTTCGAGATGGCCGAGCGCCATGACGGTGGCGCGATCGTGCTCGCGCTCAGCGGGGAGCTCGACTTCGGCACCGTCAGACAGGTGCAGACGCGGCTCGCGGAGCTGCGCGACGCCAGCGAGCCGACGGTGCTCGACCTCGACGCGCTGACGTTCATGGACTCGACCGGCATCCGGCTGGTCCTGACGGCCTGCGAGGACGCCCGGCGGCGGAACTGGAGCTTCCGCATCACGCGCGGGTCCGAGCGGGTGCAACGGGTACTGGAAGCGGCCCAGGTGATCGACCGCCTGCCATATGCCGATCCCGGGGGCGGATGAGCCGCCGCGGCGCATGACCCGCCGCACGCTTCCGCGCGATCCGAGCGCCCCCGCACTGGCGCGCCGGGCCGTCGAGGCCGACGCGGCCGCGCTCGAAGCGGACCAGCTCGACGTCGCCCGCCTGCTCGTCTCGGAGCTGGTGACGAACGCCGTCCGCTATGGGGACGGCGCCGAGGTCGTGCTCGCCTCGCGGATCGACAAGGCGTGCGTGCGCTTCGAGGTCCACGACGCCGGCGGGCAGCAGGCGACGCGGCACGAGCCGCGCGGCGCCGACGGCGGCTACGGGCTCAACCTCGTCGCCACGCTGGCGAGCCGGTGGGGTGCCGACGAGGCCGCCGGCGTGTGGTTCGAGCTCGACCGCGCCGACCACGGCGGCGGCGCGCCGTCGACCATCGGCGACGCGATCGGAGGCCAGCTCGCCACCGTGCTCGACGGCCTCGCCGAGGCGGTGACGGTCTCCGACGCGGAGGGCCGCACCGTCTACGCCAACCACGCCGCGGCGCGGCTGCTGCGCTTGTCGACGAGCGAGCAGACCGGCGGCGCCAGCGGCGCCGAGCTGATGGACCGCTACGACGTCTACGACGAGCACGGCGCGCCGGTCTCGCTCGAGCAGCTGCCAGGCTCGCGCGTCCGCGCCGGCGAGCCGAACCCAGGGCCGATGCTCGTGCGCAACGTCGTGAAGGCGACCGGCGAGGAGCGCTGGCTGCTGAACAAGACGACGGCGCTCCGCGACGCAGACGGACGTGTGACCGGCGTCGTGAACGTGATCGAGGACGTCACGCAGGCGAAGCGCACCGAGCTGGCACAGCGGCTGCTCGCGGAGGCGAGCGACGCGCTCGCCGCTTCGCTCGACTACGAGAGCACGCTGCAGCGGATTGCGCAGGTTGCAGTGCCGGGCTTCGCCGACTGGTGCGGCGTCGACGTGCCCGGGCCGGGCGGCGTCGCCGAGCTCGTCGCGCTGGTCCACAGCGACCCGGCGAAGGTCGCGCTCGCGAGACGCATGCGCGCCCGCTACCCGGTGCCGCTCAGCCGCCGCGAGGGCATCGCCGCCGTGATGGGGGGAGACCCGTCGTTCGTGCGCTCCGCGATCAGCGATGAGGAGCTGCGCGCGTACGCGGTGGACGAAGAGCACTTCCGCATGCTGCGCGAGCTCGGCATGGCGTCGGTCGTCGTGGTCCCGCTCGCGGCAGGCGGCCAGAATCTCGGGACGCTGATCCTCTCGCGCTCGAGGCCCGCGCGCCCGTTCGACGACGCGGACGTCGAGCTGGCCCAGGAGCTCGGCCGGCGCGCCGGCATGGCCGTCTTGAATGCGCGCGCGTACACGGAGCGCGCGGCGATCGCGGCGACGCTGCAGCGCGGTCTGCGGCCGCCCGAGCTGCTCGCGCCGCCTGGCTTCGCGGTCGCCTCGCACTACGACGCCGCCGGCGCGTTCAACGAGGTGGGCGGCGACTTCTACGACGCCTTCACGACGGCCGACGGCTGGATGCTCGTGATGGGCGACGTCGCGGGGCACGGCGCCGAGGCGGCGGCGCTGACCGCGCTCGCGCGCTACACGTTGCGCAGCGCCGGGCAGCTGACGCGCGACGCGGTGCGCGCCGTGCACCAGCTCAATGCGGCCCTGCGCGACCTGCCGCAGCTGTCGCTCTGCACGGCCGTCTGCGCGCACGTGCGCCTCGCCCGTGCCGGCGGAGCGGCGCTCGTGACGCTCGCCAACTGCGGGCACCCGCGGCCGCTGCTACTGCGCGACGGCCGGCTGGAGGAGGTGGGCTGCGTCGGGCCGATGGCGGGCGCGTTCGACGACAGCTCTTGGAGCGGAACCGAGATCGCGCTCCAGCCCGACGACACGCTCGTGCTCTACACCGACGGGGTGCTGGACACGGTGGGCACGGAGGAGCGCTTCGGCGCGGAGCGGCTGCAGGCTGCGCTCGCGGAAGCGGACAGCAGCGAGCCGCAGGCGCTCGTGAGCGCGCTCGCGGGCGCGCTCAACGCGTTCCGCGACGGCGCTCAGCGCGACGACACCGCGATCGTCGCGCTGCGCTTCACCGGCGTGCCGGCGGACGCGTACGAGGCGGCCGCAGCGGGAACGTGATGTCGCGTGCCGCGCACGCGCCGCGTTGACTGCTCCGGACCCGGGATCGCCCGCCTGCGGCGCGGCCGCGGCTTCGCATACGTCGACGCTGACGGCGCACGCATCACCGACGAGGCGACGATCGACCGCATCCGCGCGCTTGCGATCCCGCCCGCGTGGCGCGAGGTGTGGATCTGCCGCGATCCGCACGGGCACATCCAGGCGACCGGAATCGACGCGGCCGGGCGCAAGCAGTACCGCTACCACGACGACTGGCGCAGACGGCGCGATCAGGCGAAGTTCGACGCGATGATCGCGTTCGCCCGCGCGCTGCCGGCGCTGCGACGGCGCGTCGCGGCGGACCTTGCCGGGAACGGCGCTGGCGCCGGAACCGACGACCTCGGCGAGGCGCGCGTGCTGGCGTGCGCGGTGCGCCTGCTCGACGTCGGCCTGTTCCGCATCGGCGGAGAGGACTACGCGGCGCAGAACGAGACGTACGGATTGACGACGCTGCGCAAGGCGCACGTGCGCGTCGAGCGCGCGGGGCTGCTGTTCGACTTCCCGGCCAAGCACGGCGTGCGCCGCGTGCAGCGCGTGCAGGATCCCGACGTGCGGCCGGTGATCCTGGCGCTCAAGCGCCGGCGCGGCGGCGGCGATGAGCTGCTGGCGTTCCGACGCGAGCGCCGCTGGGTCGACGTCAAGGCCGACGATGTGAACGCCTACTTGAAGGAGGCGGCCGGCGGCGACTTCAGCGCAAAGGACTTCCGCACCTGGCATGCCACGGCGCTGTGCGCGGTTGCCCTTGCTGTGCGGGCGCAATCGGTCGGGGGGCCCGGCTCCGCCACCCCAAGCGGTTCCCGCACCTCGCGCAGACGGCTCGTGAAGGCCGCGGTCGACGAGGTCGCGACGTTCCTCGGCAACACGCCCGCGGTCGCACGCGGGTCGTACATCGACCCGCGCATCGTCGACCGCTTCGAGGAGGGGCTCACGGTCGCCGCGGCGCTCGCCGCCGAGCACGAGCCGGTCGAGGAGGACGAGCCGGTGCCGGAGCAGAACGTCAGCGAGCGCGTGCGGCGCGCAGTGCTCGACCTGATCGCCGGCGACGAGGATGCACCGGGCGTCGATGAGGTCGAGGCGCCGCTCGCGGCCTGAGCGTCAGCCGCCGCCGACCTCCTCGTCGGCGGCGTCCGGGACGCCGCGCTCGCTCGGCGGGTCGTGCGACTGCTCGCGGGCGTGCTCGCTCGACGACTCGCGCGCGGCGCCCTCGCCGGCCCGGTCGACATCGTCGGGAACCTGCTCGGCGGGGCCTTCCTCGGGCAGCTGATCGGACTGCTTGGGCGTGGACTCGGCTCGGCTGACGCCGGGCGGTTCCGTGTCCGGCTCCGGCGGCTGCGGATCGTCGGGGATCTCCGGCCCGGTCGGGTCGGGCGAAGGGACATCCGGCTCGCCGGGCTCTGGCTCCACGGGCGGCTCGGGGTCCGGCACCTCCGGCGCCGGCGGGGTCTCGGCCGGCTGCTCCGGCGGCGTCGGATCGCCGGGGATCTCCGGTCCGCCCGGAGGCCCGGTCGGGGCCTCCGGCGCAGAGGGATTCGGGATCTCAAGCGTCGCGGTCATGGGCTACTGGTTCGCCGGCGCGCCGCTGATGTCGGCGAGCGCCGAGCGTTCGTCGCGCGCGAGCGCGAGGTCGCCGATCGAGACGATGCCGACCGGGTGGTCGTCGTCCTCCACGACCGGGATGCGGCGGATGTGCCGCTCGCGCATCAGTCTCACGGCGCTGTCGATGTCGTCTTCAGGTCGCAGCGCCTGTATGTCGGAGCTGCAGATCTCCTGGACCTCAACCTGCGACGGATCGCGCCCTTCCGCGATCGCGCGCACGACGATGTCGCGGTCGGTGAGCAGGCCCTTCAGATGCCCGCCCTCGGCGACGAGGATCGCGCCGCTGTCGACGTCGCGCATTCTCCTCGCCGCGTCGGCTGCGCTGGAGTGCGGATCGACGCAGACCGGGTTCGGCGTCATGACGTCCTTGATCGCCTGTGCCATCGCTTGCTCCTTCACTCGGGTTCGCCTTTCCGCTACCCGGCGGGAGGGCGGCGAAACGGGGCGGTGTCGGCGCGCACGCGCTCGCTGCGATCAGGCGCTCATGAGCGCCGCGACGGCGCGCAGGTCCTCGACGAACCCGGCGTATGCGGCGCGACGTGCCGCCTCGTCGGGCGCGCGCAGCAGCGAGGAGGGATGGACGGTCGCGATGACGTGCGCGGCGAGCGACGAGTCAAGCGGACGTCCATGATCCTGTGTGACCTTCACGTGACGGCCGACGAGCGCCTGTGCGGCGGTCGCGCCGAGGCATACGAGCACGCGCGGTCGAACGAGCGCAAGCTCGGCGTCGAGCCACGGGCGGCAGGCGGCGACGTGAACCGCGTCGGGCTTCTGGTGGATGCGGCGCTTGCCTCTCGCTCTGTAGCGAAAGTGCTTGACGACGTTCGTGACATAGACGCGCGCGGGGTCGATGCCGGCGTCGGCAAGCCCTCTGTCGAGCAGCTTGCCCGCCGGCCCGACGAACGGCGTCCCTTCGAGGTCCTCTCTGTCACCCGGCTGCTCACCGACGAGCATCACCTCCGCGTGCACCGGCCCTTCGCCCAGCACCGCCTGCGTCGCCCCCGCCCACAGCTCGCACGCTCTGCACGTCTGCGCGGCGCTGCGCAGGCGCGGGAGGGTGGGGTTGGCGGGGACGGGAGGCGCAGGAGCGGAGACCGGCATCGCAGACAGTGGGGTTACCACGACGGCGCCACCGCCTAACACTGACCGTCTCATCTAGTTGACTCCAGTCTGACCGTCTCGTATCGTTTAGCGACCGCGCGGTAGGTAGATCGCATCGACCGGCATCGTGCCGGTCAAAGCATCTTGCATTCCTACAAGAGGTGATCAATTGACTTATATGAGGAAGGTATGCGTCGCGGGAGCGCTCGCCGCGGTATTGCTCTCGCTTGCATCCGCTTTGGCGTTGGGCAATACCCTCTCTTTCAGAAACAGCCTCGGCAGCAGGGCATGGGGAGCATCGTGGAGTGAATTCGGATTTGGAGAAAGAATCAGCCGGTGCTCGCTGACCCTCGAAGGCTCCCTGCATTCAAACAGCATCGTCAAGACCAGAGGGTCGCTAGTGGGCTATGTGACGGGTGGGGGAGTGAGCGGTTGCGGGGCTTTCATAACGGCCACAGTGCTAACCGCGAATCTCCCCTGGCATATTCGCTACAAGTCCTTCTCAGGCACCCTACCGAACATATCCAATATCAATTTCGAGATCGTCGGGTTTGAATATCGAATACGCGAAACGGCATTTTTGATAGAATGTCTATACAGAAGCACTGTTGAAAGACCCCTCAACATGGTCTGGCGACGCATATCGCCCGGACTAATCGCCGCCGGGGAACTTTCGGGCAATATACCTGCTAATTGCGGGCTTGAACCGGAACTCAGCGGCAGACCGGCGAGTTCCGG
>Ga0207690_10000084_pt1 | contig 78461 bp, 77 predicted proteins | sample KBSC23metaG_FD_184315 | JGI IMG/M metagenome (GOLD analysis project Ga0207690, IMG submission 184315) | Corn rhizosphere microbial communities from Kellogg Biological Station, Michigan, USA - KBS C2-3 metaG (SPAdes) (version 2) | ecosystem: Host-associated > Plants > Roots > Rhizosphere > Soil ... | reverse complement strand
GGACGAGCGAGATGCCGTCCTGGACCAGGCCGGCCGCAACGTCCAGGACGGCATCTCGCTCGTCCAGACGGCTGAGGGTTCGCTGACCGAGGTCCACTCGATGCTCCAGCGCGTTCGCGAGCTGGCCGTGCAGTACCAGAACGGCACGCTCTCGACGTCGGACAGAAGCGCGATCAACTCCGAGGTGAGCCAGCTCACGCAGGAGATCGAGCGCATCGGCACGACCGCCCAGTTCAACAACATCCACCTGCTCGACTCGGCGCAGACGATCACCTTCCAGGTGGGCGCCAACGACGGCGAGGTCATCTCCGTCTCGACGGTGAGCCTCGGGTCGGCGGTCGGCACGATCGACATCACCTCCTCGACGGTCCTCGCGGACGTCGACAGAGCGATCGACGCCGTCTCCCAGCAGCGCGCGACGTTCGGCGCGGTGCAGAACCGCCTCGAGCACACGTACAACAACCTGACCACCTACCAGGAGAACCTGACCGCGTCCGAGAGCCGCATCCGCGACGTGGACATGGCCGCTGAGATGGTCAACTTCACCAAGAACCAGATCCTGGTTCAGGCGGGCACCTCGATGCTCGCGCAGGCGCAGCAGGCGCCGCAGCAGGTCTTGTCCCTGCTCCGGTAGTCGGCTTCGTCACCGACGACTCCGACGGCGGGCGGTCCTGGCCCGCCCGCCGTACGGCGTCACTCCATCGTTTGTCCAAAGAGTCAAGTCGCGCCAGCTTCAGCCGATGACCGGGAGTGATGTCGCTCCCGCTCGCACTTGCCCGCATCGACCAGATCGAGCGGGCGCTCGTGCCGCAACCGGCCGCGACGTCGACCAACTCGCCAGTCGCCGGACCGACTGCCGCCGCCCAGATCGCGGGGGCCGCGTCGACTGCGGGCCCCTCCTTTGCCAGCCTGCTCGGCAACGCAGGCGGCTCGCCGATGGCGACGATCGCTGCCGCCGAGGTCGGGCAGGCCGAGCAGCCGCCCGGCTCGAACGACTCGCCGCGCATTGCCCAGTACCGCACCGCCACCGCCGGCAGCGGCGTCGGCCCGTGGTGCGCGTACTTCGTCTCGTGGGTCGCCCGCCAGGCGGGGACGCCGCTCGGCGACCACGGCGAGGGCTTCGGCTCCGTCGACCAGCTCTACGCGTGGGCTCAGCGCACCGGTCGCGCCGTCCCGAACGCGCCCGGCGTCGTGCCGCGCCCGGGCGACCTGGTCGTCTGGGACGAGCACATCGGGATCGTCGAGCAGGTCCTTCCCGGCGGGAGGATTCAGACGCTCGAAGGCAATTCTTCCGACAGAGTTTCCCGCAATTTGCACGAATCGTCTGATGCACTCGGTTTCGTTCGAATGAGTTGACCGATCAGCGACGAATGACTGCTCCGGTGCCGCTGCTCCAACACGACTCGCCTGCCGCAACCGCCGCCGACGTGCTGCCCCAGACGGCGCTGACGAGCGTCGTGGTGATCGACCCGCATCCGCCGATGCGCGAGGGCCTCTCGCTGCTGCTGCCGCCCGAGGGCCTTGCCGTGCTCGGCGGCGCCTCCACGGGCGCCGGCGGCGAAGCGCTCGTCGTCCGCCACGAGCCCGACGTCGCGCTGGTCGCGGCCGATCTCCCCGACGTGGATGGGATCGCGCTCGTGAGACGCTTGGTGGGCCGCGGGCTGCGCAGCGCAGTCGTGCTCTATGCGCTCGATGCGGACTGCGAGGACTCGTCCGCCGCCGTGAACGCCGGCGCCGCCGGGCTCGTCGCCAAGCGCCGCTCGATTGCCGAGCTGGCCGAGGCGCTGCGCTCGGTCGCGACGGGCGGCCTGTGGTTCGAGGAGCGCGATGACGATGCGCTTGCGCCGGCGCCGGCGCCGGAATTGCCGCCGCCGTCGCTTCCGCCCGCCCAGCGTCGCACCTCGGCGCTGTCCAGCTCGGAGCTGCGCGTGCTGGCGCTCGTCGCGGAGGGCGGGTCGACCGAGGCGACCGCCGAAGCGCTTTCGCTCAGCCCGCACACCGTGCGCACCCACATGCGCAACGTGATGCGCAAGCTCGAAGCCTCCAGCCGCGCGCACGCGGTCGCGATCGCGATCCGCGAAGCGGCGATCGAGATCTGAACCGACCGTACGGTCGCCATCGCACCCGATCTCGGTATACGCTGGGCGGGTGGCTTCGAAGACACGCTCGGCTCTGGTCAGCCCGGCGCTGCTCGTCGCATTGACGCTCACGCTCGCCGCGTGCGGGGGCGGTAGCACTGCCGGGCCGATCGCGAGCTCGCCCGTTGCGACGACGACGTCGGCAGCGCCTCCGGCGCAGACCGCTCCAACCGCCCCGTCGACGCAGCCTGCGCCCGCCCGCACGAGCGTCACGAGGCCGGCGCCGTCATCAGCGCCGCGGGCCACCCCGAGGCCGGCCGTGAGGTCCCACGGCTCCAACCCCGGCGGGGCGACGCCGGATCCTGCCGGCGAAGGCGCGGTCGCCGACGCGCCCGAGCCCGCCGCCGAGCAGTCGAGGCCGCCGGCGCCTGCGGAGCCCGCCGCTACGCGGCTCGACGAGCGCGCGACGCTGGTCCTCACGAGACGCGTCACGCCCGCGCACTACTTCCAGCAGGGCACCGTCACCGGCACCTACGCGGGGACGATCGAAGTGGAGGCGCGCATCACCTCGAAGGGCGTCCTCGTCAGATTCACCGCCACACTGCCCGGCGGCACCATCTCCGGTCGCGGGATCGCGGTCGCGATCCTCGACAGCACGACCTGGCCGGGTCTGCGCGGCAGAGCGATCGTCACCGGCGGCACCGGCCGCTTCGCCGGCATTCACGGCCGCAGACTGAGCGTGACCGGCCGGGCCAAGCCGGACGCGAGCCGTGCTCACGTCCGGCTTGCCGGAACGGTCAGCGGGATCTAGTCCCCGGCACTAGCCGGGGAGCTCGTCCTTCGGGCGCTGGGCGGGGAGCCAGCGCGGGTCGAGGATGAACGCGCGGTACGCGGTCGCCGCCGCGAGCGCGCCGACGAGCGGGCCGACGATGTAGATCCAGAAGTCGTCGAATCTGCCGGACGCGACGGCCGGGCCGAGCCAGCGAGCGGGATTCAGGCCGGCGCCCGTCGCTGGGCCGAACACGATCACCGCGACGCCCAGCGCCACGCCGATGCCGAGGCCCGCGAGCGGCGCCTCGCCGCGCGGGTTGACCGCGAGGCCCATGATCGCGTACATCAGCAGGAACGTCCCGAGCGCCTCGGCGATCAGCCCGAGCCACACCGAGCCGTTGTTGAGGACCTCGCCGTTGATCGCGGTCGCGCCGTAGTTGACTGCGTCGCCGACGTCGTTGAACAGCAGCAGCACGACGAGCGCGCCGAGGATGCCGCCGACGCACTGGCAGATCGCGTAGACGACCGCGTTGGGGGTCGAGATCTTTCTGATCGACCACAGCGCGAACGTGACCGCCGGGTTGAAGTGGGCGCCCGAGGTCCCGCCGAGCGCGTAGATCAGCACGGCGAGGATGAAGGCGTGTGCCAGCGCGAGGCCGGCGAGGTCGAAGCCGCCGGCCGATGCGACCGACAGGAAGCCGCAGATGAAGAAGACGAGCAGGAACGTGCCGACCAGCTCGGCATAGAACGCAGGCAGGCCGCGCGGCTCCGGCTCCTCCACGACGACGAACTCCACACTGCTCATCGAAAGGTTCCTCCTCGGAAGACGGTGACGGAGACACGAGGCGGGTCTCCAGCTGTCGGTGTACGACGGCGAGGGACCTTCTCCTGCGGCGCACCGCCGCGCAACCCGCCAAGCGGCCGTCCTCGCGCGCCGCCGCCCCCCGCCGTTCGGCGGGGCCGGCAATGCGCGCTTACGCGCGCGCGAGGCCGCTCGCGTCGCCTGCGAGCCCGAGCGACGGCAGCACGACGCGACCCGCGTCGGAGGTGACCGAGCCGATGCGGGCGGTGCCGGGATGGCGCGTGCCGAGCTGCGCGACCGCAGCTTCGGCGGCACCCGCCGGCACGATCGCGACGAAGCCGCAGCCCATGTTGAAGACCTTCTGCATCTCGGCCGCGTCGACGGAGCCGCAGCGCGCGATCAGCCCGAACACCGGTGAGACCGGCAGCGGCTCGGAGATCTCGTAGCCGACGCCGGAGCCGAGCCGCAGCAGGTTCAGCACGCCGCCGCCGGTGATGTGCGCGAGCCCGTGCACGGGGACGTCGCTGCGCAGCAGCTCCAGCACGGCGCGCACGTACAGGACGGTGGGCTCCAGCAGCACGTCGGCGACCGACGCCCCGCCGAGCTCCTCGGGGCGGTCGTCGTAGCCCAGGCCGCCGTCCTCCAGCAGGGCGCGCCGCGCGAGCGTGAGCCCGTTCGAGTGCACGCCGCTCGACGGCAGGCCGATCAGCGCGTCGCCGGGAGCGATCGCCGCGCCGGTCACGATCGCATCGAGCGCGACCGTGCCGAAGCAGGCGCCCGTGAGGTCGAAGCCGTTCGGCGACGGATGGCCCTTGATCAGCTCCGGCAGCTGGGCGAGCTCGCCGCCGGGGATCTCGACGCCGGCCTCCTCCGCGCCGCGTTTCAAGCCGAGCGCGATGTCGCGCAGCACGCCGGGGTCGGCCTGCTCGACGGCGAGGTAGTCGAGCACTGCGAGCGGCTCGGCGCCGACGCAGATGACGTCGTTGACGTTCATCGCGATGCAGTCGATCCCGACCGTGTCGTAGCGGCCGGTCTGCTCGGCGACGATCACCTTCGAGCCGACGCCGTCGGCGCACACGGCGATGCCGAGGTTCGGCGCCACCCGCAGCACGTTCGCGTAGTGGCCCGAGCCGAGCACCGACGCCGAGGGGCGGCCGGGGTCGATCGTCTTCAGCACGTCCACGAGCGCCCGCACGCCCGCGTCGGCCTCGGCGATGTCGACGCCGGCGGCTGCGTAGGAGTCGGTCACGCCGGAGATTGTCGCGGACGGGCCGGCGCGGCGCGGTACGCCCCCGTCCTCAGGCGTCCACGCGTCAGCTGCTCGTGGACTGAGGCGGCTCTTCGTAGTCGGCGAACAGCTCGGCGGGCGACATCTCGAGCGCCTCGATCAGTCGCAGCAGCGTCGTCGCGCGCAGGTCCTTCGCACCACGCTCGATCGTGCCGACGTGATTCGGATGCATCCCCGCACGCCGCCCGACCGCCTCCTGGGACAGGTCACGATCGCGACGGGCCTTGCGTAGCGCGCGGCCGAGCGTGACAAGACGGGGATCAGGCTCCGACATGCGCCCCGGACCCTGCCCAACCGATCATCGCCATACCAGCCACGATGGTGGTGGAAAATCCCACCATTCAGTTGTATTTTCGGGTAAGGTGATGAGCGAGACGCTGTACGGCAGGGGATTCTCCGCGGCCGCCCCGCGTCTCGCTCCCCTCGTCGGTGATCCCCCACTCCGACGGCGAGGGACAGCGGGCGCTCCGACCGTCCCCCTCGGTCGGGGCGCTCGTGACTTCGAAAGCGGCTGACGCTCAGGCGGCCAGCGCACGCTGTGCCGCCGTGCGCGCTGCGCCGCGCAGCTGCGCGGCAAACGCCGCCAGCGCCGGCGGGTCCGCCGCGAGCGTGCGCAGCGCGCGGCGTGTCAGCAGTTCGTGCGCCGCATCGGCCGCCCCAGGAGCCGCCGGATGCGCGGCGGCGTCGAGCAGCACGGCGTCGCAGCGGGCGACGAGCCCGTCGAGGCGGTCTGCCGTCGGGTCGTCGAGCAGCACGTCCGGCAGGTTGTCGGTCGGGCGCCCGCTCGCCGCCAGCGCCGCAAGCGCCATCGGCGCGAGCGCTTCCCGCTCGCCTGTGGGGGCCACCAGCACGAGCGTCGCGTCGTCGGCGGCCGACAGCGTCGCGGCCCACGCGCGCAGGACCGGCTGCCATGTCTGCGGGTGCGTCCAGTCGGGCGCGTAGAGGACCGTGGTCCCGCGCGCATCGAGCTGCGGCGGCACGACGGCGCGCGCCCACCGCGGCGGCGCGCTGCGCGCCAGCTCGATGAGGCGCCGGTCGGCGATCTCGGCCGCGTGCTCCCAGCTCATCCGCTCGGCGGCGCGCCGGGCGTGCGTGCCGCGCTGCGCGCGTCCGTCCGCGCCCGCCGCCGCCGCGCTGCGCAGCGCGAGCGCCAGCTCGTCGGGATCGACCTCCAGCGCGCACGCCGGCCCGGCCGTCGGGCCGGCATAGGTGCGCGCCTCGAACTGCACGCGGCGCGAGCGCAGCGGCCAGCCGGCGTCCGGAGGGCAGAACTCGCCCGTCGGCCCGGCTGCGGTGTGGATCACCGGCACGCCGCACGCCATCGCCTCGAGCGCGGGCAGGCAGAAGCCCTCGCCGCGGTAGGGCAGCACGACCACGTCGGCAGCCCGATAGAGCGCCGGCAGCTCGGCCGCCGGCACGTCGTCCGTCAGGTACGTCACCGGCGCGACGTCCATGCGCGCGGCGAGCGCTCGTACCTCGTCGCCGGCCGTCTGCCCGCTGTAGGTGCTCCCGACGCCGAAGTCCTTGATCACGAGTCGCACGTCGTCGTCGGGGCCGAACGCGCGCGCCCACGCGGTCAACAGCACGTCGATCCCCTTGCGCCAGATCGTGCCGCCGACGAACAGGAAGGTGCAGGCGGCGGGCGGCGCGCCGAGCTCCCGCGCCGGGCCGTCCGGCACGAAGCGCCCCAGGTCGACCCCGTTCGGAACGACGTCGACGATGCCGGGCGGTATCCCGCTCGCGACGTAGCCGTCGCGCACGAACGCGCTCGGCACCCACACGCGGTCGACGCGCTCGCGGATCTGGTGCACCCATGCGCGCGGCGGTGCGCCGACCTCCCACGGAAGGATCGCGATCGTCGGTCCCTCGCTGCCGGGCGCAAAGTCCGGCGGCCAGCAGTGCGTGATCGTCGGCGCGGCGAGCGGCAGCTGGCCGCTGCGCGGCGCGGTCTTGACGAGCTCGTAGCCGCGCTGGGCGAGCGCCGCGCCGAGGCCGTCGTTGACGTGCGCGAGCGAATGCACGCCGCCGTGCTCGCCGCGCAGGACGAGCTGGTGCCACGGGGTGCCGGGAAGCGGATTCACACCCCGGTGATCGGCCCCTCAGCGCGCGCGCTTGAGCCTTCGCGCCACGAGCGCGGCGAGCCCGAGCCGGTACGCGGCGTACGGCGCCAGCGAGCGGTCGCGCTCGACCTGCTTGATCAGCCAGGTCGACGCGAGCGTGGAGGCAAACGACGCGCCGGTGCCCAGCGCGAACGCAGCATGCACGTCGCGCGGCAGGCCGCGTCTCCACAGCCGCCAGCCCTTCAGGCCGGTCGCGGCCAGGATCAGCGGCAGCGCCGCGTGGCGCGAGAGCACGTTCGCGTCCTCGCGCGTGAAGCGCCGCCAGCGCGCGGCGGCGAGCGTCGCGCCGTTGCGCGAGACGCCCGGCACGAGCGCGCACGCCTGACCGACGCCGAGCGCCAGGCCGTCGCGCCAGTGGGCCGACTCGCGCGCGCGTTCCTGCGGCATGCGGTCGGCGGCCGCCATCGCGAGCGCGCCGAGCGCGAGCCCGGCAGCGGTCGTCGCGGGCGTGCCGAGTCGGCGCTCGATCGGCCGCTCGAACGCGAACGCCAGCGCTCCCGCCGGCGCGAACGACAGCACCAGCAGCATCAGCCGCCGCCGATCGAGCCCGCGCGCGGTCTCGTTCACCTCGGCGCGCAGGCCGATCAGCAATGCCGCGGCCGTGCCGGCGTGCAGCGCGACCTCGAACGCCTTGCGCAGCTCGCCGTCGAGCTCGCGGTAGCGCCAGCCGCCGAGCCACGGCACGAGCGCGACGTGGCCGGAGGAGGAGATCGGCAGCAACTCGGCCGGGCCGTGCAGCACGCCGAGCGCGAGCGCCTCGCGCAGCGGCAGGGCGCGCTCGCTCACGCGGCGACGCGGTTCGCGGCGCGACTGCGCCGCCAGCGCACGACGTAGTAGACGACGGCCGCGGCGATCAGCGCCGCGAACGCGTAGTCCACGTAGTGGAGGCGGTTCTTCCAGTCCTCCCAGTTCGCGCCCGCCTCCTTGCCGATCAATGTGAGCGCGAACACCCACGGCAGGCAGCCGAGGAAGGTGAAGATCGAGAAGCGCAGGAAGTTCATGCGCGCGACGCCGGCCGGCAGCGAGATGAACGTGCGGATGATCGGCATCATGCGCGTGAAGAAGACGGTCGCCTCGCCGTGCTCGGCAAACCAGCGGTCGGCGGTCGCGAGGTGCTTCGGCGAGATGTGCAGCTTTCTGCCGTGGCGCTCGACCAGCTCGATGCGGCCGAAGTACCCGACGCCGTATGCGATCCAGGAGCCGACGAGGTTCGCGCTCGCGCCGACGAGCGTCGCGACGATCAGCGAGTACTCGCCTCTGGCGACGTTGAAGCCGGCGAACAGCATCGTCGCCTCCGACGGGATCGGGATGCACGCGCTCTCCAGCGTCATCAGGATGAAGACGCCGGCGAGGCCGATCTTGTCGACGAGGTCGGTTGCGAAGTTCGCGAGCGACTCGGTGATCGAGGCGAGGACGAGCACCGGAGCAGCCTAACGATCCGCGCTCACCCGCCGCTTCGGCCCCCGCCGCTAGGGTTCGGCCTCCCATGCCGGTCCCCCTGTTCGACACCGTCTCGCCGGTCGCGCCGCTGCGCGAGGAGCTCGACGCTGCGATCGCGCGCGTGCTCGACGGCGGCATCTACATCCTCGGTCCGGAGGTCGAGGCGTTCGAGCAGGAGTTTGCGCGGTACCTCGGCGTGAAGCACGTCGTGAGCGTGGCGAACGGCACCGACGCGATCACGCTCGCGCTGCAGGCTTTGGGGGTCGGTCCGGGCGACGAGGTCGTCGTGCCGTCGTTCACCTTCTACGCGAGCGCCGAGGCGATCCCGCCGACCGGCGCGACGCCCGCCTTCTGCGATGTCGACCCGGACACGATGTGCGTCACCGCCGCGACGGTGCGGGCGGCGCTGACGCCGCGCACGAGAGCGGTCGTGGTCGTCGACCTGTTCGGCAACGTCGCGCCGGTCGCGGAGATCCGCGCACTCGGCGTGCCGGTGCTGGAGGACGCGGCGCAGGCGACCGGCGCCTCGCTCGACGGGCGGTGCGCAGGCGCGCTCGGCGACGTCGCGACGTTCTCGTTCTTCCCCTCGAAGAACCTCGGCTGCTTCGGCGACGGAGGCGCGATCGCGACCGACGACGACGCGGTGGCGGACGCGGCGCGCGTGCTGCGCTTCCACGGCTCGCGCGACGGCAAGATGACGTACGAGCGGATCGGCTGGAACTCGCGGCTCGACGAGCTGCAGGCGGCGATCCTGCGCGTGCTGCTGCCGTCGTTGGACGCCTGGTCGGAGGGGCGTCGCGCGGCCGGCGCGCATTACGCCGAAGCTGGACTCGGCGAGTTGGTCGCGCTGCCCGTGCCGGTCGCGGGCGCGGCGCCGGCGTGGCACCTGTTCGTCGTTCGGCACGCGCGCGCGGTCGAGCTGGAGCGCGCGCTGACGGACGTCGGGATCGGTGCGCGCGGCTACTACCGCACGCCGCTGCACCGCCAGGCGGCGCTCGCGCCGTGGATGCCCGCGGACCTGTCGCTGCCCGTCACTGACGAGCTCGCCCGCACCCACCTCGCGATCCCGATGAATCCGCTGCTCGACCGCGCCGCCGCCGACGAGGTGACCGCCGCCGTCCGTGCCGCGCTCGCGTGATGCGCGTCTGGATCGACCTCACCAACTCCCCACATGTGCTCGTCATGCGGCCGGTGATCGACGTGCTGCGCGCGGACGGCCATGAGGTGCATGTGACCGCGCGTGACTTCGCGCAGACGCTCGCGCTGTGCGAGCGCTTCGGGATCGAGCACACGGCGATCGGTCATCACCGCGGCGGGAAGCTGGCGGCGAAGGGGCTCGGGCTCGCGCAGCGCTCGGGGGCGCTCGTGCGCTGGGCGCGCCGCCACGGCCGCTTCGACCTCGCGCTCGGCCACGGCTCCAACGATGTGACCGTCGCCGCCGCGCTGCTGCGGATTCCCTGCTCGACCACGTTCGACTACGAGTGGGCGACCGTCCAGCACACGGTCAACTGCCGCCTCGCGCAGGCGGTCGTCGTGCCGGAGGCGATCCCGCCGGAGCGGCTCGCTCGCTACGGCGCTCGTCGCAAGCTGCACCAGTACGCCGGACTGAAGGAGGAGTACTACCTCGCCGACTTCGAGCCCGACCCGGCGGTCTTGGAGGAGCTGGCGCTCGACGCGACGCAGCCGATCGTCGTCGTGCGCACGCCGCCGGCGGTCTCGCTCTACCACCGCTTCGAGCACGACACGTTCGGCGCCGTGCTGGCGAAGCTGCGCGACGAGGGGGTCCAGGCGGTGGTGCTTCCGCGCACGCCGGAGCAGCGCGCCGAGCTGAGCGCGGCCGGAGGCTTCACGATCCCCGAGCGCGCGATCGACGCGCAGTCGCTGATCGCCTACGCCGATCTCGTGATCAGCGCCGGCGGCACGATGAACCGCGAGGCCGTCGCGCTCGGGACGCCCGTCTTCAGCTCCTTCGAGGGCAGACTGGGCGCGGTCGACGAGCGGCTGATCGCCGAGGGCCGGTTGAAGCTCCTGCGCGACCCGGCCGAGGTCGTCGTCGCCAAGCGTCCTGCTGGCGCGTCCGGTCAGCTCGACCGCATCCGCCGCGACCCGCGCGACTTCACACGGCTGCTTGCAGCGCCTGCGACCAGGTGACCTCGAGCAGCTCGGCTCGCACGTCCACAAGGAGGTCCAGGCACGAATCCGCCTCGCCGGGCATCTCCACCGTCATCACGTCGGGGTTGTGGATGTACACAACCGTGCCCTTGGTCCCAGCCGGCCATCTCCCGACGGGCTCGAGGAGCCGCACGACGTCGTGCTCCTCGATGACTCGTCTTGTGCTCATGCTGTCGCTCGCTCTCCTTTGATGTACGCAGTCACGAGTCGGGGCCGATCGCCAACGTAGCGGAGGAGCCAGCCGGTCGTGACAACCATCACGGTCGCCTGGTGGATGCCGACACCGCGAACTGGGATCAGCACCTGGCATCGCTGCCCGTACGGGATCTCCCACACGCGACTAACCGGTTCGCCGAGGGCGCCGCGGCGAATCTCGGCTTCCAGGTGATCGATCTCCGCGAGCCTGATCCCCAGCAGCTGCTTAAACAGGTACGCCTTCGGTCCGCCGACGTCATGTCCCATTGCCAACGAATACGTCGCCAGCTTCTCGCGCACGCCGACGGCCTCCGCGGCCCGCGGCAACGGCTCTCCAACGCGCGGCGGCCATGACACCGCCGCACCGTGCGGTCGACCCCCGCAACGGCTCTACGCGCGTTCGCGACGAAATCGCGATGCAGTGGCGGCGATCCCACCGCGCGCCGTAGACTCTGCGCAATGCGCCGGTGGTACCGCTCCGGGGCGTTTCCGGTTCACCGCCACTCCCTCGTGCAGCTGATCGTGGACGGTGGGCTCGTCGCCCTCGCGTACATGCTCGCGTTCGAGCTGCGCTTCGACAACGGCATCCCCCGCCGGTACGACCTGCTGCGCGACGACACGATCCTGTGGGTCGTCCCGCTGTGCATCGCGATCTTCGCCGCCTTCGGGCTCTACCAGCGCCTGTGGACGTACGTCGGGCAGCGCGACTACGAGGCGCTGCTGCGCGCGGTGCTGGTCTCAGCGGTGCTCGTCGTCGGCCTGATCGCGATCGCGCATCCGGTCGAGGTGAGATCGCACAACGGCGTGCACTTCGCCGTCAGCATGCCGACGGGCGTCGCGGCGATGTGGGTGCTGCTCACGCTCTTCCTGACCGCCGGCGTGCGCTTCCTCGCCCACCTCGCGTTCGAGGGCCGCGCGCGCGGCTTCCGCTCCGCGAAGGGCGCCCGCACCGTGTTGATCATCGGCGGTGGCGACGGCGGCCGCCTCGTCGTGCGCGAGCTCGTGCGCAACCCCGACCTCGGCCTGCGCCCGATCGGCTTCCTCGACGACGACCCGCGCAAGCGCGGCATGAAGGACGAGCACCATCTGAGAGTCCTCGGCACGACGTCCGACGAGGACCTCGCGCGCGTGCTCGACACGGCCGAGCCAGACGAAGTCATCGTCGCGATTCCGTCGGCTCCCGGCACGCTGCGCGGCCGCGTCGTCGCCGCCTGCCGCCCGCGCGGCATTCCGGTCCGCACGCTCCCGACCGTCTTCGAGCTGCTGCAGGACGGCGCGACCGGCAACGGCGGCATCAGAGTGATGCGCCAGCTGCGCGAGCTGCAGGTGGAGGACGTGCTCGGCCGCGAGCCGGTGCGCATGGAGCTCGACCGCGTCGGCGCCTACCTCTCAGGCCAGGTCGTGCTCGTCACCGGCGCCGGCGGCTCGATCGGCGGCGAGCTGTGCCGCCAGATCGCGCGCGTCGGCCCGCGCAAGCTCGTGCTCGTCGACCACGCCGAGGACAACCTGTTCGAGATCGTGCGGGAGCTCGAGGACGAGCGCCATGTGCGCACCGCCGTCCCTGTGCTGGCCGACTGCAAGGAGGCCGAGCGCATGCGGGAGGTGCTCGCTGAGCACCGGCCGGCGATCGTCTTCCACGCCGCCGCCTACAAGCACGTCGGGATGATGGAGCTGAACCCCGTCGAGGCGGTGCGCAACAACGCGCTCGCGACGCGCCTCGTCGCGCGCATCGCCGGCGAGCTGGGCGTCAAGACGTTCGTGCTCGTCTCGACCGACAAGGCGGTCTCGCCCGCCACCGTCATGGGTGCCTCGAAGGCGCTCGCCGAGTGGGCCGTCGAAGCGGCCGCCGAACGGCATCCCGACACGCGCTACGCGACCGTGCGCTTCGGCAACGTGCTCGGCTCCTCCGGCTCGGTCGTGCCGATCTTCCGCCGCCAGATCGCCGCGGGCGGCCCGGTCACCGTGACGGACCCGCGCATGCAGCGCTACTTCATGACGATTCCGGAGGCGGTGCAGCTGATCATCCGCTCCGGCTCGCTGAGCGAGCGCTCGGGCGACGTGTTCGTGCTGGAGATGGGGGAGCCGGTGAAGATCGTCGAGCTGGCGAAGGCGATGATCCGCCTGTCCGGCTTCGAGCCCGAGCGCGACATCCCGATCGAGGTCGTCGGCGCGAAGCCCGGCGAGAAGCTGCACGAGGAGCTGTTCAACCCCTACGAGCGCCCGCAGCCGACGCCGGCCGAGAAGATCTTGCGCGCCGAGCATCCCCGCCTCGATCCTGAGTGGGTGGAGCGCACGTTCGACCAGATCAACCTGTTCGTCCTGGAGGACGATGCGGCCGCGCTGGCCGCCAAGGTCAGCGAGCTGTCGGCCGTGCGGATGACGCCCGCGGGCCAGCGGACCGCCGGTCCGATCTCCCAAGTACCCTCGTCAGACGCGTAACCCCGCGCCGGCTTTCCCCTGGCCGTGATCTTCGCTCTCTCAGTCCAAGACTTCGTCGACAAGATCGGCGCCTACGTCGCGTTCGCGACGGCGGTCGGCCTCGCGCTGTTCGCGCTGCTGCTGTTCGCGCAGGCGCGCGAGCTGAAGCGCCTGCGCGAGTGGGGCGCGCAGGCGCACGACCGCATCGGCGAGCTGGAGAGACGACTCGCAGCGGCGCTCGAGCTGGCGCGCCGGGCGAGCGCGCCGCAGCGCACGATGGCGCCGAGCGCCGTACAGCGGGCGGGCGCGACCGGGTCTCCGGCCGCGCGTTCGGTTGCTGCGAGACCGGCGCTCGCGCGCACGAGCTCGCCGACGCGCCTGCCGCTGCTGCCGGCCGCGCCGGCCGGCGTCGGCGGTCCCGGACTGGGCTCCGCCACGGTCGTGCTGCCGCTGCCCAAGCAGCCGCTGGGAGCGGCGCCGGCGGCCGCCCCCGCTCCGGCTCCCTCGCCGCCGGCGAGCATGCCGGTGCAAGCGCCCGCACCTGCACCGGCGCCCGTGACGCCGGCCGCTCCCGCGACGCCCGCTGCGGCACCGGTCGCGATCCCGGCCGCAGCCGCCGCAGCCTCGACCGCCGTGCCGGCCAGACCGACGCCCGCGCCCGCCACGGCGGCCGCCCAGGGGCCGGTTCAACCCGCGAGGCCCGCAGCCCCTGCCCCCGCTCCTGCCGGCACGAACGGTCACAGCGACACCTTCCCGCCCGTTCCGCCGGTGCGCCGGCCGGCGCCGCCCGCGCGTCCGTCCGCCGGCAGACGCGTGCCGCCGCGCCCCCCCGCACGCGCCGGTCAGCGGCCGGTCCCGGCAGCGCCGCTGCGCGCCCGTGGGCCGGCGACCGCGACGGTGCGCGGAACCGGCGGTGCAAACGGCTCCGCCGACGCGCCTCACGGCCGGCGCCTGATGCTGCTGCTGGGCGGTCTCGGCATCATCGCGATCGCCGCGGTTGCGGTCGTCGTGCTCTTCAGCGGTGGCTCGGACTCGCCGTCGCAGTCGCCGGCCACGTCGAGCGGCACCCCTGCACAGCAGTCGACCGGCGCCTCCAGCACCACGTCTGCCGCCGCGCCGGCGCACGACAGGATCACGGTGGCGGTCCTCAATGGCACCACCACGGCCGGACTCGCGAGCACGATCGCCTCGCAGCTCGCGGGCGACGGCTTCGTCCAGGGGACGGTCACGAACGCCTCCGACCAGCAGCGCTCGGTCACGGTCGTCTCCTACTTCGGCGGTCATGAGCGCGAGGCGCAGGAGGTCGCGCAGGCGCTGAACGTGCCGTCCGACGCGGTTCAGCCGATCGACGCCGACACCGAGGCGGCGTGCGCGCAGGGCGCCACCTGCGCCGCCCCCGTCGTCGTGACGGTCGGAGCCGACCGGCAGTAGCGCACACGCTCTGTGACCCCGCCCTTCCTCGACCTCCCGCAGCGCAGCGCGAAGCCGCGCGAGCGGGGGATCACGCATGTGCTCGACAGCGGCCTGTCGGTCGCAGAGGTCGAGTCGCTGATCGAGGTCGCCGGCGCCGCAGTCGACCTCGTCAAGCTCGGCTGGGGGACGGCCGTCGTCACCGAGAACCTCGACGCGAAGCTCGCCAGCTACCGCGCGCACGGGATCCCGGTCGTGCTCGGCGGCACGCTCACCGAGCTGGCGATCGCGCAGGACAGAGTCGACGAGCTGATCGCCTGGCTGCGCGAGCTCGGGCTCGCGCACGTCGAGATCTCCGACGGCGCGATCGAGCTGCCGCACGAGCGCAAGCTCGCGCTGATCGAGCGGCTCGCGGCGGACGGCTTCACCGTCCTGTCGGAGGTCGGCAGCAAGGACGCGGCGCACATCATGGCGCCCTACGTGTGGGTCGAGCAGATCGAGTCGGAGCTGGCGGCCGGCGCATGGAAGGTGATCGCCGAGGCGCGCGAGAGCGGCACCGCCGGCATCTACCGCGCCGACGGCGAGGTGCGGATGGGGCTGATCGACGAGATCGCGCACGCGATCCCGGTCGAGCGGTTGCTGTTCGAGGCGCCGCGCAAGGAACAGCAGGTGTGGTTCCTGCAGCGCTTCGGCCACGAGGTCAATCTCGGCAACATCGCGCCGCGCGACGTGCTCTCGCTGGAGACGCTGCGGCTCGGCCTGCGGGCGGATACGGTGCCCGCCAGCCCGCCCCCCTCCGCCGTGCCCGCGCCCGGGGAGCGCGCGCCGCGGTGATCCTGCTCGCCCGCCACGGCGAGACCGACGACAACGTCCCGCCGCTGCGCTTCCAGGGCCAGCGCGACACGCCGCTCAACGAGCGCGGGCGCGCGCAGGCGCGCGAGCTGGCCGAGCGGGTGGCGGCGCTCGACCCGCCGATCGCATCGCTGTGGTCGAGCGATCTGTCCCGCGCGCGCGAGACGGCGGAGATCGTCGCCGAGCGCATCGGCCTGCGGCCACGGCTCGACGCGCGGCTGCGCGAGGGCTGGCGCGGCGAGTGGGAGGGCTTCCTGTTCGACGAGATCGCCGCGCGCGATCCCGAGCGCTACGCGGCGTGGCGTGCCCCGAACGCCGAGATCGGCTTCCAGTTCCCCGGCGGAGAGACGCTCCTGCAGCAGCAGGCGCGCGTGCTGGAGTGCTTGCATGAGATCGCAGCCGGATCGGCGTTTCGCCCTGCCGGCGACCGCGAGCGGCCGCCTTCGGGCGACGTCACCCTCGTCGTCTGCCACGGCGGCTCGATTCGCACCGTCCTGTGCGCACACGACCCGCGCGGCCTCGCCGCCTTCCACACGTTCGAGGTCCCGAACGTCGCACTCGTGCCGGTCGAGCAGGCGGTGCTGCGATGACGCGGCTCGCCCGCATCGTGTTCGCCGTGCTCGTGCTCGCGACGCTCGGCGCGTTCGTCGTCACGCAGAAGCTCAAGAGCTCACCGCCGCTGGTCGTGCGCCCGCACATCTTCAGCGTCTTCTCGCCGACGCCAAACGCGCGCGTGACGAGAGCGCGCATCTCGTTCTGGATCGTCAAGGGCGACGACGTGAGCGTCTCGATCGTCGACGACGAGGGCCGCATCGTGCGGCGGCTCGTCGACGGGCACTCGCTGCCGAAGCGCAAGCGCCTCGTGCTGTTCTGGAACGGCCGCGGTGACGACGGCGCCGTCGTGCGCGACGGCGCGTACAGAGTGCGCGTCGCGCTGATCCACCAGGGACGCACGATCGACCTGGCGCAGCCGATCGAGGTCGACACGAGACCGCCGCGCCCGCGCGTGACCGACGTCTCGCCGCACGCCGGCGACGGGCCCGCGTTCCTGCCGCAGCGCGGCGTCCACGCGGTGACGATCCATCTGGCGGGACTCGAGGGCCGCAGCGCGCGCGTGCTGATCTACCGCACCGACGTCTCGCCGCCGCGCCGCGTCGGTCAGCTGCACGTCGGCTTCGGTGCGCGCACCGTCACGTGGGACGGCACGCTCGACGGTCAGCCGGCGCCGCCCGGCACGTACCTGATGGGCCTGCTCGCCGCCGACCGCTCCGGCAACGTCGGGACCTTCCCGCGTCGGCTCCCGCCCACGGGCGTCGTGGGCGGCCACGCCGGCGTCACCGTCCGTCGCCTCGTCGCCGCGCCCCCGATCGCACCGGTCGACGCCGGCAAGATCGCGGTCGTGTTCGTCGATGCGCGCGGGCGCACGTACGACTGGGCGCTGCGTCGCCTCGGCGATCCGAAGGTGCTCGCACACGGTGGCGACAGCGGCGCGCGGTTGCGCGTGCGCACGCCGCGCGAGCAGTCGGGCGTGTACGAGCTGACGCTCGCGACGCGTCATGGCGGCTACCGCACCACGGTTCCGCTCGTCGTGCGCACGACGAAGCCGCGCGCGCTGCTCGTCGTGCTGCCGGCGCTCACGTGGCAGGGCGAGAACCCCGTCGATGACGACGGCGACGGGATGCCGAACGTGCTCGACGCCGGCCCACGCGCCAGCGCACTGCTCACGCGCCCCTTCGCGCACGGCATGCCGGCGGCCTTCGCGCAGGGCGAGGGCGCGCTGCTGCGCTTCCTCGACGACAACCTGTACCGCTACGACCTCACGACCGACGCGGCGCTCGCCGGCGGTGACGGTCCGCCGCTCGGCACCCATCGTGGCGTCGTGCTGGCGGGCGATCCGCGCTGGATCACGCCGCAGCTGCGCGCCAAGCTGCGCCGCTGGGTGCACGACGGCGGCCACGTGTGGTCGCCGGGCGTCGATGCGCTGCGTCGCACGGTGCGTCTGGATGGCGGCGAGCTGCGCGCGCCCACGGCGCCGCAGCCGACCGACGCGCTCGGCGCGCGGCCGCGCCAGCCGCTGGCGCACGCGAGCGCTGACGCAGCGGCGACGATCACGACCTACGAGGAAGGCACGCTCGGGCTCTTCGAGGGCACGAGCGGCGCCTTCTCCGGCTATGAGACCTACGAGACGCTCGCGGGCGTGATGCCGGGCGCGAGACTCGACGGCCAGGCCGGCACCGAGGCGGGCGTCCCGGTGATCGCCGCCTGGACGCTCGGCGACGGCTTCGCGATCCACACCGGCCTGCCGGAGCTGATCGCGAAGGCGCAGGCCGGCGATCCCGACGCCGACGCGCTGGTACGCCGCATCTGGACCCTGCTCGCCCGCTGACGGCGCCGGCATCCCGCCAGGCATCGTCCTCACCTGCTCGCGTACGAAGTACGCCACACCGGCTGCGTCCTCCCCTGGCGGGCGCCGGCATCCGTCAGCGGGCGAGCAGCAGCTCAGTTCAACGACGGATCCAAGGGCATCCGCGCCACGAGTGCGAACGTGCCGCCCTTGCGCGTGAGGACCCGACTCCAGAGCTCCTCGGGGTCTGACGCGAACAGCTCGTCTGGGCGGGGCGTCTCGACGATCCAGTCCTCGCGCTCCATCTCCTCGTCGAGCTGGCCGGGACCCCAGCCGGCGTGGCCGGCGAACACGCGGGTGCGGTTCGTGACTGCGGCCGACTCGGCAAGGTCGAGCTGCGCCGACAGGAAGCCGACGTCGTCGCTGATCATCAGGCCGGCGGCGGCCGGGTCGGTGAAGGCCGCGAGCACGATCACCGCGGTCGGCTGCACCGGTCCGCCGACGTAGATCAGCTCGTGGCCGTCGACCAGCTCCTCCAGCTCGGGCGCACTCTCGCCGACCGTCACGTCGGCGGGGCGGTTGAGCACGAGCCCCATCGCGCCGTCCTCGTTGTGCTCGGCGATCAGCACGACGGTCCGCGCGAAGTTCGGGTCCTCGAGCGTCGGCGAGGCCAGCAGCAGCTTTCCCTTCAGCGACTCCACATCCCCATTGTGGCAGCGCCGCGCGGCGCGCTGAGACCAGCGGTCCAGCGCTAGGCCTAGCGTCGTCTTGCCGAATCGTCCGTCCGAGTAGCTGTCTTGCGTCGCTTCCGCATGACCGGGGGCTCGACGAGCATCCGGAGCGCGAAGTCGACTGCTTCTCGTCTTGTCTTGAAGCCGTGGATCCGCATTGCGGTGTGCAGCAGTCGGCTGTCGATCATGATTGTCGTCCGGCTCATACGAGGACGGTTGCGCGCATGCGGTCGCGTGTCTACACACGACGTCTGTGACGGGTACCGTCCCGCCCGCATGCACGCCCTCCTCCAGCGGCTGCTGAAGACGACCGCGGCCTATCAGGTCGGCGACGTCGTCTCGAAGGTCTTCGCGGTCGTGCTGCTGCCGATCTATACGCGGCACGTCAGCGAGTCGCAGTACGGCGTCGCCGAGCTGCTGATGACCGGGATCGTGCTGCTCTCGATCCTGATCCGCTTCGGCATCGGCGAGGCGCTCGTGCGCTACCACTACGCCGACGAGGACCGCGCCCGCCAGGACGCGCTCGCGCGCCGCGCGACCGGCTTCCTGCTCGCCGCCACCACGGTGGCCGCGATCCCGCTCGCGGTCTTCGCGCAGCCGCTGTCCGAGCTCGTGCTCGACCGGCCCGACGCGACCGTCTTCCGCATCGCGGTGCTCGGCCTGTGGGCGTTCACGAACCTCGAGCTCGCCTACGCGCTGCTGCGCGTCGACGAGCGCGCCCGTGCGTACGCAGTCGCCGCCGTCTCCAACGTGCTGCTGACGATCGCGCTGACCGTGTACCTCGTGGTCGCGAAGGACCAAGAGGCGCGCGGCCTGCTGCTCGGCAACTACGCCGCCTCGACGGTCGTCCTCTTCGGCTTGTGGGCCTCGATGGCCGGCCGCCTCATCCCGCGCCGCGGCGGCGCCGACCACCCGGGACTCCACCCGCTCCGCCGCCTGCTCGGCTTCGGCCTGCCGACCGTCCCCGCCGACGCGTCCGTCTACGCGCTCAACCTCGTCGACCGCTATTACCTCTTCCATCGCTACGGGGCCGCGACCGCCGGCGTCTACTCGATCGCCGTCAAGCTCGCCGGCGTCACCGGCTTCGTCGCGCGCGCATTCCAGTACAGCTGGCCGCCGCTCGCCTACTCGATCAAGGACGACGCGGAGGCGAGCCGCTTCTACGCGTTCATCGCGACCTACTACCTGTTCGTCACCGGCTGGGTCGTCGCCGGTCTGCTGCTGCTCGGCCGCTGGTTCACGAGACTGCTGGCGGCGCCCGCCTTCTTCGGCGCGCACACGGCGCTTCCGTGGCTCGCACTCGGCTGGTCGCTCTACGGCCTGTTCGTCATCTTCGTCGTGATCGCAGGCCGCGCGGAGGTGACGACGCGCAACTTCCCAGCGGCGGCCGTCGGCCTCGCGGTCAACGTGGTCTTGCTGCTCGCGCTGACGCCGAGCCTCGGGATCGCCGGCGCCGGCCTCGCGCTCGCGGGCGCCTACGTCGCGATGCTGACGGTCATGCGGCTGCTGACGCGGCGCCTCTTCCAGGTTGCCTTCGAGTGGCGGCGGATCGCACAGCTCGCGCTCGTGCTCGGCGGCCTCGCCGGCGCCGGCGAGCTGCTGCTGCCGACGGAGGGCGCGGCCGGCTTCGTCAGCCGCGCGCTGCTCGCGCTCGCGCTCCCGGTCGTCCTCGGCCTCACCGGCTTCTATCGCCCCGATGAGCGCGCGCTCGTGCGCACGCTGCTCGCACGCCGGTAACGAGCTTCGCGCTCCGGTCAGCGCAAGCGCCGACCTGCGCGCGACGTCACAGCCGAGTGCCGCGGTTCCAGTCGGCCGCGGCCTCGCGCAGCCCCTCGCCACGCTCAGGGTGCAGCGTCGCGCGCACGTGCTGCCAGTAGCGCGCCGGGTCGTGGTCCGGCAGCACGTTCGCCGCCGCCGCGCGCACCGCGTAGGTCCACGCGGTCAGCCAGCGCACGATCAGCGCCGACAGCACCGAGTGGTGCTTGCGCATGTAGCGGTCGCGGTTGCGCGAGAGCTCGACGATCCGTCGCGTCGGCACGTTGCCGGTCGACAGCTGCTCGTGGTGGATCGCCGCCGCCTGGGGCACGTACAGCACGCGCCAGCCGGCATCGCGCAGCCGCTTGCAGAAGTCGACCTCGTCGGAGTAGACGAAGAACGCCGGGTCCATCCAGCCGATCCGCTGCGCGGCCTCGCGCCGCACGATCAGCGCTGCCGACTGCGCCCAGTCGACGTCGCGCACGTCCGCGCCGGTGCTCTCGACCGTCAGCCACTTGTGCAGGAACAACGCGCCGGCGAGCGCGGTCGACGGCGTCGGGAAGCGCCACGCCGACGGCTGCTGCCGGCCGTCGGGGCGCAGCAGCTTCGCCCCGGCCGCACCGACGTCCGGGTGCTCGGCGACGGCGGTGTGCAGCGCGGCCGTCGCGCCGGGCATCAGCTCTGAGTCCTCGTTGAGCAGCAGGCACCAGCGTCCGCGTGCGCGCTGCATCAGCGCGCTGTCGTTCTCCGCCTTGCCGCGCCGCTGCTCGCGCCGGATCAGCTCCGTCACGACGGGATGCGATCTCGCCATCCCGACCGAGCCGTCGCGCGAGGCGTTGTCGAGCACGAGCACCTCGGTCTCGAACGGCAGCGTCGCCTGCTCGCGCGCGATCGCGTCGAGGCAGCGCTCGAGCAGCACGCGCTGCTCGGTGTTGACGATGCAGTAGGAGACCTCGACGCTCATGACGGGGTGGACCCGCGCCGTCGCGGACGACGACGGGCGGGTCCGGGATCATGCCGCAGATGCCGTCCTCACCGCTCAGCGTGCAGCTCGTGGACCCCTCGGCGTTCACGCCGCCCTACGACCACGCGCTGGCGGGGGCGCTCGCGCGCGCCGGCGTGCAGGTCGAGCTGATCACAAGCCGCTTCGGCTATGGCGACGTGCCGCGGGCGGAAGGCTATGCGGTCGAGGAGCGCTTCTACCGCTGGGCGCCGGGCGCGCCGGGCTCGCGCCTCCGCCGCACCGCAAAGCTCGCCCAGCACGCCCCCGACATGCTGCGCTGGCAGGCGACCCGCGCCGCGCGCCGCGCCGACGTCGTCCACCTCCAGTGGCTGACGGTGCAGCCGCTCGACGTTCACCTGCCGCCGATCGCGCGCTCGCCGCGCCGCCGCCCGCCGCTCGTGCTGACCGCCCACGACGTGCTGCCGCGCGAGCCGCGGCCGGGCCAGCTCGACGCGCAGCGGCGCCTGTACGAGCGCGTCGAGGCCGTCGTCGTGCACTCCCAGCACGGCGCCGCGCGACTGCGCGACGAGCTGGGGATCGACCCGGCGCGCGTGCACGTGATCCCGCACGGCGCGTTCACGCACTTCGACGGGGCCGTGCCGCTCCCGCCCGAGCTCGCCGCCGTGGAGAAACCGGTCGTCCTCTGCTTCGGCCTGATGCGCCCCTACAAGGGGATCGACGTGCTGCTGGAGGCGTGGCGCGGGGTCGACGATGCCGAGCTGTGGATCGTCGGCCTGCCGAAGATGGACACGGCGCCGCTGCGCGCGGCTGCTCCGCGGGGCGTGCGCTTCGTGGAGCGCTTCGTCGCCGACGCGGAGCTGCCGGCGTTCTTCCGCCGCGCCGACGTCGTCGTGCTGCCCTACCGCGAGATCGACCAGTCGGGCGTGCTCTACACCGCGCTCGGCTTCGGCAAGCCGCTGCTGCTGAGCGCGGTCGGCGGCTTCCCGGAGGTCGCTGAGCGCGGCGCCGCCGAGCTCGTCCCGCCGAACGATCCCGCGGCGCTCCATGCCGGGCTCCGGCATCTGCTCGCGCATCCCGACGTGCGCGAGCAGCTCGCAGCGGCCGCGCGCGAGGCCGCCGCGACGACGTACTCCTGGGATGCGATCGCCGCGCAGCACCGCGCGCTCTACGAGACGCTGCGCCGCTGAGACGTCAGTCGTCCCAGAAGCCCTCGTGGATCAGCTCGCCGTCTCTCTCGTGATGCGGGCCGATCACGACGTACGACATCCCCTCCGGACCCGCCTCGAACTGGCGTGTCGCGTCGGGCGCGAAGCGGATCGCGTCGAGCGCGCGGATGTCGCAGACCTCGTCGTCGATCTTCACGCGCCCGCCGCCGGAGATGATCACCGCCACCTCCTCGGCCTCGTCGTGCTTGTGCGCGAAGCCCTGTCGTCTGTTCGGGCGCAGCACGTGGTAGGCGACGCCCGTTCTCTCCGCTGCCAGCGCCCGTCCGGCGAAGTGCGCCTCGCCGATCTCGGCATAGCCGAATCTCGGCGCCGAGTCGTCGACCGACGCCAGGTTCTTGATCGTGTAGCTCATGCGCGCGAGGCTACCCCGCTCCGGCGCCACGACTCGCGATCCAATGCATGCGCTGTAGACCGGCCGCGAATGCAAGCGGACAATCGCGTGCATGGACCGTCACACCGCGCCCGCTCCGCTTCAGCTCGTTGGCGAAGACGAGCCACCCGCCGTGCTCGGGCGGGGCGGACCGCCCTTCTGGGAGGAGTGGCGCGGCACGGTCCCGGACGAGGAGATCGAGTTCGTCCGGGTCATCTTCGAAGAATTCACCGGGTCATGGGATTGAGAGGCAGAGCGCGGGAGCTGTTCTTGGCCGATACATCGTTCGTCAGCACGTGGCGGACGAGGGCCGTCGTCTCGTCCTCTACGGCACAGTGGCCGGAACGGATGGTCCGAAGGATCGAAGATGCAACGATCTTCATCAGCGTCGTGACCGTTGCCGAGGTCCGAGCAGGTCATCTGAAGGCGGGGTGGGGTGCTCGGCGCCGCCTCGAAGCGGAGCGTTGGCTTCGTCAGTTCGAGCGGTGCGACCTCGACGAGTCGGTCGCTGACGTATGGGCGACGCTCAAGGAGTCGACGCGCCAACGCGGGCGACCATGCGGTGACAACGATCTGTGGATCGCGGCGACCGGTTTTGCGAGAGGGCTTCCTGTTCTCACGTGCGATCGCGACTTCCTGATGATGCGAGGCGCTGGGTTGAACGTTATTCACCTTCCGCGCCGTCGCAAGTCGGCCACGGCTGACTGACCGGTCCCGGCGGCCGCCGGGCCGGTCCGCCAGAATCCCCGGCCGTGCTCGTCGTCGCGATCGTCTTCTGGGTCTGTGCGGCCCTGATCGTCTACACGCAGCTCGGCTACGGCCTGCTGCTCGCGCTGTTGGCGCGGGCGCGCGGGGGCGGCGAGCTTCCGGGCGGGAGCGCGCCGCCGGACGCCGACGCCGACCTCCCGTCCGTCTCGCTCGTGGTCGCCGCATACACGGAGGAGGCGGTGATCGCGGAGAAGGTCGCCAACGTGCGCGCGCTCGACTACCCGGCCGACAAGCTGGAGCTCATCGTCGCCTGTGACGGCTCCCCCGATGCGACGACGCAGCGCGCGCGGGAGGCGGGGGCCGACGTCGTGCTGGAGCTGCCGCGCGGCGGCAAGATCCGCGCGCAGGATGCGGGCGTGCGCGCAGCGCGCGGCGAGATCACGGCCTTCTCCGACGCGAACGCCTTCTGGGCGCCGGATGCGCTGCGCCGGCTGATCGCGCCGTTCGCAACCGACGACCGGGTCGGCTACGTGTGCGGCGACGTGTCGTTCCTGAACGACGACGACGGCACCAACCAGGAGGGCCTCTACTGGCGCTACGAGATGGCGCTGCGCCGGCGGGAGTCCCAGCTCGCCTCCGTCACCGGCGGCAACGGCGCGATCTACGCGACGCGCAGAGCCTCCTACATCGAGGTCGACCCGATCATGGGCCACGACCTGTCGTTCCCGTTCAACATGGTCAAGCGCGGCTGGAAGGCGATCTACGCGCCCGACGCGCGGGCCACCGAGAAGATGGTCCCGAGCATCGAAGGCGAGTTCGCGCGCAAGCGGCGCATGATGGGGCACGGCTGGCCGATCGTCCTCACCGGCGGTCTGTTGTCGCCGAAGGGCTACGGCCCGCTCTACGCGCTGATGATCCTCTCGCACCGCGTGCTGCGCTACGCGATGCCGTTCCTGCACCTGCTCGCGCTGCTCGCCAACTCGCTCCTGCTCACGACGAGCTGGATCTACGTCGTGACGATGGCGCTGCAGTGCCTGCTCGTCGGCGCGGCGGTGCTCGCCCGCTGGATCCCGAACCGCCTGCTGCTCGTCGCGCGCTATTACGTGCTCACGCAGGCCGCGCTCGCGGCCGGCCTGTGGGACTGGCTCCGGCATGGCACCGAAGCCGGCTGGTCGCCGCCGGAGGGCACGCGGTGACGCGCGCGCTCAAACGGATGATCGATCTCGTGCTCGGCGGGATCGGCTGCCTCGTCAGCGCGCCGCTGATAGCGCTCGCGGCGCTGCTGATCCGCCTCGAGTCGCCCGGCCACCCGATCTACCGGCAGCGGCGCGTGGGACGCGACGGCCGCCCGTTCGAGATCTACAAGCTGCGGACGATGGTGAGCGGGGCCGAGTTCACCGGCGCCGGCCTGGCGATCCAGGAGGGCGACGACCGCATCACGCGCGTCGGTGCGTTCCTGCGCCGCACCTCGCTCGACGAGCTGCCGAACCTGTGGAACGTCGTGCGCGGCGAGATGTCGATCGTCGGCCCGCGTCCCACGGTGCAGGTGCAAGTGGACCAATACTCGGACCGCCAGCGCGGCCGGCTGAAGGTCAAGCCAGGCATCACCGGCTGGGCGCAGGTGAACGGGCGGGCGTCGCTGCCGTGGAGCGAGCGGATCGAGCTCGACCTCTGGTACGTCGAGCACTGCTCGCTCGCGCTCGACCTGAAGATCCTGGCGCGAACGGTGAAGATGGTCTTCAGCGGCGACGGGCTCTACAAGGGCGATACGGGAGGATGGGGCAAGTGAGCGGACCCGCACGCAAGGCCGTCCTGCTCACCGGCGTCGGCAAGCGCTACGACATCGTCTCCGCGTTCGCGCAGCACACGACGACGATCGCGGCGGATCCGAGCCCGCTCGCGCCGGCGCAGTACGCCGCCCACCACCGCGTCGCGCCGCCGAGGATCGACGACCCGCAGTACGTCCCGTTCCTCACGGAGGTCTGCGAGCGGCACGACGTCGGCGCGGTCGTGCCGCTCACCGACCTCGACATCGAGGTGCTCGCGCAGGCGCGCGCCGACGGGATCCTGCCCGCCTTCACGCCCGACCCGGCGATCGCGCGCGCGACGTATGACAAGTACGAGACGCACCACCTGCTGCTCCGGCACGGGCTGCCGAGCCCGCCGACCGTCCTGCCGGGCGAGCCGGTCGACTCCTACCCGGTCATGGTCAAGCCGCGCCGCGGCTCGGGCGCCCGCTCGATCCACCTCGCGCACGACGCCGCGGAGGCCGCCTTCTTCGTCACGTACGTGAAGGAGCCGACGATGGTGCAGCGGGCGATGGACGGCCCGGAGTTCTCGATGGACTGCCTGTCGGACCTCGACGGCCGCTGCCTCAACGTGATCCCGCGCACGATGCTCGAGTCGCGCGGCGGCGAGTCGATCAAGGGCGCGCCGCTCGACGATCGCGAGCTCGTCGAGCTGGGCCGACGCGTCGTCGAGGCGCTCGGCGTGCGCGGGCCGTGCACCGTGCAGGCGTTCCGCGACCGCGAGATCGGCCTCGGCATCACCGACGTCAACACGCGCTTCGGCGGCGCCTTCCCGGCGCCGATGTACGCGGCGCTGCCGGGGCGCACCTACCCGGAGCTGATCGTGCGGATGGCGAGCGGCGAGCGGATCGAGCCGCACGTCGGCGAGTACCGCGCCGGCCGCCACTTCACGCGCTACTACTGGCAGCTGGAGCTGGACGAGCAGATGCGGCCGACCGGGCGGGACATCGTCGCCCCGCCCGGACCGCCGGCGCCGCGTGCCTAGCTAGCTGCTGCGCCCGGCGATGAAGCCGGTCACGCTGCCGCTGACGGTGATCGTGTTGCCGTCTTCCGTGAAGCTGAGCGTGAAGGTGCACTCGATCGGATTGCGGTGTCTCGCTCGTGCCTTGCCTTGGCCCTTCGTGATGGCCGGGTCGGTGAATTCGTCGACCACGTTGCCTTCGGCGTCTCTCACGGTGCCGGTCGTCTCGCCGAACGAAACCGGGATCAGGATCGCGTTGCTGTTCAGATCGTGACCCGGACTCCAGGCGCCGCTGCCGTTCACGACGACCTGGAACGTGCCCGCTTCGCCGCAGTCGAGCGCGACGGTCTGCGCGTTCGGTGCGTTGACGGGCGCCGCGGCTGCCGTCCCTGCGGCGAGTGCGGCTGCGAGCGCCGCGATCGCGAGCAGGCTGGCGAGACGGCGGACGATGATGCGCATGCCGATGCTCCTTTCCCCTGGGGAGTCTCTGCGCCGCCGGGCCTACCCAGTCGCCGTCGATGAGTGCACGAAGGAGGTCGGCCCTATGACACCGGTTGCCGGTACAGCGGGTCAGCGCGAAGCGGCGCGCATCCGCGCCACGACGGCGCGTGAGCCCCCTGCGGCGTTCGTGCCGTCGGCCGCCGTCGTGGCGCTCAGGCGGTACGTGCCCGGCGCGGGCAGCTGCAGGGTGAGGGCGAAGCCGCCGGCGTCGGTCGCGACGGTCGATGTGCGCACGCGCCTGAACCGGCCGGATGCCAGACGGCGCTCGACCAGCACGCGCACGCGGGGCTTCACCGGAGAGGTGGTTCCGGTCAGCTCCAGCTCGCCTCCCGGTCGCACGACGCGTCGCGAGACGCGCACCGCGATCCTCGTACGCACCTGCGCCTCCACGACCTGCGACGACAGCTCCCGCCCGTCGGGCAGCACGGCGACCGCGCGCAGCGCGCCGTTGACGAGCAGCGTCGGCGTGGCGCTCCAAACCCCGTCAGCAGCGGTGCGCGTCGCCGCGACCGCTCGCCAGGCGCCGTCGGCGCCCTGCTGCTCGACGCGCACCGGCGCGCCCGCCGGGCGGCGTCCGTTCGCGAGCGCGAGCCGGCCGCTCAGCAGCCATGGCGCCTGCTCGATCGGCGCGCCGACGGGCGCAAGCGTCAGCAGATCGCGCGGGGCCGGCAGCAGCGCCGCGACCGCGCGCCGGATCTGCGGCAGCAGCGCGTACAGCGCTCCGCCGGGGCAGCTCGTGAAGTCGGCGTCGCGGTGGCCGGCGATGCGCGCGAAGCGCACGAGCGTCCCCCGGCGGTAGCGGTTGATCCCTCGCTCGCCGCCGATCGAGCGCTCGGCCACGCTCCCCTGCGCCGGCGCGCCGGCGAGCGACAGCTTCCACGCCAGCACGCGCTCCAGCGCATGCAGCGCAGCAGCCGTCGGCGGGGCCGACGTGTAGCTGCCGATCATCGCCACGCCGGTCGAGACCGCGTTCCAGCCGCCTGACTGCGCACCGAGCACCGGTTGCTCGGCGCCGCCGGCGCGACCTTCGAAGACCGTCCCGTAGCGGTCGACGAGCAGGTCGTAGCCGATGTCGTTCCAGCGGTTGCCGTCGCGGTGGAAGAGGCAGATGCCGAGCACGATCGCGGCCGATTGCGCGGGCGAGTACGCAGCGAGCGTCTCGGTGTGGTGGATGACCGCGAAGTCGACGCGCCCGTAGCGCGCCGGCACGCGGGGACGGCAGCGGTTCTGCGGATCCCACGCGCTGCGCGGCACGATCGGCGGTCCGCCCGCAACGCGGCGTGCGGCCGCCGTCGCATGCGCGCCGCTCGGCGTATCTGCGCGCCTGAGCGCGACCGCGCGCACGCGCAAGCCGTGCACCGGCGCCGAGCCGCGCAGCTGCACCGCCCGCGCCCGTCCGCTCCACACCGGCTCGCCGGCAACCACGCGCGCCCACCGGCTCCAGCGCCCGCTCGCCCGGCGCGCCCGCAGCTCGACGCGCGCGCTCCCACCGTGCCACTCCGCCCCGACCAGCTCGAACGCACGCGCCGGCCGCAGCGCCGGCGTGCGCCACGCGGCGCTCGTCCCGGCGCCGGCCGGGACGGCGATCGCGAAGCTCTCGGGCGACCCGCCGGCGACGCACGCGGCGGGGACCGCGGCCAGCAGGGCGGCGACCGCGACCGCGAGAAGGGAGATGCGCCTCATGCGCATCCGAACACCGTAGGGCGCGCGATTATGCGGTGGCGGTACGCGAGCGCGAGCGCGCGGTTCTTCTCCGCGCCGCTCTTCTGCGCGCGGAGCTGGCGATGCGCGTCGTCCAACAGGCGTCCACGAACGCGGCGATCTCATGCGTCAGGCGCTCGGGCCTCGTGCGCAGCTCGAGGATCGAGTCGGCGTTCAGCAGGCGGCCGTTCGGCAGCTCGGCGGCGAGCATGTCGGCATCGGAGAACGGATGGACCGGGTCGCGCTGGTGGCCGATCACGAGTGCCGGCGCCTCGAACGTGCGGCGCTCGGTGCGGTGCGGCGCGATCCGCCCGAAGAACAGTCCCTGCAGCACGGCGGCGCTCGGGCCGGGGTCCTGCGCAACCCAGTCGACCAGGATCTCCGCCACCAGCGGCAGCGGCCGGCGCGGCACGCGCCTGGCCACCGCCTGCACGCCCTTCATCACCGGCTCGCCGAACGTGAGCGCCACCAGCAGCGGCGTGAACGCGATCGCCGCGCCCAGCAGCGCGTTGTCGAGCACCGGCATCTCGATCAGCATGCCGCGCACGCGCTCCGGCGCGGCGGAGGCGACCTCGAGCGTGACGTTCGCGCCGAGCGACGTCCCGCCGATCACCGCTTGCTCGATCTCCAGCTCGTCGAGCAGCGCGAGCACCTGGCGCCCGAACGTCGCCATCGAGTAGCGCCACATGTCCTGCGGGCGGTCGGAGCGGCCGTGGCCGAGCGGGTCCATCAGGATCACGCGCTCGCCGCGCGCGGCGAGCGCCCGCGCGAGCGGCTCCTGCATCCGCTGCGACAACAGCAGGCCGGGCAGCAGCACCGTCACCCGCGGCCCCTCGCCGTAGACGGTGTACGCGATCCGCTGGCCCTCGTGCATGAAGAACGCCATCGTTCTCCGAGGGTACCGGGCCCCCGGGCGGCCGGGGACGGCTCATTGCACCGGCGAATCCGTCAAGCTCCCGCGTCCCTCGGATCCCCTCCCGCAGCACCCTGCGCATGAAGCCAGACGTACGCGATCGGCTCGCCCGCACGATCGAGGACATCGGACCCTTGCCCGTGCTCAGCGGGACGGTCGCGCACGTGCGCGCGCTGGCCGCCGATCCCGATGCCACGACGCCGCACCTCGTCGCCGTGATCGACGACGACGAGTCGTTCAGCGCCAACCTGTTGCGCTACGCCAACTCGGCGGCGTACGCACGGCCGCTGCGGGCGCGCACGATCCATCAGGCGGTCACGATGGTCGGCCGCGAAGCGCTGGCGCGCATCGCGACGGAGTCCGCCACATACAGCCTGCTGGAGCAGATGCCGGGCGCGGGCGGCCGCTCGCGCGGGGCGATGCACCTGCACGCCGTCAGCGTCGCGTCGTGCGCCGTCGAGGTCGCGCAGCGCACCGGCGCGAGCACCGAGGTCGTCCACCTCGGCGGCCTGCTGCACGACATCGGCAAGCTCGTGATGCCGCTCGCCTTCGGCGAGGAGGCGGTCGACGAGATCGCGCGGAGGCACGCCGCCGGCGGCCGGCGCGTGACGCTCGAGCGCGACCAGCTCGGCGTCGACCACGCCTATGCCGGCGCGCGGCTCGTCGACCAGGAGGGCGCGCGCGGCGAGCTGTTCCAGACGATCAGCTTCCATCACGGCGGCCTGCCGGGCCCTGAGGCGCCCACGCGGGAGGCCGCCTGCGTCCAGCTCGCCAACGTCGTCGTCGGCATGCTCGCCGGCGAGGAGGCCGACCAGGAGCTCGTCCATGTCGCGCTCGACGCGCTCGATGCGACGCCCGAGCTGCTCGACGAGGTCGCCGAGGCGGCACTGCCGAAGCAGCGGAGCGGATTGAGCGCCATCGCGGCCGGCGACGGCCTCGCAGCGCGCATCGCCTCGCTCGAGCGACTCGCGAGCACCGACGAGCTGACCGGCCTCGCCAACCGGCGCGAGTGGCTTGCCCGCACGCGCTCTCGGCTCGCCGGTGGCGAGAACGGCGCGGTGCTCGTGTGCGATGTCGACCGCTTCAAGCAGATCAACGACAAGGTCGGGCACCTCACCGCCGACCTCGTGTTGACGGAGATCGCGCGGGTGCTGCGTCGCCACGGCGACGCCGGGCGGCTCGGCGGCGACGAGTTCGCCATCTGGATCGACTGCGGCGGGGCGGCGGCGCACACGGCGGCGACGGCGATCGTCGAGGAGGTCGGCGTGCGCCTGCCTGGCGATGGCGAGCTGCCGGCGGTGACCGTCTCGATCGGAGCGGCATTGAGCGCCGACCACGGCCGCGAGCTCACGCACCTGCTCGAGGCGGCGGACAGCGCGCTCTACGACGCGAAGGAAGCCGGTCGCGGACGCGTCGCGATGGGCTGAGCGGCGGCGGGTGCGGGAGGCGGCCATGTGGCCGCCGCAGGCGGGTCCCGCTTCAGGCTTCGGGCTTCGTCCCGGCCACGACGAAGCCGAGGATCGCGGCGAAGAAGCGCCCGCGCGCGTGCGCCTCGTCGATCGCGTCCCACCACGCGATCAGCTCCTCCGGCGCGAACGAGCCGTCGGCCAGCGCGGCGTCGAGGTGACCGGACAGCACCCAGCCGAAGAAGTCGAACGGGACGTCGATCGCATGCGGGATCGTCACGACGTCGACGAAGCCCGCGTCGCGCATCAGTCGCGGCAGCGCGCGTCCGACGCAGCCGTTGACGACCCCGTCGCTGTAGCTGCGCACGATTCGGCGCGTCAGCTCAGGGTCGGCACCGTCGATCGCGAACGTGTCCCAGTCGAGCTCGAACAGCACGAGCCGTCCATCCCCGCGCAGCACGCGCGCCATCTCGGCGATCAGCGCCGCCGGATCGCCTTGGGCGTGCATCAGCAGCCGCTCGGCGCGGCAGCCGTCGACGGCTCCGTCGGGCAGCGCGAGCGCCCTCGCATCGCCGACCTCGAACGTCACGGGCAGGTTGCGGCCCTGCGAGCGGCGCGTCGCTTCGGTGATCACGAGCGGCGAGGAGTCGATCCCCAGCACGTGTCCGGTCGGCCCGACGCGCCGTGCGATCGTCCGCACGTCGTCGCCGGTGCCGCAGCCGACCTCGAGCACGCGCTGGCCGCGGTGCAGCCGCAGCTGGTCGAGCATGATCGGCTTGAGCGCGCGCACCGCCGGCAGCCGGTTGCCGGCGTCGAAGAAGCGCAACGCGAAGCCGGGGTCGCCGGTGACCGGAAGGGCGACCGGGATGCCCTGGGCGTCGAACTGCGTCACGCGAGCCACTCCGCGATCAGCCGCCCGATCAGCGGTCCTTGATCCTCCTGCAGGAAATGCCCGGCGTCGGGGATCGTGTGCGCGACCTCGGTCCCGATCGCGGCGGCGAAGCGGGCTCCCGTTCTGAGCGGGATGATTGGATCGCTGTCGGCCCACAGCACGAGCTTCGGGCGCGGGTCGTCCGCGAGCGCGTCGAGCACGCGCTGACCCTCGGCTGCGCCAGGCTCCTCCGGCGTGCGCGGGATCATCAGCGGGAACGCGCGCGCGCCGGCCTTTGAGGCGCCGTCGGCGAACGGCGCCTCGTAGGCGGCGATCACCTCGTCGCCCGGGTCTCGGTGGCAGCCGCCGCGCACGAGCATCCCGATCGGCAGGTCCTCGGTGCGCTCGACGAAGTCGCGGAAGACCGTCCACGCCTCGCTCATTCTCTGGTGACCGGTGAAGAGGCCGGTATCCATCACGACGATGCGATCGATCCGCTCCGGCAGCTCGACCGCGACGCGCAGGCCGATCGGGCCGCCCCAGTCGTGCACGACGACGGTCGCGCCGCGCAGGTCGAGCCGCTCGACGAGGTCGGCGAGCAGCGCGGTGTGGCGGTCATAGGAGTACCAGCCGATCTCGGCCGGCTTGTCCGAGCGGCCGAAGCCGGCATGGTCCGGCGCGATGCAGCGGAAGCCGGCATCCCGCAGCGGGGGGATCACGTGGCGCCACAGATACGACCACGTCGGCTCGCCGTGGACGAGCAGCACCGGCGGCCCCTCGCCCTCGTCGACATGCGCGAGCCGCAGGCCGTCGAGCTCTCGCCAGTGCGCCGCGTACGGGAAGTCCGGCAGGTCCGCGCAGCGCTCCGCAGGGGCTCGCGTCGCCTCCGTCATGTCGTCCGACCCCTCTCTCGCGGCCGCGAGCGCCATCTGGCTGCACGACCCGTTGAGATGAAACTCTAACCGGGCGGGGCGTGTCCCGCACAGCCGCGATGTTCGCACCGTGACGGTGTACGGCCGGTGTGGGACGGGCGTCCTGCGGGCACCGCGGGATAACCTGCCCACGTCCCGCCGCCCGATCCCGCGACCGACAGAGCGTCACATGGCCACGACAGAGCCCCAGACCAGCACGCAGGTCGACGATCAACTCGCCGTCGACACGATCCGCACCCTTGCGATGGACGCGGTGCAGCAGGCCAACAGCGGCCATCCCGGCATGCCGATGGGGATGGCGCCGGTCGCCTATGTGCTGTTCAAGGAGGTCATGCGGCACAACCCGCGCGACCCGCACTGGCAGGACCGCGACCGCTTCGTGCTGAGCGCCGGCCACGGCTCGATGCTGCTCTACGCGATCCTCCACCTGTCGGGCTACGACGTCACGCTCGACGACCTCAAAGCGTTCCGGCAATGGGAGTCGCGCACGCCGGGTCACCCCGAGGTGCACCACACCCCCGGCGTCGAGACGACGACCGGCCCGCTCGGCCAGGGCTTCGCGAACGCGGTCGGGATGGCGCTCGCCGAGCGCTTCCTGCGCGAGCGCTTCGGGTCGGAGGTGATGGACCACCGCATCTTCGGCATCTGCTCCGACGGCGATCTGATGGAGGGCGTCAGCGCTGAGGCGGCCTCGATCGCCGGCCATCTCGGGCTCGGCCGGCTCGTCTTCCTCTACGACGACAACCACATCTCGATCGACGGCGACACGGCGCTGAGCTTCGACACCGAGGACGTCGAGGCGCGCTTCCGCGCCTACGGCTGGCACACCCAGCACGTCGACGACGCGAACGACCTCGACGCGCTGCGCGCCGCGATCGGCGCCGCGGTCGAGGAGGACGAGCGACCGTCGCTGATCCGGGTGCGCTCAACGATCGCGTACGGCTCGCCCAACAAGGCCGGCACCGCCGGCGCGCACGGCGCGGCGCTCGGCGAGGACGAGGTGCGCGCGACGAAGGAGGCGTTCGGCTGGGATCCGGACAAGCACTTCTTCGTCCCCGACGGCGTCTACGGGCACTTCGGGACGATCGAGCGCGGCGCCGAGGCGCAGCGCGAGTGGGAGCACCGCTTCCGCGCTTGGCAGGACGCGAACCCGGCGCTGGCGAAGGAGTGGGACGCCGCCTGGGCCGGCCGCCCGCTGCCGGGGATCGGCGCCGCGCTGCCGACCTACGAGCCCGGCAGGAAGCTCGCCACGCGCGCGGCCTCCGGCGAGGTGCTGCAGGCGATCGCGCCGTACCTGCCGACGATGGTCGGCGGCTCGGCCGACCTCAACGAGTCGGTCAAGACGGGCATCAAGGCCGACGACGCGTACAGCCGCGAGCGCGCGTGCCGCAACGTCTTCTGGGGCATCCGCGAGCATGCGATGGGCGCGGCGGTGAACGGCATGCAGCTGCACGGCGGGATCGTCAAGCCCTACGGCGCGACGTTCCTGCAGTTCGCCGACTACATGCGCCCGGCGATCCGCCTCTCGGCCCTGATGAACATCCCGGTCATGTGGATCTACTCGCACGACTCGGTCGCGCTCGGCGAGGACGGGCCGACGCATCAGCCGGTCGAGCACCTCGCCGCGCTGCGTGCGATCCCTGGGCTGACCGTGATCCGGCCGAGCGACGCGAACGAGACGGCGGTCGCGTGGCGCGTGATGGTCGAGGAGATCGACGGCCCGTGCGTGCTCGTGCTCTCCCGTCAGAACCTGCCGGTGCTCGACCGCTCGGCGGACGGCGCCGGCGCGGCCGAGGCGCTCGTGCGCGGCGCCTACGTCCTGTCCGAGGACGCGGACGCCGTCGCGACGATCGTCGGCACCGGCTCGGAGGTCTCGCTCGCGCTGGAGGCGCGGGAGCTGCTCGCGGGCGAGGGCGTCACGACGCGCGTCGTCGCGATGCCGAGCTGGGAGCTGTTCGCCGCCCAGGACCAGGCCTACCGCGACGCCGTGCTGCCGCCGGACCAGGCGAAGGTCTCGGTCGAGGCCGGCATCGCGATGGGGTGGGCGCAGTGGGTTGACGCGTCCGTCTCGATCGAGCGCTTCGGCGCCTCGGCGCCGGGCGAGCGCGTCATGCGCGAGCTCGGCATGACGCCGGAGCACGTGGCCGACGTCGTGCGCGGGCTGCTGTGACGGCGGCGCCGCGCGCCGCGACACTCAATGCAGCGTCTCGCCGCGCGCGAGCATCGCGACGAATCTGTCGATCCGTGCGGCGCGGGTCTCGGGCCGCTTGGCGTCCTGCACGCGATAGAGGATCGCGTAGCGGTTGGCGCCTCTGAGCGTCGCGAAGAACGCGGCCGCGGCCGGGTTGGCGTCGAGGGCCGCCTGCAGGTCGGGCGGCACGGTCGCCGTGCGCTGTCCGTGGTACGCGGCGTCCCAGCGCCCGTCCGCTCTCGCCGCCTCCACCTGCTCCAGTCCGGCGGCGCGCATGCGCCCCGCGGCGAGCAGCCGCTCGACGTGCTCGGTGTTGATCTTCGACCAGCGGCTTCCGCGCTTGCGGGGCGTGAAGCGCTGCAGGAACCAGCTGTCGTCGAACGCGCGCTTCTGCCCGTCGATCCAGCCGAAGCAGAGCGCAACGTCGAGCGCCTCGGCGTAGGTGACGCTCGCGATGTCGCTGTCCTTCTTCGCGATCTTGAGCCACGCGCCCGGCGCGCGTGCGTGCTCGCGCGCGAGCCACGCCTCCCATGCCTCAGCGGAGGCGAATGGCAGGATCGGCAGCTCGTCCGTCGGCATTCGCGCCGAGTCAAGCACATGCGCTCGCGCCGGCGCGAGAGGGGGCCCGCAACCGCAGGCCCCCTCTCTCCGCCGTGGCTTCGGGCCTGAGGTTCCGAAGCCGATGCTCGCGCCGAGGGCTGGAACGGAGATGCCCGCGGGACCCGGCCGCGCGATCCGGATCGCTGACGGATCGCCCGACTCGTGTAGGTAGGTCCGCGCTGCCCTTCCGCGACGAGGCCCGGCAGACGCTAGCTCCGGCGCCGCGCCGATGCGCCAGTTGCCGGTAAAGAGGGTTTGACCAACAGCCCGGCACGCGATCCCACGAAGTCGCGCATGCACGGTAGGCTGGCGCAGTGAGCTCTGCGGGGGGCCCATCCGGCACGCAATCCGGGAGTCAGGCGCCCGGCAGGTCCGTCCGTGCGCGCACCGCGAGCCCGCACATCGAGGTTCCGCTCGAGCGCGCCCGCGAGCTGACCGCGCTCGACGAGACGATCGGCGCCGCGGCGACCGGCTCCGGCCGCGTCGTGCTGCTCGAGGGTGCCGGCGGGATCGGCAAGACGCTGCTGCTTGCGCATGCGATCCAGCGCGCGCAGGCGAGCGGCGTGACCATGCTGCGCGCGCGCGGAGGCGAGCTCGAGCGCCAGTTCCCCTTCGGCGTGGCACTCCAGCTGTTCGAGCCGTACCTGTCCGCTGCTTCGCCGCGGGAGCGCAGACGCGTGCTCGCCGGCGCGGCTGCGCACGCGGAGCCGCTGCTGTCCGGCGAGGTGGTCGGAGGGGAGAGCAGCGCGCCGGACTTCTCGGTGCTGCATGGGCTGCACTGGCTCGTCGCGAACATCGCCGAGCGCCGCCCGCTGCTGCTCGCCGTCGACGACGCGCACAGCGCCGACGAGGCCTCGCTGCAGGCGCTGCTGTTCATCGCCCAGCGCATCGAAGATCTGCCGCTTGCGATCGTCGCGACGGCACGCCCGCGCCCGGCTGCCGGAAGCGCCGACGCACTCAGCGCGCTCGCGACGCATCCGCTGACGCGTCGCTTCGAGCTCGGTCCGCTGAGCGAGCACGCGATCACGACGATCGTCCGGCGGTCGCTGCCCGACGCCGACGAGGACTTCTGCGCCGCATGTGCGCGCGTCACGAACGGCAACCCGTTCTTCCTGCGCGAGCTGCTGAACGAGCTGGCCGCCGACGACGGGCAGGCGGTCGGCGCCGAGCGCGTGCAGCAGGTCGAGGCGCTCGGCCCGCTGACGATCGCGCAGGCGGTCGATGCGCGCATCCGACGCTTGTCGACCGGCGCGCCTGCGCTGGCCCATGCGGTCGCGGTGCTCGGCGACGACGTTCCGCTCGTGCACGCAGCGACGCTTGCCAGGCTCGAAGCGGTCGACGCCGCGGTCGCCGCGGATCAGCTCGCCGGCGCCGACGTGCTGCGCTCAGCGCCGGAGCTCGGCTTCGTCCATCCGATCGTGCGCCAAGCGGTCTACCTCGGGATCCCGACTGCCGAGCGCGGACAGCTGCACCTCGCTGCCGCCGAGCTGCTGCGCAGCGCGGGCGGCGGCGACGCCGACGAGCGCGCTGCGGCGCACCTGCTCGAGACGCTGCCGGTCGGGGCGGCGTGGGTCGTGCCATGCCTCCATATGGCGGCCAGACGTGCGCTCGCGGGCGGCGCGCCCGAGACCGCCGCCACGTATCTGCTGCGTGCACTCGACGAGTCGCCTCCGCAGGAGGAGCGCGCCGAGCTGCTGGTCGACCTCGGACGCGCGGAGGCGCTCGCCGGCCTGCCGAGTGCCGTCGACCGGCTGCGCACCGCGGTCGCGCTGCTCGAGCAGCCGGAGGCGCGCGCCCGCGCGCTGGCACAGCTCGGCCAGGCGCTCTACGCGGCTGGCGACAACGCCGGCGCGGCGAGCGCGTTCGACGAAGGACTGCGGGTGCTCGACGGCGCCGATCCGGTGCTCGAGGAGCAGTTGACTGCCGGCTACCTCGGTGCCGCGCGGCTCGACTTCCGCACGCGCGAGGCGGCGCAGACGCGCTTCCGCGAACTGCTCGCCGGCTCCACCGAGGCGACGACGCCGGCCCAGCGCGAGCTGCTGGCGCAGCGCGCGCTCGAGCATGCGATGCAGGGCAACGCGCCGGCCGCCGAGATCGTCGAGCTGATCCGGATCGCGCACGCCGGCGGGGAGCTGCTGCGCGAGGCGACCGCCGACGGCGTCGCGTGGGCGGGCTCGGTCGCGACGCTGCTGTTCTGCGACGCGCTCGTCGAGGTCGAGCAGGCCACGAGCGCGGGCTTGGAAGACGCGCGCCGCCGCGGCTCGGTGATCGGCTTCGCCGTCATGTCCACCGTGCGCGGCGCCGCACGATATCTGCGCGGCGATCTGACCGGAGCGCTCGGCGATCTCGAAGGCGGCCTCGAGCGCGTGCCGCTGATGGTGCTCGTCAAGCCGTTCGCGCACGGCTGGATGGCGCTTGCGCACATCGACCGCGGCGAGCTCGAGCAGGCGTACGCGCTCGTCGGCGAGCCCGACGAAGAGCTGGACGCGCACTTCACCTACAACTGGTCGCTGTTCGCCCGCGGCCGTCTCGCGCTCGTGGAGGATCGCGCCGAGCAGGCGTTGGAGGACCTGCTCGAGTGCGGGCGCCGGCAGCTCGCCGTCCCCGCCCCGAACCCCAGCGTGCTGCCGTGGCGCTCGGAGGCGGCGCTCGCCGCACATCGGCTCGGCCGCAGCGAGCAGGCACGCTCGCTCGCGGGCGAGGAGCTCGAGCTGGCGCGCGCGTTCGGATCGCCGCGCGCGATCGGGACGGCGCTGCGCGCGGCCGGCCTCGTCGCGGGAGACGCCGAGCGCTTGCCCCTGCTGCAGGAGGCTGTCGCGATGCTCGAGCAGTCGCCCTCCCAGCTCGAGCTCGCGCGAGCGCTCGTCGCGCTCGGCGCCGCCCAGCACGGAAGCGGCAAGCGCACGACCGCACGCGACACGCTGCGCACGAGCCTCGACATCGCGCACCACGCGGGCGCGACCCGGCTTGCCGGCGTGGCGCGCGCGGCGCTCGTCGCGGCCGGCGCGCGGCCGCGTCGGCCCGCGGTCCGTGGCGCGGATGCGCTCACGCCGAGCGAGCGGCGCGTCGCCGAGCTGGCCGAGCAGGGACTCACCAACCGCGAGATCGCGCAGGCGCTGTTCGTCTCGACGAAGACGGTGGAGTTCCACCTGCGCAACGCCTACTTCAAGCTGCGCATCCGCTCGCGCGCGGAGCTGGGGGATGCGCTGCGCGCCGACCGCGTCCGCTCAGGCGCGGCCGTAGACGGGAATCGCGGCGCCGCTCGTGGCGGCACCCTCGTCTGAGCACAGGAACGCGATCGTCGCCGCGAGCTGGGCGGGCGCGACCCATCTCGACGGGTCCGCTCTCGGCATCGCGGCGCGGTTCGCGGGCGTGTCGATCACGCTCGGCAGCAGTGCGTTGCAGCGCACGCCCTCGTCGCGGTACTCGACCGCGACCGCCTGGGCGAACGCGATCACGCCCGCCTTCGCCGTCACGTAGCCGGCCGCGCCGGGGAACGGCTGCAGCGCCGCGCGCGTGCCGACGCAGACGATCGAGCCGCCGCCGGCGGCGACGAGGTGGGGCAGCGCCGCCTGCGTGACGAGGTAGGTGGGGCGCAGGTTGAGCCGCAGCTGCGCCTCGAACGTCTCGACCGGCTCCTCGGCGACGCGGGCGCCCTGCGCGAACCCGCCGACGAGGTTCACGACCCCGCGCAGCGGCGCGCCGTCGTCGCCGGCCGCCGCCGCGACAGCCTCCACGACCGCCTGCGGCTCGAACAGGTCGGCCTCCACCAGCTCCAGCCGGTCTCGCCGCTCGACCCGCTCCAGCTCGCGCTCCGCGATCCACGGCACGACGACGCGCCAGCCGTCATCCAGCAGGCGCGCGACGACGGCTGCGCCGAGGCCTCCCGTGCCTCCGGTGACGAGCGCGCTGCGGTCGGGCGGCATGGCGTCCACCCTATCTGACGTCCGGCAGCAGCAATCTCCGCAAATTGCGGGGCGGCTCCGGACACGTCGGGGGGGCGAAACAGGCCCGCTGACTAAGGTGTCTCGACCCCCATGGCGAAGGACACCGAGAAGCTCATCCGCCAGCTCTCGCTCATCAGCTACCTGATGGCCGAGCGGCGCCCCGTCACCGCACCGGAGATCCGCCGCGACGTGGAGGGCTACAGCGCGATGAACGAGGACGCCTTCGCGCGTCGCTTCTACGCCGACCGCTCCGAGCTGGAGGCGCTCGGCATCCAGCTCTCCGTCGACAAGCCGGTCGAGGGCCTCGCCGAACAGGAGAACTACTCGCTGCCGCCGGAGAACTTCCACCTGCCGGCGATCGAGTTCACCGACGCCGAGCTGGCCGGCCTGCAGACGGCGCTCTCGCTGCTCGACGGCGAGTTCGCCTACGCCGAGCCGCTGCGGCTCGCGCTGCAGCAGATCTCGTGGGGCCGCTCGAATCCGCTGCAGGCGCCGGAGCAGCGCTCGATCGCGCTCGGCATCACGGCGTCCGCCGGCGGCCATGACCTCTCGCAGCGGCTCGCGAAGATCGAGACGGCGATCTTCCGCCGCAAGACGATCGTCTTCGACTACTACACGATGCAGCGCGACGAGCTCGGCTCGCGCAAGGTCGACCCCTACCAGCTGCTGTTCCAGGGCGGCCAGTTCTACCTCGTCGGCCGTGCGCACGAGCGCGAGGACATCCGCGTCTTCCGCCTCTCGCGCATCCGCGGCAAGGTCGCGTACGCGTCGAAGGCCGAGCACGACTTCCAGCGCCCAGAGGAGTTCGACCCGCGCGCCTACGCGAACCGCATCCAGTGGCAGTTCGGCGAGCCGGTCGGGACTGCCGAGGTGCGCATCGGCGAGACGATCGGCTGGCAGATCGAGCGCCACTTCGGTCGCTACGGCGAGATGCGGCCCGCGGATGACGGCAGCGGCGATCGCGTCTTCACGACGGAGTACGCGGACGCTCGCCAGCTCGTCGCCTGGGTGCTCGGACTCGGCGAGCATGCGCGGTTGGCGGGGCCGTCCGACCTGGTCGAGGAGCTGGAGAAGCGCCTCGGCCTGCTCGTCGAGCGCCACGAGGGCGAGCTGGAGCTGGCGGAGTCGATCGGGACTCAGGCGGCCGCCGGTGACGCAGCCGCGGAAGCCGAGTCGAACGGAAGCGGCCGCGGACGCGAGGCCGCCGCAATCCGCCCGGAGCGCTTCGCACGGCTCGTCACGCTCGCGTCGATCCTGATCCAGTCCGGCCGCGAGGGGCGCAAGATTCCCGCCGCCGAGGTGCGCGAGGCGCTGCAGGTCTCCGAGCAGGAGCTGGAGGAGGACATCGGCGTCCTGAACGTCGTCAACTTCGGCGCCGGCTCCTACGTCCTCTACGCCGAGGTGCAGGCGGACGGCATGATCGAGGTCGACCCCGAGGCCTACGGCGACTCGTTCGCGCGTCCCGCGCGGCTGCTGCCGGTCGAGGCGAAGGCGCTGATCGCGGCGATCGACCTGATCGGCGAGCACATCCCCGAGGGCTCGCTCGCCTCCGTGCGCGAGAAGGTCGTCGCGGCGCTCGGCGAGGATCCGATCCGCGAGGGCCTGCAGGTCGCGACTGCGAGCGGCGACGACTCGCAGGTCGCCGCGACCGTCTCGCGCGCGATCGCCGAGCAGCACCTGCTGGCGATCGAGTACTTCAAGGAGAACGAGGGCGTCTTCTCCTCGCGCACGGTCGAGCCGTACGCGCTGATCAACGGGCGCGAGGGCTGGTACGTCGCCACATTCGATCCGGCGAAGGAGGCGGTCCGCCACTTCCGCCTCGACCGCATCAAGTCCGCGACGGTGACGAAGGAGCGCTTCGAGCCGCGCCCCGAGGTCGATCCCGCGGCCGACGTCGACGGCTGGCCGCGCACCGGCGAGGTGCCCGCCTCACGCCGAGCCCGCCTGTGGATCTCGCCCGAGCGCGCGCGCTGGGCGCGCGAGGAGCGCACGGTCGTGGACGAGCTCGCGGACGGCTCGGTGATCGTCGAGCTGAGCTTCGCCGGCGTCGCCTGGCTCGTGCGCGAGGTGCTCAAGGAGGCCGGCGACGCGGCCGTGCTCGAGCCCGAGGACGCGCGCGCAGCCGTGCGCGAGGCGGCTGCGCATCTCGCCGCGGCGTAGCGCTGACACATAGCACTCTTTTCTGGGAATTAGGGGTCGACTGCGATAGGGTCGGCGACCATGCCGCTGTCGTTCGCAGTGCTCGGCCTCCTTGTGGAGCAAGGCGACGGTGCGGATGAACTGACGCAGCGGGCTCGCGATCGCATCGTCGGCTGGGAGCCGGCCCGGGCGTCGGTGGTAGAAGCGCTCACGGCGCTGCGCCAACAGGGCCTGGTGCGCGTACGTGGGGTCGCCGCCGGAGCAGGCGGGCGGACTAGAGATCGATATGAGGCGACCGTGGAGGGCGCGCGGGCCTTCAACGCGTGGATGTGCGACTCGCCGAGGCGGTTGCTCTCGATCGAGGAACTGAAGGTGCGGCTCGCCTTGACCCAGCCGTACCACCGGATCCATCTTCACGCCGCACTGCAAGAGCAGTGGCGCTTGTGCATCGATCAAATGGGGAGATCACTCCATCTGCCGTGGGCGGCCGAGCCACCCACGCGGGCGTCCCGGCACCTCGGCTTCGGGCATCTCCTCACTCGCGTGGAGATGATTCACCTCCACGCGATGATGGTCACGATCGAAGACTGCCTGGCCGAGCTGGAGGCATCCCCGGCGCGGTCGCTGCGTGACGTCCGAGGGACCCCCAGAGCATGACGATCCTCGAGTTCGACGGCGTCTGCAAGACCCTCCGCCGCCGCGGTCCCGACCATGTCGTGCTGGACGACGTGTCGTTCCTTGTGGAGGAGGGACGGCTGGTCGGGATCCTGGGGGCTCCAGGATCGGGGAAGAGCATGCTGCTGCGGATCGCCGCAGGGCAAGCGGTTCCGGACGCGGGAAGCGTGCGCTTCACGGGACGCGACCTCTACGCGATGAAGGTGCGCCATCGTGACGAGCTTCTCGTCGACTCGATCGGCTGGGCTCGCTATCTGAAGCCTCCCGCCGGATTCGGCATCCTTTCGGAGTTCCTGGCGTTCTCGGCCCCGCCGAAGGTCGAGCGGCGCTGTGTGAGGCATGAGGTGGCGGCGCTGCTGGAGGCTGTCGGGCTCGCGGAGCTTGCCGGTGCGTCATGGCGTGGGTTGACGGCTGCAGAGCAGCGGCGTGCCGGTCTCGCTCACGCGTTGATTCGTCGTCCACGCCTGGTGCTCGCCGACGATCCGCTCTTGGGCTCCGACGTGTTCCACCGGGAGCAACTGCAGACCCTCCTGCGGAGGTACGCGGATCAGCACGGGATCGCGGTCCTGATGGCCACGAGCGACGCAGTGGACTTGCTGGGGTGCGACGAGCTGATGATGCTCTCGGACGGATCGATCCTCCGGCCGTCGCCTCGTACTTCTGCCGAGGTGATCGATTTTCCCCGACGCGAGAGTCGCTCGGCGTGAACGCGGTCCTCCGGGGCTTCGCGTAGCCCTACGCTGGGCGGGTAGACGCCCACCATGGAGCTGCTGCGCGTCTACCTGCAGGACCATCTCGCGACTGCGACGGGTGCCGTCGAGCTGGCGAAGCGCGCCTACGGCTCCAACCGCGGGAGCGAGTTCGGTCCGGGGCTCGCCGTGGTGCAGCAGCAGACGACCTATGACCGCGCAGCGCTGCTCGACCTGATGCGCCGACTGGCTGTCGGCCCCGATCGACTCAAGGTCGGCGCCGCCTGGACGGCGGAGAAGGCCGGCCGGCTCAAGCTCAACGGCCGCCTGTGTGGGTACTCGCCGCTGAGTCGCGTGGTGGAGCTGGAGGGGCTCCGGCTGCTGCTGGTCGGGCAACGGCAGATGTGGGAGACGATCGAGCGCGTGCTGGCGGACGATCCGCGGCTGGAGGGCTTCGACGCCGCCGACCGAGCGGTCGGCATCGACGACGCGCTCGCACGGCTCGCGGAGCTGGACCGCCGCGCGACCGCGCTCGCGTTCCCGCCGTCTGCGACACCGGCCTAAGGTGCTCGACTACGCTGGCGCGCCGTGAGCCGCCGCGACCAGATCCGCATGAGCGACGCCGAGCTGGCGGCGTTCCTCGATGAGCAGCGCACGCTGATCCTCGCGACCGTCGGCCGCGACGGCTGGCCGCACCTGATGCCGCTGTGGTTCGTCGTGCGCGACGGCGAGCCGTGGGCGTGGACCTACGCGAGATCGCAGAAGGTCCGCAACCTCGAGCGCGATCCGCGCGCCACCTGGCAGGTCGAGGCGGGTGAGAGCTACGAGCAGCTGCGCGGCGTGATGGTGAAGGCGCGCGTCGAGCTGGCACGCGACCTGGAGACCGTCACGGCCTTCGGCGAGGAGCTGTTCCGCCGCTATACCGGCCTCGACCCGCTGCCCGAGCCGGTCCTCGCGATGATCGCCGCGCAGGCGCCCAAGCGCGTCGCGCTGCGAATGGTCGCCGCCGAGCCGCCCGTGACCTGGGACCACGCGAAGCTCGGCGGGACGTATTAGCGTCAGCCTATATTAGTCTAAATTCTATAGCTTCGTTGTTGATTAGCTTGGTCACGGCGCCCACCCCGCCCATTCTGAGCTGCGGGCAGATGCCTCCGGAGCTTGAGTTTATGACCCTGGTCGCGTCGAGTTCATAGCCTGTGACGGCTCCGCCCGCACCCAGGTTGAACACGCCTCCGGCGTTCCCGCCTCCTACGACACCGGTTCTATAGGTGCATAGGGTGACTATTCCGAGGATCGAAGCCCGAACGATGAAAGCGGCTTCCGAGAGTAACGTCCTGACCCCTGTCGGGTTGGGTAGTGTCCCCGTGAATCCCTCGTAGGTCACGTGCCACGGAAGGCTCGTGCCGAGCCTGAACCTTAGGATTTCGTTTTCTTCGGTCCCGTTGAACGCCCACACGGTGCCGCCCACGCACGGCCGCGTGACTATTCCTCTCGTGATGTAGCCGATTAGCGACCCCGCGGATTTGACGAACGTCGCTGTGTGCAAGTTGCCTTCCATTACGACTGGGCATCTCACATTCGACATTTCAACCCTGAATTCAAGTGCCGTCCACCTTATTCTGAACCCCTGGCTGGTCACCGAGAAGTTCCTGGCGGAGGCGGCGGTGGTGAGTCCGAGGGCCAGCACGGTCCCGACGACGAGGCCGCCCAGCAACCGGCGCATGTGCGCCTGCATGCGATTCTCCCTTCGTTCACTGACATGACAGCGATGAAGGCCGGGCGTTCGCCGTGACATTCGTGCGGCTGGTCGCAGCGAGGCGTCCGACCGCGATGTGCGGCAGATGGAGCATCCCCCTTTCGGCGACGACCGACCGATTACACCATAAACCGCCTGTATGTCAAGGTGACATTGCCTCGCGTCGCGCGTCCGGGCGCCACACCAGCCCGCTGCGCTCGTACTCAACGCCGCGGGCGAGGGCGTCGGCGAACTCTCTCCCCCGCTCGCGCTCGACGAGCCACAGCGCGAGGTCCATGCCGGCGGTGACGCCCTGCGAGGTGAGGATGTCGCCGTCGTCCACGACCCGCGTGTCGATCACCTCGGCGCCGGTCTCGCGCAGGCGGTCCAAAGCGAGCCGGTTGGTCGTTGCGGGGCGTCCGTCGAGCAGCCCGCCCGCCGCGAGCAGCAGCGCGCCGGTGCAGACCGATGCGACCGCGACGCCGTCGGCGTGCAGACGCGCGAGCGCCGCCGGGATCGCGCCGCGCTCGATCTCGGCCAGCACCCCGGTGGGGCTGCCGTCGAGCAGTCCGCCGCCGGGGACGAGCACGAGATCCGGACGCTCGCCGAGCGCGCGGTCGGGAATCAGCGTCGTGTCGAGCGCGGTGACGACGCGCTCGGCCCCGTCGAGCGTTGTGAGCGCGACCTCGAACGGCGCGCCGGCGCGCGCGGCATGGCGCAGCAGCTCGTTCGGGCCGAGCGCGTCGAGGTCGTCGAAGCCGTCGAAGAGGAGGATGTCGATGTGCATGGCGAGGATGCTCCCGCTGGAAGCCGTGCCTCGCCAGTGGCAGGAATGACAATGTCCGTATGATTTCGGACATGCCGCATCGCATTGCCGTGCTCGCGCTGCCCGATGTCGTCGCCTTCGACCTCGCCACGCCGTTCCAGCTGCTGCGCCGCCACTACGAGCTGACGCTGTGCGCGCCTGCGCGCGGTCCCGTCGCCACCACGAGCGGCTTCCCCCTGATCGCCCACCGCGGCCCGGGCGCGCTCGCCGACGCCGACACCGTCTTCGTGCCGGGCTTCGCGCCGCAGGAGTGGCCGCCGCCCCAGCACGTGCTGGACGCGCTGCGCGCCGCCCACGATCGCGGCGCCCGCGTCGCCTCGATCTGCACCGGCGCCTTCGCGCTCGGCGCGGCCGGCCTGCTCGACGGCCGCCGCGTCACGACCCACTGGCGTCACGCCGCGCGCCTCGCCGAGCTGTTCCCGCACGCCCATGTCGACCCGGACGTCCTCTACGTCGACGACGGCGATCTGCTCACCTCCGCCGGCGTCGCGGCCGGGATCGACCTGTGCCTGCACCTCATCCGCCGCGATCACGGCGCCGACGCGGCGAACGCCGCCGCCCGCCAGACCGTCGTTGCGCCGCACCGCGCCGGCGGCCAGGCGCAGTTCATCGAGCGGGCGGTCCCAGCGGCCGACGACGGCGGCCTGGAGGCAACCCGCACGTATGCCCTCGCGCACCTCCACGAGCCGCTCACGGTCAAGCAGCTCGCCGCGCACGCCTGCACCTCGGAGCGCACCTTCAACCGCCGCTTCCGTCAGGAGACCGGGACGACCCCGCTCAAGTGGCTGCATCAGCAGCGCGTCGACCACGCGCGCCGCCTGCTGGAGGGAAGCGACCTCGCGATCGAGGCGGTCGCACAACGCTGTGGCTTCGGCTCGGCGGCGATCCTGCGCCAGCATTTCCGTCGCGCGACGGCCACGACGCCGACCGCCTACCGGCGCACCTTCGGCGGGAACATCGGCAGCACGGCGCAGCACGCCCAGGTACGCTGAGCGCCATGGAGCAGCTTCGGGGGCTCATCTTGTCGGGGGGCAAGGGCACGCGCCTGCGCCCGATCACGCACACGAGCGCGAAGCAGCTGGTGCCGGTCGCGAACAAGCCCGTCCTCTTCTACGGGATCGAGGCGATGGCGGCCGCCGGCATCAAGGAGATCGGGATCATCATCGCGCCCGAAACGGGCGAGGAGATCAAGGCGGTCGCCGGCGACGGCTCGCGGTTCGGCGTCCAGATCACCTACATCCTTCAGGACGAGCCGCTCGGCCTCGCCCACGCAGTCCTCACCGCCGAGCCGTTCCTGCGCGACGCGCCGTTCGTGATGTACCTCGGCGACAACCTGCTGCAGGGCGGGATAGACGAGCTGGTCCAGGCCTTCAGAACGAACGAGCCCGAAGCGCTGATCCTGCTCACGCCGGTGCCGGACCCGGAGAACTATGGCGTCGCCGAGCTGAACGGCCACAACACCGTCAAGCGGCTTGTCGAGAAGCCGAAAGAGCCGGCGACCAACCTCGCGCTCGTCGGCGTCTACATGTTCACGCCGGAGATCCACGACGCGGCGCGCGCGATCGAACCGTCCGCACGCGGCGAGCTCGAGATCACCGACGCGATCCAGCACCTCGTCGACCAGGGCCGCCGCGTCGAGCCGCACATCGTCAGCGGCTGGTGGAAGGACACCGGCAGACTCGAGGACATGCTGGAGGCGAACCGGCTGATCCTCGACGCGATCGAGCCGCGCAACGAGGGGACGCTCGACGCCAGCTCGGAGGTCCACGGGCGCGTGATCGTCGAAGCAGGCGTCCGGCTCGTGCGCTCGACCGTGCGCGGGCCGGCGATCATCGGGGCGGGCACCACGCTGACCGACTGCTACGTCGGTCCGTACACCGCGATCGCCGAAGGCTGCTCGATCGAAAACGCCGAGGTCGAGCACTCGATCCTGCTCGCCGGCTCCTCCGTCTGCAACCTCGCCGGCCGCATGGAGTCCTCGCTGCTCGGCCGCAACGTCGCGATTCGCCGCGACGACCGCCAGCCGCGCGCCTACCGCTTCATGGTCGGCGACAACTCCGAAATCGGCATCCTGTAGCGCGTGAAGCTGCTCGTAACAGGCGCCGGCGGGATGCTCGGCCAGGATGTCGTCGCCGCAGCCGAGGCAGACGGGCATGACGTGATCGCGCTCGCACGCGGCGATCTGGACATCACCGACGAGCGCGCGGTCGCCGCTGCCCTGTCGGACGAGCCGGTCGACGCGGTGATCAACTGCGCCGCCTGGACCGACGTCGACGGCGCCGAGTCCGACCCGGACGGCGCCGACGCGGTCAACGCACTCGGGGCCGGCAACGTCGCGCAGGCGGCGGCCCACGTCGGCGCGCGGCTCGTGCACGTCTCGACCGACTATGTCTTCGACGGCGACCGCTCCGCCGACGAGCCCGCCTACGTCGAGTCCGACGCGCCCGGCCCACGCAGCGTCTACGGCGCGTCGAAGCTCGCCGGCGAGGAGGCGGTGGCGGCCGCCGACGGCTCGCACGCGATCGTCCGCGCCTCGTGGCTGTTCGGGGTCGGCGGGCGCAACTTCGTCGCGACGATGCTCGAGCTCGGCGAGGAGCGCGACGAGGTGACCGTCGTCGATGACCAGATCGGCTGTCCGACCGCGACCGCGCACCTCGCGCCGGCGCTGCTTGCGCTCGCGCGCGACGCGGACGCGCAGGGGATCTTCCACGTCGCTGGCGCCGGCCGCTGCTCGTGGCACGAGCTCGCGGTCGAGACCTTCCGGCAGGCGGGGATCGCGTGTCGCGTGCTGCCCTGCGCGACGGCGGACATGCCGCGCCCGGCGCCGCGGCCGGCATTCAGCGCGCTCGCCTCCGAGCGCGACGACGCACCTCTGCTGCCGCCGTGGCAGGAGGGTCTCACCACGTATCTCGCACAACGGGGAGTCCACGCATGAAGCTCTTGGTCTGTGGGGGAGCCGGCTTCATCGGCTCGAACTTCGTCCGCCTGCGCGTGCGCGACCACGGCGACGAGGTCGTCGTGCTCGACAAGCTCACGTACGCCGGCCGCAAGGAGAACCTGCACGACACGCTCGACCAGGTTCGCTTCGTGCACGGCGCGATCGAGGACCCCGACGCCGTCGCCGACGCGATCGAGGGCGTCGACGCAGTCGTCAACTTCGCCGCCGAGACGCATGTCGACCGCTCGATCGCCGACCCCGACGCGTTCCTGCGCACCAACGCGATCGGCACGTACGTGCTGCTGGAGGCGGCGCGCGCGGCGGGCGTGCGCTTCCTGCAGGTCTCGACCGACGAGGTCTACGGCTCGATCGAGGAGGGCTCATTCACGGAGGAGTCGCCGCTCCAGCCGTCCAGCCCGTACTCGGCCACGAAGACGGGCGCCGACCTGCTCGTGCTGTCCTACTTCCACACGTACGGCCTGGAGACGCTGATCTGCCGCGGCTCGAACAACTACGGGCCCTACCAGTACCCCGAGAAGCTGATCCCGCTGATGGTGCTCAACGCCCTGCACGGCGACAAGCTGCCGGTCTACGGCGACGGCATGCAGGTGCGCAACTGGCTCTACGTCGAGGACTTCGGCCGCGGGATCGCCCACGCGCTGCAGCACGGCGTGCCTGGCGAGGTCTACAACTGCGGCGGCCCCGACGAGTGTCCGAACCTCGAGGTCGTCAAGCGCATCGTCGAGCTGACCGGCAACGACGAGTCGCTGATCGAGTACGTCACCGATCGTCCTGGTCACGACCGGCGCTACTCGCTCGCCTCGGAGAAGCTGCGGGCGCTCGGCTGGGAGGCGCAGGTGCACTTCGCCGAGGGGCTTGAGAGAACGGTCGAGTGGTACCGCGAGAACGCTTGGTGGTGGGAGCCGATCCGCTCCGGCGACTACCGCGAGTACTACGAGCGCCAGTACGGGCGCGCGCTCGGATAAACGGTTCCGATCGCACGAAGAAGACGCCCGGAAGCTGTGCACTTACGCACCGCGTGGATGACCGATACGGCGTAAAGCGGGAACACTCGCAACATGCGCACTCGTCGCAAGACCCGCAAGAGACCGACTGCGCGTTGGCGCGAGGCGTGCGTCGACGGCGTCATGCACGTCGCCTTCGCCGCCGCCGAGCGTGCTGAGGCGGCTGCCGAGCACTGCGTGCCGAGCGGGTGGCGGGCGCCGCGGGGCGGACGTCGTAGACGTCGTCGCGGGACCTTGTGGCGCTCGTGACGCCGCAGTCGCAAATGCGCTGGAAATAACGTGATTGCGCCAGTCACCGTCAAAGGCGGTGACGGAGTTACACTCAGCGATTACAGCGATGGCCAGCTCGGATCGCACCCCCACCCGCCCCCCGGTCCCTCGCGGCCGTCACGCCCCGCCGCTCGCGGTACGGCTCGCGCAGCAGCGCGAGCGCCTGTTCGAGGCGGCCGCCTCCGTCTTTGCGACGACCGGGTACGCCGATGCGAGCGCCGAATCGATCAGCCGCGCCGCCGGCATGTCGAAGGCGACCTTCTACGAGCACTTCGCCAACAAGGAGGAGTGCATCCTGGCGCTCTTCGACGCGGCCTACCAGGTGCTGCTCAGCCGCATCCTCGGTGCGGTCGCAGATGCCGGGGACGATCCTGTCGCGCGGATGCGCGAGGGGATGCGCGAGTTCCTCGTGGTGATCGACGAATACCCGAACGAGGCGCAGACCCTGCTCGTCGAGATCATCGGCGCCGGGCCCGCGGCGATGCGTCGCCGCGACGAGATCGTCGCGAGCTTCGCGCAGGTGCTCTTCAGCGAGAACGAGTCGCACGCGCAGGAGGATGTCCTGCCGCGCTTCAGAGATCCGCTCGACGCGTTCGCGATCGTCGGCGCGATCGCCGAGCTCGTCTCGCGTCAGCTGCGCCTCGGCGAGCCGGAGCATTCGGCCGACCTGCAGCCGGTGATCGAGCGCTTCGCGTTCGGCCTGCTCGGCCTGGAGCCGCCGGCACTCGCGTAGGCGGGTACGCTCGCGGCTTGCCTGCGCGCCCCGCCGCCTCCCCTGCGCTCGACCCTGCGGCGCTCGCGGCGCTCGATGCCGAGGTCGTCGCCTGCCGCAGATGCCCGCGCCTGGTCGACTGGCGCGAGCGGGTCGCGGCCGAGAAGCGCGCTGCGTTCGCGGACCAGGAGTACTGGGGCCGGCCGATCACCGGCTTCGGCGATCCGGCGGCGCGGATCCTCGTGCTCGGTCTGGCGCCCGCCGCCCACGGCGGCAATCGCACGGGCCGGGTCTTCACCGGCGACCGCTCCGGCGACTGGCTGTTCGCGTCGATGTGGCGCTGTGGGCTCGCGAACCAGCCGCTGTCGGTCTCGCGCGAGGACGGTCTGGAGTTGCATGGCGCCTATGTCACGGCTGCGGTCCGCTGCGCGCCGCCGGCGAACAAGCCGCTGCCGGCCGAGCGCGACAACTGCTTCCCCTACCTGCTGCGCGAGCTCGAGCTGCTGCGCGAGGTGCGCGTCGTCGTGTGCCTCGGCGGCTTCGCGTGGGAGGCCGCGCTGCGGGCCCGCGACGCGCTCGGCGAGCCGGTCCCGCGCCCTAGGCCGCGCTTCGGCCACGGCGCGGAGCTGCCCTCGCCCGGGCGGTTGCACCTGCTCGGCTGCTACCACCCGAGCCAGCAGAACACCTTCACCGGCCGCCTCACGGAGCCGATGACCGATGCGGTGTTCGCGCGGTCGCGCGAGCTGGCGGGGCTTGGTTAGGCCGCCTGGCCGAGGAGGGTGCGAACGCGCGCTTCGTCGCGCGGGTCGATCCGCTCGATCCCCGGGATCTCGTCGAAGTCGCGGTCGGCGCTGAGGATCGCGTCGAGCCCGCGGTTGAGCGCGACGGCGGCGAACGTCGCGTCCCGCGCCGTCACGCGCTCGTGGGTCTCGAACAGCCACAGCGCGAGCGTGACGTCGCTCGCCTTCACGTCGTGCAGGTGGCAGAGCGTCGCGACGTGTCTCGCGGCGGCGACCGCGAGCTCGCGGTCGCCGATCTGGCGCATGCGCTGATGGACGAACTCCTGCACGAGGTCGGCGCTCGCCTCCCCGCGGACGCGCCCGGCCGCGGCGTGCCCGACGATCGCGCGGCAGGGCTCGCGGTACGAGCTCGGGCCGCCGAGCGCGTAGACGAACACGTTCGTGTCGAACAGGAAGCGCCTCATGCAGCGGGCGGGGCGCCGGCGTCGTCGAGCATCCGGCGCTTCGTCTCCGCCCACTCCGGCTCAGGCCCGCGCGGCGGCTCCTGTGCGAGCAGCCAGTCGCCGGCCGCCTGCTGTGCGGAGGCGCCCTCCGCCTCGTGGGCGAGCTTGTCGTCGATCGCCTCGCGGATGACCGCGGCGACGGACTGCCCGGTGGAGCGCGCGCGCCGATCGAGCCGGGCATAGCGCTCGTCGTCGAGAAGAAGCTGGGTTCGCCGGCTGAGCATGTGCATATATAAGCATATGCATCCAGTCTTCCTCTTTCGGCTTGAGGACGAGGGACGGTTGCGCCGCTAGGCTCGGCAGAGCCAATGCCGCGCTCCTCCCCCGCTTCCTCGCCGCTCGACGCGTTCGCCGCACAGACGCGTGAGTGGTTCGTGCGTGCATTCGAGCGGCCGACGGAGGCGCAGGCGCAGGCGTGGCCGGCGATCGCGACCGGCGAGCACGTGCTGATCTCGGCGCCGACCGGGTCGGGCAAGACGCTGGCGGCGTTTCTGTGGGCGTTGGACCGGCTTGCCGCGGACAAGAACGGGCTTTCGCCCTCCGGCAGCCGGAACCGGCCGCCTGCGGGCGACGTCACCGCTCGTCGCACGCGACTGGTGTACGTGTCTCCCCTCAAGGCGCTCTCGTACGACATCGAGCGCAACCTGCGCGCGCCGCTGACCGGGATCGGCGCGGACCTGCGCGTCGCGATCCGCACCGGCGACACGCCGCAGAGAGAGCGCGCGCAGATGCTGCGCGAGCCGCCCGACGTGCTGATCACCACGCCGGAGTCGCTCTACCTGATGCTCACGAGCCGCGCGCGCGAGATCCTCAAGGGCGCGGAGTGGGTGATCGTCGACGAGATCCACGCGGTCGCCGGCACGAAGCGCGGCGCCCACCTGGCGCTCACGCTGGAGCGGCTCGACGCGCTCGCGCAGGAGCACAACGGCGGCCGCGAGGTCCAGCGCATCGGCCTCTCCGCGACGCAGAATCCGCTGGAGGAGGTCGGCCGCTTCATGGTCGGCCCGCGGCGCAGATGCCGCATCGTCGACACCGGCGTGCGCAAGCCGCTCGACCTGAAGATCCACGTGCCGGTCGAGTCGATGGTCGAGCCGGACGCGACGCCCGCGCCCGACTTCGATCCGCTGAGCGGCGGCACCGAGGCCACGCGCCGCTCGATCTGGCCCGCGATCTACCCCGAGCTGCTGAAGCTGATCCAGCGGCACCGCTCGACGATCCTGTTCGTGAACAACCGACGCTCGGCGGAGCGGATCGCGCTGCGGCTCAACGAGCTCGCCAATGAAGATCTCCCGGAGGATGCGTCGCCCGTCGAGATCGCCCGCGCCCACCATGGCTCGCTCGCGCGCGAGGAGCGGCTCGTGGTGGAGGAGCTGCTGAAGGCGGGCGAGATCCCCTGCATCGTCGCCACGTCGAGCCTGGAGCTGGGGATCGACATGGGCGCCGTCGACCTCGTCCTCCAGGTCGAGTCGCCGAAGTCGGTCGCGGCCGGCCTGCAGCGGATCGGCCGCGCCGGCCACAACGTCGGCGACGTCTCGAAGGGCCGCATCTTCCCGAAGTTCCGCGCCGACCTGCTCGAGTGCGCGGTCGTCGCGAGACGCATGCGCGACGGCGCGATCGAGCCGACCGTCGTGCCGCGCAACCCGCTCGACGTGCTCGCCCAGCAGGTCGTCGCGATCGCGGCGGCCGCGACGGACGACGACGAGCCGGTCGCCGTCGACGACCTGCACGCCCTCGTCACGCGCACGTACACGTACGCCGAGCTCAGCCGCACCCAGCTGGAGAACGTGCTCGACATGCTCGACGGGCGCTACCCGTCGTCCGAGTTCGCCGAGCTGCGCCCGCGCATCGTGTGGGACCGCGTCGCCGGCACGATCCGCCCGCGCAGAGGCGCCCGCCAGCTCGCCGTCACGAACGCCGGCACGATCCCCGACCGCGGCCTCTACATGGTCACGCTGCCCGACGGCCGCCGCGTCGGCGAGCTCGACGAGGAGATGGTCTACGAGGCGCGTCCCGGCCAGACGTTCCTGCTCGGCGCCTCCTCCTGGCGGATCGAGGAGATCGGCCGCGACCGCGTGATCGTCACGCCTGCGCCGGGTGCGCCGGGCGCGATCCCGTTCTGGAAGGGCGACGGCGTCGGACGCCCGAAGGAGCTGGGCGAGGCGATCGGCAAGTTCGCGCGAACGGCCGTCGACAGATCCGCGGAGGAGCTCGCCGTCGACTACGACCTCGACGAGCTGGCGGCGCGCAACCTGCTCGACTTCCTGCGCGAGCAGCAGCAGGCCACGCGCGTGATCCCGTCCGACCGCACGATCGTGATCGAGCGCTTCCGCGACGAGATCGGCGACTGGCGGCTGTGCGTCCTGAGCCCCTATGGCGGCCGCATCCACGCGGCGTGGGGCCTTGCCCTCAGCGCGCGCATCCGCGACCAGCTCGGCCTGGAGGCGGACGCGATCTGGAGCGACGACGGGATCATCGTCCACCTGCCCGATGCGGACGAGCCGCCGGGCGCCGAGATCGCGCTGATCGAGCCCGACGAGCTGGAGGACGCGGTCGTCGCCGAGCTGTCCGGCTCCGCGCTGTTCGGCGCGCGCTTCCGCGAGAACGCCGGCCGCTCGCTGCTGATCCCGCGCGCGTATCCGGGCAAGCGAACGCCGTTGTGGCAGCAGCGGCTGAAGGCGCAGACGCTGCTGGAGGTCGCCAAGCGCTACGGCGAGTTCCCGATCATCCTTGAGACCTATCGCGAGTGCCTGCGCGACGTGCTCGACCTGCCGGGCCTGCGAGACCTGCTGACCGCCTTGCACCGCCGGGAGATCTCCGTCGTCGAGGTGGAGACAGCGACCGCCTCGCCGTTCGCCTCCTCGCTGCTGTTCGACTACGTCGCGACGTACATGTACGAGGGCGACACGCCGAACGCCGAGCGGCGCGCGGCCGCCCTCTCGCTCGACCGTGACCTGCTGCGCGAGCTGCTCGGGCAGGAGGAGCTGCGCGAGCTGATCGACGCGGACGCGCTGGAGCAAGTGGAGGACGACCTCCAGCACCGCTCAGAGCGCATGCGCGCGGCCACGCGCGACGAGCTGCACGACGTGCTGCGGCGCGTCGGCGACCTGACAGCGGCGGAGGCGGCGCAGCGCGTGCACGCCGGCATCGATGCGGAGGCGCTGCTGGCCGAGCTGACCCGCGAGCGCCGCGCCGTGCTCGTGCGCTTCGGCGCCGAGAAGCGCTGGATCGACGCGGCCGACGCAGGCCTCTACCGCGACGCGCTGGGGATCGTCCCACCGGGCGGGCTGCCGGGTGCGTTCCTCGACGACGTGCCGGACGCGCTCGTGCGGCTCATGCGTCGCTACGCGCAGACGCACGGTCCCTTCCCGACCGCCGACCCGCGCGTCCGCTACGGGCTCGACGTGACGCCGGCGCTGGCGGAGCTGGAGCGCGCCGGCGAGCTGGTGCGCGGCGAGCTGCGGCCGGGCGGCACGGAGCGCGAGTGGTGCGACGCGGACGTGCTGCGCCGGCTGCGCCGCGCTTCGCTGGCGGTCCTGCGCAAGGAGATCGAGCCGGCCGACCAGCGCGCGTTCGCGGCGTTCCAGCCGAGCTGGCAGGGCGTCGACAAGCATCCAGCCGGCGGCGCGGGCGTGGACCGCCTGCGGGAGCAGCTCGTGCCGCTCCAGGGCCTTGCGCTCACACCCGAGACATGGGAGCAGGAGGTGCTGCCGCGCCGCGTCGGCGCCTACTCGGCGACGTGGATCGACCAGCTGTGTGCGAGCGGCGAGCTGGTGTGGATCGGAGCCGGTGCGCTCGGCCGCAACAGCGGGCGCGTCGCTCTGTACTTCCGCGAGGACGCGCCGCTGATCGGCCCGCCGTCGGTCAGAGGCGATCCCCCTTCGACGCCCGCTCACGAGGCGGTGCGCGAGCGCCTCGTCAGAGGGTCCTGCTTCTTCACCGACCTGCTGATCGACGTCGCGCTCGCGCCCGAGGAGCTGCAAGAGGCGCTGTGGGATCTCGCGTGGGCCGGCGAGGTCACGAACGACGCGTTCGCGCCGCTGCGCGCGCCGCGGCTCACGCTCGCGCGCGCGCAGCGGGCGGCGGCCTCGCGCGCGCGGGCCGGCCGCCGCTTCTCGTCGCGGCGCGGCGGCGCGCAGGCGCAGGTGCAGGGCCGTTGGAGCCTCACCGCCCCGCTGTTCGAGGTGCCGGCGCAGCCCGTCGATCCGAGCGCGCGCCGGCGCGTGCTCGCCGAGCTGCTGCTGGAGCGCTACGGCATCCTGACGCGCGAGCTGGTGCTGGCGGAGGGCGTGCCCGGCGGCTTCTCCGCGCTCTATCCGGAGCTGTCGCAGCTGGAGACGCTCGGCGTCGCGCGCCGCGGCTACTTCGTCGAGGGGCTCGGCGGCGCGCAGTTCGCGCTGCCGGGCGCGGTCGAGCGGCTGCGCGCGCAGAAGGCGCCCGAGGAGGCGCCGCCGCTCGTGCTCGCGGCGACCGATCCGGCGCAGCCCTATGGCGCGGCGCTGCCGTGGCCGAAGCGCGACGGCGCCGAGCGGACGGGCGCCGGCCGCCGCCCCTCCCGCACGCCGGGCGCGCTCGTCGTGCTCGCCGGCTCCGAGCCGGTCCTCTACCTGGAGCGCGGCGGCAGAGCGCTCCAGTCGCTCGCCGACCCCGGCGATCCGCGCATCCCGGTGGCGTTGGAAGCGCTGGCCGAGCACGCGCGAGCCGGACGCATCAGACGCATCGCACTCGAGAAGGTCGACGGCGAACCGGTGATGGGCACGCCGTGGGAGGCTGCGCTCGCCGAGGTCGGCTTCCGCGCCGGCCCGCGCCGTCTGACGCTCAGCGCATAGGCGCAACCGCTGGCTAGGCGCAGACGCGCCAAGTGTGCAGCGGGTCGTAAAGCAACCGGCTTCACGTGCCGATCCTCAGGCATCTTGTGAAGTCGTGGACGCCGGCGGTCGCGTCGGGTCTGCTCCAAAAACGCCAGGTGACCGGGCACCCGAGCGCTCGCGGAAGGCGCCTGAGCGAAGCACGCGAAAGGGATTCACCGTGCATGTCGCAAAGCGAACGCAGGCCGTGCTCGCCATGGCCGCTCTCACCCTGCTGGCGCTGGGTGCCGCGCCCGCGTCGGCGCTCACGCTGCCGCCCGCGAACAAGCCGTTCGACTACCAGATCGGCGGGGTCTACAACCCGCTCACGAACGTCGCGATCGTCGATCGCGACCGCTCCGATCCGCCCGTCGCCGGCAAGTACAACGTGTGTTACGTCAATGCGTTCCAGACGCAACCGGACGAGATCAACTGGTGGAAGGCGAGTCATCCCGACCTGCTGCTGAGGAGCAGCTCGGGCGCCTATGTCAAGGACGGCGACTGGGGCGAGCTCCTGCTCGACACGCGCACGGCGGCGAAGCGCACGGCGATCGCCGCGATCGTCGACGGGTGGATCGACCGTTGCGGCGCAGCCGGCTACCGAGCGATCGAGCCCGACAACCTCGACTCGTGGACGCGCTCGCAGCGGTTGCTGACCATGGCGGAGAACCAGGCGATGGCGGCACTGCTGGCGAAGCACGCGCACGCCGTCGGCCTCGCGATCGCACAGAAGAACGCGGTCGAACTGGCGCCGGCTCGCACGACGATCGGCTTTGACTTCGCGATCGCCGAGGAGTGCGAGGTCTACGACGAATGCGACGACTACACCGCGGCGTATGGGAACCAGGTCTTCGAGATCGAGTACGCCGACAACGGCGGCCAGGCGAACTTCGACGCCGCCTGCCGCGCGCGCGGCGCAACGCTCTCGATCGTCTACCGCGATCGCGACGTGCTGCCCCTCGGAGAGCCGGGTTACCTCTACCGCTGGTGCTGAGCCTGCTCGGGGCGGGGTGCACAGGCGCCCCGCCTGAGTAGGATCCGCGCGATGGAAGACGGCGTCAGCTTCGCGCAGATCGACTTCGACTCGGGCGAGCGCTTCCAGCGGCTGCGCGCGGAGCTGGGCATCTCGACGTTCGGCCTCAACCTGATCCTGCTGGCGCCCGGTCAGGCCGGGCGAATCCACCGCCACGAGCATCAGGAGGAGGTGTATCTCGTGCTCGACGGCGAGCTGTCGCTGTACGTCGAGGGCGAGGAGCACGTGCTCGGCCAGGGCGCGCTCGCGCGCGTCGCGCCGAACGTCCGCCGCCAGCTCGTCAACCGTCGCCCACGTCGCGTCGTGCTGATCGCGCTCGGCGGCGCGACGCCGCACGAGGGCCGCGACGGCGTCGCCTACGAGTCCTGGGAGGCGACCGAGGGCGCCCCGCCACAGCAGATCCCCCTGCCGGCCGACGTGCCGGTGCAAGCCGCGTAGCGCGGGGAAGGTCACACACCGTCTCGCGGTGCGCCCTACTCTGGAGTCATGCCAGAGGGCGACACGATCCTGCGAGCGGCGAAGCGCATCCGGCCGGTGCTGGAAGGCGCGGTGCCGGAGGAGATCCTCACGCCGCAGGAGCGCCATGCGCGCGACCGCTGGCCCGAGCGCCTGCGCGGGCGCGCGGTGACGAACGTCGACACGCACGGCAAGCACCTGTTCCTGCGCTTCGAAGGGGACCTCGTGCTGCACTCGCACCTGCGCATGACGGGCGCCTGGGCCGTCTACCGCCACGGGGCCCGCTGGCGCCGCGCGCCGCGTCGTGCCTGGCTCGTGATCCGCTCGCGCGGTCACGAGGTCGTCGAGTTCGACGGGCCGGTGCTGGAGCTGATGACCGAGGGCCGCACGCGCTTCGATCAGCGGCTCGCCGCGCTCGGCCCGGACGTGCTGGCCGAGCCGGCGTTCGACGAGGCCGGGTTCCTGCGGCGGCTGCGCGCCGACGACCCCACCCGCGGCATCGGCGATGCGCTGCTCGACCAGCGGATCGTCGCCGGCCTCGGCAACATCTGGAAGGCCGAGGGCTGCTGGGGCGCGCAGCTCGATCCGTGGCGCAAGCTGCGCGACGTGACCGATGCGGAGGCGCTCGCGGTCATCGCCGACGCGCGGCCGCGCATGTTCGCCGCAACCGAGCGCAGCCGACCGGATCCGCATGGGCGCCGCGTCTACGACCGCGCCGGGCGCCCCTGCCCGCGCTGCGGCACGCGCATCGAGGCCCGCGGCCAGGGCGACGACAACCGCACGACCTTCTGGTGCCCCGGATGCCAGCGCTGAGACCGAGGAGCGCCGCGCTGCGCCGCGTCGGCCACAAGGGGGCAGACCTGATCGAGCCGGGCAACACGCGCGAGAGCTTCGACGCGGCGCTCGCGCACGGCGTCGACATGATCGAGTTCGACGTGCTGCCCGCGCTCGGCGCCGACGGGCGCCCGGACGCGGTGCGCGGCGAGCTGCTGCTCGCGCACGACTACACCGACGCGCACGCGCGCACGCCGCTGACGCTCGCCGAGGGGCTCGGCCACCTCGCTTCGCCGGCGTTCGCGTCGCTCGAGTTCGACGTCGACCTGAAGATCCCCGGCTACGAGGAGCGTGTCGTCGCGGCGTTGCGCGAGCATGGGCTCGTGGAGCGCTCGCTCGTCTCCTCGACGTATCCGCAGAGCCTTGCGCGCATCCGCGAGCTCGAGCCGGCGCTGCGGCTCGGTTGGTCGGTCCCGCGCGCGCGGAGGGATTACACGCAGTCGAAGCTGTACGTCGCGCCCGCGCTCGCGCTGATCCTCGTCGCCCAGCGGATACTGCCGGGGCGCGCCGCGGATGCGTTGCGCGCGGGTCGCTGCGACGCGCTGATGGTCCACTGGCGGCTGGTCACGCGACGACTGGTCGAGGCGGTCCACGGGGCGCGCGGCGAGCTGTACGTGTGGACGGTCGACGAGGCACCGCGCATCCAGGCGCTCGAAGCGCTCGGCGTGACGGGGATCATCACAAACGATCCGCGGTTGTTCGGCGCACGCGCCGTCGCATAGTCTCGGACCGCTCGCGGATCCGTCTGTGATGGATTCCCGTGAGCGTCGTAGTAGAGACGTGAGCGCCACGATGACCGCGACCTCGACGCCGACCGCGCGCGACGCCAGCTGGGAGCGCTTCGAGGCGCTCTACCGCTCCAGCCGCGACGACGTCTACGCCTACGTCGCGACGTTGCTGCGCGACCCAGCCGCCGCCGAGGACGTGACCGCGCTCGCGTTCGAGCGCGCGTACCGCCGCCGCCGCTCGTTCGACCGCGCACGCGGGAACGAGCGCGCCTGGCTGTTCGGGATCGCCCGCAACGCCGCGCTCGACGAGCTGCGCCGTCGCAGACGCCACGCGCGGCTCGTCGTCGACCCGGAGGATCCGGCGAGCGCCGACGCGCTCGCGACCGCCGACGACGGAGCCGACGACGCGCTGCGCCGCACCGTCCTGCGCGCCGCGCTCGACGGGCTGGCGCCGCGCGAGCGCGAGCTGGTGGCGCTCAAGTTCCACGCCGGCCTCTCGAACGCCGAGATCGCGAGCGTCCTCGGCGTCAGCGAGTCGAACGCCGGCACGCTCCTGCACCGCACCATCGCGAAGCTGAGGAAGGCCTGTGATGCATGACGACGAGCTGACCGATCTGCTCGTGTCCGAGCGCCCGCGCCCGCGCGAGACGTTCGTCGCCGAGCTGGACGCGCGCGTGGCGGCGAGATTCCCGCCGCGCCCGCGGCCGGCGGCCGGCACGTCGGCGCACCGCGCGCGCCACTGGGCCGTGCTCCTGCACCGCCCGCTCCTTCCCGCCGCTGCGACCGCACTCGCGGTCGGCCTCGTCGCGCTCGTCGTCGCCCTGAACGCCGGAGACTCCACGCGCGTCGGCGGCACCGCCGGCACGCCGGCCGCCGCAGGCGGGTCCACGAGCGGCGCCGCCGCGCTGCCAGAGCGCGGCATGGCCGACCAGGCGGCTACGCGGGCGCTCGCGCCGGCGCCAGAGGCCGGCGCGCTGCAGCGCTCGGCCCCGCTGGCTGGCCGCTTCGACTCGCTGTCCGCCCGCAAGGTCGAGCGCAGCGCGTCCGTCGAGCTGGCGACCGACCCCGAGCGCGTCGACGACGTCGCGCAGGGCGTGCTCGGCGTCGTCGCGCGCTTCGACGCGATCGTCGACTCCTCGTCGGTGCAGACGGCTTCAGACGGCGGTGAGGCGCACTTCGAGCTGCGCGTGCCCGCCGCCCAGCTCCAGCCGGCCCTGGCGGCGCTCTCGCGCGTCCCCGACGCGCACGTCCTCAGCCGCAGCGACGACACGCGCGACGTCAATCAGGCGTACGTCTCGGTTCGCCGCCGGCTCGCGAACGCGCGCGCCGAGCGGACCGGAGTGGTGCGCGCGCTCGCGAACGCCGACACGGAGGACGAGACGCTGCGCCTGCGCGCCCGCCTCGATGCGCTCGAGCGCACGATCGCGAACGCCGAGCGCTCCCAGCGCGCGCTCGACCGCCGCGTCGACTACAGCCGCGTGAGCGTCGGGATCCACGGCGGGACTACCGGCGGGATCGTGCCGCTCGACGACGGCTCGTTCGGCATCGGCGACGCCGCCCACGACGCGCTGCGCGTGCTCGAGGTCGCGGCCGGCGTGGTCGTGATCGCGGCCGCGACGCTCGTGCCGGCGGCGCTGCTCGCGCTGCTCGCCTGGCCGGTCGTCCGGGGGGTTCGCAGGCGCCGTCGCGAGCACGCGCTCGACGCGGTCTGATACATCTGGCATGTGGCCACGACGAGCATCGACGACACGATCTCGCTGCTCGCGAGCGTCCCGACATTCGAGGCGCTCGGCCCCGATGAGCTGACGCACGTCGCCGAGGTCGCGGTCCCGCGCAGCTACGAGCCAGGCCAGGTCGTCTTCCGCGAGGGCGACCAGAGCGACACCTGCTACGTCGTCAAGCACGGACACGCCCGCGCGATCCGCGAGCACGCCGACGGCCGCACGATCACGCTCGCCAACTTCGGCCCCGGGGACATCTTCGGCGAGCTGGCGATGTTCGAGGACGAGAAGCGCTCCGCGACGATCGAGACGCTCGACGCGGTCGAGGCGGTCGCGATCCTCGGCGCCGACATGCGCCGGCTGATGCGCGAGCACCCGGGCATCGCCGTCGGCGTCGTCGTCTCGCTCGGCCGCCGCCTGCGCGCCGCCAACGACCGCCTCGCGACGCAGTCCTTCCAGACGGTCCAGAGCCGGGTCGCGACGGTCCTCACCCAGCTCGTCGCGGAGGCGCAGGAGGAGGGGGCCGGCGAGCGCGAGGTGCTCGTGATCGCGACGCAGGCCGACGTGGCCAAGCTGGCCGGCTCTTCGCGCGAGTCGGCGAGTCGCTTCCTTGCCGTGCTGGAGCGCGCCGGCGTGATCGAGCAGGGGCGCGGGAAGCTGACCGTGCACGATCCGTCCGCGCTCGAGCGGTATGTCTTCTAGAGCGACGCGCGGGAAGCGCTCGCGCGCCGGCGCCGGCAAGCGCGGCGACGAGCAGGAGCGCTCCGCCGGCGGGGTCGTCGTCAGAGGGGACGCGACGATCGTGATCGTTCCCACGCGCCGTGGTGCGCAGGGACAGAGAGTGCTCGCGCTGCCGAAGGGCCATGTCGACCCGGGCGAGACCCCCGACCAGACGGCGCTTCGCGAGGTCCGCGAGGAGACCGGCGTCGAGGCCGCCCTCGTCGAGAAGCTCGGCGACGTGCGCTACTTCTACCAGCGCGGCGGCAAGCGCATCTTCAAGCGCGTGACCTTCTATCTGTTCGACTATCTCGACGGCTCGCTCGACGACCACGACGACGAGGTCGAGGAGGCGCGCTGGATCCCGCTGTCGGAGGCGGTGACGGCGCTCAGTTACGACGGCGAGCGCGAGATGGCGGAGCGGGCCCTGTCGGCAATCGCCTCCGACCGGTAGGCTCCGGCCCCCGTGCGCGTCCTGAACTTCTACTCGGCCGTCTTCGCGGACCAGCTCCGCAAGGGTCGCAAGACCGCGACGATCCGGCTCGGCGACAAGTCGCACAAGTACCGCAAGAACGATTGCGTGCTGGTGACGATCGGCTACCAGTACTCGCCGCGCGAGCGGATCTTCCAAGCGGTCATCGACTCGGTCGAAGTCAAGCGCATGCGCGATCTCTCGCCGCGCGACATCGAGCACGACAACCCGGAGTTCCGGCGCGTCGAAGAGCTCATGAGCTTCCTGCAGCAGATCTACGACCGCCCGGTCGACCTCGACGACGTCGTGACGGTCGTGCGCTTCTCGCAGATCGTCGAGCCGAGCAATCCGATCCGCGATCGGATGCACGGCATCGGCGGCGCGCAGAACTGAGCCTCCGCGGCTCAGATGTGACGATCTTGGCACTCGCTTGGCGAGAGTGCCAGCGGTTGGCTATAGTCCGAGGCAGTTGGCACTCGCATGGGGTGAGTGCCAAGTTCGTGACCCAACTGCCTTAGCGGAGGTTGCATCACATGAAGCTCAAGCCCCTCGGCGATCGACTGATCGTACGGGCGATCGAGGAGGAGGAGACCACCGCTTCCGGTCTCGTGCTCCCCGACACGGCCAAGGAGAAGCCCCAGAAGGGCAAGGTCATCGCGGTCGGCGATGGCAAGTGGGATGAGGACGGCGACAAGCGCGTCCCGCTCGACGTCGCCGAGGGCGACGAGGTCCTCTACAGCAAGTACGGCGGCACCGAGATCAAGGTCGACGGCGAGGACCTGCTCGTCCTGCGCGAGTCGGACGTGCTCGCCAAGGTCCAGTCCTAGGCGTCACGAGGAGACACAGAAGACATGGCACACAAGGAGCTCAAGTACGACGCGGAGGCGCGCAAGGCCCTCGAGGCCGGCGTCGACGCCGTCGCCAACGCGGTCAAGGTGACGCTCGGCCCGAAGGGCCGCTACGTCGTCCTCGACAAGAAGTTCGGCGCGCCGACGATCACGAACGACGGCGTCACGATCGCCCGTGAGATCGAGGTCGAGGACGTCTTCCAGAACCAGGGCGCGCAGCTCGTGCGCGAGGTCGCCACCGCGACCAACGACGTCGCCGGCGACGGCACGACGACCGCCACCGTGCTCGCCCAGTCGATCGTCCGCACCGGCCTCAAGAACGTGGCCGCCGGCGCGAACCCGCTCGCGCTCAAGCGCGGCATCGAGAAGGCGGTCGAGCAGGTCGTCGCCTCGATCGGCAAGCAGAGCAAGGAGATCTCCGGCAAGGAGCAGATCTCGCGCGTCGCGACGATCTCGGCCGGCGACGATGAGATCGGCGACGTGATCGCCGACGCGATCGAGAAGGTCGGCAAGGACGGCGTCGTGAACGTCGAGGAGGGCCAGACGTTCGGCATGGACCTCGAGTTCACCGAGGGCATGCAGTTCGACAAGGGCTACATCTCGCCGTACATGGTCACCGACCAGGACCGCATGGAGGCCGTCCTCGACGACCCCTACATCCTGATCGCCAACCAGAAGATCGGCTCGGTGCGCGACGTGCTGCCGGTCCTCGAGGCCGTCATCCAGTCCGGCAAGCCGCTGCTGATCATCGCCGAGGACGTCGAGGGCGAGGCGCTCGCGACGCTCATCGTCAACAAGCTGCGCGGCACCTTCACCGGCGTTGCCGTCAAGGCGCCGGGCTTCGGCGACCGCCGCAAGCGCATGCTCGAGGACATCGCGATCCTCTCGGGCGGCGAGGTCATCACCGAGGAGATGGGCCTCAAGCTCGAGAACACGCAGCTCTCGCAGCTCGGCCGCGCGCGCCGCGTCGTCGTCGCGAAGGACAACACGACGATCATCGACGGCGCCGGCGACGGCGAGGCGATCAAGGGCCGCATCAAGCAGATCAAGGCCGAGGTCGAGAACACCGACTCGGACTTCGATCGCGAGAAGCTCCAGGAGCGCCTCGCCAAGCTCTCCGGCGGCGTCGCCGTCGTGAAGGTCGGCGCGGCGACCGAGACGGAGATGAAGGAGAAGAAGCACCGCGTCGAGGACGCGCTCCAGGCCACGCGCGCCGCCCTCGAGGAGGGCATCGTGCCCGGTGGCGGCGTCGCGCTGCTGCAGGCCGCGGACGCGATCACGTTTGACGGGCTCGAGGACGACGAGGTCACGGGCGCGAAGATCATCCTGCGCTCGCTCGAGGAGCCGCTGCGCCAGATCTCGCACAACGCGGGGCTGGAGGGCTCGGTCGTCGTCAACGACGTCCGCAAGGCGAAGAAGGGTCAGGGCCTCAACGCCGCCACGGGCGAGATCGTGGATCTCGTCGCGGCCGGCGTGATCGACCCGGCGATGGTGACGCGCTCCGCGCTCCAGAACGCCGCCTCGATCGCCAAGAACATCCTCACGACCGAGGCGATCGTCGCCGAGGTGCCGGAGAAGGACAACGGCGGTGGCGGCGGCATGCCCGACATGGGCGGCATGGGCGGCATGATGTAGCCACGCGCGCCGGACTTCCGTCCGACGCGTGGGAGATTCTTCGATCTCCCCCTGATGTACCCCCGCGAAGGCCCGGTTCCCCCACCGGGCCTTCGCCCGTTAGCGGATGACGCTCAGTTCGGGGTGGGTCGCGAGCAGCGTCTGCGTGAAGACGTAGTTGAACACGCCGACTGCGAGCAGAGTCACGACGATCGCCTGGTTGACCGCGCGCCCCACGCCCTCGGCGCCGCCTGACGCCGTCATGCCCTTGTAGCAGCAAACGATCGCGATGATCGCGCCGAAGAGCAGGCACTTCAGCAGCGAGCCCCACAGCTCGGTCGGCGACGCGTTCGTCAGGAAGGTCGCAAAGAAGGGACCCACGCCGCCGCCGCTCACGAGCGTCGCGAAGACGCCGCCGAGCACGCCGGCCAGCAGCGCGTAGACGTCGAGCAGCGCGGTCACGAGCATCAGCGCGAGGAAGCGCGGAACGACGAGGTTCTTGACCGGGTCGACGCCGAGCACCTGCAGCGCGTCGAGCTCCTCGCGAATCTTGCGCGCGCCGAGATCCGCCGTGATCCCGGTCCCGGCCGCGCCGGCGACGACGAGCGCCGTCATCGTGGGCCCGAGCTCACGGATCGAGGCGAGCACGAACAGCCCGCCGATGCGGTCGAGTGCGCCGAACAGCACGAGGAAGTTGGCCGCCTGCATGCCCGGAACGGCGTAGCCGATGCAGGTCATCGTTACGAGCAACGGGAACCAGCACAGCCGCAGCGCGAACAGGAACTGAGCGACCAGCTCGCCGCCGTACGGAAAAGGCGGGGTGACGGCCGAGAGCAGCGTCTTGCCGGTGAGGATCAGCATGTCGCCGAGCTCCTCGAACGTCTCTCGCATAGGCGCAGAGTAATAGTCTGCTAGCAGAGTGTCAAAACGCGGTGCCGAGCGCTACCGTTGCCGGCATGACTCCGGCGCTCGAGATCGCGCTCGACCGTGAGGCGGAGGTGCCGCTCGGCATCCAGCTGGCGTGGGCGCTGCGCAGCGGCATCCTCAGCGGCGAGCTGCCGCGTGGCTCCCGCTTGCCGGCGCTCCATCGGCTGGCCGAGCAGGCGGGCGTCAACGTCAACACCATCCGCGCCGTCTACCGTCGCCTGGAGCAGCGCGGGCTCGTCGCCACGCGGCACGGCAGCGGCACGTTCGTGACCGGCGCCGCCACCGGCGCGGCGGCGTTGGCGAGCCTCCTCGCCAACGCCCGTGACGAGGCGCAGGCTGCCGGCCTTGACCTGCGCGACGTTGCCGCTGCGCTCTATGTCGACGCCGAGCAGCCGGTGCAGCTCGACGAGGAGGCGGCCGAACGGCGGCGGCTGCGGGCGCAGATCGCGGCGCTGGAGCAGACGCTGTCCGATCTCGTGGCGCGACGACCGGGGTTCGCGCGCCCGCCGCTCGACGAGCCGCGGCGCGCCCCGCGGCCGCGCCTGCTGGACGTCGCCGGTCTGACCGAGCAGCGCGACGCGCTCGTGCGGCGGCTGGCCGAGGCGCAGGCCGGCGCGCCGTCACCGGTCGCGCAGGGATAGGGGCCCGGATCGGCGGCGGACGCCCTGACGACGCTCAGACCTGATCCCGCGTCCGCGGCCCCTCGCCCACGTACTTCGCCGTCGGGCGGATCAGACGGCCCTCGCGCTTCTGCTCGAGGATGTGCGCGCTCCAGCCGGCGGTGCGCGCGCACGTGAACATCGGCGTGAACAGCTCCGACGGGACTTCGGCGTAGTCGAGCACGACTGCGGACCAGAACTCGACGTTCGTCGCCAGCACGCGGTCGGGCTTGCGCGCCTGAAGCTCCGCGAGCGCCGCCTGCTCCAGCGCTTCCGCGACCTCGACACGCGCGGAGCCGAGCTCGCGCGCGGTGCGCCGCAATACCCGCGCGCGCGGGTCCTCGGCGCGGTAGACGCGGTGGCCGAAGCCCATCAGCCGCTCACCGCGGTCGAGCGCGTCCTTGACCCACTGCTCGGCGTTCCCGCTCGCCTCGACGGCGTCGAGCATCTTCAGCACGCGCGAGGGCGCGCCGCCGTGCAGCGGTCCGCTCAACGCGCCGACCGCCGCGCTCAGCGCCGCGGCGACGTCAGCGCCGGTCGAGGCGACGACGCGCGCCGTGAACGTGGAGGCGTTCATGCCGTGCTCGGCGGCGGAGATCCAGTAGGCGTCGATCGCCTTTGCGTGGTTGGGGTCGATCTCGCCGCGCCAGCGCATCAGGAAGCGCTCGGGGATCGACGTCGCTTTGTCGACCTCAGCCTGCGGCACGGGCGGCTTGCCGGCGCCGCGCGCCGACTGCGCCACGAACGACAGCGCCATCACCGAGGCGCGTGCGAGCTGGTCGCGCGCCTGCTCGTCGGAGATGTCGATCAGCTGGCCGAAGCCCCACTCGGGCGCGAGCATCGCCAGAGCGCTCTGCACGTCGACGCGCGGGTCCCCGGAGCGCACCGTCAGCGCGTGCGGCTCCGCGGGCGGGAGACCCGGCAGGTAGGCGCCGTCGACCAGCAGGCCCCAGACCTGCTCGAACGGGACCGCGCCGACCAGTTCCTCGATGTCGACGCCGCGGTAGCGCAGCGCGCCGCCGGCACGGTCGGGCTCGGCGATCTCGGTGGCGAAGGCGACGACGCCCTCGAGGCCGGACTGAACGTCGGTGTCGGTGGCGCTCATGGATGCTCCAGGCTCAGGGTTCGGGAGACGGGCACCGCTCAGGGTGGCACACTAGGATTGGCTGCGCAGCCAAGGCAGCATCCGCCGCCACGCGACAAGGAGACCGACCGTGCACGACCTGCTCTTCCGCCCCGCGAGCGAGCTCGCCGCGCTCGTCCGCTCGGGCGAGATCACCGCCCGCGAGCTGGTCACCGCATCGCTCGAGCGGATCGAGGCGCTCGACGGCCAGGTCAACGCGTTCACGCACGTCGACGCCGACGGGGCGCTCGCTGTCGCCGACGCGATCGCCGCCGGCGACGAGCGCCCGTTCGCGGGCGTGCCGATCGCGATCAAGGACAACCAGCCGGTTGCCGGCATGCCGCTCACCTTCTGCGCCGACCTGTTCGGCGATCTCGCCGCTCCATTCGACGCCGCCTTCGTCGGCCGCCTGCGCGCCGCCGGCTTCGTGATCGTCGGCAAGACGGCGCTGCCGGAGTACGGGATCCTGCCGTCGACCGAGTCGCGCCGCTTCGGTCCCACCCGCAACCCGTGGGACCTCTCGCGCACGCCCGGCGGCTCCTCGGGCGGCGCCGCGGCGGCCGTCGCCGCCGGCATGGTCCCGCTCGCGCACGGCAACGACGGCGGCGGCTCGATCCGCATCCCCGCCGCCTGCTGCGGCCTCGTCGGCCTCAAGCCGGCGCGCGGGCGGATCTCGCTCGCGCCGGCGCTGGGCGACTCGTTCCTCGTCACCGACGGCGTGCTCACGCGCACGACCGCCGAGAGCGCGCAGCTGCTCGACCTGCTCGCGGGCCCCGAGCTGGGCGACGCGACGTGGGCCCCGCCGGCGTCGGAGCCATACGCCGATGCCGTAGCGCGCGAGCCCCGGCGACTGCGTGTCGGCTTCACGCTCGCGACGCCGCTCGTCGACGGCGGCAGCGGGGAGCTCGACCCGATCGCCGAGCGGGCCGTTCGCGACGCGGTTGCGCTGCTGCAGGAGCTCGGTCATGAGGTCGAGGAGCTGCCGAGCGCGCCATGGCAGATCCCGGGCGTGTTCGAGCTGTTCTCGGCGGCGTTCGGACCGGCGGTCGCCTCGACGATCGTGTTTGCCGCCACGATCGCCGGGCGCGAGCCGACGGCGGCGGACATGGAGAAGCTGTCGTGGTACCTGTGGGAGCGCTCGGCCCAGCTCGGGGCGGCCCACTACCTCGCCGCGCAGGCGCAGCTGCAGGCGCTTGCGCGCGGGTTCGTCGCCGCAATGAGCGAATACGACGCCGTGCTCACCCCGTCGCTCGCGCTGCGGCCGCGGCCGATCGGCGAGCTGTTCGGCGACAACGACGACCCGGCGGAGACGTTCCGCCGCGCCGGTGAGTTCACGCCCTACTGCGCGATCGCCAACGTCACTGGCCAGCCGGCGATCTCACTGCCGTTCGCGCAGGGCGACGACGGCCTGCCGGTCGGAATCCACTTCTTCGGCCGTCCCGCCGACGAGGCGACGCTGCTCGCGCTCGGCGCCCAGCTCGAAGCGGCGCGACCGTGGGCGAGCCGCCGGCCGGAGCTGACGGCTGCCGCGTAGAGCGCGGCGTACAATCCGCGGCGCCAGCACGGACCCGCATCCAAGAAGGAACGAACTTCACATGGCCTACGTGATCGCAGAGCCCTGCATCGGGACGAAGGACAACTCGTGCGTCGAGGTCTGCCCGGTCGACTGCATCCACCCGACGCCCGACGAGCCCGACTACGACGTTGTCGAGATGCTCTACATCGACCCCGAGGAGTGCATCGACTGCGACGCCTGCGTCGAGGCGTGCCCGGTCGATGCCTGCTTCGCCGAGGACCAGCTCCCGGAGGAGTGGGCCAAGTACGCCGACATCAACGCCAAGTACTACGCGGGCAAGTCCTGAGCCTCTGAGCGGTCTGCACGGCGCTCGCGTTCCTCGAGCACCGTGCAGAAGACCTCGACGACCTCGGGGTCGAACTGCGCCCCCGCGCAGCGGCGCAACTCGGCGCGCGCAGCCGCCGGTTCCGCCGGCGGCTTGTAGGGTCGCTCCGAGACCATCGCGTCGTAGGCGTCGCACACGGCGATGATGCGCGAGGCGAGCGGGATCACGCTGCTCGCGAGCTTGTCCGGGTAGCCCTTGCCGTCGAAGCGCTCGTGGCTCCAGCGAACGAGCTTGGCCGCCCGCGACAGCGCCGGTGCGGCCGACAGGATGCGCTCGCCGATCAGCGTGTGCCGGCGCATGAAGGCCCATTCGTCGTCGTTCAGCGGTCCCGGCTTGTTGAGGATCGCGTCGGGGATCGCGGCCTTGCCGACGTCGTGGAGCGACGCCGCCTGCAGCAGCGGCGAGCGGTCCGCCTCCGGCATGCCCAACCGCTCGGCGACCGCGTCGCAGAGCGCGGTCACCTCGTCGAGGTGCACGCCGAGCGCCGGACTGCGCTCGGACAGGATCCGCAGCAGCACGTCGGCGCTCTGGCGGCCGGCCGAGCTGCGGCTGTCCGAGTTCTTGCGCGCATACATCCGGCGATCCGCCTCGCGCAGCGCCTCGGTCGCCGTCGTCGCCTCGACCGGCAGCAGCACGGAGCCGTAGGACGCCGTCACGGTGAAGCCCTCGCCCTGCTCCGCCAGCGCCTCGCACGCGAGCCGGGGCAGCGCGTGCGGATCCTCGGCGGTGGCGAGGACGCAGAACTCGTCGCCGCCGACGCGATACGCGGTCGCAATCGTCGAGCGCGCGCTCCAGTCGTCTGGCCAGGCGCGTCAGCAGCGCGTCGCCGGCCGGATGCCCGAAGGTGTCGTTGTACGTCTTGAAACCGTCGAGGTCGAACAGCGCCAGCAGCAGCGGCCGATCGCTCGTCGCCTCCGCGATCCCGCGCTCGAGATCGGCGACGAGGCTGCGCCGATTGGCGAGGCCGGTCAGCGGGTCGTGCAGCGCCTGGTGCGTCAGCTCCTCGGCGGCACGCTTGCGCGCGGTGACGTCCTGCACCTGCGCGATCGCGTAGCTCGGTCCGCCCGACTCGCCGTGGACGAGCGAGAGGCTGACAGAGACCCACAGCGTGTGGCCTTCGGCGTGCAGGTAGCGCATCTCGAACTGCGAGTGCTCCTCTTCGTTGCGCGCCAGGCGACCGACAGCCTCCAGGCCGGCGGCGACGTCGTCGGGATGGACGACGTCGCGGAAGGCGCTCGCGCGCAGCTCCTCGCGCGTACGGCCGGTCAGCTCGCACATCGCGCGATTGACCTGCAGGACCTCGCCGGGGGCCTCGTCGGCGAAGCTGAACAGGACCATGCCGATCGGGGCGCCCTCGAACGCGCTCTTGAAGCGCTCCTCGCTCTCGCGGGCGCGCCGGTAGGACTCCTGCGCCTGCGCGCGCACCGTCTCGTTCAGGCGCCACGCGACGACGCTTGCGATCCCCGCGGCGGCGACGAAGGCCCCATGGATCAGCGCCCACTTCCACGGGTGCGCCTGCGCGTCCGGATGGTTGTAGACGCCGCTGGGGTGCAGCGCGCCCATCACGCCGTGGTGGATGACGACGTACGCGACGGCGACGAGGAAGGGGATCCAGTCCTCGTAGAGCGCGAGCACGACGATCGTCACGAAGAACAGGAAGTGCGCCTCGATCGCGCCGTGCCAGATGTGGACGAGCAGCGCGCACGCCGTGATGAGGCCGAGCGAGACGAGCGTCGCGGCGGCGCGCCGGCGATGCTCGAACAGCAGCGCGAAGATGCCGAACGGAACCAGCGAGGCGGTGTGCGCGGCGCTGTGCAGCACGGTGTAGCCCTCGGCGACGCTGAAGAGCGTCAGGCCGAGCGCCTCGGCGAACAGCAGGCCGACCATCGCATGATGCCGGCGGCGCCACGCGTCGTACGGGAGCGTGTGGCCCTGCGGAAGCGCCGCGCGAAGCGACCGAAGCATGCGCATGCTGCGATCTTCGGATTACTGATTACTAAGCTTGAGAGCAGGGCGCGATATGGGGTCGCGCCCTGACCTACGCCATCGGGAGCGACATGCCGACCGGCGCGGGCTGCGCCGGCGCGGCCGGAGCGGGGGGTGCCTGCATGACCGGCAGCTCGACCGGCGTCATCGCGATCACGCCGCGCGCGGTCTGGCGCAGCGCCTGCGCGGCGGGGTCGTCGGGGTCGGCGAACACGAGCGGCGTGCCGGCGTCGGCCTGCTCGCGCAGTGCCATCGTCAGCGGGACCGTGCCGAGCAGCGGCACGTCGAGCTCATCGGCCAGCAGCTGGCCGCCGCCCTCGCCGAAGATCGCGTAGCGATCGCCGTCCGGCGTCACGAAGCCGGACATGTTCTCGACGATCCCGGCGATCTCCAGTCTCACCTTGTGCGCCATCTCCGCCGAGCGGCGCGCGACTCTCTGCGCGACCGGCTGCGGCGTCGTGACGATCAGGAATCTCGCCTGCGGCAGCAGCTGCGCGAGCGTCATCGAGACGTCGCCCGTGCCGGGCGGCAAGTCGACCAGCAGGTAGTCGAGCGCGCCCCAGTCGACGTCCTCGAGGAACTGCGTGAGCGCCTTGTGCAGCATCGGGCCGCGCCACACGACCGCCGCGTCCTCCTCCATGAAGAAGCCGATCGACATCACCTTGATGCCGTCGTGGGCCTCCGGCGGGACGATCTTGCGCTGCTCGTTGACCTTCGGTCGCGTGGCGCCGAGGCCGAACATGCGCGGCTGCGAGTAGCCCCACACGTCCGCGTCGAGCACGCCGACGCGCTTGCCCTCGGCGGTCAGGGCGGCCGCGAGGTTCGCGGTCACCGACGACTTGCCGACACCGCCCTTGCCGGAGCCGACGCAGATCACGTTCTGCACCTGCGCGAGCGCCCCGCTCGGCAGCCCGCCGCCGCGGCCGAGCTTCTGCTGGAGCGCGCCCTTCTCCTGGTCGCTCAGCACGTCGAAGCTGACGTTCACGCCCGCAACCCCGTCCAGCGCGCGGACGGCGTTTGCGACGCCGGTCTGGAAGTGGCTGCGAATCGGGCAGCCGGGCGTCGTGAGGGAGACGGTGACGTCGACGACGCCGTTGGCGTGGGCGTCGATCGAGCGGACCATGCCGAGCGTGACGATGTCCTGGCGCAGCTCGGGGTCGATGACGGCGCGCAGCGCCTCGCGGATCTGGTCTTGAGTCGGCATGCAACTCATTGTGGCAGGCGCTTCCCGGCGACCCGTGCGCGGGCTCACACGTCGCCTGCGCGCGTCTCCGGCCGCTCGAAGCGCGCGAGTGCGGACGGTTCGCGGAAGGCGACGACCGACGCGATCCGCGCGCCGTCCAGCGCAAGCACCTGGAGCGCGTGCACGGCGGCGGGCCCGTCGCGCTCGAAGCTGGCGAACGCGAGCTGTCGATTGGCGCGCGTCGGCACCAGGCGCCAGCGCCGCGACCGCGCGAACGGCCCGCTGCGCAGGAACGCCGCGATCGCGTCGCGGCCCGCGTACCAGGTCGGGATCGGCGGCATCGCGAAGACCGCCTCCGCCGACAGCAGCTCGACGACCGCGTCGACGTCGGCCCGCTCCCAGGCGTCGACGTACTCGTCAACGAGGCGGCGCAGGTCCGCGTCTCCCAGCACGCGCAGCGCGGCCTGCTGGCTGCGCGGCGGCAGCCGCCGCTCGACCGTACCCCGAGCGCGCTGCAGCGCGCTGTGCACCGACGCGGTCGTGGTCTCCAGCGCCGCCGCGACCTCGCCGCCGGAGAAGCCGAGCACGTCGCGCATGATCAGCACCGCCCGCTGACGCGGCGGCAGGTGCTGGAGGGCGGCGACGAAGGCGAGCTCGACGCTCTCGCGCTGCTCGTAGCGCGCCTCCGGGGAGCCGCCTGCGAGGTCCCCGAGGAGCGCGTCGGGCAGCGGCTCCAGCCACGGCGCGTCGAGCAGCGGATCGGCCGGCGCCTCGCCGTGGGCGGCGGCGGGACCGTAGTCGTCCGGCAGCAGGAGCTGCGCCGGCCGCCGCTCGAGCATCCGCAGGCACGCGTTCGTCGCGATCCGGTACAGCCACGCGCGCAGTGAGCTGCGGCCCGCGAACCTCGGCAGCGCCCGCCAGGCGCGCAGCAGCGTCTCCTGGTGCGCGTCCTCGGCATCGTGGAAGGAGCCGAGCATCCGGTAGCAGTGCGCGAGCAGCGCGGCGCGGTAGGGCCGGACGAGGCCGACGTACGCGTCCTCGTCGCCCGCGCGCGCGGCTGCAAGCAGGTCCGCTTCGGTCATCGCGACTCCTCGGGCGTATCCGCCGCATGGAGGCCGAACGAGCCGACCTCGCGCAGCGGCGTGACCACCGGCGGCTTCGCGCAGCGCTCCCGCACGCCGGCCTGGAAGCGTCTGAACGCCTGCAGGCGCGGCAGCGCCGCGGCCGCCTCCTCGCTGTCGCTGAAGAACAGGTGCGTAAACGTCACGCCGTCCTCCGCCACGAAGGTCGCGTAGCGGATGCCGGCGGGACGCTCGCGTCGCAGCTGCTCATAGACGGCGCGCACGAGCTGCTCGTTCTCGTCGGCCCGCTCGGGGTGGACGCGGTAGCGGATCATCCTTGCGCTCATGATGCTGAGGCCTCCTTCTCGAGCACGGGGACGACGCCGACGGGCTCCGCCGCGGGCGCCGCGCGCCGGCCCGGCAGCGCGAGGGCGCTGACCGCTCCCGCGAGCGCGAGCCCGGCGGAGACCGCGAGCGCCGGCACGAAGCCGTCGACGAAGGTCGCCGCCGACGCGTAGCCGCCCGCACCGGCGAACGCGGCCACGGCCAGCGCGATCCCGAACACCCCGCCGAGCTCGCGCATCATGCTGTTGGCGCCGGCGGCCTTGCCGACCCGGTCCGCCGCTGCGGCGGCCATCACGGACGTCTGCACGCCGGGGATCGCCATCGAGATGCCGACGCCGGCGACGACGAAGGGACCGATCAGGCCGCCGTAGGTCGTCTGCGTGGAGACCGTCGCTGCGAGCCACGCCACGCCCGCGGCCTGGAGCCCGAGCCCACCGACGATGAACGGGCGCTCGCCGAAGCGATCCGCCAGCGTCCCGGCGAGCGGCGCCACGGTGATGAACGTGGCCGTCCACGCCATCAGCCGCAGACCGGCGGCGAGCGGCCCGTAGCCGAGCACGACCTGCATCAGCTGCGCGAAGAAGAAGACGAGCGCGAACAGCGATCCGAAGGTGCAGAAGCTCGCGACGTTGCCGGCGGAGAACGCGCGCGAGCGGAACATCGCGAGCGGCAGCATCGGCGACGGCGCCCGGCGCTCCCAGGCGACGAAGGCGGCGAGCAGCGCGCAGCCGGCGGCGAGCGCCGCGAGCACCTCGGTGCTCCCCCAGCCGACGGCATTGCCGCGCACGAGCGCCCACACGAGCCCGAGCGCTCCGCCTGCGACGAGCACCAGGCCGGGCGCGTCGAGCCCCGCGTCGTACCCGCGGCTCTCGGGCACGCGCACGAGCGTCAGCAGCGCCGCCGCGAGTCCGATCGGGACGTTGAGCCAGAAGATCCACTGCCAGGCGATCCCCTCCACCACCGCACCGCCGACGAGCGGTCCGGTCGCGACGGCGAGACCGGTGATCGCGCTGAAGATCCCGATCGCCGTCCCACGGCGCTCCGGCGGGAACGCGGCGCTCAGCAGCGTCAGCGCGAGCGGCATCAGCAGCGCGGCGCCGGCGCCCTGCGCTGTGCGCGCGGCGATCAGCCAGCCGATCGTCGGCGCGAGCGCGCACGCGGCCGAGGCGGTCGCGAACAGCGTCAGCCCCGCGGCGTAGGCGCTGCGGCGCCCGAAGCGGTCGCCGAGGGCGGCGGCGGGGATCAGCAAGACGGCGAAGCTGAGGTTGTAGGCGTTGACCGTCCACTCGAGCTGCTCGATCGAAGCGCCGAGGTCAAGGCGGATGGTGCCGAGCGCGGTCGCGACGACGAGCGTGTCGAGTGCGGCCATCAGGGACCCGAGGCCCGTCAGGGCGACGACCCATGCGGTCGAGGACCGGTTGGCGGAGGCGGGATGCATGAAGCTCCTTGCGGACTCGCTGCTGCGGCGCGCGTGAGCGCGCCCTCTCAGAAGCAGAGATCCACCGAGGTGGCGAGATTCGTCGCTCGGCCCGTTAAAGACCGACGGGACGCCCATCCTGGGCGCCCCGGCGGTTGAGGGAGGAGAGGGTGCTGCATTCGCCGGCGAGGAATATGGGCCGGCGAACTCGACCCGACCCCGGCGCTCTCCGCACGCGCCGGACGGGGGAAGTGTTGGCGGTCAGACGACCTTGGGCAGGCGCTCCTGTACCCCGTTGACGAGCTTCATGCCCGCGTCTCGGCCGTTTTGAACCATCTTCTCCACCCCAGTCTTAAGCGGCTCGACCCTGGTGGAAAGGGTTTCGACGTTGAGGTCGAGGTTCTTGCGCACCTGCGTGCGCTGACGCTCGAAGCCGCGGCGCGCGGTGCGGGTGCGGCGCTCGAGCTGCGTGCGCGTGCGGCGGACCTCGCGCTCCAGCTGCGTGCGGGCGCTGCCGCCGCGGCGCTCGAAGCGTCTCAGCTGCTTCTCCAGCTGCGAGCGCGAGCGGGTGGTCGTGACGAGCCCCTCGACGGTTCCGGCGACGCGGTCGCGCGCCTCCAGTGCGGCGCCGACGGGGATCAGCACGGCGCGCTCGGCCAGCTGCTGCGCGCGCGCGGTGCGCGTCGTGGGGCGCGTGGAGGTCGAGCGAGCGGTCGTCTTCGACGCTGCGGTGCGCGTCTTGGCGGCCGGCTTGCGTCTGGCCGGCGCTCTCTTCTTGGGGGTGGCTGCAGTGGTGCTTTCGGCCATCTGGTGTTCCCAGCTCCTTCGACGAAGATCTTAGTAGTCAGCATGTCGTCAACCTGACACGCGCGAACACATGTTTGTACGCCGGAGGCAGCCGATCGTTACACCGCGAATGAGCTGAAAGCGAGAAGTGCCCGTCGGGACGGGCTCAAGCGCTCAGACGTCGGGGAACGTTCGTTCGCCGCAACCACTCGAGGGGGGCGTCCAGCTCCGTGCTGGACGGCAGCATCTCGGGACCCGCCCAGACGCGGTTGAGCGCCTCCACGCCGGCTTCGCGCACGACCGCGTCGCAGAAGCGCTTGCCCTGCTCGTACTGACGCAGCTTCATCTCCAGGCCGAGCAGCTTGGCCAGCAAGCGCGCCGGCGCCGACTGCGATCTGCGTCGCGCCTCGAGCGCCGCACGCAGCTTCGGCAGCGACGGCAGGAGCGGCGCGCCGACCGCGTCCATCACATGCTCGGCGTGGCCCTCGAGCACCGCCATCGTCGCCTGCATTCGCTCGAGCGTCGCGCGCTCCCGCTCGCTCGCGACCAACGAGATGATGTCGCCGCTGCGGACCGCAGCCGCCAGCCGCTTGAGGTCGTCGCTGCCCGGCATCCGCAGGGCCCTTCTGGCGTCGATCCGCACCTCGGCATGCGAGAGCAGCTCCCGCACCATCGCCGCCATGTGCGTCTGCAGCCATGGGACGCCGGCGAACTGGACCGCGTGCGTGACCTCGTGGAGCGCGACCCAGTGGAGGAACTCTCTCTCGTCCGCGCCGAACGCGCGACCGGCCGCGCTGAGGTTCGGCAGCACGAACAGCAGCCGCGGCGGGCGATCCTCGGGCGTCGTGTCGAGCAGCACGAGCTCGTACTGGCCGAGCACGCGCTGGGCGAGGAAGCCGAGCACGACGCCGACCTCGGCCGTCAGCACGACGCCGGCGCCAAGCCGCACAGCGTGCTTCGTCGGCCCGAGCCCCTGTCCGACTCTCGACAGCGGCGGATCGAGCAGCGCTCGCATCGAGCCGACGTTGGCGGCGATCCACTCGGCGCGTCCGACCCACTCCGCGGTCGGCAGCGCGCGTGCCGGCGTCAGGCCGGTGTAGGCGATGACGCGCCCGGCGCTGTCGTCCGCGAGCGCGCGCAGATCCACGCCCGGTCGCTTCGTGTCGGGCTCGCCGGCGACGGTGCGCGCGAGCCGCTGTGCGAGGAACCAGTCGACCATCGTGTGTTCACTATGGCAGCGGCGCGCGGTCCGCTCCGTCGGTCGTGGGGTGCGGGGCGTGCGCTGATGGGCATCGAGGGGGGAGAGCAGGTGCTTGTGACGCCGCCGTCCGTGGCGCCTCGCGGTCCGCGCCGACCACTGTCCCTTTGACCCCGCATAGGGTGGTCAAAGGGACAGTGGTCCAGGAGAGGCGCAGGAACTGCGACGAGAGACGCGCGGTCTGCGGCAGATCGCGCGCGCCGGACCTGCCGCCGCCCCCCTCCCCTTCGTGGTCATCGGCGGACGCTACGAACGTCGATCCACGCCCGAGCGGAGCGCCAGGCTCAGACGATCGGCACGCGCGCCAGCGCGGCGAGCGTCTCGGCTGAGCGGGCCGCCACGACCGGCGAGCGAGCGGCGACGTCCAGAGGAGCCGCCAGCGGCTCCTCGCATCTGGGGAACGACACGAAGCCCCCGGCCTCCCGCACGATCAGCTGCGCGGCGGCCGCGTCGACGGCGCGGCAGTTGAGCAGCGAGACCATCCCGTCGAGCCGCGCCGCCGCCACCTGGCAGAGCGTCACGGCGATCGCACCGATCACGCGCAGGCGCCGCGAGACCTCGTGCAGCTCGCCAGCGGCCGCGATGTGGCGCGGATCGGCCTGCTCGATCCCCAGCAGCTCCAGCCGGCCGTCGGCCGCGCGGCGCTCGGGCAGCGACGGGTCGAGCGGCTCGCCGTCGAGCTGCGCGCCCTCGCCGCGCGTCGCGGTCCACTCCTCGCCGGCGCCGAAGTCGAACACGTACGCGAACGCGACGTCGGCCATCGTGGGCCCGTCCGCGACGGCGATCGAGAGCGCGTAGTGGGGCAGCAGCCGCTTGGCGTT
>Ga0207690_10000082_pt1 | contig 80786 bp, 95 predicted proteins | sample KBSC23metaG_FD_184315 | JGI IMG/M metagenome (GOLD analysis project Ga0207690, IMG submission 184315) | Corn rhizosphere microbial communities from Kellogg Biological Station, Michigan, USA - KBS C2-3 metaG (SPAdes) (version 2) | ecosystem: Host-associated > Plants > Roots > Rhizosphere > Soil ... | reverse complement strand
AGAAGCCCAGGCGCACGGGCGCCTCGGTCGTCGGCCCTTCGATCGCTGAATCCCACGTGCTCACGTTGACGTCGACGGGCAGCACCTCAACGCCGCGGCGCCGCGCGTCCTGCAGCAACTGCGACGGTGTGTAGAAGCCCATCGGCTGGCTATTGAGCAGGGCGGTCAGGAACACGGCCGGTTCGTGTCGACGCAGCCACGCGCTCGAGTAGACGAGCAGCGCGAAGCTGGCCGCGTGGCTCTCCGGGAAACCGTATTCGCCGAAGCCCTTGATCTGCGCGAAGATCGATTCGGCGAACTCGCGGTCGTAGCCGCGTTCGAGCATGCCGTTCACCAGACGCTCGTGGTAAGGCTCCAGTCCGCCCTTGCGCTTCCATGCCGCCATCGCGCGGCGCAGCTGGTCGGCTTCGCCGGCGGAGAAGCCGGCGGCCAGCATCGCGACCTGCATCACCTGCTCCTGGAAGATCGGCACGCCGAGCGTGCGCGCCAGTGCCTTCTCCATGCCTTCCGACGGAAAGGTGACGCGCTCCAGTCCTTGGCGCCGGCGCAGAAACGGATGCACCATACCGCCTTGCACCGGGCCCGGCCGCACGATCGCGACTTCGATCACCAGGTCGTAGAAGCACTGCGGCCGCAGGCGCGGCAGCATCGACATCTGCGCGCGCGATTCCACCTGGAACACGCCCATGCTGTCGCCGTCGCACAGCATGTCGTAGGTCGCCATGTCTTCGGCCGGAATGTCCTGGAGTTCGAACGTCTCGCCGCGCTTCTCCGAGATCATGTCGAGCGCGCGTCGCACCATCGACAGCATGCCGAGCGCCAGGACGTCGATCTTCAGGATACCGAGCGCCTCGATGTCGTCCTTGTCCCACTGGATGATCGAGCGGTCCTCCATCGCTGCGTTCTCGACCGGCACGAGGCGCGTGAGCTTGCCGCGGCTGATCACGAAGCCGCCCGAGTGCTGCGACAGATGCCGCGGATAGCCGAGCAGCTGCGCGGCGAATCCCGCCCACTGCTGGTTCAGCGGCGCTTCGGGATCGAGGCCGGCTTCGGCAAACCTCTGCAGCAAATCGGCACGCGAATCGAACCAGTGGTGTTGCTTCGCCACGCGATCGACGATCGCGGGATCCACGCCGAGCGCCTTGCCGGCTTCCCGCAACGCGCTGCGCGGCCGGTACGTCGTGACGGCGGCCGTCAGCGCTGCGCGATCGCGCCCGTACTTGCGGTAGATGTACTGCATGACCTCTTCGCGACGCTGATGCTCGAAATCGACGTCGATATCGGGCGGCTCGTTCCGCTCCTTCGAGATGAACCGTTCGAACAGCATCGATTGCCGCGACGGGTCGACCTCGGTCACGCCGAGGCAGTAGCAAACGGACGAGTTTGCCGCCGAGCCGCGTCCCTGGCACAAGATGCCCTGCTCGCGCGCGAATTGCACGATGTCGTAGACGGTCAGGAAATACGCCTCGTATTTCAGGTCGGCGATCAGCTGCAGCTCGTGCTCGATCTGCGCCTGGACGTCGATCGGGATGCCGGCGGGGAAGCGCCGCCGCGCGCCGATGTAGGTCTGCTCGCGCAGGTATGTCGTCGCGTCGGTGCCGGCCGGTACCAGTTCGTCGGGATACTCGTACTTCAGGTCGTCGAGCAAGAACGTGCAGCGTCGCGCGACACGCACGGTTTCCTCGAGCGCGCCGGCGGGATAGAGATTGGCGAGCCGCAGACGCGATCGCAGGTGACGCTCCGCGTTCGGCGCGAGCTCGTACCCGCACTCCGTTACCGGTCGGCCGACCCGGATTCCCGTCAACACGTCCTGCAGCGGCTTGCGCGACCGGACGTGCATCAGCGGCCAGCTGGTGGCCACCACCGGCACGCCGTGGCGCGCGGCGACGCGCTCGACCACGCCGCGGTGGATGTCGTCCATCGCGCGTGCGTGCAGCGTCAGCGCGACCCATGCGCGATCGCCGAACACGCGCGCGAACCATTCGACCTGCGCGTCGAGGCGCTGCTCGTTGGCGGGGAAGTCGGGCGACAGGATCGCGATGCAATCGGGCAGGGTGCGCAGGTGGGTGAACGGCGCTTCCGGGTGCTCTACATCGAGGGGCGCCAGGCGGTACGTGCCTTTCTTGCCGCGCATGCGACCGAGCGAGATGAATTCGCAGAGGTTGCCGTAACCGTCCCGATTCATCGCGAGTGCAGTGAAGGCGAGCGCGGGCGCGCCATCGGCGGCCGTCAGCCGAAAGTGCGAGCCAATGATCAGCGGCATGTTCGCCGCCTTCGCTTCGACGTGCGCGCGCACGACGCCGGCGAGCGAGCATTCGTCCGTGATCGCGATCGCGCTGTAGCCGAGCTGCGCCGCGCGCGCCACGTATTCCTCCGCGCGCGACGCGCCGTGCAGGAAGGAGAAGTCGCTGGCGACTTGGAGCTCAGCGTAGGCGGGCAGGGCGCCGAAATTGCCGGCGTTCATGGTGGATTAACCGAACAGGCCGTGCAGGAAGAAGCGCGCTTCGCTCTCGTCGCTGGCCGTCGGCCGCTCCTTGTAGATCCAGTAGCAGATGCCGTTGTCGTCCTCGGCGACGAAGTAATCGCGCGTCACGGTCTGCCCGTCCTGCCAGCCGCCTTCGATGCGCTCGCCGGGCGACACCATGCGCAGCGGCGTACCGTAGAACGGCCGATGCTGGCGCGTGAGCAGCGGCACGGGCTTGGCAAGCAGCCAGGCCGGGCGCGGCAGATCCGCCGGCAGGGGTAACGGCTTAGGCGCGTCGCGCATCGGCACCCATCGGGCTGCCGGCTCCGGACGATAGTCGGCCATGGGAGCGGGAACGAGTACATTCTCGGCACCGAGCCGCGCAGTCAGCAGTTCGAGCAGCCGGGCGTGATCCTGCGGCGTACCGCCGGGCTCTGGAAACAGCGAGTCGCTCGGCGCGGCCGCTTCCTGCACGCTGCGGGCGACCAGGCGCACTGCAATCACGGGCCCGGCGAGCTCGACGTGGCCGAGCCGTTCCTTAACGAGCCGCGTCAGGTGTTCCTCGAAGCGGGTAGGGGCGCCCAGCGCGATCTCGATCTCGGTCGGCGCGATAGCGTCCCGCCCGCGCTCGTGCTCGAGCAACAGTGCGAACGCGGCAACGTCCAGCTGCTTCGCGGTGAGCCAGCCGGCCAGCTGCAGGATCAGCCGGCGCGCGACGAACAGCAGCGCCTCGGCGTGCTCGACACGATCCATCAGTTCGACGCGCGTGTCGAACGACGGCGGCATTTCGATCCAGTCGTAGGCCGCCGGCGCGGTGCCGGCGACCTGGTCCAGCCAATCGAGCAACTGCGTGCCACAACGCTTCTTCAGCCCGGCACGCGGCAGGCGCTGCAGATCGGCGAGCGTTTCGCAGCCGAGATCCTCAAACCAGTTCGCGTAGCGCCGGGCGTCCGGCGCCACAACGAGCGGCACGCGCTCGAGCGCGCGGCGCAGCGATCGCGCGGACAATGCGAGGCCGCCGCGCAGGCCGCGGGCGACCATCCACGCTGCTGGGCCCGACGACGCGACGGACACCGCCGCGGTGACGCCAAACGACGCGACGACGTCGCGCACGCGCTGGCGCAGCGCGCGGCTGCCGTGGAAGAGGCGCAGGCTCGCGGTCACGTCGAGCACCACCACGGCTTCCTCGGCGTCGACGACATTCGGCGTGAACTGCAGGAGCGCATAGGCAACGCCGAGCACGAGCTCGCGCTCGCGCGCGGCGTCGCGCTCGCGGATCTGCGCGTCCGGCGCGAGGGACAGCACGCCCCCGCGGCGCATGCCGGCGACCACGCCGAGCGCACGCGCTGCGCGATCGAGCGCCACGACGCGGCCGCCCTCGAGCACGACGAGCCCGGGCGCATCGTCAGGCGACGGCGCCGGCGATCGCGGCCGGAACACTTCGAGGTTGAGGTGCGGCAGATGCACGCCGATCCAGACTTGCATGGCGGTTCAACAAAATCGGCGAAGGGGACAAGGGAACGAACAGCGGCGTATCGCGTGCCGGCCCGCGGCGCTTCACGAACGTGACGTCGACGCCGTCGCGCTTGGGCGCCAGCGCGAGCCGCAACGGTGCCGGCGACGCGTCGCGCGCGGCGGCCGCCGGCCGGAAGAGATAAAACAGCGCCTGGCCGCTCTGCGCGGCCAGGTTGAGCCGCCGCAATGCGTCCGCACGGACGTGCGGCTGCCAGAGCAGCACGGCAGCGCACGTGCCGGCACGCAGCGCCTGTTCGGCGGCCCACAGCGCGTCGGCCGTGCGCGGCGCCGGCAGCGTCACGAACCCGGACGGATCGATACCCCAATACGTGAGCGCCAGCGGTTGCAGAGCGTGCGGCGGCTGGATCAGCATGACCGGTTTCCCGGCCGCGCGCGCGAGCACCGGCGCCAGCAGCCGAAGCTCGCCGATGCCAAGCTGCGGCGCGAGCAGTTCAATCAGCGCGCCGGCCGGCCAGCCCCCGCCGGGGAGCTCGGCCGTCAGTTCCGGATGGCCCGTGTCAACGCCGCGCGCGCTCGAGCGTGCCAGTTGGCTGGCACGCCAAAGGGCCGGGTGGATGGTTTCCGGATGGGCGAGGGCGGGGTGCATGGGGTCGGTTACGCAAAATACTGTATGTTTGTACAGTATATGACAGAGACAACCGTCCCACCAACCCCCGGGTTTACGCAGCGAGCTGGTGCTCGTAGTACGGTCGCTCGCGGTCGGCCAGGATCTCGCGCAGCTGTGCGCGCCGGCTTGGATCCGGTGCGAGCCACGCGTCAACGTTCGAGGATTTAATGGGCACGATGCACCGGTATGAAAACCTCTTTTTGTTAGTAAGAAGTGCGACCGCAGACATGTTGCCAACGGATTCAGAAATGCCGATTTAAAAAATAATGTCGCGAGGTTAAATAGTTTTTTGATTTATTTAAACAAACTTTCAATTACTCAACAATCGTCAAATCTCGTCAGGGTGGTATCGCGCCAAGATTCCGTATGCTAATTTCGCAGCAAAGCTATCCTGCGGCGATCTTCTGAGATTCCGAACAGCCTGACAGGGTGAATTCAAGAACACCAAAGTAGAAGAAAAATGCGAGAAGAGACCCTACGACGGACGCTGGCCGAGCGCCACGCTCTGCGCGAAGTAGCGCGTCAGGAAGGCTGGATGAATCATCACCTTACTGCCCTGTCCCATTCGGATAGCGCAGCGCGACCGCTTTGGATGCGCGTCACGGCCATCTTGATGGTCGCCGTCACCTATTTCGCACCTGCTGTCTTTCTCGCCGACGAAGTCGCGAATGCGGCACCGATCGTAGATCCGCGCGCGCCGATTCCGTTTCAACCGACCATCACGCAGACAAGTGCAGGTATTCCTGCGGTGAATATCGCCACGCCGAATTCGAATGGCGTGAGCTTGAATCAATATCAATCTTTTGGAGTTGATTCGCAAGGATTGGTGCTGAATAACAGCACTGTCGCAGGGACCCCTTTGCTTGGCGGAACGCTGGGCGCAAATCCGAATCTGAACGGCCGGTCGGCGTCGTTGATTATCAACCAGGTCACTACGACGGGGCCAGCAGCCCAACTGTATGGCCCGCTCGAGGTTTTCGGCTCGCCCGCAGCCGTGGTCGTGGCCTCTCCGAATGGTGTCAGCGTCAACGGGTTGAGTGTCACGAATGTGACGAATTTGACGCTCACCACTGGCACGCCGCAGTTTCTCACGGGTGTGGGCGGGACGACAACCGATTTTGCGCACGCGGGTGCCGTCGCATATGACGTCCGCTCGGGTGCGATTTCGATCAGCGGACCCGCCGGCAACGACGGCACCCCGGGTGCTGGGGTGGAGGGTACCGTTGGCAACCTTGACTTGATCGGCCAAAGCGTCACCGTGAATGCCCCGCTGCGAGCGAATCAGCGGGTGAATGTGGTGACCGGGAATCAGCTCGTCACGCCGACGTCGTCGGACGCGACCGGTATCACGTATGGGACGGCTGCGAACGGCGCAACCAACACGGCCGCCGCGATCGGCAAGAACGTCGCGGTCGATGCGAGTCAATACGGATCGGTCACGTCCGGGACGGTCTATATCGTGTCCACAGCGGCTGGCATGGGCGTGAACACGCAAGGCCCGCTGTCGGCAACGGCGGGCAACGTAGTCGTCAACGCAAACGGCGACGTGTCTGTCGGCCAAACGTTTGCCAATCAGAACGTCAATCTGACGAGTTCGGGCAACACGACGATCAACGGCACGGGGCTCGCGAACCAGAGCTTTACGGTCGCCGCGAACGGCGACATCAACGCGCCGGGATCGGTGTCGGCCGGCCAGAACGTCACGATGACGGCCGGCAGCAATCTGAACGCCGCATCGATTGCGGCCAACGGCGCGGCTAATCTGACGGCCGGCCAGTCGATGGCGATCGGCGCGCTGACGGCACACGACATTGCGCTGCAGACGACCAACGGCGATCTCACCGTCGGCGGTCTGAGCGCGCCGGGCACTGTATCGGCCAAGGCGGGCCGGGATCTGACGGTCAAAGGCGCGGTGCAGGGCGGCAGCACGGTCGCGTTGACGGGTGCGCGCAATGCCACTATCGATGGACAGGTGTCCGGCGTAGGCGACACCACGATCGTCGCGCAAACCGGTTCGGCGACCGTGAACGGTAACGCGCTGTCGAATGGCGCACTTTCGGTGACGGCAGGGCAGGCTGCGGCCATCGGCGGCACGGTGCAGGCCCAAGGGCCTGTGTCGATCGTAGCGCAAGGCGGCTCGATTACGGGACAGGGGAATGTCACGTCGTCGCAAGGCGCGGTCAACCTGAATGCCGGGCAGGCGATCGGGCTGACCGGCGCGGTCCAAAGCGGCAGCACGATTAATGCAACGGCGGGCACGAACGCGAGCTTCGGCGGGACGGTGTCGGCGCCGGGCGCGGTCACGATTCAGGCCGGCCAGGACACGACCGTTGGCGGCAACGTAACGAGCGGAGGAGCCCTGAGCGTGACCTCGGGCGGCAACACGAGCGTCCAGGGAACGGCTGCGTCGATCGGCAACATGACGTTGGCGGCCAACAGCGGCTCGCTTACGACATCCGGTGACATCGTGTCGCTCGGTACGCTCAATGCAACAGGCCAACAGGGTGTGAGCCTGGGCGGCACCGTCTATAGTGGCGGCAACGCACAGATTGGTTCGACGGCCGGTAACGTCGCCGTTGCCGGTGCAGTATCGACCCCCGGCACGATCAACATCAATGCCGGGCAGGATGCGACCGTGGCTGGAACGCTGCATAGCGGCCAGACGGCAACGATTGCCGCGACACGCGACGTGAGCCTGAACGGTGGCGTCGAAGTCGATAACGCGGGTAACGCGACCGTCACAGCAGGTCGCGATATCACCGGCTCGGGCGCCATGAACGTGGCGAACGACACGACGCTCAACGCCGGCAATAACATCGCCGTGTCTGGCGCAATCCAGACGGGCAACAATCTGATCGCAACGGCCGGGCAGAATCTTGCTGTCGGCGGCGCCACGGCCGTTGGCAACAGCTCGCTGACCGCGACGAACGGTAGCGCGACGCTGACGGGTAACGCGTTGTCGGGCGGCACGACGACGATCACGGCCGGCACGGACGTGAACGCGCAGGGTAGTGTCAAGAGCCTTGGCGACCTCGCCGTGACCGCAAGAAGTGGCAACCTGACAGCAGGCGGGCCGGTGGCGACGGGCGGCAACGCAACGTTGAACGCTGGTCAAGCCATGTCGCTGAACGGCCAGACGACAGTCTCGAAGGATGCATCACTGACGGCCGCGAACATCACGACGCAAGGCGTCGCGGTCGGTGGCAATCTGACGGCGAACGCGAGCAACAACGTCGATACGTCTGCAGGCCAGCTCAACGCGCAGTTCGATGCGAACGCGCCGGCACTCTCGGTCGGCGGTAACGCCACGCTGTCGGGTGCGAATGTCACGACCGCGAACGCGGTGGTTGGCGGCACGACCGCGATTACCGGCTCGCAGAGCATCACGACGGGCGGCACGGCGGCGTTCAAGGGTGGCGCAACCCTGGCCGGCGGTACGGTCACAAACGTCGGCACGCAGCTCTCGGGCGGTAACCTGAACGTCTCCGGCTCCAACGTCAGCAACACGGGGACGTTGTCGTCGCTCGGGACGAGCACCGTGAACGCTGCCAACCTGACAAACAGCGGTTCGATCTACGGCGCCACGACGGGACTGTCGGTGTCGGGCACGACGACGAACTCGGGATCGTTGCTCGCGACGAACGCACTCAATCTGGCGACGAACGCGTTGAGCAATCGTAACGGCCTCATTTTTGCGGGCGACGTCAACAACAAGACCGCGCCGACGGGCGATGTGACCGTCACGGTGAACGGCGGGAATGGGACCTATGACAATACCTCAGGTCAAATTCTCGCCCAGCATGACCTGACGTTGAACCTGCCGAATCAGGCATTCGATCCGTCGGCCGCCTCGGCGGGCACGATCAATCTCGGCAATGCGCTGACGATCAACGCGCAGCAGATCAATAATTCGGGCACCTGGGCAATGCCGGGCAACAGCGTCGCGCTGAACGCGGCGCAGGGCATGACGAATACCGGAACGATCAGCAAGGCTGGCGACATCACGCTGTCCACGAATGGTACGTTCTCCAATAGCGGGACGATCTCGTCCGGCAACAACGTGAATCTGTCGGGCACGGTCGTGAATCAGTCCGGCGGCACGATCACCGCAAACCAGGACGTGAACCTCGCCGGCGTCGTGACGAACGCGGGAACGGTCAGCGCCGTACGCGACGTCAATCTCTCGGGCAGCAGTTACGACAACACGGGCGCGTTGACGAAGGCTGGCCGGGATCTGAACGCATCACTCTCTGGCGACCTCGTGAACGTCGGTGGCACGATCTCCGCACAAAACAACGTGACGATCAGCGCGGCCAACGTCAACAACAGTCGCGCCGGCGGTAACGCGACCAGCACCACGACGAGTACAACCGATATCAACACGGCGGGCCTGGGCCGTGAGCTGCTGGCGTCGCCGATGGGTACTGAAACGCTCAGCGTTACGTACGAGAACGTCACAAGTGGATTGGTGTCGACCGACTCGGCGACGATTACAGCCCGTGTCGGCGACCTCCAGCCCGCGAGCGCGACGTCGATGAGCGCGCCGGACATCAGCGGCGGCACGCTGTATGGCGTCGCACTCCCGACCGTAACCCGTACCACGACCACGACGCAAGCCAGCGGTGCGGCCGGCGTGATTGCCGCCGGTAACGACCTCGCGATCAGCACCGGCACGCTGAACAATCATGGCAGCACGATTTCGGCCGGCCACAATGCGACGTTGAACGTGGCGGCGCTGGACAACGGTGGTGATGCGAAGGTGACGACGATCACCGACAGCATCGATGCGGCGTCCTATACGGCCTTCCTCACGCAATTGAAGGCATCCTACGCGGCGGGTAATCTCGTCGTACTGCCGGGCGGAACTTTCACGGCGACGGCGAACATCACGCCGGGTCAGGTTAGCGCGCCAGCGTTGCAGACGTCGACGATCACGTCCTATACAAGCCAGGATGCAGGCCAGATTGTCGCCGGCAATAACCTCAACCTGAACGGAACGGGCTCCAGCCTGACGAACGCAGGCAACCTGTACGCCGGCCAGGATCTGACGATCCACGCCAACGCGTTCACGAATCAGGGCTATCACACCAGCAATCTCACCTCGACGGTAGGTTGTGCTGCGGGCGTTGCCGACTCCCAATGTGGCAACAAGTACATCACGCAAGCATTCCCGTCGAGCTTTGGTTATAACCGCCCAGGGCAGGCGTTTACCGACGCCATGCCGTTCATGCTGCTGACTTATCACAGTCAGTCGACAGTCGGCTTCTCGTATGGCCCGAACAATGATTCGATCGGGATCTACGGGGACCAAATTTCAACGCAGGCGTACAGCTACACACAGACCAACAACACCGTCTTCGCCGGTCGCGATCTGACCATCGCTGCGCCGACGGTTTCGAACAACTACGGCAATTTGCTGGCCGGTCGCGACGTGGTGATCGGCGGAGCGGGCACGAGCCGAGACAACACGGATCCGACCAACCCGCAAACCACCCTCACGCAGGGTGCGAGCGTCACGAATTCCTCGGGGAACATTCAGGCCGGTCGCGACATCGCGATGAGCACCGCGTCGCTGACGAATACGCTGGCAGCACCGCAACAGGTTTATCAGAACTACGGCACGACTGCGCGCTACGGATGTAGCGGCGCATTTCAACACTACTGCGATGCTTTCGTCGACATGCAGTCGGGCGATGCATCGACCATTTCTGCGAACCGCAATCTGTTTATCGGTGCGGGTAGTGTCACAAATACGGGCAGCTTGATCACGGCCGGTGGCCAGGCTGCGGTCACGGCGACATCGACGGTCACGAATCAGGACCAGACGCTGAACGCGTACTGGCATGACGGGTTCTATGGCGGTATCGTCGGCGGGTCGCCGCCGCCGGACAACTTCGGATGCGGAAGCTCGGGTACGTGCTCCACGCTGTTCGGCAGTGCATACCAGGCTGGCGCCGGGATTCAACCGCCGACGCCGTACAAGAGTCTGCCGGGTACGATCCAGGCGCCGTCGCTGACGGTGACGGCGGGCGGTGCCGTACAGAACTCCGGCAATGTGATGGGGCAGCAGGTGTCGGTGACCGGGGCGACGCTCGTCAACGGCCTTACGTCGCCCAACGTCTATACGCCGCAGCCGACCGCGTCGCAACAAGTGATCCCGCTTGGTCCGGTGGGTGTGCCGGCAAGCGCGAGCACCGCGCAGAATGGCGCAAACGCAGTTGCGAACTCGCTGATTCAATCGTCGGTCGTGGCCGGCGCAGTGTCGGGTGGCCAGTCCACGGCGATTACTTTTCAAACGGTCGGCACGCCGCGTAATCCGGCAGTGCCATCGGCTACTACGCCGCAGGGCAGCACTGTCCAGACCATTGCGACGTCGAATTCGAACCCGACCTATCTGATCAACAACCCGGCATCGCAAGTGATCGGCGGTGTCGGCCCGTCCGACCTGATCGCGAACTTGCCGGCGAATCTGCGGCCGAGTTCGACGCTGTTCTACTACGATCCGTTCAGCGAAAACCAGCTGCTCCAGCAGGCCGCGCTCGCGCAAACCGGCACGGCGAGCTTCATCGACGGGTTGAAGTACGACAACCAGAATCAGAAGTCGGTCACGGATCAGGAAAAGTCCGTGTTGTACGGTAATGCAATCGCGTATGCGAAGGCGAACAACATCGCCCTCGGAACCGCGCTTTCCTCGCAGCAGATCGCGTCGCTCGATGCGCCGATGCTCTGGTACGTCGAAGAAACTGTTCCGGAGCCGGGCTGCACCGCAACGGGCGTGGCGAGCTGCCCGACCGTGACCGCGCTGATGCCGCAGGTGTATCTGCCGCAGAACTATGCCGTGGTCCAGCACGACGGCACGATTACCGGCCAGGACGTGTCGCTCGTCGCGACGAACAAGGGTTCGATTACCAACACGGGCACCATCACCGCGACCGGCACGTTGTCGATCGACGCCGGGACGGTGACCAATCAACAGCGCTCTACCGATGTCGGCACGATCTATACGTACATGCCGGACGTGATGGGGCTGCTGACGACGACAGGAACCGTTGCGCAGCAAGGCGGCTTCATGTCGGCCGCCAACTACAACCTGAACGTCGATCGCCTGAATCAGGTAGGGGGTGCGCTTCAGAAGCTGGATCCGAACGGCCAGGTTGATGCGAGCGCGACGGCGGATCAGCTTGCCGCGCTCAAGAGCCAGCTCGGCGGCAATTTCACGCAGAGCACCGTCAGCGACAACCTGCACACGAGCTTCCAATCGCTCGCCGATAGTCCGGGCCTGTTCGAGCAGATCGGGATGGCCGTGACGGCGGTGGTGGCGTCGTTTATCACGGCGGGTGCGGCGAGCGCGTTTATGGCGGCCGGGGGCGTCGCTGCGGCCGGAACGGTCGGCAGCTCGATGATCTCGGCGGGCGTCGGTGGCTTCAGCGCGAGCGCCATTTCGCAGGCGAGCACCGGCCAGTTCAGCCTGACTGCAGCGCTCGAGGGCGGAGCGACCGGTGCGATCACCGCAGGCCTGACGAACGGCATTACCTACTCGCCGACCGATGGTGTGGGCTGGGCGGGTCTCGGCGCACCGATTGGCGACAACAGCCTTTCAGCGCTTGCGGGTGTGAAGAATGTGGGCGGCGCCATTGTTCCGCAGGCGGGCGCGTCGACTGCGACGTCGATTGGCCAAACCGCGCTCGCGCTGGGAGCCGAGGCGACGATTCAGGCTGGCGTGCAGACGGCGATCCAGGGAGGAAGCTTCCTGACGAATCTGAAAAACAGTGCCGTCTCCGATTTGGCAGCGGCGGTTGCGTATGGAATCGGCGACTCTACGAACCCGTATACCGCGCAGAACGTGCTCGAGCACGCCGCGCTCGGCTGTGCAGCGGGCGCAGCATTGGGGCAGGGGTGTGGTGGTGGTGCAGTCGGGGCGGCTACGAGTGCGCTGATTTCACCATTGCTAGTCTATGCAGCCGCAAAAAGCGGTGCCGATGCAAATGCTCAGGGAGCACTTGTTGGCGGGCTCGCAACTGCTGTTGGCGGTGTGGCAGCTGCTGCTGCGGGGCAAAACGTTCAGGCGGGCATGACGGCGGCGCAAAGCAATGCGCTGAACAACGATCTGCAGCACGTCGACAAGGTTGTCCAACTGATCGACAAGGCTCGGGCAAGCAACGCCACGCTGGCGGGTAAATATACGTCCGATGATCTGCTCAAAGCCGCAGAGAATGTTTATGGTGGCAATGGCGGGCCGAACGGGATGCGGGTGTGGAACAGCCTTGCGGATGCGCAAGCTGGTACGGCCGCTCGTGGCACCACTTTCTATCAGGATGCGCAAGGGCAGTATGTCGAGCAGTGGAAGGTTCCAGCAGGTGCCGAGGACGTAGCACGCGGCATTGTCGACAACGCAAAGTTCAACTACGGACCGTCGTACGCCAACGTAACGCAAGATAACCTTGGACAGTTGATGTCGACGTACATAGCCAAGTTCGGGGCGGATACGTCGAATTTCCAAGGGATGGAAGGGGCGGCAGGATTGGGCATTGCGGGAAGTCTGATCAAGAAGGAGGTGTCTGCGATCAGCCAACCCGATGGCGTGTTTGGTTCAGTTGCCAACGCGAATTTCGCACAATCTGCCATCAATTCCGCTGAGACGTTTAGCGCACAAGGTGCAGCTAAATACAGTCAGATGGCCGGAACCCCGATTAATACTGTTGACGATCTCGCGGCGGCCATTAAGAATGGGCTCATCAGTCCTAGTCAGCTCCCGGTAGATTATGTTGTTTCTTCGAATGGAACTAAATTGATATTGAATACGCGTACGTCGGTGGCGCTGAATCGAGCGGGAGTTCCGAAGTCTCAATGGTTTGGGACTAATCAAACAGGCGTGCCGGTAGCTGGAATGCCCGCCGGGACGACGTATGATGATCTGGCGGCCGGACAATTGGCACGTAACAAATTGCCGCCGACGGGAACACCTAATGTGCCAGGAGGGGCAAAAAAATGAAAATCGGACATAGTGTAGAGGTTGCTAATCCGTATGACTGGCTTCCGGCGCATGGGGAGAGCGGCGTAAAAATGCTAGTCGAAGGAAGCGATCTGGTAGTCACAGTCTCCTACGATAGCGAAGACGGCATCCGCGAGAAGAAGATGCGCTTCCATTCTATTTGTGCCTTCCACGTACAAGCGTTTCCCGGGCCGTCGTTGTTTGTTGACGAGAGTGTCACGTCCTCAGTACTGCAAGGCGCTTTGGTGGAGTATCCAGACTCGGAGATGGCCGCAGCTTGGGAGAAGCATTTTGGGGGGGCGCGCAGCGTAAGGCACTACAGCATCGCTTTCCTCGCTGAGAACCTAATTTTAATTATTTTTGGGGATGGATTTTCGGAGGAAAATTGAATCAGGTCAGTATTTCAATGAAATCAACCGGGACGGCACCGGTCAGCCAAACACCGTTCTCGGTAAGAAAAAATTTGAACCCTTGTCGATACATTCGAGAGGAATCGATCTTTAAAACAACAGGCTTGCCGCGCCTTTTTCCGACAGAGATTGCTGTTTCGATGCTGGCTGACAGGTGCACATGGTGTCGGGTGCCCTGGTGTAGGCCTTGTTCCAGTATGGAGTCGAGAAAGCGCTCGACAGTACCGTGGTAGAGAAATTCAGGCGGCTGTTTTTCCACGTATTCTCGTCGCACACTTGACGAAGTATGCCCTTGGACGGCGCGAATCCATTGATCATCAGCAGAAATTTCGAATCGTTTTTTGTCGCTTTCCGAAACAACGATATGTAATATCTCGCGGTTGAGAGTGAAAGGCTGGGTGATTGCGCCGGCAAGCACGGAATCAATGCTTGCCCATCCTTCTCTGTCAAGTTGTAAGCCAATGCTCTCGGGGGCATGGCGAAGAACGAAGCTTAAAAATTTGCTGATGTCGGTTAGTTGTTTTTTGTTCATGAGAATTTTCTGATGTTGGCAACAACTTCGGATCGTTGATTGATTGCGATATGCGATGTCTGGAAGTGGGGCGTGAGCGGACATGAAATGGTACCGCGTTTGGTACTGGCCATCGAGACAAGATTTTACAGTCGTGGTGGTATTTGGGAAAAATTGACGAGGCAACAGAGAACGAGGAATCGAGTTCTTATGCGTAACAAGTTACTGAAGTCGACTCTAATCGTCGCGATGGCTGGCGCATCCAAATTTGCTATCGGGGCAGGAATCGTTCCGGATGGAGGGACAGCAACGACTGTCTCGACGGGGGCGGGTGGTCGCCAAACTGTCAATATCGCCCCCGCGATCGGTGGCGTCTCCAATAATACCTACTCGTCGTTCAACGTCTCGAAAGCCGGCGCTGACCTCAACAACGCCGGGGTGAACGCACGCACGGTCGTCAACCAGGTTACGAGCACGAATCCGTCGCTGATTCAGGGCAACGTCAACGTGCTTGGCCCGCGTGCGAACGTGATCCTGGCGAATCCGAACGGCGTCACGGTCGACGGCGGCAGCTTCACGAACACTGGGCACGTCGTGCTTTCAACGGGGCAGGTCGGTTTTACCGATCTCACGCTCGCACCCGGCGTCGTGCAGCGGAACATCGTGCTCACCACCGATCGCGGCGCGATCACGATCGGTCCAGGCGGGTTGTCCGGCACGCTGGTGAACCTCGATCTGATCGCCAAGCAGTTGAGCATCAACGGCCCGGTCACGAACGATTTCACGAGCTCGACGAGCGGCATCCGTGTGGTTGTCGGGGACAGCACGGCCACTTACGACACTAGTTTCTCCCCATCTGACAACGGTCACGATTGGCTGATCGGTACGTCTTCACCGGGGACCAAAAGCAACGCCGTCGCCGTCGATATCACGGCGGCCGGTGGCCTGACGGCCGGCCGTGTCCAGCTGATCGTCACCGACCAGGGCGCGGGTGTGCATAGTCTCGGCAAGGTCTATGCAAACGCCGGTGACGTCGTCGTGACGGCGAGCGGCGACATCGCGATCGCAGACGGATCCTTGAAGGCCGAGCGGGACGTCGCGCTCGCGACGCCTGGCACTGTGTCGTTGACGGGCGCCCAGGTGACCGCCGCGAACAATGTGAACGTTCAGGCCGGCAACATCGCGCTGTCCGACGACGCCACCGGCCCTACGACGGTGAGCGCAGGCAACACGGTCAATCTGACGAGCAGCGGCGCAATCGCCAACACCGGCAGCCTGATTCAGGCCGGCACCACGGCGAGCGACGGCACGGCGACCGGCGGTGACGTGATTCTCACGGCTGCCGGCGACATCACCAACCGCTCGAGCGCGAACAATCTCGGGATCATGTTTGCCGCCAACGGTCAGACGAAGTTGACCGCCGGCGGCAACATCATCAACGACAACGCGCGCATCCTGTCCAACGACGCAGTGAGCCTCACCGCGGCCGGCGACGTGCAGAACATCATCGACCATACCGGCGGCACGAACGGCGGCCAGCCCACCGCCTATTCCGACCGCGGCGGCAGCTTCCTGTTCTTCACCCATACGACGAGCGGCTTCAATGTCGACTACGGCACGGTGGGCAACCCGGATCAGCTTGCCTATATCGCTGCTGTGCACGGCCCAGTGACGATCACGAGCCGCAACTTCACGAATGCCGGTGGGATCGTTCAATCGAACGACGGCGACGTCAATATCACCGCTCAAAACGCCTTCACCAACGCCGCCGTCTTCACGGGCCAGGCGAGCTATACCCGCAGCTGCTGGATATTCTGCCACGCCGATGCATCGAGCAACGTCACGCCGTACGGTGGCACGATCCAGGCGGGTGGGAACGTCGGCATCAAGGCCGGCACGGTGGCACGTAACGTCGGCGGGAACGTCTTCGCTAACGGCGACATCAAGGTCGATGCACCGATCACGTACGCGCAAGGTGTGACTGGCTACTCGGCCATCAACCAGCACCGCGGTTTCAAGGCGTTCTTCGGCAGCACGTGGGCGCAGATCATCGCAATGGACGTGGGTGGCGGTTTTAGCGCGAACGGCAGCGTGACGCTGACGGGCGACGGCGTGATCGATGGTGGCTCGTTCAGCGGCGGGAAGGGTGTCTCGGCGGCTGGTGGTATCACGACCGTGCGTGCGCCGTCGCGCACACCGGTCCAGATCGACCAGCATCTGGGCCTGACAACGTGGTGGTGGAGATGATGAATCGGGCCGTACTGACCGTGTTGCTGTCGATTTCCGGTGCATTGCTGACCGCGCTGATCGTCGTGCTGCAGACCGCACCACCACCATCCACCAAGATCGCCGTGCCGACCGGCGCGTTGCACCACGCCCGTCAGGAAAAATGATGCCGATTTCGTTCAAGCGATGGCTGGGTGCGATTCCGGCCGTCGCAGTCATGCATGCGCCCGTGTTTGCGCAAACGCCACCGACGCCAGCCGGTCGACCCGTGCAGGATCCGGCGCAACTGATCATCGAGCAGCAGCGCGAGCAGGCGCGACAACGACAACTCGAACAACCGCCGGCCTCGATTACCGTTGCACCGACGCCGGAGACGACGCTCGACATCCCGGTGGATACGCCGGTCGATGCCATCGCCGAAACCGGACCGACCTTCGCCGTGAAGGAGATCGTGCTGCAGACACCTGACGGCAAGCCGTTCGAGCCGCCTCGCGGGATCTCAGTCAAGCAGCTCGATGCGATCGTGGCGCCGTTCGCGAACCACGAGCTCGGCTCGCACCGCATCAACGTGCTGCTGAAGCGCATCACGGACGTATTCGTCGCACATGGGCTCGTAACGACGCGTGCGCTGCTCGGCCCGCAGAATCTGGCCACCGGCACGCTGAAGATCACGATTCAGGTCGGCACCATCGAAGCATTCACTGTCAACGGCAAGCCGATTCACCGGCTCAAGGCCGGCGAAGCGTCAGCGGGTGGTGGGTGGTTCACGGACGCCGGCTATGAGAACGCGTTTCCGGTATCGTCCGGCGATCCGCTGCGCCTGTCTGACATCGACCAGGGCGTCGCGCAGGTCAACCGCCTGCGCCGCAACCAGGCGACGGTGCAGATCCTGCCCGGCCAGAATCCGGGCGAATCGATCGTCAACGTCGGTAACAAGCCGGGGGATCGCCTGTACTACACGTTGGGCGTCGACAACTACGGCAGCTCGGCCACGGGCGTGACGCGCTATCGCGCCGGCGTCGAGGCCGACAACCTGCTCGGCCTGCAGGAGTCGCTGAGCGTTAACTTCCTCGACAGCCTCGACAGCAATGCAATCGTCGGCTCGTTCGCAGTGCCGTTCGGCCGCCATACGTTCAGCTACACGATTTCTGATTCGGAATACCAGCAAGTGATCGGCACGACCGCGCTCGAATACGGCCGCACGCTGTCGCACATCTTCGGCTGGAATTATCTGGTGAGCCGTAGCGTGAGCGACATCACGAGCGTTGACGCCACGGTGTCCTGGCGCCGCACCGACCGCGAGGTCAATGGCATCGACCTGGATCCGCAGCGCGTGGCCGTGTTGCGGCTGGCCGGTAACTGGTTGCACAAGTTCGTGATGAACGACGCGCAGGGGAATTTCACGATCAACGGCGGGCTGTCGCAGGGCTTGCCGTGGTTCGGCGCGAATCACGACGCGCATGGCATCACGCGCGACGACGCGCACAGCCAGTTCACGAAGGTCGATGCGACGGCCGCATTCACGCTGCCGCTGCCGAAGATCGGACCCGCGCTGGTCGCGTATCGCGGTGTGCTGGGCGGGCAATATACGAACATGGCGCTGTTCGGATCGGAGCAGCTGTATCTTGGCGGCATGGATACGATCCGCGGCTTCCGCTCGGGCGAGATCGCGGGCGACCGCGGTTTCTATTCGCGCAACGAGCTCGCGTGGGTGAATGCGCCGGCATGGAAGGACGGTCGAATCGAACCGTATGTGTTCGTCGACGCGGGCAAGGCTAGCCTCGTCTCGGTCCCTGGTTTTCCGACATTGGCCGGTGCGGGCGCGGGACTTCGAGCGCAATGGCAGTGGCACAAACAGATGCTCTCGGGCGAGCTCACGGTCGGACGCGCACTGACGCAGCCGGCCGCCCTCGGCCCGAAGGCGACCCTTGTACTTGGCACCTTGAATTGGACAATGTAGATGAGCCACTCGAACTGGAAAACTTTTATCGCCGCATCGGCGCTTTACCTCGGTATCGCCTGTGTCGCGCAAGCTCAAACACCCGCTTCGTCGACGTCGCCGGTCGGCGTCGTGGCAACCGTTAACGGCACCGCGATCACGCAGGCGGAAGTCGATACGGTGCTGCGGGCCTCGCGCCAGCCGGATACGCCGCAGGTACGCCAGGCGATCAAGAATCAGCTGATCGCCCGCGTGCTGATCCAGCAGGCCGCCGAGAAGGCGAACTACGGTAGCAAGCCGGAAGTGCAGACGGCCATGCAGGTGGCGAAAGCGAACGCCGAGACGCAGCTGTACCTGAAGGACAACGTGAAACCGGAGCCGGTCACGGACGCGCAGATCAAGGCGCGCTACGACGAGATCGTGGCGTCGCTCGGCAAGGACGAATACAAGCCGCGCCTGATCGTCGTGAAGGATGCCGCGACGGCCGCGACCGTGTTGGCCGAGTTGAAGGCGGGCAAGCCGTTCGACGGTCTCGCTCGGCAATACAGTATCGCGCCGAGCCGCGACGCCGGCGGCGAACTGCCGTGGGTGAGCTTCAAGACGCCGGCCGCAGAAGGGAAGACGGCCGGGCTGCCGGTGGCGATCGCGCAGGCGCTCGACAAGCTGCCGGTCGGCGCCGTCACGCCGGAATCAATTGCGGTCGACAATGCGCGGGCGATCGTGAAGCTCGACGCGAAGCGGCCGACACAGGTGCCGACGTTCAATCAGGCGCAGGCGACGATCCACCAGCAGCTCGAGGCGCTTGCGTTGGAGAAGGCGAGCGCGCAGTTCGTCGGCGGCTTGCTGAAGAACGCGACGATCCAACAATAAGGGCGCTGTCGCATGGCTCGAACTCGCAATACGAAGCGACCACGCAGCAAAGCCGAGCTCTTGCCGCTACCAGCCTCGTTGGTGCGCGATATTTCGCTCGAGAATCACCTGACGCTCTCGACGATGAGGGCAGGGCACGGGACGGCCGAGACGATGATCGCCTTGTTGCGGGTCCTGTATCTGGCCTACTTCGTGGTGGAGCCCGAGCTGTCCGCCGCGGACCACGCGCTTTTCCTCGAAGTCGAAGCTGCGCTGCAGCAGTGCATCGAAGCGGCCGGAAAAGGAGAGGCGTGGCAAGTGTCCGATGATGCGCTGGACGCCGTTCAGCGCATGCTGCTGCGCTCGGACGCGATTGTCGGCAGCGTTCCCAAATATCGCTACCTGGACGCGTGGGACAAGCTCAATCGCTTCGCGCAATCACCCAATCTTTCGCCCATTCCGGGCAGCAAACTGCAGGAGGTATGGGCGTGAACGATGCCGGCGAACAGGCGCCGATGCTGCCCAGGCTGCAGGAATGCCTCAATGCCTACGGTTGGCGCTGCTTGTCGACCACATGGAGCGACAGCAATGCGCGCTACCAGATCGCCTGCGCGCGCGGCCATACGTTCGAGCGCATCGCGACCACCTTGCTTTACCGAACATCCGCACCGAAGTGTGCCGAGTGCGAAGCGGAGGATCTTCGCGAGCGCTGGTTCGCCACCGTCAGCGCACGGGGCGGTGAACTCGTCGAGGGCGTCTTCACGGGTCTGCAACCGCGGTACCGGCTGCGTTGCGCCGACGGGCACGAGTGGGAAGCACAGGGCCGCAAAATCGCCGAGGGCAGCTGGTGTCCGGCGTGTGCTAGAGCCGAGCGAGCCGAGGAGAATCGTCACACGGACGGATTGGCGCGGCTGCACGCCGCGGCCGAGGCGAAGGGCGGCCGGTGTCTGGCAACCGATTACACGATCGGCCGACGCAAGTATCCATTCGAATGCGCACAAGGGCATCGGTGGGAAGCCGAGGGGCACGAAGTCCTGCGCGGGCGCTGGTGCGGCCGCTGCGCGAAGCGCGCGAATGCGGCGCAACGCGGCATCGACCCTGCCGGACTCAAGCGCCTGCAGGACGCCGCGCGCGAGCAGGGCGGCCAGTGTCTCGCGGCGGAGTACCGGGGTTCGACCGAGAAGTATCCGTTTCGTTGCGCGGCAGGTCACGAATGGCAAGCGAAGGCCAGCCAGATCTGGCTCGGACACTGGTGCCGGCAGTGCGCGGACCTGAACCTGCGCAGTTCGATTGAAGAGATGCAGGCGCTCGCCGCAACGCGTGGCGGGCTATGCCTGTCGACCGAGTATCACGGCAAGGGCGTCAAGTTGACTTGGCAATGCCACCGCGGCCACGTCTGGGAGACGCGGCCGCTGAATGTGCGTGCGGGAAATTGGTGCCCTCAATGTGCGATCCTCGATCGCGTGCGCGCGAAGAACAACTGGAAGCGCAAGCGCTACGAGGCGACGGGTAAGCTGCCGATCTAACGCCGCCGCCGGCTACGCCCATACGCGGGCGTCATAGGTCCAGCGCCGCAGTTTGGTGACGGTGATCTGTGCGGCATCGGCGTGCGCCGGATTGATCAGCACGTTCGTCTCTTCCGGGACGATGACGGATGGCACGCGCATAAGCGCGGTGGCGCCTTCAGACAGCCAGGCATCGCCGAGATCGAGGCTGACCTTACCGGCCGGCAACGCATCCCAGCCCACCGGCGCCGACGCCGCGTCGAGGGTGCTCGCTTTCGCCCATACCTCATCGGGGACGTCGAATCGGACCAGATAGCGGTTCAGGGGAAGGTCCCCGCCGCTCAGATGCACGACTGTCTCGAGGCAGGCGAGGGCGACGTTCGAGGCCGTGTACAACACAGCGCGGTCTTGGCGGTTCCACCTGCCGCCTGTTCGCTTCGCCCCTTCGCCGCTCATATCGTCTGCCGTGTAGGCCGGCGTATCGGTGGCGATTCGCCAGAGCGCGACCGTCATGCATACGCTCCGCTTTGCATTCGTGCGAGCACGGTGCTGACGAGATCCTGACCAGCGACGGTATCCATCAGTTCGGCGGGCTTGCGGCCGCCCAAGGCGGGGTTGGCTCGCTCGATCCACTGCGCGACCCACTGCGCGGCATCGAAACCTGCCGGCTCGCCGGATTCCTCCACCATCGACTGAACCTGACCGATCAGCTTCGATAGTCCGACGACGCGTTCGGTCTGTTCGGTCGACAGCGGTTGCTTGGCCTTCGACTTCCGAACCACTGTCGTGCGCGGAAATCCGAGGATACCTATGAGCCAATCCTGCGTGGTCGCCATGCGATCGGCGAGCAGGATCACGATGTGGGCGTCGACCCCGTGTTTGATCCAGTCGATGCGTTCCATCGGCGATGCGCGATAGGTCCGCTGAAAGTCTAGGACCTCGAACTCGTGCGCTTCAGCTGCGAGCGGTCGTGCTCGTGCCGGCTCGGTGTGTCGTTTCTCGATGGCGCTCATCGCAGACTCCTATCCAAATGGACTTTTATTTTATACCAAATGGTTAGTGTTTGCAGGCCATCCGTCGCCGCTCACGCAGTTTTGCGACGAGTCCATTGCGCGCGTAGCTCCATTGTGCCGGGCAGCGGCTACCGATCGACGTCGGTCGCTGTGTGCCGGCCAAACCACTGTATGAATACACTATTCCCGCACGCTCAAATCTGTCCCCAAATTATGCGGCCGCTTATGCTCGTAGTAAGGTCGTTCGTGGTCAGCGACGATCTGGCGCAGCTCTGCGCGGCGAGACGGGTTCGGTACGAGCCAGGCGTCGACTTTCAAGGATTAATGGGGACGATACACCAGTATAAGCGCTTCTTTTGTTAGCAAGAAATATGTTGACAGGCATACCTATCTGTACTGCTATTCATTTTCATAGAGAGGAGTAGCGGGATGCAGGCCGCGGATAACCCAGAAACAAGGGTGGTTGCGCGGCCTCGCAGTGCTCGATGCGCATCACCTAATTGCCGAACACACGGAGCTCGATCGGAACTTTGTCCCTATGTCCGCCTTAGACCCCCGACGCGTGCACGTGACCGCTGTCGGCGCAGACTGGAAGTTGTTGGTCGACGGCTCCCGCTGCTTTGCTACTCGGGAATGCGAGGGCGGCGCCATTGACCTTGTGATGCATCTATGGCGCGTGTCATCCAAGCAAGCAGTGAAGACGTTGCATGAGGTCGCCGCGTGAGGTACGTGTGCGCCACCGAGGAGTTCGTCTTCGCCGGACGACCGCGGCCGGGATTCCCCTTAATCCTCGATGAGTCGATGGAACCGGCGCAGCCGTTCCACGACTACTTGCTGTACCGGTTGCTTGAGCGTGGCAAGGCGCTGGATCCCAAGACTTGGGAGGCGTATGGGCGCCGGCTATGGGATTTCGCCCGATTTCTTCAAGCGAACGATTGGAGCTGGAACGATCCATTCACGTCGGTCGGGCAGAGCGTCGTGCGTGTCTACCGCGACTGGCAGGCTCAGGACCTCAAACTGGACCCGGCAACTGTCAACGGCAGGTTGAGGTTGGTTGCGGCGATGTACCAGTGGGCACATGAGCGCGGGAAGATCGACCGCTTGCCTTTCGGCTACGCCGATATCGCCGTGTACGGCATTGAGGATGACCTGACCCATGTCACTGGCGGTCGTAAGACGTTCAGCCGTCCGGCAGTGCTGCTCAACGAATGGGACAAGGAACCTGCGTTCCTGACGGTCGAGCAACTGAAGATCGCGCGGCAATCGATACGCTCTGCATCGCAGCTGCTGCTGTTTGATCTGATGGCGCGGGTTGGTCTGCGCTCAGTCGAGGCACGCACCTTCCCTCTGTCGTACGTGTTTGATCCCAGTGCCCAAAAGGCTCTGAAGCCAGGCACCTTTATCGACGTGCGCCTCGACCCGCGGGACATGGAGATCAAGTTGAACAAGGCCCGGGTCGTGCACGTGCCATACAGCCTGATGGAGGACATGTACGCATACACGACATACGAGCGCAACGGTCTCGTAGGCGCGGTGGGGCGCAAGGAACTGGTCCTGACGATCCACGGCCAGTGCTACAGCAAGGAATCCGCGGTGAAGGTCTGCACGGATCTCAGCAACCGGGTCGGCTTCCGGGTGCGCCCGCTCATGCTGCGTCACAGCTACGCGATCCATACCCTGCTTTTGCTGCGTAGCCGTCCCGAGATCAAGCTCGAGCCGCTCATGTACGTCCGCGATCGCCTCGGCCACGCGAGTGTCCAAACCACAATGGTGTATCTGCAGCAGATCGAGCGGCTGCTGGGCGCCGAGGCGCTGGCGATGATGGACGAGTTTGATCGGCTCTACGGGGTGAGCAAAGCCCTGGCCTCGGCGCCGCAGGTATCCACCCTTGATCCTTGACACTGAGCCACGCCATGGGCAGAACGAAGAACTATAACGTCAGCGAGAATCGCGCCGCGTCGGTCGGCGCCACATCGGCATCACGCGAATCGCCGAGGCTCAGCGCCGACGACGCCTGCATCGACATGGTGACGCTGTTGGGGCGAGAGGCCCGCTTCCCTCAGAGAATCAAGACGCTCGACCTTCGTGACTGGCTGGGACGTGGCATCGACGACTGGGTGTGCTCATCCGGCTTCTGCCTCAAGACGATGCTGCTCTCTGGCGCGCGTGCGACAGCCTCCGTCACTACCTACTTCGGGCAAGTGCATTACCTGTTCGAGTACCTCACGAGCAGTTCGCAAACATTTGTGTCCCCGAGGCCGAAGCTCCCGTCGGACCTGTCTCCGCAGCATGTCCAGCACTTCATCGGCTGGCTGCAGAAGCGGGCGCAGGCTGCAGACTGGAGACCGAGTTCGACGTGCAATACTTACCGGGCCGTCAAGGCCGTACTCACTGAAATGTTCGCACAGGGCTTCATCGAGGGTGAGCCTTCGCGCTTCTTCCGGCACGGTGCGTTACCGTGGAGCTCCGAAGACAGTCTGCAGACTAGCCTGAGTGACGCGGAGCAAGAGCGCCTGGCCAAGGCTATCAAGTCCGATCTCGTTGACGTTCACCACGGCCGCCTGCCGCTGAAGCAAGGTGCCGTGCAGGGTCTCAGGCTATTGCTGGTGGCGCACCGCCAGGGGCTCAACCCGACGCCCCTGCTCGAGATGTGCCGTGACGCGTTGGCGCCGGGATTCCTGCCTGGCACGATCCGCGTGCGCACTGCCAAGCACCGCAGCAAAAAGGTTCGTTCCAGTATCGGCCGCGCCGCTCTTGAACGGCAAGCGCCAACTCAACCGAGCGAGCCCCCCGCCGAACAAGACCTTTGTTTCGACCTCTCCGAAGGCGCTGTGCTGCAGCAAGCCATCGCAAGCACCCGCGAGCTGGTGTGTGAGGCGCCACCCGCCCTGAAGCAGCGAATCTGGTTGTATCGCGCCGAAGCAAGTGCAGGGTCGACAAAGAGGGGCAACATCACCTGCCTCGACAGCAAGTCTCTCAATCGGGCCATCCAAGGCGTCATCCAACGCCACAACCTGCTGGGAGACGACGGCCTACCGTTGCGACTCAATCTTAGTCGCCTACGCAAAAGCCGCTTCGACCGCGCACTGCGTACCGCCGACGGCGACATAGCGATCACCGCCAATCTGATGGGTAACACGCCGAGGGTCGCCGGGGCGAACTACCCGTCGATGAACTCGGCGCGCAAGGCCGATGCGGCGAGCTTCATGAACGGCGACTACACTGCTTTGATGCGGACCGAAGGTCAGGCTCCGAGCGGGCCCGAGATCCAGCCAGTGCAAGTGCGACCCTTCAAGCTCGGCAAAGACGGCGCAAGCGCCTTGCCGACTCAGACGCCGGTCTCCGCGTGCTCGGATTCGATCAGTGGCGAGCACGCGCCGAATGACGGTCACAGCCACTGCGACCGCTACGTCATGTGCTTGTTCTGCTCGAGCTTTGCCATCGTCGGCACGGTGGACGAACTCTGGCGCCTGTTCAGCTTCCAGATGTTCGCGCAAGCCGAACTTGACTACCTTGACGAAGCCCTGGGTGCGGAGCGCACGGCCGACGGCATGCTCGAGGACCTGCGTGATCGATACCGGGTGGCCATACCCTATATCGACGATTTCACTCAGCGCCAGTTCGCGCGCAGCGGGGTCGCGCAGGCTCGTGCCAGGACCGCCTCGGGCCTGCACCCCTACTGGCAGCACCAGATGACCATGAGTCGCCGCGCACGCAGCCGTGTCTTAGCGCCGGAACCGCGCGATGACGAATCGCAGAGCGACGCTGTCGGACTGCAAGCTCGCAGAACGCGCCGGGCAGGACCAAGGGCATGAGTGACGCCTCTGCCTCGGTCCTTGATACGCCACGCGAACACGCTGGGGTCCTGGTCGTGCCGGTCGGCTCTACGCCCGCGCCACGTGCCGTGCGTGCCGTCGAGTTGCTGGCGGCTCAGCCGATCAGCTTGGTAGGCATCCCGCCGGCTGAGCGTGACGTCATCGTGGTGACTGCCGTGGCTGATGCCGCTGGCCACGAGCACCCAGTGAGCCGCTTCGGCGACCGCGTCTGGGACCTCGCGTCGGAGGTCGAGGCGAAGAACCGCAAGGGTTCGGCCTCGAAGATTGTCTGGCCGGGCGATGTGCCGAACGCGCTGGTCGACGATGCCAAGGCGGCACTCTACTGCGCCCAGCGACGCGGCCCCCGTGGGCGGCAGTGGTCGGGTAGCTCTATTGCGGAGATTGGCCACAGGGCCGTCCAGGTGCTGAGGCACCTCGCACAATTGGGGCTGGGCGACTTCAGTCAGGTACGAGCGCTGCACCTGTCTGACCACATTACGGATCTGCGGCGCACGCTCAAGCCGGTGTCCGTGCATAAGCGGCTGCAGATTATCGACCTCGTGTGGTCATTCCACATGGAAGTCTTGCATCCGTTGCTCGAGCACCCGTGGATGGGGCTTGCCCTCTGGGATGTATGTGGTGGCAACGAGGGCGACCGGGGGCCATCGGGCCGCACCGGCATGACCCCAGTGATTCCGCGCTCGGTGCAGCGCATACTCTTTGCTCACTGCGAAGCCAGCCTCGCTCAGGCAGAGGACCTGTTCCGAGCTCGAGACGCGGGTGAAGTTGGAGTTCCCAATCGCGCCGCGCTCACCGCGATCCGCAATGCGGTCTTGTATCTGCTGCAGATCTCTTCGGGAATGCGTAACTCGGAGAGCACCGGCGTCACCAGCGGGTGTTGGCGCACCGAACAGCGCAACGGCGTGACGTATCACTGGGTGCGCACGCGCGAGATCAAGACGACCGGCGGAACCGCGGTCGACTTCCTGGTGACCCCGGAGGGCATCCGCGCGCTCGAGATCCTGCAGCGCTACGCCGAACCGCTTCAGGCGCGGTTGGCCGACGAGGCACGATGGCTCGAAGAGATGCTAGCACAGGGCTCCGATCTCACCGGTCACCTGGGCAACGGCATGAAAATAGCTGAGGCCGCGCACCGCCTGAACCATGTGCGTGGGATCGGCCGGCATCTGATGTTGGGTCTGAACGTGAAAGCCTCTGACCACTTGGGAACTGGGTCGCGGGTCGAGGTGCTGAGTTCAACCTCGTGCGCCTACCAATTGAAGCAACTGGCCGCGGCTGCCGGGACGGAGTGGGATCTGGCCAACCATCAGTGCCGTCGCACCTTCGCGTACAACGTCGCAAACTCGCGTCTGGGGCGAATGGGCCTCGTCTTCCTGAAGTGGCAACTCAAACATGCATCGATGTCGTGGACGCAGCTTTACGCTGCCAGCCCCTACCAGGATCACGCGCTATATAGTGAGTTCGAGGAGGAGATGTTCGAGGCGCGGCTGGGGCTGCTGGAAGGTTGGGCGCATCCCGATGCACTGCTTAGCGGGGGCGCCGGGAAGAAGATCATGGAGACGCGGGCTCGTGCCGCACGAGACATCAGGCAGCTCCTGAGACAAACGGCCGAGTCGGTCGAACTGCGCAGCACCGGACACGCATGGTGCATCAGTGGCACGCGCGGCTGCCACGGCCAAGGGGTATACGATTCATCAATGTGCGGTGGTTGCTCGCAGGCCATCATCGACCAGGGGCAAGCATCTGCGTGGCAAATGATCCACCTGGACAACCTGCGGCTAGCGGCGATTACCGATTGCGGTCCCGCCGTGGTCGACAAGGCGCGGCGGGCGGTCGAGCGCTCGAAGCAGGTGCTGCACGATCTTGGCTGCGCGCTGCCGACCGATGACCAGGGTCGGGCGTACACGGCCGCGCTGGAGGGCGAATGAGCACCCGTGCAGGCACCACGCCCGCCGAGCCCCAGACCGAGCCGGCGTCCCGTCGCAGGAGCAGAGGGAATACGCGGGAGGAACTGCTGCTGGCGATGCTGCGGGTCAAGAGCAAGGGGCTGAAGCTGAGCATCTCCGCAGTCGCCACCGAGGCCGGCGTGAGCGCCGGTCTCGTCCACAACACGTACCCCGACATCGCCGAAGAGATTCGCGCTCAAGTCGGTCGGGGCACCCGGCAGCAACGCGACGCCAACGCTGCCGAAGTGAAGAAAGTACGAGGACAGCTGAAGATTTTGCGCGCGGAGCGCGACGCTGCACTGGCCGACGTCGCGAGGCTGGCCTCGATCAATGAAACATTGCGTCAGGAAGTCGCAACGCTGCAGGCGGCAGCCTCTGGTAAGACGTTCTGCCTCCGCGAAAAGACGGCTGATCGCTGAGATGTATAAGCCGGGAAACCGACGCGGCGCCTCGAAGTAGGGCGGTCGCCTGCGTTGGCTACCTCGTTAGCCATTCGGCATAAGCATTCACGTCAATCATCGGAACCGTGCCGCTGAACTGCAGCATCGCGATTAGCTTGAAGAGGAACGCGGTCGCCGGCTTGCCTTCTTTGGTGAACTCGTACTTTCCAGTATCCTTCTTCCAAACGAAGTGGCCGTGCGCTGCTACGCAACCGATGTTCAGCCGCTCTTCATCGATACTGCCGTCTCCGAGCGCCTTCCACAGGGGATCGCCACAGCAGGGCGACCAGTCGCTTTCGAACGTCAATATGCCGCCCAGGATCGGGATCAAGGGCTTGGGCGGGTAAGTTCCGCCGGCGTGGGGGATAGGCAGGCTCGTGCGATGCAGCGTGCGCACCGACGCTACTTTCTTCCGCGCATAGGCCACGTAATTCGCATTGATTGTTTGCTTCGCCTCGAAAATCGCGTAAACACTTTCTGCCGGCACGATCGTCTCGCCCTGATAGTGGAAGATGAAGGGCGAATACTGCCGATCGTAGACCACGACATCGATCTGGTCGCTGAAGGCCCCCTTGCTATCGACCACATATGCTTTGTCAGCGCGATAGCGCTCCGGCAGATAGGTCTTCAGCAACTCGAGCCAAACCGCCTCGCTCGCGTCGCCTTTGGCATCGGGATGCCCAAACGACTTCCTCGTGGTCTGTAAGCGGTGCTGAATATCATCATGCAAACTTGCCAGCAAAACAGGCAGTGACCAACCGCTCATGATTTTTTCTCCTCGAAGGGCGGGGTCGGCTGCATTTGCCTTGCGATCTCGAGCGCGCGGGCGGCCTCAACGCCTTGCGACGGATACGCATCCAGTACGATGGCGGGAAGCAAGCGCTGGGTCAGGTCCGAGAATGTGAACCCGTAGTGTTCCTTCACTTTTCCAGTTTCGGCGACCAGCTCCTCGATGTGTCTTGCGCTCAGGCCCAGCGCATGCAACGCTCCACCAAGCACAGCATGACGCTGGGCTTCGTTCGGCCGCTCGAACGCCAGGATTTCAGCCGCGCGCCGCTTAACAGCCGGATCAAGCGCACTCAGCCGGTTCGTGCACATGATCACTGCCGCCGGAAGCTGGCCGTTCGCCAAGCGGTCGATGCCGCGGATGAATGCGTTCACGCCGGCCCGATCCTCGTGATGCATCTGCGCTGATTCACGCGACTGTGCAAGCGCGTCTGCTTCGTCGACGAGGAGAATGATGGCTCCGCGCGAACGACCGGTCGCCCCCTTCAGCTTGGTTGCGGCTTCGACCGTGTAGTCGAAGGCCGCCGACAGGAGCTGCGTCATTTCCCCGACCCGACCCTGTCCGCGACTTGAGAGACTCAGCGGGTACAGCGTGATCTCGATCTTCTCTTGTCGCGCGACGGCATCCCCGATAGTCTCGGCCAATTCTGTCTTGCCGGAACCAACATCGCCCGCTAGCACTACGAGCGGCGGACGACGAAGTACGTGCTTCAGCAGCCCGTCCGCGCCCGGGTGATGCTTCTGGGCCCAAGCCTCGAGGCCTGCGGGGTTCACCAGCAGGCCGAGGATCTTGCTCAGGCGCTCTTTGTGGTCGTCAAGACCGACTAATCGCGCAAACCGCTCCTGGGGTTCAAAATCCGGAAACGTCAGGCGACGCTCAAACAACTCATCGAGTGAGGGTTTGGTTTGCATCAATAGGTCCTCACACTTGCGCGGTTGAGTGCCCGACCGCCGGCCGAGTATGTCTTGTCATCCACCAAAAATCCGTTCACCGTCGGCTGTGTCCTTTCTGTTCGATAGAACGGCATCTGCCGCTTGAAAGTATCCTTCTGACTATCCGACAACGTGTACCAAGCCGCCGAGTATGTAAGGTAGTTGTAGAAGGTCGCGCCCGAAATGTCGCGCCCCGGGAGCACCCGGCCCGGGTCATCGTCATTCGCTACCATGCCTGCGAGGTCGCGCGCCGAATAACGCAGCGTCGGCTCGATCCACTGGCCGTCACGCAGGAAGCCGACCGTGAGCGTTCCGAAATATCCCGCCTTCAGCAGTTCGATCGCCTCGCTCTCATAGCTGGCGATGCTGTCGTCGCTGGGATGACCGTAGAAGCGCTGCATGCGCTTGAGGTCGGCGGAGATCTTTGCCGCCATATGCCGCGCATGCGTGACCGTGAATGTAGTGGATTCGGTGAAGGTGTAGCTGGACATGGTTCCTCTCTTATCCCTGAAATGCCGAACCGAAGACCTTCTGCCAGTAGTAGACGGTCTCTTGCTTAGTCGGCGCCGAGAGCGCCGAGTCGATGGCGTCTCCGGCGTCGATCGCGGCCTCATAGATCGCCGAGGCATTTGCGTCCGTGTAGAGCCGACTGACGTTGTTCAACGCGTTTACCGGATCGATGATCTGTACGCGTTGGCTGAAGGTGCCGATCGCCGACGCGGGGTAGTTGTCGGTGAAGAGCACTTTCTCCTGTAGGTCGGTGCGCGCGAGATAAGTGAAGAAGTGTTGCAGTGCCTCCGGGTAGTCGGAGAAGGACAGACCGTCGTCGGCAAGCTTCGCAAGGAGCAGCTCAATCATGAACGACTTGAACCTGAAGTTATCATCGGCCGCTTTCATGCGCGCTGCCCAGAACTTCACCAGCCGGACCACCTGGGAGAAGTGCTCGGGTTGCGCGCGCTTGCGCTTGCGGATGAATTCGAGGTGTAGCGGGATGTTGGTCTTTAGGAACGAGCCGTCATCCTGACTGATGAGATTCCCGTACCAGTTGGGATCGCCGTCATAGAGAATCGGCACCACGTCGACATCCAGCCCGGTGCCCTTGAAAGACACCGTCACGCTGTAGGTCTGGGGCTTCACCTGGTCCGCAGAGAAGTTTGGGAACGCCCTGCGCAGCCGGTCCGCGAGGTACTCCAGGAGTGCTGACACATCGTGCGGCGCCTCGGCACCGCTTATGTAGCAGGCCACGTCAATGTCGTTCAGGGAGCGCAGCGCCGTGCCCTTGGCGAGGCTACCGGCAAGCAGCATCTTCTTCAGTGTGAAGTCTGGGTGCTCGGTCAGGTAGGTTTCCAGCCGCTCGCGCAGGCGCTTGGCCTGGGCACGGAATACGTCCGCCTTGTCTTTGGGCAGGTTGACCCTGTCTTGGGCGAAGCGCACGATATCGGCATGACTAACGTGTTCCTGGCTCATTGCCTTCCCTCATGGTAGCGCATGTCGAACTCGACATATCACGCATGTCTAGTCTATACTGATTACAAAAAAGGAGTCAATTTTTTTATGGCGAACTAGACATGACCGATGAACGCACCCCCTCCGACCTCTTCCAGGAGCGATTGAGGGCCGCCCGAGAGTTGCGCAAGTGGAGTCAGGGCGAACTGGCCGAGAAGGCGAGTATGCCGCCCAGCTCGATCGCACATTTCGAATCTGGCTCGCGCAAGCCGTCGTTCGATACGCTGAGGCGTCTCGCGAACGCGCTTGAAGTAACGACGGACTACCTGCTGGGTAGGGTCGACGACCCCACAATGGCACAAGCCGCTGACCCGCTGTTCCGTGATGTCAGCAAATTGACAGGAAATGACCGCGAGTTAGCCAAGGACTTCTTGAAGATGCTCGCCGAGCGAAACAAGCAAGGGAAATAATCAATGACGAGCCTGCTGCTGCGCCTCAAACTCGCGAAACAGCGCGGCGAGGCCGTCCTTGCCGAAGAGAAGATTACAGACCTGCCGGTCGATCCGTTGGCGATTGCCCAAAAGCACGACATCGTAGTGCAGGCGAAGCCAGATACCGAGTCCGGCGTGTCAGGGATGCTTCTGCGGCACGGGAATGCCTTCGGCATCCTCTATGCCTCGGACATTCCGAACAAAGGATTTCAGCGCTTCAGCGTGGCCCACGAGCTGGGTCACTATTTCCTCGACGGTCACATCGATCATGTGCTGCCGAACGACGGCGTACACGCATCGCACGCTGGTTTTTCATCCGGCGACCCTTATGAGCAGGAAGCGGACAATTTCGCGGTCGGTCTCTTGATGCCGGCGAAGCCCTTTAAGAAGCTCATGGGCCGGAGCAACCTCGGCCTCGCCGATATCGAGTCCGCACGAGAGGCCTGCAAGACGTCGCTGACTTCCACCGCGATCCGCTACGCCGAGCTGACGGACGACGCCATTGCGGTCATCTTGAGCACGGGCCGCGTCATTGACTATTGCATACTATCGGAGGCCATGAAGTCGCTGCCGGACCTGACTTGGCTGAGGCGCGGCTCGCCCGTGCCGACGAACACGGTGACCGCGCGATTCAACGCCGATGGCAGCAGAATCGAGCGAGCAGAGCGCGACGAAGAAGAGATCGATGTTTTGGACTGGCTCGGTGGCAAGCGTTCCAGCATCGTTAAGGAAGAAGTGATCGGACTCGGCCGCTATGGCAAGACACTCACGGTGCTGTCCTCGCGCAAGATCGGCCAGGAGGTCTATGCCGACGAGGGCGACGGCGAAGAGGATCTCGTTGAGCGGTGGACGCCGAGGTTCAAGAAGTAAATAGCGTGCATACCGAGTCGTACCGACACGTCCGCCCCGTGCCAGGTATTTGGCGACGAAACCGCGATACGGCTTGTGTTCGCAGCAACGCAGGCAGCCCGCTCACCACGCACGTGGCCGGATGCTCGGTCGCCGATGCAGGGGATGCGCTGATTAGCCAACTCGGTCAAGTTCCTTTTATTTTGGAAAGATATGTTCACAGCCAAAGATGCACAGCTGATCCAGGAGGTTGATGATCACGGGGTGTCGCGCACCGACCCGACCGACAACCGGATTGAGGACATCTTGCGCCGTTCAATTTTTGATATGAAGGCTCGTTCGCCTGATGCTCAGACCACTCTTATGTCGATCATCGACAATGGCGATTCGGACGATCAATTCGATGCCTACGCCGAGACTTTGCGCAACAGCAAGTTCGACGTCCAGTTGGAACATGGCTATCGTCCCGGTGAACCCGTGCGTTTCCATCGCTTTATCATCAACTGGCATTACAGCGTGACCGGCGGAAAACTGTATTAAGTTGTCTACTCTCCTTCGCCATTATCGAGCGTTCCTGCTGCGAGAATTCTCGATATGTACCGCGTGATGCTTGCGACTGCCCACAGTGTCCGTGATCCGAGCCAGCCTATCGGACGGCGGGACGCGATCTGCTCTCGATGTCTGCCCGATCAACTCCAAACTGCCACGATCCGAAAATAATTGTTAGCCGCGAGAATCCATTGGAAATCAATGGCGTGGAATTTACTAACAGTTAGTAGTATTCAGATGCACCGGTCGTGGCCAGCTGCCGCGACTTCCGGCGGTGGGTCGTCGGTGATCGCCGCGAACGACCACAAATCGTCGGCGCCAGGGATCTCGGTGCGGGTCCACAGGCAGGCGACCTGCATGTATTGCGGGGGCGTCGGGTCGAAGCGAAGCACGACGTTCTGGCCGTCGCGCTTCACGTTTTCGAAAAAAGCGTCGACGAGCACGAGACCATGCGTGAAGCCGAAAACCTTGCGCCAGGCGGTGCTGAGTGAATCTGTGCGCGCATTATATGAACCATTTTTGGTACGCTCGTCCGCTTCAGTCCAGCCTGGGATGCGGCATCGATACCGCATCGGCACGACCAGGCGTTTGCCTTCATGCTCGATCAGCACGGGTGCATACCAGCCGGGGAAGATCCGCGAATCGCGCTCCTGCAGGTCCTGCCGACGGAGATCGTCGAGCCCGCGCGTCGCGGCAGTGATCTTGTCGGTCGCGATCCGGACGTCCTCGCTCGCCTTCTTCGTAATCTTCTCGGTCAGCTTCTTCTCAGCGGCCGCCAGCCGCGTCCGCTGCTCGAACAGTTCGGTCTCCAGCTTCTGTGTTCGCTGGTTTCGATACGCGGCGATCGCCGCATTGATTTCGTCGTCAACACCAGCGAACGCGGCGTCGACCGCTTTCGGGATCTTGATGTCGCCAGACGCTGCGCGCGCAAAGTAGAGGCACCGGAACGTATCGATGTCCATATCGGCGCCGTAGCGCCGCACGTACTCCCGGTAGTTGGCTTGGATCTTTGCGGAATAGCACATTGCCGCGCCCCTTAAGCACCCGTTCAGCGAGAGGGTACCGCAAGTTTTGAGTAGAGGCCCAACACCGTCGCGACGTTCGGCCGACCGCCGACCATCTTCGCCGCCTGATCGTCGCGGAGACGAGCCTTCAGGCGTCCTCTCCGGGCCACCACGGTTTCGCCGCACGCTCGATTAGGTAGTCGTCGAGATTCTTGCCTTCCAGCCATTTCGGTCGCGGCCCGAATCCAGACCATTGCTTACCCGAAGAGGGGTCGTAGTACTTCGCCTGCGCCCGCGATTTGCGCGATTTCCGGAAGCCTGCCGCGCGCAGCAGTTCTTCTTCGGTGATGCCGTAGAGCGCAACGCGCTCCTGGACGCCGGCCAAATATGCCTGCTTCTCGTCCTTCTTCGCGTCCACGAGTCGAATATTCAATTCGCGCAGTTGCGCCTGGAGTTGCTGGAGTTCGGTGGTCACGATCGATCGTCGAGCGGGTTGAAAGAAAAGCGAGATGGTAGCGGAAGGGCGGCCTCGATTGGATTTTTCCGAGGAAGTTCGGCGCGGCATGGGTTAGACTGAACAGGAGCTTCAACGGCTTTCTCTCTCGTAATAGCGCTCGAAATCGAGCGTGTTCCGAGAACGAGGAAGCATGGAACCAAAGCACGCTAAAGTCCTTACCCCACCAAAATTCAGGCACCTTCTCGCCGTCACCGAGGAAACCAGTCGATTCCCTGAGCGCGACACACTGATCCTTCTCCTTGGCGTCACCTGTGGAATGAGGATCACAGAAATTGCGCGGCTCGAGGTGCATCACGTGCTCTCGCGGTCGGGCACCCGACGAGAGGAGATCGCCTTGCCCGGCTCGATCACAAAGGGATGCCGGCCGCGCTGCGTCTTCCTCTCACATCCGAGAGCCCTCGAAGCCGTCGATCGCTACGTCGAGTGGCGATATCGCCGCGGCGCCGGCGTGTTACTGGATCGACGCGAGTATCGAGGCCTCATGCCTCACACAAGGTTGATCCTCACGCAGAAGGGCGGCCCGTTCGAGCTGAGCGTGAAGCGCCGGATGAACTTCGCCGGGGAACCCGTCGAATACTTGGCCGCCGACAGCCTGCAGAGTTATGTCACCAGCTTATATCGAGCTGCAGGCCTCAGGGCCGGTTACAGCAGCCACAGCGGTCGACGGACCTTTGCGAGCCGCCTGGTCGCGCAGGGGCACTCGCTTGAGACGGTGCAGATTCTCTTGGGGCATTCGCATCTCGACCATGTGGCCCCGTATCTTGAAGTCCCCCGGCGAGACATGAAAGCTGCGGTTGCTGCGTTTGATGACGGCCTGTAGGCAGCGGGTGACACGCGGCGTCCAATGTAATAACATTGTGTTGCCGCTCGACGCGCGACGGTATAACATTGTTCTAACGGTGGGGCTATGAAAACGACGATTCGCAGGATGGGTAACTCGCAAGGCGTGCTGATTCCCAAGCCCGTCCTCGCGCAGTTGGGATTGGAGAACGAAGTGGAAATGGAAGTCGAAAACGACGCGATTGTGCTGCGCCGCCCCCGGCACAAGGCCCGTGAAGGATGGGCGGAAGCGAGCAAGGCGCTCGCGGAGAGTGGTGATGATGCGCTTGTGATGGGTGAATTCTCCAATGCCGACGATGCGGAGCTTGCATGGTAGTGCGCGGAGAAGTTTGGTTGGTCGCGCTCGATCCGACGATGGGCAGCGAAATCCAGAAAACGCGCCCTTGCGTCGTGGTTTCGCCTCCCGAAATGCACGATCATCTGCGGACAGTTCTCGTCGCGCCGATGACTTCGAAGGGCCGCGCCGCACCTTTTCGGATTCCGGTGACGTTCAAGCGAAAGCAGGGCTTAATCCTTCTGGATCAGATGCGTGCGGTAGACAAGGTGCGACTGGTCAAGAAAGAAGGCGCAGTGGCCGATAAAACGTTGTTGGATACCCTGCGCACGTTGCAGGAAGTCTTCGCGGAATAGTCAAACAGGAAAACAGAGGGATATGGAACAGACCAACATACTCCGACAACTGCACGCGATCGCGACTGGCGAATTGCAGCACGCATACAACGGCATGTGCCCCGATCAGGTCGAAGGCCCCGAAGTGCGTGACGAAGATTGCCCCGCCTGCTGTGCACTACTCGCGGCCGACGCGCTGCTTCAACAATAATCGCACGGACAACGGAAAATCCGCCGGCGCGGCCGGCACTGGAAGAACTCGATCATGAAGCATACCGTTGCCACCATGAAGACTATTAGCGGAAGCGCCGACAACGACCGGGCGATCGCCGCCGAATTTTGCCGCGACGCGCTGACGGAAGCCCGGACTCGACGTGACCTCATTAAGTCAATCGCGGATCTTGGGTCAGTCCTCGATGCCGCGCAGTTGGCGATCGCTGCTGACGCCAGGGCAGGCATCCGTCACATCCATGCGGCGATGCAGGAAGCGAGCGAATTCCACCACCGCAGCGGCCTGTCTCCGCGGATCGACGACGCTCTGTTAGAGATTGGGAAAATGCAGGACGAAGTAGAGCCGCTGTATCGATGGCTTCACATGCTGTACACACGCGATTGACCAAGGAAAATCACCATGTACAACGAACAGACGTTTGAGGGTGGGGTGCAGGCACGAACGGTTGCCGGGGGCATCGTTCAGCATCCAGTCGTGGTAACGCTTGATGGTGTCGCAATTGAATTGACGCTCGCTGACGCCGTGAAGCTGCGCGATGGGCTCGTGGCATCCATCGCGGCAACCGAAGCGGCTGAGAGCGCTGTTCTCGCGCGCGACGGGCATCACTTCACGATCGGCAAAACGATCTACGGCATGTCGGCGGTGCCGTCGAAGTTACCCGCCTAAACGCCGGAAAATTCTATGAAGCTCACTCGAATCAACGTTTGCACGCTTGTTCTGGCCGTGGCCCTGGTTGCACTCGCGACACCGGCCTATAACGACCTTGTTGCACAAATTCACGGAACCGTACTGAGCGTGCTCAGTTGGTTACCGGAACCCGTACTGAGCATGTATAGGTGGTTCGTCAGCGTGTTTCTTTACGCAGTACTGGGCGCTGGAGCGCTGTATGCTGCGCAGCTTCTTTCGCGGTGGATTTTTGCGCACGCGACGAGCGAATCGAGCTCGTCGCATTGAGTGTGCACAGGACGGAAAACGTATGGATATCAGATGCAGCGAGTTCATGGAGGCCGTCAAGATTCTGCTGGGCGGGGACTAGTACGAGAGGACGATCGCCCGAACAACTGATGCCTCAATTTCATTTCAGTGCGAGGCTGTTGCCCGGGCAATGCTGCTTGGCGAGATCGCGTCAGACGATAGCAGCGCTGTGCCGATTGTCCGTGAGACGGCCCGGCGATTGATGCGCGGTGAACGGCACTCACGAACTCATAGCGTAGAGGCTGGAAAGCCGTTTGGAATTGGAATGCCCCGCACCGGCCGGTAGCCGATTGGAATTACAGACATGCTCGAAGCACTGAAAAGGTCCGTGAAGCGGATTGCTGTAGCGGCCGCCATTTTGACCGGCAGCGGTTTCATTCTCGGCTCGGGAATTTTCCCTGCGCCGCATTGGGCGCTCAAGCTGGCAGATGCCGCAGTTGTGATCGGAGCGCCTGTACTTTTTCTTGCGGTCGGCTTTCTTATCGCCACGAGTTGGGGCGCGCGTCGCAAGGCTGCTCGATAACCTACGGAAAATCGCTCCATGAAAAAAACAGTCTTCAGGCTCGCGCTGGCGAGTGCTGCCGTGTTCGCGCAACGGTCTGTGGCAGACGTGGTGCTCGACGTTCATGGGCCTGGCTGTGTGGCTAACGACCCGATCCGACTGTCGGATTACGTTGCTCTCCTGGACGCGTTTGAGACCATCGTTGGGAAGGTTCGGGTGTCAGACTCCTACGAAACTGATTTCCGTAGAAATCTGCCAGCGGGCGGTTGGAGGGGCCTGGAAGCGGCGCCTACGCTGAAGGATCGAATTGACGACGTAAGGGCATTCGTGAGTACGCATCCGGTATATAGCTCTGCCGGCGCCGCACTTCTGGTCAATATCATTGCGTGCACGGAGCTGTGCGCACGGCAGGACGTGGAAGTGCAAAGTGTCGTGTCCGGACTGAAGTCGACGCTTGTCCGCGTTAGCCGCGGCGAGTTGCGCTAGGAAAACAGAGAAAGGTAATGCGTACGCCCATACCAGCGCCAGTCATTTCAGTAGTCGCGGACATCGCATCAAGTAGAGAGACACATGCGTCTCTCGATAGCCTTTTCATGTACGCGGCGGCGCCAGGTGACCCGCCAGACGGCAGCAAACATGTCAAGGCTCTTGAATGGTTACGGCGTGTCAACAAGGACGAAACCGTCGATCCTTTGACCGTATTGGGCAAGCTGATCGAAGGTTACATGGAAACGCCGCTCCATGAGTGGGACGACGGCGCGGACCGGGAGAAGATCCGGAAGGTGCTTGCCCAATGCAAATTGCAGTACGTCGACGGCGGCAGGGTAACGGGCGCTGTAATGCCGCTGAGCGCGCCATCACGCACGCTCGAAATGATGCTCGCGGAATTTGATTATGCGGCGGTGGATGAGGAATTCAATCGCGCCCTTTCAAACCTGGAGTCGGAGCCCCGCGAGGCCGTCTCTGCTGCGAGCAATATCCTTGAGTCGTTCTGCAAGGTCTACATCGCCGACAATGGACTAGAGATGCCAGCGAAACAAGACCTGAAGGCAGTGTGGACCGTCGTTCGAAAGCAACTCGGATTCGATGCTAGCTTGGTCGCGGATCAAGACCTTCAAACGATCCTTACCGGCCTGCTAGCTGTCGTGGAAGGTATCGGCGCACTCCGAACGCACGCTAGCTCGGCGCACGGTGCCGGAAAGACCACGTATAGGCTCGAACCTCGGCACGCGCGTCTTGCTATACATGCTGCGCATACGGTGGTGCTTTTCGGCTTGGAGACTTGGGAAAAGCGGCGCAAGACTCCGGCGACGAAAAACTAGGAAAATAACGAGAAAAGCATGGATTGGATTCCTGCACTATTGAAGCATCTGGCGGTCGCGCGTTCGGCTGTAGTGGCGGCATTTGTAACTACGGCGGTTTTGCTGATTGTTCCGCGCATCGCACCGAACTTCCTGCCTCAGACTCCACCGAGCTGGGGGCCTGTGCTGGTGACTGTATGCCTCTTTAGCGCGTGTCTGATGGCGATCTGGATCGGTGAGGCTACCTGGTCAATTGCGAAGCGAGCCGTCGCTACGGCTAAGGCGTCGCGCGGCCTCAGAGCTGATCTTGATCAGCATGAAACATCGGTAATCAATTTTCTGGGACGCAATCCGGCAGAGCCGCTGGATCTTGAAAGGATTGACTACGCTGCGGCAGCGACGACTCGACTCGAACTCATGGAAGTCGTGAAGGGGCTCTCGGACAAAGGTCTGGTCGAAACCAACCCTTTTGCCCAAAATCTGGTGACTTTGACACAGGTCGGCAGAAAGCGCGCGCTGGAGATTCAGCGTATGCAGGCTAGTCGGACTTAGGAAAACATAGAATATGACGCACTACGCCATCATCGAGCAGTACGGCATCCAAAAAAACGGTGGTCAATCGGAAATCTATGACAAGGGTGTCACGGGGCATGTTTGCGTCTACAAGCGGGCGTATCGTCTTGGCGGGGAGTTCGATGAGTGTATCGAGGAAGCTTGCGCGGCGTTGTCTGGGGTCGCCAAGGATCTGCCGAAGCTCTTGGTCTTAAGCGCTCACGGCCACGAGCGTTCTGGCGACCTCGAGATCCCCGGGCAGAAAGACGACGGCGACGAAAAGTCCATTTGCCTTTGGCAGCATGCCAGCGCGTTTCAACCTATCCCGGACCAGACCGTTGTTCATTTGAGCTCGTGCTTCGGTGCATACCCGAATGCGCTCGCCATTCAATACGCGCCGCATAGCGCTCCGCCAATCATTGCACCGCTTGTCAACATCAACTTCGATGATGCGACAGCACTTCACACGGCTCTGCTGAATTACATGAATGAGCGAGGGATTGGGGACGCCGGATTGCGCGAGTTCGTGGACCAACAGCAAGAAGCGCTATCGATCCACGATACTTACTGTGGACGCTATGTCGTTGGACTTATTGACCGCATCGGAACTCAACATCCGCCAGGCGCGATCGGCCAACTCGCGGCGGAAGTTGAACGATCTCGTATTATCTTTGTGGTAGAAAGCGTCGACTATTCGATTTTATCGGTCGAACTCGACTCGAGCAGCGGACGCGCTAAGGGCTTCAAGTATAGCCCTCCGGGTGATGTCGCGAAGGGGTTCTGGTTGGCTGTCCAGTCTGGAGGACAGCATAACCGGCTACGCGTCCCTCTTGGGGAGTTGGGCGATTTCATCGAAAGCGACGAGTACGAAGCGATGTGCGGCAGGAAATTTTGTGCTCTGTATCAGGTCGCCGGCATCTATGGTAATGACGTCTGGGCCGAGTTGCTCGAAGTGAAAGAGATCGGCAACCGCACAAACAACTCGTAGACCATCGGAAAACAACCGGAGAAAACGATGCAGCACAAAGGCGATTTGATTGTTGACGGCGACCACGAAACGACTGGACAGGTCACTGGCACCACCTATGTTCGGCCCGGCGGCCGACTGATAGCGAATGGCCAACTCGCGGGAGGCCTGATCATTGAACCGGGCGGTATCGCCGCCGTGCACGGGCAAGTCGCACGGAACGTCATCAATCACGGGACGCTGACTCTCTATGGGCAAGTAGTAGGCAAGGTCATTGGCCACTCTCCGGTAAATGACGTCGGTCCTGACCAGATTGTCGGAACCGACCTAGAGGTGCCTTTTCGCGGGACGACAGTTTCATGGACCAGCAGCCAATAAGCCACCGAAAACACTGGGCTGGCCAGCAATAGGGAAAATTCGAGATGCACGTCGTATGACAAAGCCGGAACCGATACGGGGCGCCGCCGCGATGACGCTGGGGAACTTTGAGACGCTGATCGCACGCGCAAACATCGCGGACTCCGGCGAAGCGCGCATTGGCGCTTGCCTTATTCTGACGATCTTCGAGCAGTTCCGCGCAGCAATGTGCCTTATTGATGGCGGGCACGCGAGCCATGCCGCAGGACCGATACGCTCGATGCTTGAGGGCGTTGCTGATCTGATGAACCTGTCAGCGAACGCTCAATACCTCGATCAGTTGCGATGGGAGAACGCACGAAGCAATATTGCGATGTTCAACGACATTCTGACGATCGACAACGCGCCGGAAGACATGTTGAGGACCATTGGCGAGTGGAAGGCGCGAGACGAACCCGTGCGAGACGAACTTGCGAAGGCCGGCCGTGAAAGGATTCCGCTTGAGCAAAAGCTGAAGGATGTCGGGCTCGGCAAAATCTATCTTCATTACCGAATTCTTTGTGCGTTCGTCCATCCTAACTTGACGAGCCTAATCGCGCGACACGCGGGCCGCGAACGGATGACCGAGCTGGAATACCTTCGCTCCGTCGATCGCCCCGTCTATCAGATGCTGGTGACGATGGCAGTCGATCTACTGGTGCGTGCGGCGTCAGAACTGCACCGCTTCGCTGACATTGATGAAAGCGAAGTTAGCGCTGTTGTCGACGAAGCAAAACGTCTGTGGCAAGCCGCCGAAGCGGCAAGCGCGGAATGACTCGAAAGCTGGATAGGAAAATTGCTGTACCCCGCACGCTCCCGCTGCTTGACTGCGAGCGGCGCGAACAGGGAACGTGCGGCTCATAGCACACTGGAGACCAACGATGACAAATCTCGCAACTTTACTGCCGCAGGTATTGCCTGTAGCGATCAGTTGGGCCGATGACCAGGAGCGACTAGCACTCTCAACAGGGGCAGCGCTTACGCAGCAGGGCATCGCTGATGCACGCACCGTCGGTGTTCTAGAGCCCGAGAAGATTCGCGTGGTCATCGTGCCAACGCTGCCGTTGCCGGCCGACGCGTGGTTGCGGAATGTCGCGGTAGGTGCCGGGCTGCTAGGGCCAGGCTTTACGGGTCTTACCTTGGGATACGCGATCTTTATCGTTCACGGCCACTTAACACGCCGGCTGCTGACGCACGAATGCCGGCATGTCCACCAGTACGAAGCGGCTGGCTCGATTGCTGCGTTCCTGCCCGAGTATCTCCAGCAGATCGCTACGGTCGGATATGACGCGGCTCCGTTTGAAGTCGACGCCCGAGCGCACGAGATTCATTAACCATCGGAAAACGGGGAAGTGGCTATGAAGAGAGATTGGGATCTGCTACGAAAGCAACTGACGGACATAGAAGCAGGACAAGATGTCCTCGCAGACATTCCAGATGCGCCGAAATGGACCGATGACCTGACGTGGGAAGCCTACGATGACCTCGCGAAGGGCCAAAGGGCCGTGGAAGAACGAATTGCTGGCCACTTGGAACTTCTCATCGACAGTGGCTACGTGGAAGGGCTACAAGTACTCCGAGGTGCCGATAATCACTTCTCGTACGGCGTGTCTGCCCCGCGCCTCACCATGGCTGGACACGACCTGCTCGATACCATGCGATCTGCCACGATCTGGGAATCGATCAAGTCCATCGCCCGGACTAAGGGCATCGAACTGACGTTCGACGCCATCAAGGCACTCGCCGGTTACGCTTTGAAGCACGCGTTGGGCGCATAGGAAAACACGACGATGGATCTAAAGACAATGATCGATGACGCGAGTCGCTATCGTGAGCAGGAAGCGCTTGTTGGTAAGGGTGGCGTCGTGGTGTTTTTCGAAGGTGAGGTCCAGGGCTGGGTGAACCAATTGCGCAACCCGGAGCATTGGCGTCCCGGCTGCATAGCGATCGACGAACGAGGCCGCACGTGGACGACCATCGCGGGCAGCGAGCGCGATGGCGCGCTGATGTGGCTCGCGAACCACGAACTGTAGGAAAACCGCTGGGGCCGGACTCAGACTTGCATTTTCACTCGGCAGCAACGCTGTCTACACGGCCGGCGATGATGATGACGGGCTAGACCTCTCCCCGTTTACCCAAAATTCCGGACACCCATAACAGGAGATGAGAAATGGAAATCAAAGGTCCTAACTACCGAGTGTGGTACGACCCGGCGAATATCGTCGTGTCGTTTGAGGGAATTCTACAGCTCGGCGGCCCCGAGGAGTATCAGCCCATCGCCGAGCTGCTGAGCAAGGTTCTGGAAACCAATCCCTCGTGCTTTACCCTCGACACGAGAGCACTCACCATCCTCAACGCATCCGGAATTAACGAATTGTACAAGTTCGCCATCGCAGCTCGAACGCACGGCGGGTTGCGGCTTGTCGTTCGAGCGTCGAAGAGCATCGCGTGGCAAGCCGAAGCGCTACCCAACTTGAAGAAATTCAATCCGAACGTCGAAATGACATACGATTAACATCTCGCCCTATCGGAATCACCTTGATACGGAGTGAAAAATCGCGGCGCCGCGACGGCCGGCAAGCGTTGGGCCGGCCGATCTGCGATCAAGGGCCCAAAACTCTTTGGAAGCGGTTTTGACGATGCTCGAACTGGACTCGGTAGAGGCGACCCCGTCTTTTATCGTCTCCTATCTGTTGGAGCGCCCCTCGCGATGAAAGCGACGTGGGATTCGGTGCGAGCGAAGGGCAAACTCAGGCCGCAGACAGCGCCCGTGCCGATGCTCGATGTGCTGACAACGTTGCTGACGACTCCGCCCGAAGTGCGTGCGATTCAATTTGCGCGTGTCGTCAGTCACTTGAAGTACCACGCGTAGGAAAACGTTTATAAAAATAGGCGGGAAGAATATGCCACTTGAGTTTCCTCAAATAGCGCAAATCGGTGCGTCCCTCCTTGGCGGAGGCGCAATCGGCGCAATCATCTCGGCGAGCGTTGCCACGCATCGCGGCAGAGTTCAACCAGTCGCAAAGCGGGTTGAGGTCACTCCACTCGTCGCTTCAGATTTTGCTGGGGCGGCATTCAATCCTAGCGTAACAGTCAGCGACGGGTCTACGGACCTAAAATTCTCGAACCTTCACGTAGCGGAAATTCAAATCGTGAATCGCGGAAACGTTGACCGGCAGAAGTTTTCGTTCGGTATCACCCTCGCGCATGGTGACCAGGCGATTCACGTTGAGCCATATGGCCTTGACCGCCATCATAAAGTTTTGCAGCCCACAGCCTGTACACCGGCGGCGCCCAGCGGGACGCTGGACTTTGAGTTGGTACCGTTCAATCGGCATGACGCATACACCATGAAGGTGTTTTTGGTTTCGGCTGCGGCCGGTGGCCAGCCAGGCACTATCAGTATGAGTTCGTCGGAGCCGATTAGGTTCGTCGACATGCCTTCTGTGGCCGAGACACTGACCAAGGCGGGCACAATCACGCTCAAATTTGGGGCGATCGAGATGTCTATCCTTCCTCGGCTGTTTCGGTAGGAAAACGACATGCCACGTCCGACCCTATCGATTGATGACTGGAAATGTCCTTGGTGCAAGGAGCGTCACCGCTTTGAAAGCGCGGCAGCAGGAGCGTGTGCGGAAGGCGATCTTTCTGGCTTTGTCGATCAGCTAACGTGTCCGTCTTGCGGGAAAGATTCGATGGTTTCGTTGAGCATCCAGTTTCGCGCCGAAGCCGTCACGGAGTAACCACGGGAAAAAGCGATGAGCAAACAGGCGCAAGAGCACCGGGCAGCATGGAACGCGCAGGGATTCGGTGAGCAGTACATCGATGGATATTTTCGCAATACTGGCTTCGATCAGTACCCAGATCGCAGCGGTGCGCAAGACGCATGGCAGGCGGGCTACGACGACTGGCGTGCCGATGTGGCAGGCGGCCGCGAAGTCAAGGCATAACACGGACAGGAAAATCCGCCGGCGCGGCCGGCACTGGAAGAACTCGATCATGAAGCATACCGTTGCCACCATGAAGACTATTAGCGGAAGCGCCGACAACGACCGGGCGATCGCCGCCGAATTTTGCCGCGACGCGCTGACGGAAGCCCGGACTCGACGTGACCTCATTAAGTCAATCGCGGATCTTGGGTCAGTCCTCGATGCCGCGCAGTTGGCGATCGCTGCTGACGCCAGGGCAGGCATCCGTCACATCCATGCGGCGATGCAGGAAGCGAGCGAATTCCACCACCGCAGCGGCCTGTCTCCGCGGATCGACGACGCTCTGTTAGAGATTGGGAAAATGCAGGACGAAGTAGAGCCGCTGTATCGATGGCTTCACATGCTGTACACACGCGATTGACCAAGGAAAATCACCATGTACAACGAACAGACGTTTGAGGGTGGGGTGCAGGCACGAACGGTTGCCGGGGGCATCGTTCAGCATCCAGTCGTGGTAACGCTTGATGGTGTCGCAATTGAATTGACGCTCGCTGACGCCGTGAAGCTGCGCGATGGGCTCGTGGCATCCATCGCGGCAACCGAAGCGGCTGAGAGCGCTGTTCTCGCGCGCGACGGGCATCACTTCACGATCGGCAAAACGATCTACGGCATGTCGGCGGTGCCGTCGAAGTTACCCGCCTAAACGCCGGAAAATTTGCCGGCGCGGTCGGCACAGGAAAACGCAATGGAATCGACTCGAGAAGTAATACCTTTCGATCAGGGGGCTGCGGCTTACCGTGGCCGGGTGAATTTCAATGAAAACCCATTTCCTTCTGATACATGGCAGCATCGCGAGTGGTACGACGGCTGGCAGAACGCAAGCGAATGCGATCCTGATGAGTCGTATGACTGGAACGCGTTGCAATTCAAAGCTTTGAATGATTAGAGATTGATCGGAAAATTAAGCACGGCCGCGTCAGGTGGCTCATTCGATGAGCCAGTGGCGCCTGAATAATGCGCGGGCAAGTCAACGAAAAAAGGAGCCGCTATGGCTGGTGATAGCAGTGTGCATCAACAAGATGCTGAGGACATGGGGCAGAGCCTCGATTCCTTTGACCTTCGTGACAGCGGCGCGCAGATCGTACCGGGCGAGTGCGTAGGCGGTCGAGCCGAGCATACGGTGGAACCGGAATGGCGTGGCCGTAGCTTTGACCACATGCGTTGCCGGTGGTGCGGCAAACGCGAACCGGTTTGATGCTGCAACCAAGGAAAACGACATGCAGACAACGAACGGGTATTTTGTGGACTGGAACGGCGATACTCGCCGAGTGGCATCGCCCGGACCGGGACTCGCTTGCAACGTTGTCGATCGTGGCAGCTATACCGGCGTCGATGTAATAGATTCGGCCGGCTTTGTGTGCCATGAGGCGACCTACTTCGCGACCTTGGCGGATGTCGAGAAAGCCGGTGTTGCCGTCAACCTGGTTTGAATCGAGATTCGTTGGCGCGACCGACACTGGAAACAAGGAAAGACCCATGAGCGAGATTCTGACCGACGCAGAACGTGCAGCGATCCGCGCCGTTGCGGCCAAAGATAAGACGCAACTTGATGCGGCGCGCGCAGCGTTTCGTCGTGCCGCAGCAAAGCACGGTAGCGGCGCGTGCGCCGAACTGCGGTTCATGTCCGAGGTGCTCGCTCCAGTTCCGGATTTGTCGCTGCGAGCGCAGTATCGCGCGGCCGTGCTCGAACAGCCGCTTTGAACAGGAAAACGACGTGGGCACCATCGAACATGAGGGCTTCCTGTCGCCGGAAATTCATAACTTCCGGGACCGTGCGCGAACACGCTTTCGCGATCGCGTGCGTGAATGTGAGGAGGTCTCGCGTCGCGCGACCACGCAAGTATTCTCACAGAAGATTCCGAATCCGACTCTACCTGGCGTTACCGCTGCATCTCTCTGGACACGCTGCCTGAGCGGATGCCAGGCAGCCATCTTGCTTGCTGAGCGTGGAATGGGCGTGGACGCCTTAGCGCTCCTGCGCACTGCGTATGAGAACCTGTTCTTCTCCGCAGCGCTGCTGAAGAAGCCGTCCATTATCTCGCGCCTCGCAGGAGAGGACACGAACCAGCGTGTCAGGCAAGTGCGTGCGATGCTCAAGGATGAACAGATTCGCGCTGCCTTGACGGACGCGGATCGCGAGCGGCTTGAGGCGTTTCTTCGCGATACGCCGGAAGCCAAGAAGTCGATCAGCGCTTTCGAGGCGGCTGAGATAGCGGGGATGACGGGTATTTATCACGGTGCGTGGCGCACTTTTTCGTTAGTAGCGGCACATTCGACCCTCACAGCGGCTGGGCACGCGTTCGGAAGAGATATGCTCGATCTGCAATTCGGCCCGTCGTTTGAGAATGTCGACGCGGCGCTCGGGTTGGCGTGTGACTGCATTCGCCTCGGGCTTGAAGCAGTCGCCCCGCTATTTATCGTAGACAAGACGTAGGAAAACGACATCATGAGTGAAAGGATTGACGAGAAGCAGGTTCTTGACCGACAGGTTCAAGCGTGGACAAAGGAATTGAAACGGTTGGCGAATCAGATCGCCGCCGCGAAAGGTGTCCCGAGTGCAATCGTGATGATCACCCCACGCGACGAGGAGTACGCGGACGTTGTGCCCGAATTGATCGCCGAGGATGCGCTGCGGGTCCATCGTGACGGTTGGCCCGAGGGTTTCGAAGTCGAAATCCTTAACCGACTGGACTAGGAAAAATTTGCCGGCGTGGTCGGCAAGAGGAAAACGCGAACAATGAAAGCCGTCGCATACATCGTTGCGCTCGTTGTGGCGGGCGGATATGGCTGCAGCCAGCGTAAAGCGTCCGACGACGCAAAAGAGTCGCAGTTGTCGGCCGCTCGCGCCGCGAACGAACAGATCCAGTTGGCGATCGCAGAAAGCAAATGCGGCGACTCAGGAGAGCAGCAAGGCCTGTGTGCCCACTTGAAGCAAGCGCAAGCAGACATTGACAACACGATATATCGAATAAACGGCGGTCACGAATAACGAAGCGGAGCGTATCAAGCCGCGATCGTTGAGCTTCTCGCATAGGAAAACACATGGCTCGTCGAAAATACAAAAGAAAAAGTCACCTGGCAGAAGCGATAAATCGCTCAAGTCCGGGATGGCAACTGTTTTGGTCCGTTGTCGTTGTTCTGGCCTTCGTCTTCTCGATGGTGATGTACTTTTCTCATTGAAAGATCGGAAAACAATGAATGCTCACGCAGAAATGAAGGATTTTGTCGACTTTTGGTCCGACCGAGATAGTGTCAATGTCGATCCCTACGGCAACTGTGAATTTCATGGACAGGTGTCGTACACATCGAATTGCGGAACTGTCGTTGACACCACCACGGTGCGTTTCATTCGCAACGGATACGACGATGGAAAGATACGTCTGGGAGAGACGGGAAGTCTGACGGCGGGGAACTTCCATCTCGACTTCTCGCCTGATTTTCAGACGTACGAGTTCCGTGCGTCGGACGGCGCCCTCATCGTTTGCGGGAAATCGCCGAAGATGGGCGGAGCCTACTCCGTAACGGTGGTTCCTGCCGTCTGAAAAAAGCCGGATAGGAATAATCGATCACGTCCGTTGAAACGAACGCGTGGAGAGTGTCGTGGGTTCCGCTGAGCGAGGGAGAGGGCGAGTGGAGGTATTCACGAACATCGACGTGTACTGGGGTATCGCGCGAGAGGCTCATGCCGCTATGCGGTTAGACCTAAGCCGATCGATGACGCCGAACGAAGATGGAAGTTCTGGCCATGTGATTCACTGGACTCGGGATCGCCAGTCGTTCAAGAACGCGATTATCGCGGTCGTTTTTGCAGGCATGTACCTTGAAGGTCTCATTTTTATTTCGCTCCAACGTCGCTTCGGCCGCGACGAAGCGATCAAAATTGATCGGAAGAGCTACGAGGATCGATTGCAAAAGCTCGGCATCGCCCGATTCTGAGTTACTGGAGCGAGTCAAGCGGTTCCGCGCAGTGCGGAAAGACCTCGTACGCGAGAAAGCATTGCTCTCGTTGGATCTTGTGCAACCGATACGGTTGGCGCAGGAGGAAGCAGATCGAGCGATATCTCTCGTGAGAGAAATCGCCGAGAAGTTGCTGGCTCCGGCCACAAGTGTTGTCGTTGCGACAACTCCCCACAAAGGGGCCGGGCAATGTGAACAACATGACTAGGAAAACGTCGGCCTCGCCGGCAAGCAAACCACATTGAACATGGAAAACGACCATGCCGGATCTCACTCTTGCCGACGCGCTGCGCCTCGCCATCAACGTCCTGCGCGACTCGGCCGAGTCGCGCAAGATGCCGTCGGGTGTCGATCTGGACAACGCGGCGGCCGAGCTGCACGCGAGCGCGGCTGATGTGCTGGATGATTCGCTTGAGCAACTGCGCGGGCACGAATAGGAAAATTACCACGGCGGCATGTCGTGGCCCAGCCGCCGCCGTGTAACTCACAAGGATCCCGAAGATGCGATCAGAAATTATAAAGATGGTGTGGAAACTTCTTCGACCATTCATCGAAGACGCACTCAAAGACCTGCTGAAGCTCGCAGTGGATCGGATAACCAAATTCGTAACCGAGCTTCAGCGGGACCGGGCTGAACAAGCGAAGCAAAAGGCCGACGCAGCTGCGGCTGCAAGCAAAGCGAAAGCGGACTCCGATCCGATAGAAGCAGCTCGCCAAGCAGGGAAGGAGGAAGCCTGGCGTGAAATCGCTGAGCATCACAAGCGGGATATAGAAGCGCTGCGAGGCGAACTGGCTCAAGTACGTGCAGCTCTAGAGTCAAGCGGCGACGCCAGACTGAACGAAGTCGAGGCGTGCGAGATTCCGCGCCTGGCGTCGGACAGCAAGTAGCTCGCAATACGGGGGGCAGGATGGTATTCGATACGATGAAGCGCGAATCGCGCGAGCTGTTCGACCTCGTTCGGCGAACGACCGAATCGGAGACGTCCGTCGCGTGTGGAAAGGTGAATCTCGCCGACGTTTCGGCTGACGCTCGCTCGACGCACCATGCGCGTTTACAGCGGATTGTTGAACTATGCGCCAAGTACGACTTGTAACGAAAAGCGCGCGACCAAGGAGCAAGGGATTGGAAAAGGCAGGAATTGAGCCGGTTGAAGCGCACGAATTGCGTGCGATGCTCGAGAAACGGCATGGCGATCTCGCAATGCACTGGTGTGATCAATTTGCATTAGGTTGCTGGCTCTACTACACCGGGCACGCACGGGCCGGTCGCAAAATCGTTGGCGAGGTGCTTTCGACGGTGCGCGCACGAGGGAATCAACGGTATCTCGACTCAGTATCCGACGAAGCTGCTCGTGCACCGGCCGCACTCGCGATTAGCGTGTGGCCACACGAGGAGTTGGTTGCGCTGTTCGACGCCACCGAATCCACGAAATCGCTATGAATCTGCGTCAGCCAAACCAACTATGGATCGAACAGGCCGACGCCGCGATCCAAAAGGTCAATCCGACGGCCGCGGAAGTCGTAGAGGCGACGCGTGGCTTCGCTTTGCTTGGTCGTGGGCGTGCTAACCGCGTGTCTCGCCGATGGAACCCAGTGGCGAATCGACGGGCAGCACGTGCGGCAACTTGCCGCCGACGAAAATCGCCGCTCGAGCGCGGCTCCATGAATCGTTTCAGTGAGACGACGGAAAACCAGCGCGACGCGTGTCGCTCGATTTCCAGTTCAACTTAAGCAAACAGGAGAAAGACATTGAAGAACGCATTTTCTACCGCTTTGCTCGCGACGCTCGTAGCGTACGCGCAGACCAGTATCGCCGCTTCACCGACAGTCGCGGCGGGACGAACTTTCACCTGCGTATTGCGCGCTGATATCGACGCGCGTCCAGGTTTTGCTTCGTGCACCGTCGATCGCCCTGTACTCGCTGACGATCACGAAACCACCGCGATCGAAAAGGGTTGGCGAGTGAATGGCGTTATCGGGGAAAGCGGTAACAAGATTTTCTGGAAAGCAGTTCAAACGGGCGATCAAGTAGGCGACGTCATTTACCAGCGCGAGCAGACGATGACCTCTGTCTTCTCCGGCGTGCTCCGCGCAGGCGATATGCTGACAGTATCGGTCTCGCGCGATCTTGTTCTGCCCAAAGACTAAGTGCTGCCGCTCGATGACACGCAAAATCACGATGTACAACGACCAGACGTTCGAGGGTGGGGTGCAGGCACGAACGGTTGCCGGGGGCATCGTCCAGCATCCAATCGTGGTGACGCTTGATGGTGTCGCAATTCAATTAACCTCGCTGACGCCGTGAAGCTGCGCGATCGGCTCGTGGCATCCATCGCGGCAACCGAAGCGGCTGAGAGCGCTGTTCTCGCGCGACGGGCATCACTTCACGATCGGCAAAACGATCTACGGCATGTCGGCGGTACCGTCGAAGTTGCCCGCCTCAACACCGGAAAATTGGGAAGGTGCGATGGATAGCCTACAGATAGCGGCGTTCTGCGGTGTTCTTCTCGCGCTCGTCGTTGCGGCGGTCCTGCAGCGCCCACGCGAACCGCTTAGGCCCGGTATGTCACCTGCGGAGAGGCCGGCTCGCGCGAGCCGGCCAGGAAAGCCCATGTCGGGCCCGGTCACGCCGTCTACGCCACGAGCGTGTGGCGCACGACGGCCAGCAGCACGCCGAAAATCATCAGCTGCGCCCACAACGGCTGAGCCAGGATGCTGGCGAGCAGTTCGCGCCAGTGGCGCAGCCAGAACGCGCCCCAGAACGTGAACGTGCCAAGGGAGCGCAGGGTCGCTCCGATGAGGACCGAGGCCAGCCGGAGCGCGGCGATAATGATGCGAGTGAGTTTGTCCATGGCGGACTCCCTATAAGGGGAAGGCGGGCCATCTGCTCGGGCGAGCGTGAAACCTGCCGTTCCTGGTGCGTATAAGGAGCCCGGCCCGTCTGAAAGGCGTTTTGCAATGATTTGTTACAACTTTGACTGAGCGCTCTCGACTGGGACCATCATCGCCTCGCCGTCTCGACGTGCCTGGGTTTCGGCGTATTGTCTAACGGCGTTCATCGCTGGCTTCTCTCGCTGTTCGGCCTGGAGGCGATTCAACACGCCAACCTTGTGTAAGCAGATCGGAAAATTCGCCACCACGCGCGGCACTGGAAAACTATGACCGACCTCTACCTGATATCGTGCGTTGCCAAAAAACGTGATCGCGCAGTGCCAGCAAAGGATCTGTACGTGTCGGAATGGTTTTGCAAAGCCCGCGAGTATGTTGAGTCTCGCTCGGGAATCTGGTACATCCTCTCGGCGAAGCTCGGCCTTGTCGCACCGGACCAGGTAGTCGAACCGTACGATCAGACCTTGAATCGCATGCCCATAGCCGAGCGCCGCGCTTGGGCGCATCGAGTGCGCAATCAGATGGACGAGCAACTGCCGTCTGGCCCGAGTGAGGAAGTCCGATGCATCGTGCTGGCCGGGAGCAGGTATCGCGAATTTCTGATGGAGTACCTGAACGGTCGATTCGTGGTCGAGATCCCGATGGAGCACCTCGCCATCGGCAAGCAACTGCAGTGGCTAACGAAGCGTCGATAATTCCAACAGCACAAGCGCCGCACAACACGCTTTGCGGGAAACGGGAAAAAATGCAAATCCATTCCGGTCCAATGACCGCGCAACACGTCAAAAGGGCCGCCGCGATCTGGCGCAAGCAACCGGGATACGGTGGGTTCCAGAGTCCCCGCCATTACGAAGTCTTGATCGACGGTCGCGGCTACCCGGTCAAAGCGATAGTTGCCATCGCACTCGAGCAGGCCGGTGAGCCCCTCATGACCCCAGCAGACTTCCCTGGCCGTTTCGACGGCCGCTGGCATCGTGCACTGAAGGCGCTGGGATTCGAGATCCGCAATAAGCAAGATGAGTACGCCACGATCTCCGACCTTCCCACGGTTTCGGTTGCCGAGTTGCTGGACATCATCACGAACCTCGGCGCCCCCCTCGTCATCACGAAAAACAAGGCGGAATCTGCGGAGCAGAACTTCCGCGTGGATCCCTCGAACCCGAACCGTTGGCTCGACGGTAACTGGAGAGGCGTCCCGCAAGATGTCGAGCCGAAAGAGGCCTATGTGCTGCACTGGATGGTCAACAGGTCGACCGTTTGCATTGGCCGTTACCTCGGTACGATTGCGGCGGATGCTAAGCGGAACTGCCTCATCCTCGACCAGCCACGCTTCTACGAGGTTGCAGACATGGACGGGTCATCAGAGATACACGACAGAATGCATGCCATCTTGAAGCAGCCAGGTCCGGTCACCTATTCGTACTATCGGCCGACCGTCACCACCCCAAACGAAACCTCGGAGCAACGAGAGGCGAGATATCGGTTGGCCGAAGCACGTTTGGAACAGCCGGCGTTTCGTCGGGCTGTGCTTTCGCATCATGGTGGCAAGTGCGCGATAACGGGTTGCGCAACGGACGCGTTGCTGGACGCTGCCCACTTACCGGGCCGCGACTGGCGTTTGGGACACAACAAGGCTACCGACGGCATCCCCTTGCGCGTCGATCTTCACCGTGCGCTGGATCGTAAGCTGATCAAACTCAACGAGAAATGCGAACTGATCTGGGCGAGCCCCAAGCTTCACGGCATCTATGACGAGTACCGAGTCAATAGACGGGCTCGCCGCGGAAAATATGTCACTTACGAAAGCGATCGGCTGGGTGGTCTGTTTGCTCACGAAAAAGCACGTCCCCGTGGACAATGGGATTCAGCACAGCAATTGGGACTACACGGTGTTTGAGCGGGTTTGCGCACGCTGCGGAACGAAACTTCCGCCGCGTACCTGATCGGGATAGGAAAACACGGGGGGATAGCAATGAGGAAGTGGATTGCTGCAGCGACAGTCGCATGCGCGGCTAGTGCTCACGCGCGTAGTGATTCGCCGGTCAACGCAATCGTTGAAAGTGTCGTCAGTAACGATGCGGATGGGGGCAGGTAATGCTGCGGTCGACGGACGGTCTGTGTCGATATGTCGGCGTGGTTCACGCGTCGATGCGGGAACCGCATGGCCTTGGTGAGCACGTGATGGCGACGGCGAGCAACGGGAAGATTACTGACTGGATGACGGCTGTTAGCGATTCGGCGTGCCTGAAAAACGACGGAACCTACCTGAAACGGCCCGTCTCGCTTGGCTTCGTCGGCGGGCCGTGGCTCCACGTCGGCGATCGCGTGGTACTGCGGTCGATCAAGTAGAAGGCGTCACCACACCACGGAAAATTAGCCGCCATGCGCGGCACAGGAAAACAAGATGGCGACCGAAGGTGCGAATCACATGGGCAACAACGACATTCGTCGGAGCGCGAAGGGTTCTCCGCGCCAGACTTGGCCATTCTGGATCGGGGCGGTTTTGACACTGCTTGCGCCAACAGCAATCGTGTTGACCATTGGAAATTCCCGAGCCGCGTGGATCGCGGCCGTGTCCTGCCTGCTTTTCACGCTTTTGATGAGGGCAGAGGATCTCGCTGAACTTTCGCTGGGGCCGCTTAGAGCGAAGATGCGCGAACAGGTCCGCGAGGCGGCCGCGACGGTTGCCGAACTCAAGGCTGTAGCGGCGTCAACAGCCGCTGCGAACCTCACGACTCTGATGTCTGGGAATTTTATGGGTGGTGCAAGTCTGCAAAGCCGTCTGGACTCCTTCGATCGGATCGTCGCCGCACTTCGAGAAGTCGGCTTTTCCGAGGGTGAATTACGCGAGATAACCTCTGAATGGCGAAAGGGGATGGGACTGATCTATCACCGAGCAATACGCGGAGCCGTACTTGGTCGTGCAAACGCTCGCGACCACGCAATACCGGGAACGCCGGAACAGCGTCAAGTCGCGGACGCATTCCAAGAACTTTGCGCGTTCGACCGCTGGGAAGTGCCTAGCCCAGAGGACATGAGACGATTTTTGGCGGACCGCGGCATCAACGATCCCGCAGTCGATGCTTGGATCTCTGACTATCGGCACTACCTTGAAACCGACGAGATCCGACGCAGAGATTTGTTCTCTCTCCAGTGAAACCACGCATAGGAAAACAGGAGGCAGCAATGTTCAAGTGGCTCTATGAATTGACACACACGCCGCAAGAGGTTTGTGAGCGCTACGGACACGTCGAAGGTAGCGTCATGGAAACGTCCGGGAACGGTCAGTTCTGGACCTGCGACCGTTGCGGTTTCAACGGTCACACACCCGAATGGCGTTGAAGTTCCATCCGTCGGAAAACTGCAATAGATTCTAAGTAGCGTTGAACTAGACAAGGCGTCGTCGGCGCATTCGATCTGCCGATGCGGCCGGTCCTCCGCGCTCTTGGCTACTAACCGATAACCACACTGATATAGAGGAACAGCGCGTTGATCACGATCAATACCGAAAAGCAGCTCGTTCGCGTGGACGACTGGGCCTCGATTATTGAGCGGGCCGGCTTCACCGACAACCTTGATCCCAAACAACACGAACTGAAGGCTATCATCGGGCGCTACGCTTTCAAGGACAAGCTGCGGTGCGGACTGGCGGGCTGTCACACCCCCCACAACCGTGGATATATTGTCGTTACCCAAAGTGGCCTGGAAACGAACATTGGAAAGGACTGCGGAAAGAAGCACTTCGGCGTTGACTTCAACGACATGTCCCGTCAGTTCGAGCGGGACGTAACTGAGAAGGAGAACCGCGAGGCGCTCTGGAGTTTCCACTTCAGGCTCGACGAAGTGTTGCAGCGAATCGACTCTGTTCGGGGAGGCGATCGTGGTGCCGACTGGGTGTACAAGCGGTCGCGTCCGCTTCTCGAACTCAACAAGGGATGTCCGGGGGAAATCGTCCGACGCGTCATTGAAATGGTCAAGACGGGGGCGAGTATCGTGACGATTTCACGAGAGGCTACCAAGGACGAGGTGAATGCTGAAGAGGCCCGACTCGGGCGGGGACTGCCGCGTCCCCACTACGTGGATGAGCCGGTGGGACAGATCACGAATCTGCAAGTGCTTTACCGGGAGAATGACCTCAGGGAGATCCTCGTGCTGGACCTGGAAGAAAAGTGCAAGGAGCTGGCCAACCTTGACATCGACGCCATGACGTACCAGCAATTGTCCGATTGGGTGAAGTGGGTTGGCACTGTGGAGGAGAAGCTGCAACGCGCCCAGGATGTTGTGACGTCGGGGCGCAGGTTGCTTAGCGTCGAGAACTTGTCCTGCCTTTCGCACCTTGTGTCGAGTGGTGAGGATGTGCGAATGTTCAGTGATTACCTCACGACTCTCGCGTGACTATCGTTGGCGCGCGCGGATTTCGTATACCCCGCATCTGTCCACTAGAAAAACACGCGGCGCACTGCGCCCCGCAGCGGCCGGTAGCCCGCAGGAGTTGAGACATGTCAAACGCACCGACCGCGGCCATCGCAGCTATCAGGAAACGGGCAACTGGTCGGTCCAGTCGTGTCCGTTGCGGGTGAACAGTGTCGCTGCACCGTCGTCGACGGGACGTTACGCAATCAACTGCAAAACGCGTCAAGTTTCGGAGTTCGTTGCGAACCTGCGCAACCGAGGCGTTCCAGTCGCCGGAACATCCAATCCAACGCCTTTTCAAAACATCGAGCCAGATACTGTTTGAAAAAGTGGCCCGGGAGGTCTGCAAATAAGGATTTACCAGCCGAGGATGGAAAAACACTGGCGCTGCAACGCATGACCGAACGAACATTGTGTTGTTATCGGCCCGCATACAGCTTTTCGCAGATACTGGTGAGGTATTTTACGGCCGCACCACATCGAACCACACGGCTTCTGCGTCGAGCCAGGCGCAGTGCACGGACAGGCGCTCGAGGGCCGCGCGAAGGTGCGGCAGCCGGTCTCCACCGACTCATGGCGCGGCCGGTCCCTCACCACGCGCTGCGTCGTCCGAACGTGGATTGGTTACCTCCGCGTGCCAGCAGGTCGAATTTTGGTAGCTTGGATCGCGATATTGGTCCTTCTCGATCCTCTTGGTGCCGAATGGGTACGCAAGTTCGGGCCGAGCATCGGGGGTGACTCTCTACGCGAGAATGCGCGATCGAACGTCGATAGCAGACGAAAATCAGCACTCGATCTGGCGCTGCATTAGATAGAACCTCATGTCGCCGCGATCGTGCATTGAAATCGGTATCGGATCGCGATTGAAGCCGAGCATTTCATAGAATTGGTATGCTGATTCACGCGCCGTGCACCAGAGCTGAATTCCGCGCTGTTCGCGGACATAGCGAATGGATAGATTGACCAGCAGGCGTCCGAATCCTAGACCACGTACCGATGGATGGACGGCCATACCGCGAAGGCGCCAGGCTTCAGAGTTCGAAACGCCGGATTGTCCTTCTTTACACACTGTTGCCACAGCGACAATATTGTCGTTGTCACGAATGGCAAAGTGCATTGTCGTCGGGGCGAGGTCTCCGTGTAGAGCGCTCCGCTCCGCGTCTCCTGCCATCAAGATTGCGGCCCTGAGGGGATAGGTTTCTTCCGCACGGACGCCGCAGATGGTAAAGCGCACATCTTTTGAAGTCATTTAATGATCCGCTCTCGTCGTGACGCAGATTTTCTTCCGGTTCTCTTTCTGCATACCCACTAGCAAAATTAGCAGTTGCGGGGCGTTACCAGTAAGGGTAATTTCCTAGCAGCCACCTCCTTTCCAATCATACGCTAACTGCGATCACAGATGACGTCGAAAGTCTCGACAGATGCAGAGCTTGCCTACGACGAGATCCGATCGAGGATCTTTGACGGCCGCCTTGCGCCTGGGCAGAAAGTATCCCACCGAGGCCTCTCGGACGAACTTGGCTTCGGCCAAATGCCCGTGCGCAGCGCATTGCATTTGCTTGAGTCAGAAGGGTTGGTCGTCGTGATCGAAAAGAGTGGGACCTATGTCGCATCACCGACCACGAGCGATCTCCGCGAAATTTTTGAAATGCGGCTGGCGCTAGAGAGTACTGCAGCGTTTCTTGCAGCTAGGTCGGGAGTAACGGTAGGCCTTCGCGAGGCGGCAGAGAAGATGCAGGAGTTAGTTGACCGAGACGTCGCGGACATCATGCTCGAGCAACGTGTCGGTTGGGTGTTTCATCAAGAGTTGTTTGCCGCCGCAAGGAACGTGCGAATCTCGTCGGCGTACGATCTATTGCAGGCCCAAACCTTAGCCCTAAACGAGCTCCCGCGTGGCGACGCTGAAACCGTTCGGCGCGGCACGATCGAGCACCTGCATATCTTTCACGCAATCGAAGCAAACAACGGCGAGCTTGCGCGTCAGCATATGTGGAATCACGTCGTTGACGGTACTCCGGCACGGATAAAACTGCTAAAGGCGCGGCATGAACGCGAAAACTAAGGGGTCTTTCCTCCCGATGCAAATGCTTGGCGGACTTGTCCTAGGCGCCGCTTGCGGCGTATTTGCTCCCGGCTTTGCTGCGAAGCTAGGCTTTTTAAGCACGATGTTCGGCCACGCGATCAAGATGGTCGTCATGCCGTTGATCTTCCTGTCGGTCACGGTCGGTGTCTTTCGTGCGGGCAGACTTCGCGAGCGGCTTGGAAAGGTCGCACTGTCCAGTATCGGCTTCTTCGTTTCCATGACTGGCTTGGCTGCATCGCTCGGCCTGCTGCTCAACTTTGTATTTCGACCGGGTCTCGGTGCGAGCGTGATTCACTCTGGATCGATGCCCACGGCTCTCGTGTCCAGTATCGACTGGACGAAATTTCTCGTTGATTTGATCCCCGCAAACATCGTCGCTGCGCTCTCTGCAGGGAATTCTCTCCCAGTGCTCGTTTTCGGAGTAATTTTCGGCGCAGCACTGGCGGCTGCCCCGGAGCGTGCTGAGCCTGCGATTGCCGTTTTCGAGGCGCTGCTGTCGGGACTATTCAAGATGACCCAGTGGGTGATCGCATGGTCGCCGGTCGCGATCTTCGCCGCGATCGCGCAGCTGTTGTCAGCTAAGGGCTTTACCGGTGCGCACTCGCTTATCGAGCTTCTGGGCGTGGCATATCTCGGCATGGCGGTTCTGGCGGTTGTACTCACCACCGTCATTCGCCTCGCCGGCCAGTCGCCTCTCGCAGTTCTCAGGAAGGTGAAGGAACCACTGATCCTTGGTTTCACGACGCGTTCGTCTGAAATTACATACCCGTTGCACCTGAAGAAGTTGGTTGAACTGGGCGTTCCCTACGGCGTGGCGTCCACGATTTTGCCTCTGGCATATATTTTCAATCGCGACGGCGCGGTCCTCTACACGGCCCTTGCGGTCGGCTATCTGGCCGACGCATATCACCTTGTCTGGTCTTGGCCGCTGGCGATTTCGATTTTGATTTTGACGATCGTCACCATCGACGGAGCAGCCAATGTGCCCTCCGGGGCGATCGTAGCCATCACCATCGTTTTAACGTCGATAGGGTTACCGGCCGATGCGGTGCTGCTGCTTTTGGGCGTTGATGCCTTTTTCGACATGGGGAGAACCGCCCTCAACGTCTACGGGAGCACGGCAGCAACTGCTGTTGCGGTGAGACTTTCCGGTTCGGACAGTATCTCCGCAGAAACCGTGACTCGTCAGGCAAGCGTGTAGGTGCTTCGGAAGCTACGGGCGATGGGCGTTTCAATGTTGCGCTCGCCCGTTGCAAGGCGCTGAGGTACGTCCACTCGAGCATCCAGGCACGGCGAGGAGAACAGGACTGAATGAGCATGCGTTTTTTTGAATTTTAGTTAGTAGAGCGACGTATTGTTGCGGGAGAGACATGATGGTTGGTTCAGAATCCGCAGATTTTTTTATGCTGCGCTTAGGCACGCCGCATCCGCCATGGACATTAACTGATGACAGCAACATGCTTGGCATCGGCGATTGCGACGGGGTGATGAGTGCCATGTTCGAGCTGGATCGCGACCAGGTCGCACAGATCAGAAGATTGGGCCAATCGGTGGAGAGAATCAGGTGTACGTGCGAACGCGGTGGCCGGGAGCTGCGTTTCTATCTCCATGGCAGACAGGTGTCCCAAGGCGTGTGGGTCGGGGTCGCGTCGGCCGACCCCGACTATCTTCCGAATGACGCGATGATCGCAACATGGGACGTACCGAAGCACGACGATGCCTTCACGTTTCCGGGCGAGAGTGCACACCTGGTCGCATCCGCTAGCTAGCCCAAACTGCGATCACAGATTGTTGCGAGGGCTCGAGCCGGAAAGGCCCCGATTTTCGGGATAGATCGTTTGACATGCCCGTCTGTCTGCACGCATACGCCGTTCAAGGCCTGTGGTTCTGGCACACTTCAACCTCGGATCGCCAGAACCATTTTGCTGGCCAGTTCACTGGCCAGCGCTTTTTATTCATTGAGCCGATCGCATCGGTTCCCTTCCTGTTGCCGATGTCCGGTGCCGAACTGACAACTTTGCTTCGGAAACAGGATCGAATCGGCGCGCAAGGCGATCCGCCCCGACTTGACGGTCCGCCAGCGGCGCGGCCTGATGCACGACCACTTCGTGCTGCTCAAGCGAGAGCGGGACCTGACCGATCAGGAACGGCTGCTGATGGACGGTTGGACGAAGAACTACCCGCTGCTCGGCGAAGCGTATAGGTTCAAGGAAGCCTTCTATGAGATCTACGACAGTGAGACGCCAGCCGACGCATATGACGCCTACGGCGACTGGCTCAAGTCGATCCCGCACGGCCTGCACGGGCACTTCGCGCCGCTGACCAAGGCATTTCAGAACTGGATGCCGGAAATCCCCGCCGCTGTTTGTACGAGGACAACATGAAAGTGGTGACCCCGCTTGATCGGCTATCGCTAGCTGCAATTCCATCTGCGTTACCGGGCAAGTTTTACAAAGGCGGCCCATACGAGCTCGATGAATTGCTTCGGGAGCCGGAGGAATATGGCGACGAAGAGATCGATTGGCGCCCAATCCAAATCGCGGAGGCGCACAACGTCCCGATGCGGATCGCGCACGTAGAAGTCGCGTCTAGTCGTCACCAGGCGAATACGTGCGACTCCCCCGGGTTAGGAACCCGAGTTGAGTATGTACTGAGATACCTATATCGGGAGGACGCCAAGTCAGCGATCACGGGCGTGGTCCAGCTGAAAATTAGCCACAGAATCCATGGGCTACGAAGGCTTTTCGAGGTTGATTGTGAAAAAGTTATCCAGACAGTGTATGTGGCACGTAGCAGCCGCGGAAGAGGCATAGCGCGCGTCTTACTTGCGGAGGTCTTGGATGATGCGCCCGACGTTCGCGTTCACCCTCAGTTCTCAGACGACGGTGCGAAGCTCTTTGGTTACGACAAGATTGGCAGGCGAAGCTCGCACGAGAAGTTATAGGAAAGATCGATGAGACGCACCATTCTGTTCGCGGCAACTGTGCTCGTTGCCACTGCTACGCACGCAGCGGACAACGGACTCCCCGCTGACTTCGACCCCGCCAGGTTTATCGCCTCTGGACAGGCAACCGGCCAACTCCCGATCGTCCCGAGAGCGAAGCTTGGCGATCCGAAACTGGAAGACCTGATTGTCGTGCCCGGTTCGAAAGAGAAGGAAGACCCGGCGCTGGTTCTCGCACACGGCCACGCAGCCGGGGCCGCGCCCACTCACGCTACGGTTTTGGATAGCTGCCGCGAGTGGATCGCACAGTCGAACACCGGCGTTTCGAGCTGCCCGTAGCGGACATACGGCCGATAGCCTCTGACAAACCGGAAAACATGGCAAAGCTCGCACGGGGGATGACTTTGCTTTCAGTGCAGTTATCCGGTTAGAGCGATCTAGGCTCTGCGTTCGGGATGCGGCATTACACCTTTGCTCTTACAACAAAAAGTTTGCTAGTGTTAATTATGTAAAATTTAATAATCCTAATGAGATTGATCCGTTGGGGGCATCCTCTACCGCGCCGTCCACAGGCTCACCGAATTCTGGCCGCCCGCTTAGCCCACGATCTCAGCAATGGCGCCGCGAATCGAGTGCACTCCCGGGACTATACTGTGCGTGTTGTATGCGACCGCTCGTCGAATACCGATGGGCATTTTACTCACTGGTAATTTTCTAAGAAGACATCCCTGCACACTTATGGCTACCTATCTCGAACTGAAGGCGCAAGCCGAAGCGCTGGCACAACAAGCGGAAGAAGCGCGGCTCGCAGAGCTGGACGCCATCATTTCCTCCATCCGTGAACAGATTGCCGAATACGAGATCACGCCTGAACAACTTTTCGGTCGGCGTCGCGCCGTTGCATCGAGCCCTCGTGCTCCGATCGCGCCGAAGTATCGCGATCCGAAGACCGGTGCGACCTGGAGCGGGCGCGGCAAGGCTCCCCATTGGATTGCGAACGCGAAAAACCGCGATCGCTTTTTGATCGAACAGTAAGCCGATAGGCGGTTCGGCGCGATGTCGTCATCGTTACCCGATGGGAAATACTGGGCGACGTGTCGTGAGCGGACCGTCTTTGCCGCCACGGCAAACGGACATGGCGACGTATTCCCCTGCGCCGAAATGGTCGTAACGGATGGATGGGCTACCTTCCACCCATGACGGCGTCGAAGTTTGGAACTGCAGCGCACGATACGCTGTTGCACACTTCGACGTTCAGTCCGCTTAGGAGAATCTGCCGATGAGCCAGCTTGTTAAAATTGCCCCGGGCGTCGTGTTCTCCTCCGATGTGCTTGGTGCCGAGTGGGCACGCAAGTATCGACCGGACGACGCCGGGGATGTGCTAAGCGGGAATACACGATCCACAGACCGGCCGGCCAGCCTGGCGAAGAAAAGCGATCATGCTATTCACGAAAGCATTTCGAGCCAGATGTCGTTGTTGTAAACGACAGCGGATAAGCCCCGTCTGCCCATCGGTTGTGCCCTTCAACCTGGCACCGGCTTCTGGATGATGCTGTCGGCAATGCCGCGACGGCTTACCAGCGATAGCCGGCGCCGGCACCGACTGCCACGGTGCCTCGTGTATTGGTCGACCCGGACGCCTTGATGACCCAGCGACCGTTGCGGGTAGCAGTCGACAAACCGAACGCGACGGCCGACTGACCGCTGTACGTGCCGCCGGCAATCGATACCATGCTTTCGCCCGCCAGCGACGCCTGCGGCAGGTTCGCGATCGCGACGGCGGATGCGATGCCGCCGCTTGCGTCGCGCCGGTAGTGATCGATGTCGGATCGAACGCTGCCGATCTGGTCGTTCAACTGCTGCACGTTCACGGCATCGGTCGGCGCGGTGCCGGCCTTGACGTTGGTGATCTGTCGTTCGTGGCCGGGCGTGCCGACGGAGACCGAGTCGTCGCGATCGGCGACGGAGTTCGCACCGAGCGCGACCGAATTATTGCCCGATGCCGTCGCATTGTTCCCGAGCGCGACGCCGCCATTGCCGGATGCGTTCGAGTTCTGGCCGAGCGCCATCGAATCCGATCCGGTCGCTCCGGAGCCATCGCCGAGTTGTGCCCGCTGGTTGCCATGCTCGCCCGTCGACGGGTTGGCGCCGGTGCCGTTCTGCTCGACATTCGTCAGGCGGGAATTCAGTGAATCGACGCTGCTCTGGAATTTCTGCTCCATCGCAAAGAGTTGCCCGCCGTTGACGGCCTGCATGCTGCCCCCGCATTACGCCTCCCTTGACGTTGTCGAGCAAGGTGCCGCCAACACCGCCGAGCGTCAGGTCGTCGTACAAGATCGCGCCGAGCGGCTTGCCGTTCGGGTTGATCAGGCCGGCCGCCTTGAGCTGCGCGACCGTCACGGCGTCGGTGTCGCCAGTGCCGTCCGACAGGCCGGTCAGCGTGCGCGTGCCGTTTGCGCCGGCGACGCTGACAGACGCGCCGCCCTTGTCTGCCCCGATCGAGATCGCGAGACTCGCCGGGTCCTGGGGTTACCTTGATTTCAGTGCAATTCCCCGGTTAGAGCGATCCAGGCTGCCCGCGGGGTTGCGGCATGACCCCAATAAATATTTGTTTAAGATCAAATGGTTGCTGTCTGGGTGCCAAGTGGGTTGCGCTCTTTTGCCTGGCGCGCGCAAAGCAGTGCCACAACCCGTTCAGTCATTGCGGCTGGGCGACGATCGCCAGCCGGCCTCTCGGGACACGCCCGGGCTGGTCTATCTCGGCGGGAATTTCGATGAAGACAAGCTGGATCTCTACCGCAGCGAGATGCGGAAGCGCATCGGCTGGTGTTTTGTGCCGCCGCAAATCCTCTACCACCTGCTGGCGATGATGACGCATCCTCGATCACCGCTTCCCGTCCAACTCGGGGCAACGCGACAGGCTGAAGCGCCAGATCTTGCATCTGGAGGACGCAGTTTCTCGAAATCGGGCGCTTTCTCAGCTGTTTACATCTCAATATTATTGGATGCTGCTGCGTGCCATCCGCGGACTCTCCCCGCCCACGTCATTCATCCGCTTGCGCGCCGGACGCATGGAACACGAATGCCTCCGCTGGCGCTGCGCCCGCGTCGGCCAAATCGAGCTCAACGCGAGTGAGCGTGCGCTTCGACTCCAGCGCGTCGAGCCATTGCGCGGCGAGTCGCGGTAGCACGTGCTGCTCGAGAAACCCGATCAGTAAGCGCGCCCCCGTTTCCTGCACTAGACAACGGTCAACGATGTAATCGAGCACGGCCGGCGCGTAGCTGAACGCCACGCCGTGTCCGTCGGCCATGCGGGCGACGACGCGGTCCAGATGCAGGCGCACGATTTGCGAAAGCGTCGCCTGCGCGAGCGGCCGGTACGGCACCACCGTCACGCGACCGAGAAATGCCGCAGGGAACGTCTTCAGCAATTCCGGTACGAGCGCCGTGCGCAGCGCGTCCGCGTCGGGCACGAGCATTTCGTCCGCACACAGGCTCGCGATCAGATCGGAGCCAGCATTGCTCGTGAGCAGGATCGTTGTGTGGCGGAAATCGATGTAGCGGCCGTCGCCGTCTTCCATATAACCCTTATCGAACACCTGAAAGAACATCTCATGGACATCGCCATGCGCCTTCTCGATCTCGTCGAGCAGGACGACCGAATACGGCCGGCGCCGCACTGCCTCGGTCAGTACGCCTCCCTCGCCGTAACCGACATAGCCAGGCGGCGCGCCCTTCAACCCGGAAACCGTATGGGCCTCCTGATACTCGCTCATGTTGATCGTGATCAGGTTCTGCTCACCGCCGTACAGCGCCTCGGCAAGCGCCAGCGCCGTCTCTGTCTTGCCCACGCCCGACGGGCCGGCAAGCAGGAAGACGCCCAGCGGCTTTTTCGGGTCGGTCAGCCCTGCGCGCGCGGTCTGCACCCGCTCGCCGATCTGCAGCAACGCATCCGACTGCCCGATCACACGGGCCGACAGAGTGTCGGGGAGCGCGAGCACCGCCGTGACCTCGTCGGTAACCATCCTGCGCACCGGAATGCCGGTCCAGTCCGACACGATTTCGGCGACGATCACCTCATTCACTTCTGGGAAGACGAGCGCCGTCTCGCCCTGCAGATCCGCGAGCGCGCGCTCAAACGCATGCAATCCAGCGTCCGGCACGTCGCCCTGGGCTTCGGCGGCCGCCTCCCGCGCGCTCAACAATGCCTGCGCGGCATCGGCCTGCGCCCGCCAGCGCGCCTCGACGCCGTCCGCCTCCCGTTCCAGATCCGCAATGCGCGCCCGCGAGCGGGCCAGCGCGTCCCCGTCGCCGAGACCGATGCGCCATTCATGGTCGATCAGGTCGCATTCGACGCGCGCGGCCTGTAATCGCTGGCGCACGTCCTGCAGCTCGCCCGGCGGCGCGTGCTGAGACAGCGCCACGCGTGCGCAGGCAGTATCGAGCAGGCTGATCGCCTTATCCGGCAGTTGCCGGGACGGAATGTAGCGATGCGACAGCGTGACCGCCGCGCGAATTGCCTCGTCAAGCAAGACGACCCCGTGATGCCGAGAGAAGGTCCGCGCGAGCCCGCGCACCATGTCGATCGCGGCTGCCTCCTCAGGCTCCGGGACCTGGAGCACCTGGAAGCGGCGCGTCAGCGCCGGGTCCTTTTCGATATACCGCTTGTATTCGGACCAAGTCGTCGCGCCGATCGTCCGCAGCGTGCCGCGCGCCAGCGCCGGCTTCAGCAGGTTCGCGGCGTCGCCCGTGCCGGCGTGGCCGCCCGCACCAATCAGCGTGTGGATCTCGTCGACGAACAGAATGACCGGCACGGTCGATTTCGTCGCCGCCTCAAGCACGCCCTTGAGGCGCGCCTCGAACTCGCCCTTCATGCTTGCGCCGGCGAGCAGCGCGCCGACGTCAAGACTCAGCAGGCGCACGTCGGCGAGCTTCGGCGGCACGTCGCCGTCGACGACCGCTCGGGCGAGGCCCTCGACCACAGCCGTCTTGCCGACGCCCGCATCGCCCGTGAGCAGCGGATTGTTTTGACGCCGGCGCAACAGCACGTCGATCATCGTGCGGATCTCGAGTTCGCGCCCCACAACCGGGTCGATCTCGCCCGCGCGCGCCCGGGCCGTGAGATCGCTGCAGTACTGCTCGAGCGGCGAGCCGCCGGCCATCGACGGCGCGAGCGCGCCGGCCACCTCGCCCGGCACGGCGCCACCGAAATCGGTGCCATCGTACGGCGCGTCTCCGGCCTCCGGCGATCCGTCGATCCAAGCAGGCAACATCTCGGCCAGGCTATCAAGCGGAATCTTGCCGAACGCGGGGGAGATCGACAACAGCACGCGACGCAACTCGGGCGTTTTGACGAGCGCGGCGACGAGCCACGCGCCACGAATCCGCCGATCGCCGAAATTCAGCGAAGCCAGCACCCATGCGCGCTCGATGGTGGTCTCGACATGGTGCGAAAAATCGCTGATTGAACTCGCGCCGGCTGGCAGTGCGGCCAGCGCGCGCAGCACGTCTCGGTCGAGCGTCTCGGCGTCGATGTCGCAGTGCCGAACGATTCGCTGCAAATCGCCGTCGGGAGCCTGCAGTAGTTGATGCAACCAATGCACCAGCTCGACGTAAGGGTTGCCGCGCAACTTGCAAAAAGTCGTCGCGGATTCGACGCTGCGGAATAGCGAATGGCTGAGTTTGCCGAACAGGGCTTGCCTTGAAATCGTCATGACTTAGATCCGGAATGATTGACGTCGCGTGCGAGGACGAGGCGGATGTCGCTCCGTCGCCGCAGAGGCGAACGGTAAACGCGTGACATTTAATCCCGGCACCGCATATAACTCAATCAGACAAATATCATTTTTTAGCTTTTTTTACTCTTACCTGCGACGGAAAGCAGCCCGCACCGTCGCCAATGCCGGTCGCCTCAGTCCGCTCGACGCGCGTTTCGCCGCATCAGCAGGACCCCGCCACGTCCTCCGCGCTACTGACGACGCAAACGCGGGAACGAACCCAGGACCGCGAACACCACCTGCGGTAGCCAGCCCGACTGCTCGCATTCGTACTTCGCTGTCTCTACCGCACACATTTAGAACAATTCCCATATATCTCTAAACGAGTACGCGATAAGATTTTTGAAATTCTGCAAGTCATATTCGTCATTTATCTCAAATTAATTGGGTGAACGCTCAGTGCCACCGCCCCCAAGTCAATCTTGTTTTTCAAGGTCAACCGTCATGTTTAAAATCAGCGAGAAAGCAGCTCAGACGCCTGAACCTGCATCGCGCGATCGCGCGCATGCGGACACCACGCCGGTACCGCTCGCGAAGCTCGTGCGGCGTCGCGGCCAGGAGCCCCGCGCCCCGTTGCAACACACGATCGGCCCGGCCCGCTGCGCCTATTCGGCATCGTCCGGCATTTTCACCTCGCTGCCGGACGGTACCGAGGCGCCCGCCGGCCATGTCGTTTTCGCCGTCGACGCCAGCGGCAACATCCGACTGGAAAACCATTGCAACGCGCTCGCCTGCCACGTCGACGGCGCCACGGTGCCACAACATGGTACGAGCGCCGTCACGGTCGGCGCGACAATCACGATCGGCGTCGACGCCCTGACCGTCGGCTTGCCGTCCGCCGCCAGTCCGCAGGACGACGATCAGTCGCACGTCGATCTGATCGCGCTGGGCAACGCGCTGCCGCGCAGCGAGCCGGCCCGGTTCACCGACCTCGTCGCGCTGACGGGCGCAGCGTCGGATGCCGACACGTCGCTCGCGCTGTTCGACGACGAGCCTCTCGGCCTTGTCGCACCGGTATCGCCTGACACCGACAGCAGCGATCCGCTCGAGAAACTGCTCGCCGAATATCGGCGGGCGCTAATCCACCGCGAGCGCGACTACGTGCACCAACTGAAGGAGATCGAGCGGCCGCGGGTCACCGCACCGCTGCCCGACGACCCGTTCCTCGACGCCCCCGGCCGCTATCGGACGGGCTCGCTGTTGAGCGACCTGCTGGGCGACCGCGGGCAAATCGATCTCGTGATCCAGGATATGAATCCGTTCCTCACCGAGCAGTTTTTCGTCGACGACCCGCGGCACGACGTTCTCCTGTTGCTAGCTCCACAGCGCCGGCAGCGCCCGCACTTCGCGTCGACAGCACCGCTGGCTCGCCATGAACATCACCTGATCACCGTCGATAGCCACTTCCCGATGCTGAACACAATAACCGCCCCTTCGACAACCGAACGACATGACCGCGAATACCCCTGATCCGGCCGCGCAGGCCACCCCCCAGCCGAAGCCGCAAAACCTGCTGCGCACCCAGTCGCTCGATACGCTGAAGGAGCAGACCGTCGAAACGGTCCGCCGGCGTCCGGCCGACGCGTCGGAACGCTGGCTGCTGTTTCAGTTGCTGTGCCTCGACGGCGACTGGGAGCGCGCGCTCAAGCAGTTGCAGACCTGGGCAACGCTCGAGCCCGAGGGCGAGGCGCGCGCGCAACTGCATCGCGGTCTGATCCAGAGCGAGATGTTCCGCACCGGAGTATTCGCCGGCATCCGTACGCCCGGCTTCATCGATGAAACCGTGCCCGCGTGGGTTGACCAGTTGCTGCAGGCGAACGCGCGGCTCGGCGCCGGAGACGTAGCCGGCGCCGACGCGCTGCGCCGGGCCGCGCTCGACGACGCGCCGGCGAGCCGCGGAGCAAGCCCCGAGATGGGTGACTTCGACTGGCTGAGCGACAGCGACACGCGGCTCGGACCGGTCTGCGAAATGGCCGTGGCCGGCGGTTACCGCTGGATTCCATTCGCCCGGATCAAGTCGCTGACACTAACGCCAATCGGCACGCTGACCGACTTCGTTTGGCGGCCGGCCACAATCGTCCTGCGCGACGCCACGGTGCTCCGGGGCTACGTGCCGACGCGCTACCCCGGCTCGGAACACGGTCCCGCCGCGATCCAACTCGCACGCGAAACCCGCTGGCAGGATGTCGGCGAAACCAACGTGATCGCGCTCGGCCAAAAAACCTGGTCGACCGACCGGGGCGACTGGGGCCTGTTGGATATCGGCGGCTGCCGCTTCACGAACGAAAGCGACGATGACGCGGCCCCCTGACAACCTGCACCGGCCAGCCTACCTGCCGTCTCTGCTCGACCGGTTGCAGGACGACGCGCCACACGCGCGCCACGAGAAGCCCAGCGCCTACGCCCCTAACGGCGATGGCATGCGCCGCATCATTCAGCGCGACCTCGCCTTGCTGCTCAACGCAACCAATCTCGACGGCGAGCTGGACGCCGTCCGCTACCCGCACGCCGCCGCGTCCGTCGTCAACTACGGCGTGCCGCCGTTGTCGGGGAGCTATCTGAGCGACCGGAACTGGGAAACGATCGAAAAGCTCATCCGCACCGCGATCGTCCGTTTCGAGCCGCGACTGCTGCGGGACTCGATCGCGATCCGGCCCATCGTCGGACAGGAGGCCGCCAGCTACAACAAGCTAATGTTCGAGATTCGCGGACTGATGCAATGGTCGCCGTACCCGCTCGAATTTCTCATCCAGAGCACCTTCGACATCGAAACCAACAAGGTAACGTTCGATCCGGGCGCTCGCACCGGAAATTGATATGGACCCCAGATTTCTCGATCACTACAACCGCGAACTGACCTACATGCGGGAGTTGTCCGCGGAGTTCGCCGCGCAGCACCCGAAGATCGCCCGCCGGCTCGGCATGCAAGATATCGAGATCGCCGATCCGTACGTGGAGCGGATGATCGAGGCATTCTGCTTCATGTCGGCCCGTACCCAGTTGAAGCTGGAGGCCGAATTCCCGCGCTTCACGCAGCGACTGCTCGAGGTCGTGTATCCGAACTACGTCGCGCCGACGCCCTCGATGGCTGTGGCGCGGCTGCACCCGAGCCTGCGCGAAGGCGATTTCAGCAAGGGTTTCAAGGTAGCGCGTTACAGCGTGCTGCGTTCGTCGGTGCCCCCGGGCGAGCAGACGGCCTGCGAGTTCCGCAGCGGCCACGAAGTCACACTGTGGCCGATCGAGATCGTCGACGCGAAGCTGACCGCCGTGCCGCCGGATCTTCCCGACATGGAGCGCAGCCTGATGCCGCACGTACAGCTGCGCGGCGCGCTGCGGCTGCGGCTGCGCACGGTCGGCGAGATAAAGTTCTCGCAGATCTCGGCACTCGACCGCGTGTCGCTCTACATCGGCGGCGATGAGCGGATCGCGTCGCATCTGTTCGAACTGATCCATGCAAGCAGCGTCGCATCGGTTGTGCGCGCATACGGCGCCGCCCGCACCGATTGCGCGGTCGTCGCGAAAAACCCGGTCGACTTCGAAGGCCTCAGTCCCGAGCAGAGCCTGCTGCCGCAGATATGGAATACGTTCCACGGACACAACCTGCTACACGAATACTTCACCTGCCGGCAGCGCTTCTATTTCTTCGTGCTGACACAGTTGCAGGCCGGCCTGTCCGCGATCGACGGCCAAGAAGCGGAAATCGTGCTGCTGCTGGACCGCCTGCCGGACGAACTGGTGACGCACGTCGATGCGTCGAGCTTCCAGTTGTTCTGCACGCCGATCATCAACCTGTTTCCCCGGCGCACCGATCGCATCGAGATCAACCGGCAGTCGACAGCGTTCCACTTGATACCGGATCGCAGCCGCCCGCTCGATTACGAGGTGTTCTCGGTGTCGCGCGTGTTCGGCCAGAAAGCCGAGTCGTCGGCCGAAGTGGCGTTTAATCCGCTGTATCAGACGTTACACAGTGATATCGGCAATTACGGCCGCTATTTCTCGGTCCTGCGCGAGCCCCGCACGATGTCTGTCAATGCGCGCAAGTACGGCACGCGCAGCCAGTACATCGGCACCGAGGTATTCGTTTCGCTCGTCGACCAGGCCGAAGCGCCGTATGCCGACACGATCCGCTATCTGTCCGTGGACGCGTGGCTGACCAACCGGGACCTGCCGCGCCTGATTCCTCGAAACGGCGTCAACGACCTCACGATGCAGGACTCGGTGCCGATCGAGGGCGTGAGCCTCGTGCATCCGCCGAGCGCGCCGCGCGAACCGTACGCGACGGGCCAGACCGCCTGGCGGCTGATTCGCCAACTGAGCTTCAATTACATGCCGCTCGCGGAACTCGATCATCGAGACGGCGGCCAGGCGCTGCGCAACATGCTGCGGCTCTTCGTTGGCACGAGCGAGCACGAACAGCTCACGCAGATCGAGAGCCTCGTCGGCACGCGCACTGAACCCGTCGTGCGGCGCCTGCCCGAACACGGCCTGCTCGTATATGGGCGCGGCGTGCGCTGCGAACTGACGATCGACGAGACCGGCTTCTCGGGCATGAGCCCCTACCTGTTCGGTCTCGTGCTCGAGCAGTACCTGTCGCGGCACGTGTCGATCAACGTCTTTACTGAGACGGAACTTCGCTCGATGCAACGCGGCCTCGTGACGCGCTGGAAGCCCCGTATGGGTGCACGGGGGGCGGTGTAGCCAATGGATATGTTCAATTCCACTCCGATCGAGGCCGGCTCGCCGCTGCATCCGGATTCGCTGCGCACATGGTTCGACGAGCGCGCGCCGTGGCAAGCGGGTTTCCTGAGCCTGCTGCGCACAATCAGCGCACGCGACCCGTCCATGCCGCAGCCCGGCACTGCCCGCTTGCCGAGAGAGGAGCCGTTCCGCGTCGGTCAGCATCCGTCGATGGCGTTCGCCCCGCGTGAAGTCGCGGCGCTCGACTTGCGGGGCGGCCGGCTCGACGTCCGGCTTTTCGGGCTAGGGCTCTGGGGGCCGCACGGCCCTCTGCCGCTGCACATGACGGAACTGGCGTACAGCCGCTCGGAGAGTCAGCAGGATCAGACACTCATCGCATTCGCCAATCTGTTTCATCATCGCGCGCTCACGCTGTTCTACCGGGCGTGGGCGTCGGCGCAAGCGACGGTTTCGCTCGACCGGCCGGAGCACGAAACCTTCTCGTTCTATATCGGCAGCCTGATGGGCACCGATCCCGCCGAAGCAGTGCGCATCCACCCGCCGGCGCACGCGCGCTACGCTGCGTCGGCGCATCTGGTGCGCGAGGCGCGCAATCCCGACGGTCTCGCGGCGACACTATCCCATTACTTCGGCGTGCCAGTGGCGGTCGACGAATTCGTGCCGCACTGGATTCAGGTTTCCCGCACGGAGCGCTGCCTGCTCGGTGCGCCGGCGACATCGACCATCATGGGCGAGGGCGCGCTGCTCGGCGACATGATCCCCGATTGCCAGCACAAGTTCCGACTCGTAATCGGGCCGCTCGATCTTGACCAGTACCTGCGCCTCACGCCCCACGGCGACGACCTGCCCACCTTGGTCGACTGGGTCCGCGCGTTCGTCGGTTACGAATACGACTGGGAAATCAAGCTGCTGGTCAAGCCGCACGCCGCGCCGCCGGCACGCGCCGACAGCACGCACCGGCTCGGTTACTCGACCTGGCTCGGCGAATCCATGGACGACGAGCCCGTCGTCGGAATGGTGTTCGATCCCGAAAAATACTGCGACCAACTGGAAAACTCAGCATGAATGCGAATACGCCCGGCGCGGTGCTGCGCTACGCGGATCTCCTCGAACCTGTTTCGGACGATGTGCCGTGCGGCCCCGATCTCGAATACGATCCGGCCTTCGTGATGCTGCAGGCAGCCGTCGCGCCCAGAACGGACGCGCAATACGGCGATTTCGTCGACGCGCCGCAACCGGCGAACTGGGCCGAAGCCGAGCGCGCCTGCCGCGCGCTGATGCTACGCACGAAGGACATCCGGCTGCTTACGATCCTGATCCGCTGCCGCATCCGCCAAAGCGGCGCCGAAGGTCTGCGCGACGGTGTCATTTTATTGCGGCGGATGCTCGACCGCTACGGCGAGGCATTGCATCCGACTCCGGTTATCGACGGCGAGCGCGATCCGATCGTCTACTCAAACGCGATTGCCGCCCTCGCCGACGCCGATGCGACGCTCGGGGACGCCCGCGACATCCCGCTGCCGAAAACTGCCGGCCTGCAGTTGCAGTTGCGCGACATCGAGAAAGCGTTCGCCGTCCCGCGCGCCAAGGATGCGCTCGCGCCGGAATCGGCGACGCGACTGCTCGGCGAACTGTGGAATCGGCGCGACCCAACGATCATCGCGCTGGCGGAGGCGCAGCATGCCGTCGCCGAAATTTCCGCGCGAACGCGTGACGCTTTGCAGGCCGACGCACCGGACCTCGACGGCATCACGAAACTGCTGCAGCCGTTCGCGCAGACGTCCGCCGAAGCGGGCCGCGCACCGGCCACCTCCCGTCCGCTCGACGCACCGTCGGATCCGGCATCGGCGCCGGATGCGGGCGCGGCCTCCGTCCCGCTCGCCGACACGGAAATGCACGAGGCCGATGCCCCGGCGCTGACAGCGCCCGCCGGGCGGCCGACGGATCGCTGGAGCGCGCTCGCGGCGATTCAGGAGACGCGCCTTTGGTTCGAGCAAAACGAGCCGAGCAGCCCCGTCATCGTGCTGCTCCGGCAGTCCGAACGCATGGTTGGCAAGCGCTTTTCCGAGCTTGCGCAGGTGATTCCCGCCGAGCTTCTCGCGCAATGGGACGCGATTGACGTCTAAGTGCCGCCCGACGCCCGACCTCATTTCAGCATCTTCACCACACCGGTCATATGATGAAAAAGTATCGTGCCTTTCTCGCTGCCGTCGGCTTGTTCGCTGTGTCGCAGAGCGCGCTGGCCACATGCCGGCCCATTACCCAGGAAGAAGCCAACAGATGGTCGAAGGATCGTCTGGTCCAGATTCTGTCGACGTTCAATATCACGTTTCCGTCCGGAACGGTTGACGTCGACCCCGAACTGCCTGTCGGCAGCGTAATCGTCAGCGCCGAGTCGGCGCCGACGCCCGAAGTGCTTTTCATCGCCTGCGATCCACCGACCGGGGCGATCATCGTTGACTTCGTCTCTACTTACACGCTTTCACCGCTGGGGAATCACATTTACGATAGCAATGTGCCTGGCGTCGGATTCCGGCTCAATTATGTTCGCGCCAGCGGCCGCACCAGTGTCGTCCCCTATACCAACAACTGGACGGAAAACCCAGCGACTCCCGGCACCCAGCCGATCAACCACGGCAACGGTGCAAAATACCGAATCGACCTCATCAAGACCAGTGACAACATGCCGAGCTTCTCGACGGCAACCTTTGGTAATCTCGCGCGCACTTACGGCGATGGCCAGCCCGGCGTGCCGGTGACAAATATCTACTCCGGCAACGTTTCGCTCCGGGTATTGCCGAGTTGCCGCGTCGACAGCAGCACGCTGAACGTCGATTTCGGTCAGTTCGGCCCCTATGACGTTTCGCAGACGACGGGGCCGACCCGGTCCGTGAATTTCCGGGTGCTCTGCTCGGGCCCGACGTCGCCCGCGTCGATTACCGCCACGTTGAGCGCGCCGCGGGACCCAGAAAATCCCGCCCTGATCCAGAATACCGGCGCACAGCACCTCGCGATCCGCCTGCAGGACCAGACCACCGGCACCATCCTCAAACCCAACGACGCCAGCAGCAAGCTCGTTCAGGAGCCATCGGGCGCGATGGAATCCGGCTTCGCGCTCCAGGCCACGGTGCTGCGGGTCGGCACTCAGCTCCCGACCACGGGCAAGATCGACGCGACCTCGACCATCACGCTCAGCATCCTTTAACGTCTTCGTTACGCCCGGAATATCGACACTATGGAACGCAGCATTTTCGTCCAGATCGCCAGCTATCGCGATCCGCAATTGATCCCGACGCTGCTCGACGTGATCGATCGAGCCGTTCACCCCGACCAACTGCGAATCGTCGTGTGCTGGCAGCATGCGCTGGACGAGACCATCGGCGCATTCTTCCCCAACGGCTTCTCACGGTGGCAAGCGCGCTACGACGGTGAGTTCGCAATGCATACGCTCACCTATCGCGATGCGACGATCGAGCTGATCGACGTGCCTCATCAACAATCCAAAGGCGCCTGCTGGGCACGCAACCTGATCCAGCAGCAGTACCGGAACGAGCGCTACACGCTGCAGCTTGATTCCCATCACTACTTCGTCGATACATGGGACGACCAGGCCATCGAGATGCTGGAGTCGTTGCGCCCGCGCAGCGCAAAGCCGCTCCTCACAACCTACCTGCCCGGATTCCAACCCGGCAGCGGCCACGAAACGCTCGAACATATCCCTACTGGGGTGTACTTCCAGCGTTTTACGCGGGACGGCGTGGTAACGATTCGTTCGAACTGGCTCCCAGACTGGCAGGCGTTACGGGAACCTGTCCCGACTGCTTTCTACAGCGCTCACTTCGCCTTCGCCGACGGTCATTTTGCAGTCGATGTCCGGCACGATCCGGATTACTTCTTCCTCGGTGAAGAGATCTCGATCGCCGTGCGCGCCTTTACGCACGGTTACGATCTGTACCTGCCGCATTGTGCACTGGCGTGGCACGAATATACGCGAAGCACCCGCGTCAAAATCTGGAACGACCATACGGAAGAGGCGAAGGCGAATGGCCATGTCAGCGAGAATTGGACGGAACGCAATGCCCGCTCATACGAACGAAACCGGGCGCTGCTCGGAGTGGACGGCGCGACGCGCGACGGTATCGATTTCGGCCCTTATGATCTTGGAACCGAACGCACGCTCGCACAATACGAAGCCTATGCGGGTATCAGCTTCGCACACCGTGGCGTGCGCCGGGATACCCTCGACGGCCTGCCGCCCGCACCCGATGCTCGCGCATGGCAATCCGACGAAGAATGCAAGACCATGCTGCTGCGGTCGCACGACTTGCGCGTCTGGGCGCATCAAAGCCGGTTCGCCGATATCCTGCCGCAACTCGATCATTATCGAATGAGCGCCCACGCACCGAATGGGACGACGATGCACAGCGAGACACTCGAAGCCGCCAAATTTCACAAGAACATCAAGGGCGAGTGGTTCGATATGCACCTGTACTTCGCGTTCGAATTCGGACAAGCGCCCGCCCGTTACACCATCGAATTGTTCGACCGAGACGGATCGCTGCTGCGCGAGCTTGATCGATCGCTTTAAGAGAGAGTGGGGGCGTTCTTTCGGTCTACCCAGGCAAGCCCCCCATCGGCCCGGAGCCCCGAGCTTCGACGGTTTCCGGCTTTGCACGGGTCCCAGCCCCCACAGAAGATTTTCATTTCGACTTGAAAGTCGTTTGAGGTCGCGGGAAATTGTCACGGCGAAGTGGCAGAGAGCAAATCGCCCTCTGCCTCAACTCCTTGTTCTCTTACCGATCCAACGACATGCGCCATTCATCGCCGGGCATGGCGTCGCTCACGTCGACGTCCCCCGTCAACCGCCTCGATAAATCGACGGGGCCGTCTACGCAAAACGCTCCGTTGATGCTCGCCTTTGGATGCGCCAGCGAAACGGCGCGTCCGGTCGGATTCGCGGCGCTCAACGGATTCGACACGTAGCGATACGGGCTGACGCCCGCCGGTGCGGAACGGTCAGGACAAAGATAGCGACCCGCGTCGGGATCGTAGTAACGACGCCCGTTCAGATGAAGCCCGGTCTCGTCGTCCAGATACTGACCCGCGAACCGCAACGGCTGCCGCACCTGCATCGCCAACTGCGACCACGGCATAACTTTCCCCCATGCCTTGTAGCACCCGCTCCAGACGAGCTTGCCTCCCTCGTCGGTCAACGCAACCGCTGTGCCGGCAGTGTCGGTCTGGTAGTGATAGACGCGCATCGCCTGAAGCGTGCCGTCTTTCTTGCGTGCCTGGTCCACGCACGCGAGCGGCGCATAACCGATGAAACCGTCCGGTGCCGGCTGATACAGATAAGTCCGAATGCTGTCGCTCGTCGCTTCCTGCACGAGGCGCTCGCCGTGCCAGACGAACTGCGTGACCACGGCATTGCCATCCGGCCGCAACTGATCCGCTTGCGGTGACGCGACCGATTTCCCGATACGGCGGCCCAGCGCATCGTAGCGGTAACGCACCGTGCGGCGCCGGCCCTGCGCACTCATTAGCCGTCCGTCCGCGTCCCATGTGAACGTCAGTTCGTCCGCCACCCCGCGCTTGGCGACGACCTGCCCCCAAGCGTCGTATTCGTAGCGATGCCCTCGCCACTCGCGTAGCCGATGATCCGGATAGATGGCGGGCTGCCATCCGACGCGCGGCGTATCGAGCAGGTTGCCCGCCGCATCCCACGTGAAGTATTCGATGCCGAGTTCGTCCGATACGGCGCGCAACAGACAGCCGCGGCGATCGTAATCGTAATGGGTGCGCCCGTTGAGGCGATCGTCGACCTGCACAAGGGTGTCGGCAGGGCTATAGCGGAATTCCCGCCAGAGCTCGACCTCGCCGGGGTGCACTTCGTTGCCGGGCGTCCGGACCACCGTCATCGCAAACCAACGCTCAAGCCGCGCGCCGACATGAACGGAACGCAGGTACAACGCCCCCTGAGAGCGCAACAACTGACGCTTCGCCTCGTCGTAATCGAACGCTGCGATCCCGAGAATCTCGTTGCCGCTGCTCAACCCCGCTAGCACGACTGCGCCGCTATCGTCACGCTCCATTTTCACGACCTGACCGGCCGGGAGCGTCACGGCGACTAGCCGCCCTGCCGCGTCGTACCGGTAGCGCGCGGCACCGTGCATGCCATGTTCCGCCGTCAGATGACCCGTTGAATCGTATTCGAAACGAATGGTGTCGGGCTCGACGCCGATCGCCGCTCCAGCTTCCGTTGGTAGGCAACTGATCGTCGCGAGCTGGCCGTCCCGCGCATAGGCGTAGCGATAGCGCGCATGTTCCGAATCACGGCCGATCATCCGTCCGAGAACGTCGCTGGCGAACGTTTCATTGCGTGTTTGCCCTTTCGACGTCGTCACGACCTGCTGCAGGTAGCCCGATGGGCTATAGCTGAACGACCGGATCACGCCGTCCGCGTCAACGATCGACGTCAACCGCGCCAACGGATCCCAACTCAGGCGCTGCGTCGCGCCGTTGCCGGCGACAGTGCGAATCCTGCGGCCGTGCGCATCGTATTCGTGGACGGTGGTGTTGCCCTCCTCGTCCACGGTACGCACCACGTGTCCGTACTGGTCACGATACCAGTGGCGCGCCTGCCCGTCCGGGCCGACCGACGTGGTCAACTGGCCCGCAGCATTCCACATCCGCCGCTCCTGTCTGCCGTCCGGCAGCGTGATGATCTGCGGCTGTCCGAGCAGATCCGGCTCGATCCGCGTTTCCGCTCCGAACGGATCCGTGACCGCCACGACATGCCCGTTGGAATTGCGCCGATAGGTAACCATGCGCCCCGCGGTGTCTGTGCGCTTCGACACGAGCCCACGCGCGTCGCACTCGAGCACGACTGTGCCGCGCTGCTCGTGAGTGTCGATGCAGGACTGGACGCCGTCCTGTTCCGTGTACGTCGACTGTGTAATGCCGTCGGACGGCGACTGGAACTGGGTCGGACGCAGTTCATCGTCGCGCTGCCAGAGCCATGCGCGCCCATCTTGCAGACGAATGCTCAGCGGCTCGCGCGTCGCGAATGCGTAGATCGTCGAGCGCTCGCCGCTCAACGGCGCCTCCTCGCGCGTCGGCCGGCCTAGATTGTCGTTGACGATGCGCACCCGCCGCTCTCCCGGCAATGTCAGCTCGGTCGGCCATCCCGCACCGTCATATTGGAACGCGAACCGCCGCCCGTCGAAATCGGCACAAGCTAGCACGTGGCCCCGCGCGTCGTATTGCCAGTGCGCCGTATGGCCGAACACGTCGGTCGCCTGCGAACTGCGTTCGGCTAGTTCGTACGTGCAGCGCTCGCGGGCCCCGCGACAGGTCGAGCGTTCGACCACGCGCGAGACCCCACAAATCGTCTGCCAGGTGTAGCGCACGGTCTGCTGGAGTGGACCAATTTCCTCGACCATACGGCCGCTGTCGTCGTAGGTAAAGCCGCGCACGACGTCACCGATCCGGTTCCGCACCTCGGCCAGCCGTCCGCGCTTGTCGTAGGCATAGCGAACGAGAAAGCCAGTCGGTCCACCGTCGACACATTCGATGCCGGTCAAGCGTGTTCCGTCGCTCTCGTAGTGCATCCGCAATTCATGCCCGCATGTCCCTCGCATGCGCAGCAGACGGCCCGTGCCGTCCCATATGCATCCGATCCGGCGACGCCCCAGATCCTCGACATACTTGATGCGCGCGACGCCGTGTTCGTCGAATTCCCCGAACACGCTGTAGCGTGGTGTCAGATCGGCGACGACGATACAGTCGTCCGACAAGTGGGCCACGTGGAGCTGCTCAGACGAAACGATGATCTGGCTGCCCCGTTCCGGTATCGGCAGCGACACGATCCGTCCCTGCTCGTCGACAAAGTCGAGCCCATTGTCGTCTCGGCGTCGCAACTGGGCCTCCCAGCCCGTGCGCCAGCCGATCCCGAGCATACCGTCCGTGGCCAACGCACTCGAATAGAAGCGGGCCCACTCGATCGGCAAGCGGCCGGGCATGCTGAAGTCGAGCTCGTTGCGCGGCAGGCAGATCTTGTTTCCAGAGACCATGTCGATCGACTCACAGAGGAGCCCCGACAGTACCCGGCCGACCCGATAGCGGCTGGCAAGATCGCCCGGCTGCCCGTGATGGCGATCGAGCCGCGGTGCGATGTCGAGCGATTCAAGCACCGTGCCCTGCAACCCGGCAAGCACGCCGCCCAACCCTCCAATTCCACTCATGCGAACTCCCTGAACTCTCGTTAGCCGCCAATGAACACATCGCCCGATCCCGATGCGATCGGGGCGCCGCACGACGTACAACGCCCTACGAAAGCGGCGGCCGAGCCGTTGATGAAGACAGATCCCGAACCGACGACGACCGCTTGGGCCGAACAATGAAGGCCGCAGACCGCAACGCTGCCAACATAGGCAGCCGATATCCCGTTGGTGAAGACGTCACCAGATCCGGTCACGATTGCTCCGCCGTGGCCTATCGCGTCACCGACTCTGGCTGCGGAATTGCTCATAGTGAATTCTCTCCCTGTAAAACCAATCACTCTGTTGTCGCCGGGCCCGTGAAAGGCGCGGCGAGATGCCACTTAGCGCCACGAAATCAAAAATTCATTTGGAAATGAAAGTTAAAACTCCGATGGCGGCGGCTCTTCGCTCGGCGGCGGTGGCTCACTGCTCGGCGGCGGTGGCTCACTGCTCGGCGGCGGTGGCTCACTGCTCGGCGGCGGCGGCTCACTGCTCGGCGGCGGCGGCTCACTGCTCGGCGGCGGCGGCTCACTGCTCGGCGGCGGTGGCTCA
>Ga0207690_10000079_pt1 | contig 83880 bp, 69 predicted proteins | sample KBSC23metaG_FD_184315 | JGI IMG/M metagenome (GOLD analysis project Ga0207690, IMG submission 184315) | Corn rhizosphere microbial communities from Kellogg Biological Station, Michigan, USA - KBS C2-3 metaG (SPAdes) (version 2) | ecosystem: Host-associated > Plants > Roots > Rhizosphere > Soil ... | reverse complement strand
TCTTGCTCCACTTGAGCGCGTGCTTCTGCGTGTCATTGCAGAAGTTCCAGACGTAGTTCACCGCACGGCTCTGCTTGTTGAGCAGTCCGTTGAGCGACTTCACCCGGTAGCGGTAGACAAGAATCATACCGGTGATCCTAACCCGTGGAAGAAGCTGCCTGTCAACAGCACTCCTTTCCTTCCCGCCATCCGCCCCGAAGGAAGTCCTCTTGGGGGAAATAGCGGGGTTTCTCGGAGCAAATTCTGATGAACAAAACCCTGATTGCCGCCGCCTCCGCCACCGCGCTCTTCGCCCCGCTCGCGCACGCGCAGAGCTCGGTCACGCTTTACGGCCTGATCGACGCAGGCATCGCGTACACCAACAACGTGAACGGCGGATCCCAGTGGCGAATGACCACCGGCACCATCAACGGCAGCCGCTTCGGCCTGCGCGGCACCGAAGATCTCGGCGGCGGCCTGAAGGCGCTGTTCGTGCTGGAGAACGGCTTCAACGCGAACAACGGCGCGCTCGGCCAGGACGGCAAGCTGTTCGGCCGCCATGCATACGTCGGCCTGAGCCGCAGCGGCTTCGGCACGCTGACGCTCGGCCGCCAGTACGACACGATGGTCGACTTCGTCGCGCCGCTGTCCGCGACGGCCGGCGACTTCGGCGATACGGGCTTCGCGCATCCGTTCGACAACGACAACCTGAACCATTCGGTGCGCATCAACAACGCGGTCAAGTACACGAGCGACACGATCGCGGGCTTCAAGGTCGGCGCGCTGTACGGCTTCTCGAACTCGACGAACTTCGCCGGCAACCGCGCGTACAGCGTCGCGGCGAGCTACACGAACGGCCCGCTGAAGCTGGCCGGCGCGTACCTGCAGATGAACGGCACGAAGGGTTCGACGAGCGCGAGCCCCGGCGCGACCGACGTTGCCGAAGCGAAGAGCGTGAGCCAGGGCGGCTGGTCGGTAGGCGCGGACCGCATGCGCACGTACGGTGGCGGCGTCAGCTACGGGTTCGGTCCGGCGACGGTCGGCTTCGTCTATACGCGTTCGCAGTACGACAACTCGGGCTCGTTCGGCTCCACCGGCCAGGTCGCGTTCAACAACTACGACGTGAACGTGCGCTATGCGGTGACGCCGGCCGTCAGCTTCGGCGCGGCCTACGTGTACACGGACGCCAGCGTGTCGAACCCCGACAGCAAGCACGGCACCGATCCGAAGTGGCACCAGGTCGACCTGCAGGCGGTGTACAAGCTGTCGCGCCGCACCGACCTGTACGCGGAAGCGATGTACCAGCACGCATCGGGCCGCGGCTACCAGGCGTTCATCAACACGTCGGGCGGCGCATCGAGCACCGCGAACCAGATCGTCGGCACGATCGGCATGCGCACGCGGTTCTGACCGCCTTCCGCATCACGCGACGACGCGTCGCCCGCCGGCCATGCCCGTGTCGCCGCGCACGGGGCGGTCGATACGGGCGACGTGCGCCAATGTTGTGCCATCTGGAAAGCAGCCTGCCTGGAATCGGGGTTTTTGCGGCCGCGTGCGCTGCATAGACTGGCGTCGATGGTTCGGATCGCGCATCGATCGCCGAACCGGCCTCACACCCCGTCTACAGGAGAACATCGTGAAATCGCTCGTCGTTACCGCCGCCGCTGCCGTCCTGCTTGCCGCACCGGCCCTGTCGTTCGCGCAGTCCGCCAAGTCGCCCGTCACGCGCGCGCAGGTGCTGCAGGAGCTCTATGACCTCGAATCGGTGGGCTACAACCCGTCGCTCGGCGACGCCGGCAACTATCCCGACGACATCATGGCCGCGCAGGAGCGCCTCGCGGCAAAACGGCTCGCCGAGCACAAGGCCGCGCAAAGCGGATATGGCCCGGCCGGTGCGGGCGCAACCGAATCGGGCGTGGCGGCGAAGCCCGCGCTGTGAATGCATGCGGCAACGCCGCGCCCGCATGACTCTTAGCGTGCGGGCGCGGCGGCTATCGCGCGAAACCGGCCCGTGATGACGCGGCCGGACAGACAGCGCGCCGTGCGGCACGCTGCCATTCTGTTGCTTTCCGTATTCGCCCGCCGTCACGCGGCCTGCGGTTCGCGGTCGATCGCGTTCAGCATCTCGACGTCGCGCGCGATCATCCCCGGCACCTGCGCCCGCAGCATCTCGACCCAGGTGCGCACCTTCGCGTCGACGAAGCGGCGCGACGGATACAGCGCATACACGTTCATCTTCTGCAGGATGTGCTCGGGCAGCACGCGCACGAGCGTGCCGTCGCGCAGCGCGTCGATCGCCGAATACAGCGGCAGCATGCCGATCCCGATACCATCGCGGATCGCGAGCGCGAGCGACTCGGCCGTATTGGTCTGCACCGGCCCGGCGACATGGATCTGTTCGACGCCCCCGGCGCCTTCGAGCACCCATTCGTGGGTCGGGAAAGCCGGCGTGCAGAGCGTCAGGCATGCGTGCGCGCCGAGATCCTGCGGGCGTGCGGGCGCGCCATGGCGCTTCACGTACTCGGGCGACGCGCACAGGATGCTGAAGGTCGAGCCGAGCAAGTGCGACACGAGTTCCGAATCGGGCAGCGACGACGCGGTCACGACCGCCATGTCGCTCGTGCCGTCGAACAGGTCGGGCATGCGCTGCGACAGCGACAGCTCGATCGACACGTCCGGATACTGCGTGTGATAGCGCGTCAGCGCGGGCATCACGTAGTGATGGCCGACGCTCGCGAAGCTGTGCATGCGCAGCACGCCGGCTGGCCGCTCGTGCGCGCAGCTTGCTTCTTCCTCGGCGCGATCGACGTCGGCGAGGATCTGCCGGCAGCGCCGCAGATAGCTTTCGCCGGCCGACGTCAGCGCGAGACGGCGTGTCGAGCGATTCATCAGACGGGTGCGCAGGCGCGCCTCGAGCTCCGACACCGCGCGCGACATCGCGCCCGTCGTCGAATTCAGCGATTGCGCGGCCGCGGTGAAACTGCCCGTCTCGACGACGCGCGTAAACACCCGCATGTTTTGTAGCGTATCCATTCGTATGAACCACCTGTAGCGGAGCCGCCATTTTCCTCCAGTGGAGGCGACAGATTGTTACGCGGCCTGCAACTATCGTTTCCCCGTAGCTGCGTTAATGCCCGCGCGCCGCGCTCCTACAATCGGCGCCTCATCAGTCGAACGGACCCGTCCGGACGCGCCGCGACACCGCACGTCCTTTCCTTTTCATGAAGCCACAACCTGCCGAGCGACCTTCCATCGAACCCGCACGATGGAGCGCCTGGCTCGATCCGCTCGGCGGCGCCGCGCGCGATTGGGCCGTGAGCGACGGGCTGATCTGGCTGCACCTCGCCAAGACCGTGTTCGCCGCGCTGCTCGCGATGGGCATCGCGATGCGGCTCGAGATGTCGCAGCCGCGCACCGCGATGACGACCGTGTTCGTGCTGATGCAGCCAATGTCGGGGATGGTGTTCGCGAAGAGCTTCTATCGCGTGCTCGGCACGGCGGCCGGCCTCGTCGCCGCGCTCGCGCTTGGCGGCCTGTTCGCGCAGCAGCCGGAGCTGTACATGGCCGGCATCACGCTGTGGATCGGCGCCTGCATCGCGCTCGCGGTGCGCAACCGCCACTTCCGATGGTACGGGTTCGTGCTCGCCGGTTATACCGCCGCGCTGATCGGCCTGCCGGCGGTGATGACACCGCAGACGCTGTTCCAGTCGGCGCTCACGCGCGCCGCGGAAGTCGCGCTCGGCATCGCATGCTCCGGCGCCGTCAGCGCGCTGATCCTGCCGCTCAGCTCCGCGAAGGCGCTGATGCGCTCGCTGAGCGCCCGCCACGTGAAGTTCCCGGCCTTCGCGGCCGGCGCGCTGTCGGGCGAGCTCGCGCGCGGCGATTTCGAGCGGCGCTTCGCCGATTTCGTCGACGAGATCGTCGGTTTCGAGGCCAATCGCGCGTTCGCGTCGTTCGAGGATCCGCACATTCGCGCGCGCAGCCGTCGGCTCGCGCGGCTGAACAGCGAGTTCATGAACGCGTGCACGCGCCTGCATGCGCTGCACCAGCTCGTCAAACGCTTGCGCGCGAGCCGCTCGGACGCCGTGCTCGACGCGCTCGCGCCGCATGTCGACGGGCTCGCGCGGCGGATCACCGCGTTGCGCGACGAGCGGCAGCGCGGGATCGCGTCGACGACCGGCGCACTGCTCGAACTGCGCCGCTTTCACGGCGCGTTGCCGAAGGCTGCCCGCGCGTCGCGCCGCGCGCTCGAGGATCACGCGGCCGGCGGCCTGCTCGACTTCGATACCGCGATCGAGCTGATGTATCGCTTCATCGGCGAGTATGTCGGCTATGCCGACACGTACGCGTCGCTCGACCGCGACGATCATGCGTTCGAACGCTCGGTCACGCGCTACGCGGTGAAGACCAATTCATTCTTCGTCGGCTTCGCGTTCCTGCGCACGCTCGTCGCCGTCGGCGCGATGAGCGCGTTCTGGATCGCGTCCGAATGGCCGAGCGGCTCGCTCGCCGTGATCGCCACGGCGATCGCGTGCGCGCTGAGCTCGACCTCGCCGCGCGCGTCGAAGTTCGTCGCGCAGATGGCCGTCGGCGCGGCGTTCGCGACGGCGGTCGGCTATGTGTTCCTGTGCTACGTGTATCCGAACATCGACGGCTTTCCGCTGCTGTGCGCGGCACTCGCGCCGGTGCTCGGCCTCGGCGCGTTTCTCGCGATGCGTCCGGGGCTGTCCGGTTACGGGATCGGCTTCGCGGTGTTCTTCTGCCTGCTCGCGGGGCCCGACAACGCGATCGCGTATACCCCCGAGGTGCTCGTCAACAACGGTTTCGCCGTCGTCGTCGCGATGCTGGCGTGCTCGATCGTGTTCGCGGTGGTGTTTCCGACCCACATGCCGTGGCTCACGTCGCGCATCGCGCACGATCTGCGCCGCCAGGTCACGCTCGCCTGCGAAGGCACGCGCGAGGGCCTCGCGGCCCGCTTCCAGTCGAGCACGCACGACCTGATGGCGCAGCTGCGCACACTGCTCGTCAGGCGCACGCGACAGCATCGCGACGCGCTGCGCTGGATGCTGTCGACGCTCGAAGTCGGCCATGCGGTGATCGACCTGCGCGACGAGCTGCACGGGTTCTGCGAATCGAAACCGCCGCAGACGACGCGCTGGACCGTGTCGGTCGACGCGGTGCTGCGCGAGCTGCCGCGCTTCTTCGACGATCCGACGCCGGTCCACCACGCGCGCACGCTCAAATCCGTGAACCTGGCGATCCGCGCCGCGCAGCACACGCTGCATGCATGGTACGCGGTGCCCGCCGAGCGCCACCGCATGCAGCGCACCGTCGGCTGCCTGCACTTCATCCGCAGCGCGCTGCTCGACAAGGACGCGCCGTTCAACCGCCACCGTCATTGATCGACCACCGTGATCGATCGCGATCGATGCGCGCGCAACGTCATCCTTGTTCCGATTGGAAATAAGCTCTGCACCCGCGGCGATTAATCTTCAAGCAGTGCGCGCCTATAGTTTCCTCACTGCCAGCGAGACTGGCACTGACCCAGGAGAAACTCAAATGAAGCCGCTGCACCTCGCCCTCGTTGCCCTGTCGCTCACCGCTGCTGTCGCGCACGCGCAGCCCGCGCCGGCCGACCACGCGCAACAACCGGCGAACCGCGCCGAAGCCGTCCAGGCCGCCGGTCGCGTCGATCGTGCGCAATCGAAGCAGGAAGATCCGAACGCATGCGTCGGCCCCGTCAGCTTCTGCAACGTCTACTTCGGCAGCTGAGCATGACGCCGCGTCGTCACGGCCGGGCCCGCCGCGCATGCATCGCACGCGTCGCATGCCTCACGCGCATCGCATGCGCGCGCGCACGACGCGCCGGCCGCTCGCCGCACCGATCGCCGCAACGACCCTGCCCGCCACGCCGCTTCGATTGAAGCGGCGCATGCCGTTTCAGGCGCCGCGTCCCGGCCGCCACCCCACTTCGCGCAACGCACCGAGCAAGCGCGCGTGCCCCAGCCCTTCGACCCGCGCGCCGCGCGATTCGACGTCGCTCCCCGCGACCAGCGCATTCACGATCGCTTCCTCCACCGCTTCCGCCGCGGCGGCGAACAATGCCGAGATATGGTCGTTGTTCACCATCGTCACGGCTGTCGTGGGCGCGCCCTTGCTGCCGTAGTTCGCGGCCGGCAGCCCGTCGTTGCCCGTCGCAAACGCGAGGAAGATGTCGCCGCTCGAATCCTCCGTGCCGCCGCCAACGCGAGCCAACCCGACGCTCGCGCGCTGCGCGAGGCGCGTGCACTGGTGCGGCAGCAGCGGCGCGTCGGTCGCAATCGTGACGACGATCGAGCCCATCCCGGCTTCGCCTCGCGCATCGGGCGCGCGGAACGGCGAATGCACGTGCCGGAGCACCTCGCCGACCGGATAACCGGCCACGCGCAGCATCTCGCGCACGCCGTAGTTCGCCTGCACGAGCGCGCCGACGGTCCAGCCGCCCGCGTCGGCCGCGACCACCCGCGACGCGGTGCCGATGCCGCCCTTGAACTCGTGGCAGATCATCCCCGTGCCGCCGCCGACGCCGCCTTCGGCGACCGGCCCCGACTGCGCCGCGGCCAGCGCACGCTGGACGTGCGCGGCATTCACGTGCTGCCCCCAGATGTCGTTGAGCAGCCCGTCGTAGGTTTCCATCACGACCGGCATGCACCAGTACACGCGGCCGGCCGCCGCTTCGCGTTCGTTCGCGACCAGCGCATCGCGCACCGCGCCGACGCTGTGCGTGTTCGTATAGGCGATCGGCGTCGTCAGCAGGCCGGCTTCGCGGATCCATTCGAGCCCGGTCGCATCGCCGTTGCCGTTCAGCACGTGGACACCCGCGAAGCACGGCGAATCGTGCACGGCGCCCGCGCGCGGCTCGATGACGGTCACGCCGGTGCCGATCGATGCGTCGCCGTTCTCGACGTTCAGCGTGCAATGTCCGACCCGCACGCCCGGTACGTCCGTGATCGCGTTGAAACGGCCCGGCGTGCCGAGTCCGATTCGGATGCCGAGATCCCTCGTGCGCATGATGCATTTCCTCCCGTGTTTCATTGGTTCGGTGTTTCGGTATGGCAAGGTTTCGATGCGGCGTTCAGAGCGCGCGGAACGCGCCGCTGTGGCGCGCCCAGACCGCATACATCACCAGCGCGGCCGCCAGCAGCGCGCCGATGATGATCAGGTCGGTCGGCTTGGTCGCCGTCGCCAGCGTCGTGTAGAGCGTGTACGCGGCGCCCGCGACCGCGACGAGCGGCGTCACGGGCCACAGCGGCATCCGGTAGTGATGTTCGACGTCGCGGCGCACGAACCGGCTCGCGAGCGCGGCCAGCCCGACGACCAGATAGATCAGCAGCAGCAGGTCGACCGTGAACGCGGTCAGCTCGTCGAGGCTCGACACGAACACCAGCCCCGACGACGGCACCGCCAGCGCGAGCGTCGCGAGCCACGGCGATTCGAAGCGCGGATGGATCGTCGAGAACGCGCGGTTGCAGGTGCGCGACCAGAGCGCATGACGGCCGCTGCTGTACAGCAGGCGCCCCATCGTGATCACGATCGCGATGATCGCGTTGAACACCGACAGGAAGATCCCGCCGCTGACCACGCGCGATACCACCGGGTTGCTCAGCGAACGCACGACATAGCCGATGGGGTCGGCGCTCTTCGTCAGCTCCGTCAGCGACGGCGCGCCGAGCACGATCGCGGTGAGCGGGATCAGCTCGACGACGAGGATCACCAGCAGCGAATAGATCACCGCTTTCGCGACGTTGCGGTTGCCGCCGCGCAGGTCTTCCGCGAGATACGCGGCGGAGCCGAAGCCGTTGTAGCAGAAGATCGCCGTGCCGATCGCGGGCACGATCGCCGCGAACGTGGCGGGCACCAGCGCATTGCCGCTCGCGACGACCGGCGCGACCAGCACCTCGGCGCCGCGATGCGGCGCGCCGAAGCCGAGCCCCGCGATCAGCATCAGCACACCGATCTCGACGACGAGAAACGCGCCCGTGATCCACGCATTCGTCTTGATGTTCAGCATGCCGAGCACGTAACTGAGCAGCACGATCGTCAGCGCGACCGACTGGTTGCCGAAGTGCGTGCCGAGCGCGTTGTTCAAGTACGGCGCCGCGCCGCTCGCGAGCACGGCCGGGATGAACACGCTGACGGACAGCACCGTGATGAACGTCAGGTAGCCGGGCAGCGGGCCGAACACGCGCTTGGCCATCACGTACTCGCCGCCCGCGCTGCGGTGCGCGGCGCTGAGCTCCGCGTAGCAGAGCGCGAACGCGAGCGCGAGCACGCCGCCGAGCAGGAACGACAGCACCGCGCCGCTGCCGGCCTGCTGGATCGCGAACGGCGCGATCACGAAGATCGAGCTTGCTGGCGTCACGCCCGACACGGTGATCATCACCGCATCGCGCACGCTGAGCGTCTGCGACAACGCGCGCGGCGCGTCTTCCGTGGCAGGCGTCGCTTGCAGCGTGCCCGTCGATTCCGACATCATCGCCATTTCGTTCTCCTGTGCTTGCGGTGTGTCCGCCCATGCACGACGCATGTGCGTGTCATGTGCGGACAGATCCTTTGCGCCGTTTTTTTGAACGCCCATACTCGGGCCCGATTGATTGCGTGGCAGTCTAGGAAGCCAAATTCAGGACCGCTATTCCCCCTTGGTGTTACGCCCTCCGGTGGTGGTATGGATCGACTCTTCTCCGAAATCGCGATGCACCAGGCGCTCGGCCGCGCGATCGATCATCTCGGCCAGCCGCGCTTCTGGCGGTTCCTGGTGCTGCTGCTCAACGAAATGGTGCCGTTCGACAACGCGCTCGCGACCGCGATCGGCCGCGACGGCGTGCCGCTCGTGCTCGACGAATACGACACGGGCGGCACCGACAGCGCGTCGCCGGTGCCGCTTTACCTCAACGGGTTATATCTGCTCGATCCGTTCCTGCAGGCCGCGCACGACGGGCTCGCCGACGGCTGCTACCGGCTCGAGGAAGTCGCGCCCGACCTGTTCCGGCAGAGCGAGTATTTCCTGAGCTACTTCCGCGATGCGGTCGGCGACGACGAAATCCAGATCCTGCTGCGACCGAACTGCGACCTGCTGCTGTCGTTGTCGCTCGGCGCGGCCACGCGCTTCGACGTCGAGCCGCTCGGCAAGCTGACGGCCGCGATGCCGTGGGTGCTCGCGGCGATCCGGCAGCACTGGCGGCTGGTGGGCGATGCCGCGCGCGCGACCCCCGACGACGATCTCGGCGCGCGCGTCGAGCAGGCGCTCGCGCGCTTCGGCGCGGGCGTGCTGACAGAGCGTGAGATGTCGATCGCGCGAATGGTGCTGCGCGGCAATTCGTCGAAGGCGATCGCGGAGCGGCTCGCGATTTCACCGGAGACGGTGAAGGTGCATCGGCGGCATCTCTACGCGAAGCTCGGGATCTCGTCCCAGCCGGAGCTGTTCTCGCGGTTCATTCACGCGCTGGGAGAGCATGCGTCGGGGTAAGCATGTCGATGCGCGCCGTCAACGGCCCGATTCGATGAACCCGCCATCGGGCGCCTGGTGCGGCACATACCAGCCGAAATACACCTCGGCCTCGACGATCCGCCCGCCGCGCACGCGCAATCGCTCCGCGTTGCGGAAGCGCCGGCCGGCGCTCGTTTCGGCTTCGTACACGACGAACACGTATTCACCGTGCACGGCAACATCGACGAAGTCGAAACCGGCGAGCATCGCGCTGTTCGGCCAGCAGCGCGCCAGATACGCGTCGCGGTCGAGCCGGTTGTCGAGCGGGCTCGTGAAATGAAAGTCCGGCGCGATCAGCGCTTCGATCGCGTCGCGGTCCTTGTCGACATACGCGCGATAGCTCGCGCGTGCCACATCACCGGGGTCGTCAGGCATCGTTCCCTCCGCGAAGGACCGGGACGAACGCGACGGCCCGCGTCGCCCCGATGCATCGATGAAACACGTACGGGCGGCACGCGCCGCACCGCACCACGCTTTCCGCGTCGGCCTGCCGATGCCGCGGTTGCCCGTTTGCGCACGCACGGGCATGATGTCCGCCGGCGTGCGGGCTGCGTCCGCGCGCTTGCGCGGCCATCGGTGCCGCGATCGGCGTGCCGTCCATGCGCCGCCGCCGGCATCATCGAGCAATCCGCGTGCCGGCCCCGGCCGCCCACCTCACCGAGTCCATGTCACTACGCGCATTCAGAACGCTGGTCGCGATCGCCCGATACCGGACCTTCGCACGCGCCGGCGAGGCGATCGGGCTCACGCAGTCAGCCGTGAGCCTGCAGGTCAAGGCGCTCGAAAGCGAATACAACGTCCGGCTGTTCGACCGTTCGCGCCGCCAGCCGGTACTCACCGAAGCCGGCAACATTCTCGTCGCGCAGGCCGAGCAGGTGCTCGCGATGGTCGACCGGATTCCCGATGCGCTCAGCGACGAGAAGAAGCTCGTCGGCCGCCTGCGGGTGGGCGCGATCCAGACCGCCTTGTCCGGTCCGCTGCCCGATGCGCTGCTCGCGCTGCGCGACGCGCATCCGTCGTTGCGCGTGCACGTATCGGCCGGCATGTCGGCCGAACTGGCGAACCGAGTCGCGGCCGGCGAACTCGACGCCGCGATCACGACCCGCCCGGTGCGCCCGCATCCGGCGGAACTCACGTGGACCACACTATACGAAGACCGCTTCTGGCTGCTCGCGCCGCCGCACTATGCGGAGCCCGACGCGCGCACGCTGCTCGAGGCCCTGCCGTTCATCCGCTTCGACGCGCAGGCGTGGGCCGGCCGGATGATCGCCGCCGAGCTGCGTCGGATCGGCGTGCGCGTGCGCGAGGAGATGGTGCTCGACAGCGCGGAGACGATCGCGCGCATGGTCGCGCGCGGGCTCGGCGCGGCGATCGTCGCGCTGCCCGACTCGACGCTCGCGCGTCTGCCGCCCGTCACGCGTTTGCCGTTCGGCCAGCCGCAGATGGGCCGGGCAGTCGTGCTGCTCGAACACCGGTCGCGCCCGGCCGAGCGTTTCGCGCGTGCGCTGGGCGCCGAAATCACCGCGTCATCAATGAGAATTTCTCATTGAACACCCGATAATTAACCATTATTCCTGCTTCCTCCGCGTGTTTAACTTGGCAGCATCGTCACTCTCTGGATTGCGCGCCGCCATGTTGGCCACCGGATGGATCCCCGCTTCGCTCCGCTGCTGCGCCTGCCGGCCGTCCCGTGCGGCCCGCCCCATCCACCTGAAGGCGCGCCCATGATCGGCCCGATCGTGCTCGCGCTCGCGCCGGTCGCGCTGCTGGTTGCGTTCGGCCACGGCCTGCGGCGCACGGGCTTCATCGGCGATGCGTTCTGGCCGCATGCCGAGCGGCTTTGCTACTACGTGCTGCTGCCCGCGCTGTTCGCGGATGGCCTCGCAAATGCGCGGCTGCAATCGTTGCCCGTGTTGCCGCTCGCGGCGGCGCTGGTCGGTTCGACCGTGCTCGTCGCGGCGCTGCTTCTGCTGGTCCGCCGGTTCGTGCAGGTGGACGGCGCCGGGTTCACGTCGGTGTTCCAGGGCGCGGTGCGTTTCAACAACTATGTCGGCACGGCGCTCGCCGCCGGACTGTTCGGCGCGCACGGGATCGCGCTCGCGGCCGTGTGCGTCGCGGCGATCGTCCCCACCGTGAACCTGATGTGCGTGCTGGTGTTCGCGCGCTACGGCGAAACGCGGCTCGGCGCAGGGGCGCTCCTGCGCCAGATCCTGTCGAATCCGCTCGTCGTCGGCTGCGCGCTCGGGATCGCGATGCAGGCCGCCGGCGTCGGGTTTCCGGCCGCCGTCGAACCGGCCGTGCGCGCGCTCGGCGCCGCGTCGATGCCGCTCGGCCTGCTGTGCGTGGGTGCGGCACTGAAATTCGATGCGGCACGCGCGTGGATGCAGCCGATGTGCATCGCATCGGCATTCAAGTTCCTCGCGATGCCCCTCGTCACGCTCGCGGCCGGCCGCCTGTTCGGGCTCGGCGATGCCGCGCTGACCATCGCGCTGCTGTTCCAGGCGCTGCCGACGTCGTCCTCGTCGTACATCATGGCGCGCCAGCTTGGCGGCGACGCGCCGCTGATGGCAGGCATCACCGCGTTCCAGACGATCGTCGCCGCGCTCGCGATGCCGGCCGTGCTGACGGCGCTTGCGTCGGCGCCGGTGTTTCGCTGACCGCCCGGCACCGGCGCGCGCGGCGCAAGCGCAATCGCCGTCGAACGGGCCGAATCCTGGCCGCCTAGCGCAGCCGCCGCCCCGTTGCGCTGGGCCTACGCGCTGCCGATGCGCCCCCGGTTCTTCTCGCAGCCCCGCCAAAAACCGCCTATGGTGAATGAATGGCGTCCGTTCCGCCGCCATTCGACTCCGCGTCGCTCGCACCGGCTGACACGGCGCCGTGTTCCGGCACCATTCCCCGCGATCGTGCGCACGCCCGGCCGTGCACGCGATTCGCGCCGCCCACCGGACTATAAGGAGGTACCCATGAAAGCCGTGCTGCTCGTCAGTTCCGCCGTGCTCGCCATGGCGTCCATTTCAGCTTCGGCTCAAGGCTCGATCACCAAAGTCGAAAACGGCGCGCTCGTCGCCGCGAACGGAATGACCGTCTACGCATTCGACAAGGACAAGCCCAACGCCGGCACCAGTGCCTGCTCGGGCCCATGCGAGACCCTCTGGCCGCCGTACAAGGCCAGCGCGACCGACGTACCGGCCGGCCCCTACACGATCGTCAAGCGTGACGACGGCAGCCCGCAATGGGCGTACAAGGGCAAGCCGCTGTACTTCTTCTCGAAGGACATGAAACAGGGCGATCGCAACGGCGACAATTTCAAGAACGTGTGGCACGTGGTCGCCCCGTAAGCGTTCGTTCCACGCGTTGCGTGTCGGCACGGCCGCGGCACGCGTAAAAAAGCCTGCTCCGATCGCGGATCGGGGCAGGCTCGGGCATGCTTGCGCCGGCTGCATGGCGACACCCGCCGAGCGGCAGTCGCCGCGCGCAGCCGGAACGCGCGTCAGCGGTTGTCAGCGGTTCGACGGGAAGCTGAACACCGTCCCCTCGCGCACGCCGGCCGACGGCCAGCGCTGCGTGATCGTCTTGCGCTTCGTGTAGAACCGCACCGCATCCGGGCCGTACGCGTGCAGGTCGCCGAACAGCGAGCGCTTCCAGCCGCCGAACGAGTGGTACGCGACCGGCACCGGCAGCGGCACGTTGATGCCGACCATGCCGATCTGGATGTTGTCGCCGAAGTAGCGCGCGGCTTCCCCGTCGCGCGTGAACAGGCACGTGCCGTTGCCGTATTCGTGCGCGTCGATCAGCGCCATCGCCTCGTCGAGCGACTTCAGGCGGATCACGCCGAGCACCGGCCCGAAGATCTCGTGCTGGTAGATCGGCATGCCGGGCTTCACGTGATCGAACAGGCACGGGCCGAGGTAGTAGCCGCCATCGTGGCCGTCGACCTTCACGCCGCGGCCGTCGACGACGAGCGTCGCGCCCGCTTCCACGCCTGCTGCGACGAAGCCCGTTACCTTGTCGAAATGCTGCTTCGTGACGAGCGGCCCCATGTCGATGCCGGCACCGTTGCCCGGGCCGACCTTCATCTTCTCGATCTCGGCCTTCAGCCCTTGGACCACCTTGTCGCCCGTTTCATCGCCGATCGCGACGACCAGCGGGATCGCCATGCAGCGCTCGCCGCACGAACCATAAGCGGCGCCCATCAGCGCATTCACCGCGTTGCCGATGTCGGCGTCGGGCATCACCACCGCGAAGTTCTTCGCGCCGCCGAGCGCCTGCACGCGCTTGCCGTGCGCGCAGCCGGTCGAATAGATGTATTCGGCGATCGGCGTCGAGCCGACGAAGCTCACCGCCTTCACGCGCGCGTCGGTCAGGATCGTGTCGACCGCTTCCTTGTCGCCGTTCACGACGTTCAGCACGCCCGGCGGCAGGCCGGCCTCGAGCGCGAGCTCGGCCATGCGCAGCGTCGACGACGGCGTGCGCTCGGACGGCTTCAGCACGAACGTGTTGCCGCACGCGACGGCCATCGGCCACATCCACAGCGGCACCATCACCGGGAAGTTGAACGGCGTGATGCCGGCGGCGACGCCGAGCGCCTGGAACTCGCTCCACGAATCGATCGCGGGGCCGACGTTCTTGCTGTGCTCGCCCTTCAGCAGCTCGGGCACGTAGGTCGCGTATTCGACGTTCTCGATCCCGCGCTGCAGTTCGCCCATCGCGTCGGCGAGCACCTTGCCGTGCTCGGCGGTGATCAGCGCGCACAGTTCGTCCGCGTGCTCCTCGAGCAGCGTCTTGAAGCGGCTCATCACGCGGGCGCGCTTCAGCGGCGGCGTATTGCGCCACGCGGGGAACGCGGCCTGCGCGGACGCGATCGCGGCTTCGACGGTCAGCTTGTCGGCGAGCGCGACGCTCTTGTGCGATTCGCCGGTCGCCGGGTCGAACACCGGCTGCACGCGGCTGCCGCCGTCGACGCGCTTGCCGTCGATCAGGTGGCCGACGGTGGAGGTCACATTGCTGTCGTGTTTCATGTTCTGGCTCTTTCGTGAATTCGGTTGTCGCTCAGGGCAGAACGCGGCTCAGTCCACTTCGTTCAGTGCGTCGGACAGCGCGTTGACGAGGTTGTCGATCTCGCGCTTCTCCGAGATGAACGGCGGCGCGAGCTGGATCGTGTCGCCGCCGTAGCGCACGTAGAAACCCTTCGCCCAGCAGCGCATCGCGATCTCGTACGGGCGCCGTGCCGGCTCGCCCGGCAGCGCCGCGATCGTCAGGCCGGCCGCCAGCCCGTAGTTGCGGATGTCCGTGATATGGCGCTGGCCCTTCAGCCCGTGCACGGCCGCCTCGAAATGCGGCGCGAGATCGCGCACGCGGGCCACCGCGTCTTCCTTCACCAGCAGGTCGAGCGCCGCGACGCCGGCCGCGCAGGCGACCGGGTGCGCCGAGTACGTGTAGCCGTGCGGGAACTCGAGCATGTATTCGGGGCCGCCCACGGCCATGAACGTGTCGTAGATTTCCTTCGTCGCGATCACCCCGCCGAGCGGCTGCACGCCGTTCGTCACCTGCTTCGCGAAGTTCATGATGTCCGGCGTCACGCCGAACGCGTCGGCGCCCGTCATCGCGCCAGCACGGCCGAAGCCCGTGATGACTTCGTCGAAGATCAGCAGGATGTCGTGCGCGGTACAGATGTCGCGCAGGCGCTTCAGATAGCCCTTCGGCGGCACCACGACGCCCGCCGAACCCGAAAACGGCTCGACGATCACGGCCGCGATGTTCGACGCGTCGTGCAGCGCGATCAGGTCGAGCAGGCGGTCGGCGAGCTCGGCGCCGTTCTCCGGCATCCCGCGCGAGAACCTGTTTTCGGCGAGTTGCGTGTGCGGCAGGAAATCGGCGTCGATCCCCTGGCCGAACAGCTTGCGGTTCGGCCCGATCCCGCCGACCGAAATGCCGCCGTAGTTCACGCCGTGATAGCCCTTCTCGCGGCCGATCAGGCGCGTCTTCGTGCCCTTGCCCTTCGCGCGCCAGTACGCGCGGGCCATCTTCAGCGACGTGTCGGCCGCTTCCGAGCCCGAGCCGGTGAAGAACACGTAGTCGAGGCCGGCGGGCGTCAGGTCCTTGATCTTGTTCGCGAGCTCGAACGACTTCGGATGGCCGAACTGGAACGCCGGCGCGTAGTCGAGCTGCGCGACCTGGCGGCTCACGGCTTCCGTGATTTCCGCGCGGCCATGGCCCAGGCCCGTGCACCACAGGCCCGACAGGCCGTCGAAGATCTTGCGGCCTTCGCCATCCGTGTAATACGCGTCCTTGCCCGCCACGATCATGCGTGGGTCCGACTTGAACTGGCGGTTCGCCGTGAACGGCATCCAGTGGGCGTCGAGCCAGGCGGCGTCGGTACGGAGAGCGGTCTCTTCCTGCTGGCGGGTGGTGATCGTATTGGTCATGTCGGTCGGCGCGACGCGCCCCTCGTGCTTGGGATGATGTTGCGCATTGTCGGGAGGCCAATTAGTCTTTTGAATATCGCAATATCAATGTTCACTTGCTCATCTATGCAAGCAAAGAAACCGAAGAGCCGCGCGCTGCTCGGGCAGCTCAGCGACATGGATCTGCGGCTGCTGCGGGTTTTCAAGGGCGTCGTGCAGTGCGGCGGGATGGCGGCGGCCGAACTGGAACTGAATATCGGCATCTCGACGATCAGCCGGCACGTGAAGGATCTCGAAACGCGCCTCGGCCTCGTGCTGTGCCGGCGCGGCCGCGCGGGCTTCACGCTGACGGCCGAGGGGCAGACGGTGTACGAGGAAACCCTGCGGCTGCTCGCGTCGATGGAGGCATTTCGCAGCCGGATCGACGGCATTCACGACAAAATGGGCGGCGAACTGCACATCGCCGTATTCGACAAGACAGCCACCAACCCGAACGCGCGGCTCGGCGACGCGATCCGCCAGTTCGCGGACGAGGCGCCCGACGTCGCGCTGAACCTCCATGTCGCGTCGATCAACGAGGTCGAGCGCGGGATCATCGACGGCAGCTATCAGGTCGGAATCATCCCCGCGCACCGCAGTTCGGGGAGCCTCGTGTATTCGGAGCTGTTCGACGAACGGATGCTGCTGTACTGCGGCCGCCAGCATCCGCTTTTCGACGCGCCGCACGGCAAGCTCACGTGGACGACGATCCGCAACCACGCGTTCGCGGGGCTCGGCTTCCATTCGCCGAACATGGAACTGAGCCATCGCGCGAAGCTCACGCGCAGCGCGACGGCGTCGGACCAGGAATCGATCGCGACGCTGATCCTGTCGGGCCGTTACCTCGGCTTCCTGCCCGACCATTACGCGGAGAGCTTCGAAAACAAGGGATTGATGCAGGCGATCGCGCCGCACCGCTTCAACTACCGGTGCCGGTTCGTGAGCCTGCTGCGACGCTCGCCGCGGCCGTCACGCGCGGCGCTGCTGTTCCAGTCGTGCCTCGAAGCCGCGCATGCGGCGGTGAGGCTGGGCGGTGATGGTGGCGACGGCAGTGACGCGTAACCGGGCTCAGGCTCCGCCGCCGGCGCCGCCGTCAGGCAGCGACTGTCGCGTCATCTGGATCGGGAACACCACGGCGACCAGCGTGGCCGCGAACCCGGCCGCCGCGCCGACGCCGAGCGCCCAGCGCCGGCAATCCGCGTCAGCCCTGCGCCCCGATCCGCCTCTGCGATAATGCGCACTTCCCGTTTCCGCTCCGCCTTCCGCCATGACGCAGCCGTCCGCCCCGCTTCCCACCGACCTGCCGCCGATTTCGTGCCTGCCCGGCGACGCGCTGCCGTGGCTGCCGATGAGCGCCGACCTGCCGGGGCTCGCGATCAAGTATCTGCATATCAATGCCGCGGAAGACACGCTGACCGCGCTGCTGAAGATGCCGGCCGGCGGCACGCTGCCGCGCCATCGTCATGACGGCGAGGTGTTCGTCCATACATTGCAGGGCGCGTGGCGCTACCGCGAGTACGACTGGATCGCGCAGGCCGGCTCGACGGTGCTCGAACCGGCCGGGTCCGTGCATACGCCCGAAACGCTCGGCGCACCGGGCGACGACGTGATCACGCTCAACGTGATGCGCGGCGACCTGGTGCTGCTCGACGACGACGGCCGCGAGACGGCGCGCGAAAATTGCCGCGTCGCGCTGCTGCGCCAGCGCAAGCATGCCCGCACGGCGCCGCACGACGCCACCGCGTTCGTCACGCGCTGAGCGGCGCCGCTCAGGCCGTTTCGCGCTCGTCCGCCCGCGCGTCGCGCCGCACCGCCTGCGGCGGCACGCCGAAGCCGCGCACGAACGCATCGCGCAGGTGGCGCCGGTCGCGGAAACCGTTCTCCTTCGCGATTACGTCGAGCGAATGCCGGCTCTGCTCGATCATCAGCCGCGCGGCCTCGAGCCGCAGCCGCTCGATCGCCTTCGCCGGCGACTGCCCGGTTTCGAGCGTGAACACGCGGCTGAACTGACGCGGACTCAGGTGCGCCGCGTCGGCCAGTTCCTCGACGGTCAGCGCGCGGCCGAGATGCTGGCGCGCATAGTTCAGCGCGTTCTGGATCCGGTCGGATTTCGGCGCGAGATCGAGCATTTCCGAATGCTGTGACTGACCGCCCGCGCGGCGCTGATGCATCACGAGCTTGTGCGCGACCGAGCGCGCGGCGTCCGGGCCGAGATCCTTTTCCACCATCGCGAGCGCCAGGTCGAGGCCGGCCGTCATCCCGGCCGACGTCCAGATCGGCCCGTCGACGATGTAGATCCGGTCTTCCTCGACGCGAACCTCCGGAAAGTGCTTCTGCATGTCGCGGCCGTACGCCCAATGCGTCGTCGCGCGACGCTGCGCGAGCAGCCCGGCCTCGGCGAGCACGAACGCGCCCGTACAGATGCCGGCGATTCGCCGCACGCGGGCGTTCGGGCGGCGGAGGAACGCGACGACGCCGGCCGGCGCCGGCGATGCGACCGGATCGTTGACGCCCGCGACGATCCACGTATCGACGTCGAGCCGCCCGCTGAGCGCGCGCGTCGCGACCGGCAAGCCGAGCGACGAGCGCACGTCGCCACCGTCGACGGAATAGTTGTCCAGCACGTAGAACGGTTCACCGGCGCCCATGTTCGCGTACTCGAACACCGACTGCGCGGCGAGCGCCATGATCTGGAAGCCGTCGCTGATCAAAAAGCCGATTCGGTGCATGCGTGTCTCCGGTGCCGGGGTGATGGCCGTCATGACTACCCCGATGTCCGAAATCATACCCATCTACGTCATTTGCGTCGCCGTGATTCGAAAGCAGAATGCCTTCACGCACTCACCTTTCTTCGCAACGGAGCGACATCATGACTGAAGCACATCGCGGTACCGCCGTCATTACCGGCGCATCGTCGGGCATTGGCGCAATCTACGCCGACCGGCTCGCGCGCCGCGGCTACGACCTGATCCTGGTTGCGCGCAACCGCGACCGGCTGACCGCCCTCGCCGAGCGCATCACGAACGACACGCAGCGCAGCGTGGAAATCGTCGGCGCGGACCTCAACGACCGCGCCGCGCTCGCCACAGTCGAGGCGAAGCTGAAGCAGGACGCGAGCATCACGCTGCTCGTGAACAACGCGGGCGTCGGCACGCACGCGCCGCTGCTCGACAGCGACGTCGACGCGATGACGCGGCTGATCGACCTGAACGTGACCGCGCTCACCCGCCTGACCTATGCGGCCGTGCCCGGCTTCGTCGCACGCGGCCGCGGCGCCGTGATCAACATTTCGTCGATCGTCGCGCTGTCGCCGGAAACGCTCAATGGTGTCTATGGGGGCAGCAAGGCGTTCGTGCTCGCGTTCAGCCAGTCGCTGCATCACGAACTCGCGGACCACGGCGTGCAGGTGCAGGCCGTGCTGCCCGGCGCGACGGCCACCGACTTCTGGCAGACCGGCGGCCTGCCGCTCGAACACCTGCCGAAGGAGATCGTGATGTCGGCGTCCGACCTCGTCGACGCGGCGCTGGTCGGCTTCGAGCGCGGCGAACTCGTGACGATTCCGTCGTTGCATGCGGCTGACGAATGGGATGCGTACGAGGCTGCGCGCCGCACGATGGCGCCGCATCTGTCGACGGATTCGCCGGCGCCGCGCTATGCGGCTGCGCGCTAGTCGGCAATATCGGCGTCGCGCCCGCCATGCCCGTTTCGCGCCGCTTGTCATGCATTTCCGTGCAACGACAACGACGCCCGCCGGCAGCGACCGGCGGGTGATTCAGGCGCGCTGCGCGGGTTCGCCCTTCACGCCGAGCATCAGCGCGGCGCCGCTCAGCGCGAGCAGCGCGGCCAGCAGATACACGGCGAGATCCATGCTGCCGGTGCGCGTGCGGATCAGCCCGATCACCCACGGGCTGACGATGCCGCTCGTGATCCCGATGCTGCTGATCAGCGCGATCCCGGCCGCGGCCGCGTTGCCCGACAGGTAGCGGGTCGGCACGGCCCAGAAGATCGGCAGCGCGGCGAAGATCAGCGTCGCCGCGATCGACAGGCACGCGAGCATCGCCGCGAAGCTGTGCAGGTGCAGCGTCAGCGCCGCGAGGGCGAGGCCGCCGCCGATCGTGCAGCACGCGAAGTGCTTGCGGCGCTCGCCAGTGCGGTCCGAGCGACGCGCGATCAGGATCAGGCCGACCGCGCCGACCGCGTTCGGCACGACCGTGTAGAGGCTCACGGCCACGACGTCGGTCACGCCGAAGTCGCGGATCATCAGCGGCATCCAGAAATTGAGCGTCAGCGATGCGCACGTGAGCGAAAAATAGATGAACGCGAACAGGTAGACGCGCGGGTTTGCGAGCGCGGCGAGCAGGCTGCGTTTGTCGTGCGCGCCATGACCGGCGCCGTGCGGACGGCTGTCGCCGCACAGCGCGGCGACGCGCGCCTTTTCGTCGGACGTGAGCCACGCGGCGTCCTGCGGACGGTCGACCAGGTACGTGAACGCGAAGCCCGCGAGCACGATGGCCGGCGCGCCTTCGATCGCGAACATCCACTGCCAGCCGTGCAGCCCGAGCACGCCGCTCATGTCGCGCATGATCCAGCCCGACACCAGGCCGCCGAGCACGCCCGCGACCGCGACGCCCGCGAAGAACACCGAGATCGCCGCCGCGCGCCGGTTCGCCGGGAACCAGTAGGTCAGGTACAGCACGATGCCGGGAAAGAAGCCGGCCTCGAACACGCCGAGCAGGAAGCGCAGCACGTAGAAATGCGACGGCTGCGACACGAACATCATCCCGGTCGACGCGATGCCCCACAGCAGCATGATCCGCGTGAAGGTGCGGCGCGCGCCGAAGCGCGCGAGCAGCAGGTTGCTCGGCACCTCGCAGAACACGTAGCCGACGTAGAACACCGCGGCGCCGAGGCCGTACATCGCATCGCTGAAGCCGAGGTCGTGCTTCATCTGCAACTGCGCGAAGCCGATGTTGATGCGATCGAGGAACGACACGACGTAGCAGAGGAACAGGAACGGCACGATCCGCCACGCGATCTTGCGGAACAGCAGCGCGTCGCCGGCATCGGATGCGGGCGCGGATTCGTATGCGGAAGCCGACGCCGCGGCACTCGCGTGCGCGATCGTCGCCTTGGCGGGAAGCGATTGGGGCATGTCTCTCTCCAAACGGGCCGCGCGATTCGAGCGCGCAGCAGTCTCCGAGGGCGTGCATGCGCCCTGCTTTCTTGTGAAATCGGAAGTCGGCTCCGCAAACCGCGGCGCAATGCCGCCGCCGTTCACGGGCCGTCAGGAAAACGGCGGGACGTCCGCCCGGACGCCCCGCCGCCGTGACCCGCTCAGTCCTGCAGCGCGTCCCACATTTCCTTGTCGCGCTGCGCGGTCCAGATGCGCGGATGCGTGATGCCGCTCGCCTCGTCGAATGCGCGCGACACGTCGAACGGCAGACAGTGCTCGTAGATGAACACGTTGCCGAACTTCGGATCCATCGCCTCGCGCGTGAGCGCCATCGACGCCTTCAGATCGAGCTTGCGCTCGACGGCCTTGCGGCCCTGCGCGAGCAGCGTCGTCACGAAGTCCTTCGTATAGTCGAGTCCCTTGTTCACGTCGGCCGGATTCAGCAGCGCGGGACCGCGGCCCGGCACAAGCTTTTCCGCGCCGAGCGCGCGCAGCGCCTCGAGCGTGGTCGGCCATTGTTCGAGCTGCGCGTCGCCGCAATAGCAGGCCGCGTCGTATTCGACCAGGTCGCCGGAGAACAGCACCTTCTGCGACGGCAGCCAGACGATCGTGTCGCCCTTCGTATGGCCCGAGCCGACGTGCATGATCTTCACTTCGAGCTTGCCGAGGAACAGCGTGATCTCGCGCTCGAACACGAGCGTCGGCCAGGTCAGGCCCGGCACCGTCTCGACGCCCGCGAACAGGCGCGGGAAGCGCTCGATCTCCGACTTCATGTCGGCCTCGCCGCGCTCGACGATCATTTCATAGGTGCCGCGGCTCGCGATCACGTGCTGCGCGCCTTCGGCGAAATACGCGGACGCGCCGAGCACGCGCACCGCGTGGTAATGCGACAGCACGACGTGCTTGATCGGCTTGTCGGTCACGCTGCGGATCTTCGCGATCAGGTCTTGCGCCATCGCGGGCGTCGCGGTCGTATCGACGATCAGCACGCTGTCGTCGCCGATGATTACGCCCGAGTTCGGGTCGCCTTCGGCGGTATAGGCGTATGCGTTCTCGGACAGCTGCGTCCAGGTGATCTTCTTCACTTCCAGATCGGCTTGCGATGCGAATGCTTTGGCCATGTTGCGTTCCGTGGCTTCGAGCCATGTGTTGAGGGGAGTGAGTGGATCATCGACCTGCATCGATTATTTGTCAATGACAAAGTCGCTTGCTATTGTCCAATGCGGGTAAACCTGCGGGCTGGCGCGTCAAGTGGCGTCGGATACCATGCGGGGTTTCGTCAACGGAAGATTCATCGCGTGCAGAACCACGAAGTCAGCGCAGACGACGCGCAGCCCAAGGCGCAGCGCGGGATCCAGAGCGTCGAGGTCGGCGGCCGGCTGCTCGACGCGCTCGCGCGCCGGCGCAAGCCGCTCGGGCTGTCGGAGCTGGCGGCCGCGGCCGGGTTGTCGACCGCGCAGGCGCATACCTACCTCGTCAGCCTGACGCGGCTCGCGCTCGTGAAACGCGACGCGCTCACCGGCAACTACGAGCCGGGGCCGCTGTCGCTGCGGCTCGGACTGATGTCGATCGAACGCCAGCCGGCCTATCGCGCGGCGCTGCCGCACGCGGCGCGACTCGCGGAAGCGGTCGGACTGAGCGTCGCGCTGTCGGTGCCGGGCGTGCTCGGGCCGACGATCGTGCGCATCGAGCACGGCGGCTATCCGTTGCATGTGAACCTGCACGTCGGCTCGGTGATGTCGCTCGATACGACGGCGACCGGCCGCGTGTTCCGCGCGTTCGGCGACCCCGCCCTGCTGGACGCGATGGCAGCCAGCCAGGCCGGCGCGGGAGACACGCTCGCGGGCGCGGAAGGCGAGCAGCCCACGTCCGATGCCGGCGCGTGGCAGGCCGAGCTCGATGCGATCCGCGCGCGCGGGATCGAGCGCGGCGTGGACCGGCCAAGCCCCGGCGTCAGCGCCATGTGCGTGCCGGTTCTGGACGCGGACGGCCGCCTGCAACTCGCGTTGACGGTGATCGGTTCGACCGGATCGATCGATGTCGGCTGGGACGGCCCGATCGCGACCGCGTTGCGCGATGCGGCGCGGCAGGCCACCGCGTCACTCGATGCGGGGCGCGACGCGCAGCCGAGCGCGCCGGCTGCGGCTGCGTCTGTCCAGCGCCTGCCGCCCGCGCTCGCCGACGACACGAGAGCCCAGCGCGGCATCAACGCGCTCGACAGCACGGGCGACCTGCTGCTCGCGCTCGTGTCGGCGGGCCGCGCGCTGCCGCTGCGCGACCTCGCGGCGGCGGCCGGCATGCCGGCCGCGAAGGCGTTTCCGCATCTGGTGAGCCTGCAGAAGATCGGCCTGCTGAGCCGCGACGATGCCGGCTGCTTCGGCGGCGGCCCGCTCGGCCAGGCGCTCGGCCTGATCGCGATGCAGCGCGTGTCGCCGACGCGCGATGCCGAAGCGGAGATCGTCGCGCTGGCGGCCGCGACCGACATGAGCGTCGCCGCGGCGACCCTCGGGCCGCTCGGGCCGACCGTGATCCGCCTCGAGGAATCGGCGCGGCCGCAGCACGTGAGCCTGCAGGTCGGCACGGTGATGTCGCTCGTGAATACCGCGATCGGGCGGATTTTCGCGGCCGGCATGTCCGACGACGTGCTGGCCGGCCTCCTGGCCGACGAGCCGGTGCGCCTCGCCGGCGGCGCGACGCAGGTCGACGATGCGTTCCGCGCGCGGCTCGCGACGATCCGCACGGACGAACTCGATTTCGCGTTCGATGCGCCGGTGCCGGGGATCGGCACGATCGCCGCGCCCGTGTTCGATCACACCGGCAGCATCCGGCTCGTGATCGCGATCATCGGCTCGTCACGCGGCTTCCCGCGCGGGCCGGACAGCGCGCTCGCACATACGCTGCTCGCCGCGACGCGCCGCCTGTCGTGGCGATTCGGGTGGATCGGCGAGTAATCGTCGCCCCGACGTCCCTTCCTCTTCCTCATTGCGAGACCCCGGCTCGCCGCGGCCTCGTCACGCCTGTCTCCCGGGCAACGACGACCGCAGACGCGGCTCACTTATGTTGCGAAGCAGCAACAAAGATTGTCAGTAATTCTCATATAACGAAATCGCATTTCACAAAGCGGGGACGTTCCTCTATGATTAGGGTTATCCCTAACTCGCCACCTATACGGGGCTTCGTCATGCAAACGTCTAACATCACCGATCGTTCCACCCAATCCGCTGGCTGGCTCGCACGTATTGGCGAACTGCTTGCAGAAGCATGGGCGCTGCACCTCGAGAACTGCGAAATCATCGCCCAAGCGCACGCACGCCTGCCGCGCTGAACGCAACCGATGGCCGCCGGCCGGCGGCATGATGTCCGGCTGATCCGCTTGCCGGGACGCGCCGAAAGGCCGCCGCACCCGGCATCGGTGTCCCGACGGATATCGTAAAAAGGGCCGAGTGGCCCCGATATGATTGATGCGCTCACACGATGTGGGCACTGTGATGCGGATCCCGGTGGCAGGGCCAGTACCGAGTGTGTCGGCACGGAAGATTCATCCGTTTTCCCGCCCTGCTCGAATTTCCCGCCTGCATCCGGCTCCGGGCCGCGCGCATTGGCCGCGACAGCCCGATTACCGCCCTTCCTCACCGCAACCGCGACCGCATCGTGACGATGACGCGCGGCCCCGTCTCTGCCGTCATCACACCTGAATCGACGGCACGTCCTTCATGCACCTCAGCGCGAACATCGAGCGGCTGTGGCGAATGCTCGAAATCCGGTACAGCTTCTCACGCAGGAAGCGCTCGTAGCCGGCCGTTCCGTCCACCGCGACCTTGATCCAGTAGTCGTATTCGCCCGACACCAGGTAGGCCTCGAGCACTTCGGGCAGCGCCGCGAGTTCGGCGCCGAAACGCGCGAGCGCGTCGTCTTCGTGGCGATCGAGCGTGACTTCGAGGATCACGATGTCCGCATAGCCGAGCATGCGCTGGTTGACCAGCGCGACGTAACCGTCGATGTAGCCGTCGAGTTCGAGCTGCCGCGTGCGGTTCCAGCACGCGGTGGTCGACATGCCGATCTGTTCGGCCAGTTCGGCGTTCGACAGACGCGCATTTTTTTGCAGTGCACCGAGGATCTTGCGGTCCTGGTTGTCGAGGGTTTTCGGCGTGCGTTCGCGGGTAGCCATGACGAGAAGAATCTTCTACTTGAAATGCGCATTCTAGCTGAACAGGATTCCGGTTTCGGCTCGGTTTTGCTGGAAAACAGGAAGCCTTTTAACCGGCCGGCTTGATACATTTTCCCCATGCCTGTTGTCCGGCACGCTCCCCGCGACAACCCCTTCGCAGCGGGACGCCTGGCCGCAATCACGAGTTGCGGCGCCGGACATGCAGGCATGCGATTGCCCGCCGCCCGCGCGCCTATCCGGCGGCCGGGCCGGCGCCCGATTCCCGTTTCCGTCCTTCCCGTCATGTCGTTCAGGCTTTATCTGTCGTTCCTCGCTGCATCCGCCGTCCTCATCTACGCCCCCGGCCCCGTCAACCTGCTCACGATGAACCAGGCGCTGCGCGCCGGCTGGCGCCGTGCGCTGCCGTGCGTGTGGGGCGGCACGCTCGCCGTGCTGCTGCAACTCGCGCTCACCGCGCTGTGCCTGAATTCGCTGGTCCATCTCGACGAGCACGCGCTGACCGTGCTGCGCTGGGCCGGCGCCGCGTACCTCGTGTGGCTCGGCTGCAAGCAATGGCTCAGCCGTGCGCCTGCAACCGCACCCGCGGCACCAGCCGCTTCGGCGCAAACCGGCCTCGCCGCACCCGACACCGGACGCGCACTCTTCTGGCGCGGCGTTGCCACCTCCGGCCTGAACCCGAAGACGTTGCTGTTCTTCCCGTCGTTCTTTCCGCAGTTCATCGTCCCGAACGCCGACTGGAGCCTGAACGCGCAATTCCTGCTGCTCGCGGCGACCTTCGCGCTGCTGTTCGCCGGCGGGGTGGCGTCGATGGCGCTGTTCTCGCACCGGCTGAGCCGGGCGCTGCGGCGGCCGGCACGAATGCGCGCGATGAACCGCGTGACGGGCGGGCTGCTGGTCGGAATGGGCGCGATCATGGTCGGCTGGAACTGAGCGGCGCGCGGCTGCCGGCCGCTCGACCCACAACCCGCGGCCGGTACAATCGCGCGATGTCCGAACTGCTCACCTACGGCGGCCTGTTCGCCGTGTCGATGGTCGCCGCGACCCTGTTACCGCTCCAGTCCGAAGCCGTGCTTGCCGGCCTGCTGCTCGCCGGGCGCGAGCCCGTGTGGGCGCTGCTGCTCGTCGCGAGCATCGGCAACGTCGCGGGTTCGGTGATCAACTGGGCCCTCGGCCGCGGCATCGAGCACTTCCGCGACCGCCGCTGGTTTCCGATCAAGCCGGCCGCGCTCGCGCGCGCCGAACGCTGGTACGCGCGCTACGGCCGCTGGTCATTGCTGCTGAGCTGGGCGCCGGTGATCGGCGATCCGCTGACGATGATCGCCGGCGTGCTGCGCGAGCCGCTGCCGGGCTTCCTCGCGATCGTGACGATCGCGAAGGTCGGCCGCTATCTGGCCGTCGCATGGCTCGTGACGCAGTGACATTCGCCGCTCTTTGCGCGCCGGCCGGGCCGCCATCGACGACACCGCGCTAAAGATTTCGCGAAAGTTGCCGTATTAAGCAGACGACTAGCGGTGACGCGTGCGTTCCGCCCTTTCTCACTCCCCACTCAGGATGCTTCATGAGATTGACCCAATTGGGCCGGGTGAGCGTCGGCGCGCGTCTGGCCGCGCTGGCGTGCGCGCTCGTCGCCCTGCTGTTTACCGTGTTCGCGTGGACGCTCGCCCATTTCGCCGGCCAGCAGCTTGCTGAAGAAGCGCACCTGCGGATCGTCGACAAGGAGCAGTCGATCCGCGCAATGGTCGACCTGTTCGACAAGGCGCTGACCGCCGAGGCCAACCGCTCGATGTCGCTGTTCGCGAGCTTCCTGCCGCCCGATTTCTCGCTCGACCCGGCGCGCACGGTCGACATCGGCGGCGTTCCCGCACCGACCCTCTTCGCGGGCGGCCAGCCGCTCGACCTCGATTACGCGATTCCCGACCAGTTCCTGAAGAAAAGTGGCGCGATCGCGACGATCTTCGCGCGCGACGGCGACGATTTCGTGCGCATCACGACATCGCTGAAGAAGCAGGACGGCGCACGCGCCGTCGGCACGAAGCTCGACCGCGCCGGCCCCGCGTATGCGCCGCTCGTCGCCGGCCGCAGCTACACGGGCCTCGCGAAGCTGTTCGGCCGGCCGTACATCACGCAATACAAGCCGGTGACCGACGCAACCGGCCGCGTGATCGGCGCGCTGTTCGTCGGTCTCGACATCGGCACCGAGCTCAAGCTCGTCGAAGACGGCATCCGCTCGCTGAAAATCGGCGACAACGGCTACTACTTCGTGCTCGATGCGTCGCAGGGCCCCTCCCGCGGCACCTTCGTCGTGCATCCCGATGCGGCCGGCCAACCCGCCGACGACAAGCACGCCCCCTATGCACGGATGCTCGCGGCCGGCGAGGGCCGGCTCGCGTACACGTCGACCGACCCGGCCGCGCACGATGGCGGGCCCACCGCGAAATTCGTGTCGTTCACGACGATTCCGCAGTGGCAATGGCTCGTCGGCGGCATCGCGCTCGACGACGAGTTGCTCGCCACCATGCGCGCCACCCGCAACCGCTTCCTGGTGATCGGCGCCGTGCTCGTCGCGGCGTTCGCGACGCTGTTCGTCATCGTCGTGCGCCGCGTCGTGAGCCGCCCGCTGGAAGCCGCAGCACGGGCCTCCGAGCGCTACGCGGCGGGCGACCTCAGCGTGCGCATCCGCGACGGCGCGGCCGCGCACGGCAGCGCGGGCAACGACGAGATCGGCCGGCTCGTGCAGGCGGTCGACGGGATCGGCGACGGCCTCGCGCGAATCGTCGCGCAGGTGCGCAACAGCTCGGCCGACATCGCGCACGGCACGGTCGGCATCGCGGCCGGCAGCGGCGACATCGCCGCGCGGATCGCGACGCAGGCGAGCAGCGTCGAACAGACGGCCGCCAGCATGGAGCAGATCACCGCCGCCGTGCAGCAGAGCGCCGAGCATGCGGCGCAAGCCAACGCGCTGGTCGCGGACGCATCGGCCGCCGCGACCAACGGCGACGCCGCGGTACAGCGGGTGGTCGCGACGATGGACGACATCGGCCGCGCGACGCGCCGGATCGCCGAGATCACCGGCGCGATCGAAGGCATCGCGTTCCAGACCAACATCCTTGCGCTGAACGCGGCCGTCGAGGCCGCGCGCGCAGGCGAGCACGGCAAGGGCTTCGCGGTGGTCGCGGCCGAGGTGCGCGCGCTCGCGCAGCGCAGCGCGGCCGCGGTCAAGGAGATCGATGCGCTGAGCACCGAATCGTCGACGACCGTCGAACAGGGTTACCGGATCGCGGACGCCGCGCGCGGCACGATGCGCGACATCGTCGCGCGGGTCGACCAGGTCCGCACGCTGATCGGCGAGATCAGCGCCGCGTCGCGCGAGCAATCGACCGGCATCGAGCAGGTGAACCTGGCCGTCACGCAGATCGGCGAGGCGACCCAGCAGAACGCGACGCTGATCTCGGATGCCGAACGCGCGGCCGTCGCGCTGCGCGACCAGGCCGCGCAACTGTCGGACGCGGTCAGCGTGTTCCGGCTCGAACGCGACGCTTGATGGACAACGGGCGATGGACGATCGGCCGCCGCGGGTGCCCCGACTACTTCTTGTCCCCCGCCAGATCGATCGCCTTGTCCGATCCGACCTCGTTGCGCAGCTGGAATTTCTGGATCTTGCCGGTCGACGTCTTCGGCAGCTCGCCGAAGCGCACGGCCTTCGGCACCTTGAATCCCGCGAGCAGCTGCTTGCAGTGCGCGACGATCTCCTCCTCGGTCGCGCTCGCGCCTTCGCGCAGCTCGACGAACGCGCACGGCACCTCGCCCCACTTCGGGTCGGGCATCGCCACCACCGCCGCGACCGCGACGGCCGGATGCCGGTACAGCGCATCCTCGACCTCGATGCTCGAGATGTTCTCGCCACCGGAAATGATGATGTCCTTGCGGCGATCCTTGATGCGGATATAGCCGTCCGGCGTCAGCACACCGAGATCGCCCGTATGGAACCAGCCGCCGTGGAACGCCTCGTCGGTGGCCTTCGGATTCTTCAGATAGCCCTTCATGCAGATGTTGCCGCGGAACATGATCTCGCCGAGCGTCTCGCCGTCGGCCGGCACCGGCGCCATCGTGTCCGGGTCGAGCACCGTCGCGCCCGCTTCCAGGTGATAGCGCACGCCCTGCCGCGCATTCAGGCGCGCACGCTCGTCGTCGGGCAATGCGTCCCAGTGCGCCTGCTTCGCGCACACGGTCGCCGGGCCGTAGACCTCGGTCAGCCCGTACACGTGCAGCAGGTCGAAGCCGATCTCCTTCATCTTCGCGATCACGGCCGGCGCGGGCGCCGCGCCGGCGACCATCGCGTGCACCGTGTGATCGATGCCCGCGCGGAACTCGGCCGGCGCGTTCGCGATCGCGCTCTGCACGATCGGCGCACCGCAGTAATGCGTGATGCGTTCGCTGCGGATCAGGTCGAACACCGTCTTCGCGTCGAACTTGCGCAGGCAGACGTTCACGCCCGCGCGCGCCGCGACGGCCCACGGAAAGCACCAGCCGTTGCAGTGGAACATCGGCAGCGTCCACAGATACACCGCGTGCTTCGGCATGTCCCATTCGAGAATGTTGCTGATCGCCGCGAGATACGCGCCGCGATGGTGATAGACGACACCCTTCGGGTCGCCCGTCGTGCCGGACGTGTAGTTCAGCGCGATCGCATCCCATTCGTCGGCGGGCGGCGTCCACGCGTAGTCGGGATCGCCGCCCGCCACGAACGCTTCGTAGTCGGTCGCGCCCGCGAAGCGCACGGGGTCGGCCGGCATCGCGTCGGCGACGCTGACGATCTTCAGGCCCGGCACTTCGCGCGCCGCCCGGTGCGCGAGATCCGCGTATTCGGTGTCGACGATCAGCACCTTCGCTTCGCCGTGACGCAGCATGAACAGCACCGACGAAATGTCGAGCCGCGTGTTGATCGTATTGAGCACGGCGCCGGCCATCGGCACGCCGAAGTGCACCTCCACCATCGCCGGGATGTTCGGCAGCAGCGCCGCGACCGTGTCGCCGCGCGCGACGCCGGCCTGCGCGAGCGCGCTGGCGAGCTGCTTCGCCCGCGTATGGGTCTCGCCCCACGTGCGCCGCACGTCGCCGTGCACGATCGCGAGGCGCTCGCCGTAGACTTCGGCCGCGCGGACCAGAAAATCGATCGGTGTGAGCGGCACGTAGTTGGCGTCGCGGCGGCCGAGTCCGGCCTCGAACATCTGCGTCATGATCCTGTCTCCCGTTTTCCGTCGATCGGCGCGTGCGTCGACGCCGCGGCGCACGCTTCGATCTCGTATCCAGCCGGAGTGCGTGCACCCCGATTCGTTTTGATGTGGTTCAATTGCCGACAGCCTAACGCGCGCTATTGTGAGCCGTCTGTCATCGAAACGACAGAGTGCGCGTCGAGCGCTGCGCGTTATCCCTATCCTCGCAAACCCGCATCCATGCACGACCCTCTCGTTGCGCCGCCCGACGCGACCGCTATCTCGGCCACCCCGTCGGCCAATCAGCCGGCCGACACGCCGCTCGAACCCGGCCCATTGCCCGCGCTTCCCGCGCTGTCCGCGCTGTTCGGCCAGTGCGCGTGGTTCCGCGCGCTGGCGCCGGAACACCAGGCGCTCGTGCTCGCGCAGTCGCGCGCCGAGCGGCGCGAGGCCGGCGACGTGATCGCGCAGCGGCTCGCGCCGTCCGAATACTGGATCGGCGTGCATCGCGGGTTGCTGAAGCTCGCGATCTTCAACGCGTCGGGCCGCGGCTGCACGTTTTCCGGCGTGCCGTCGGGCGGCTGGTTCGGCGAAGGCAGCGTAATCAAGCGCGAGCTGCGCAAGTACGAAGTCGTCGCGGTCCAGCGCTCGACCGTGCTGTTCGTGCCGGTCGACACGTTCCATGCGCTGCTCGACACGAGCCTGCCGTTCACGCGTTTCGTGATCCACCAGCTCAACAACCGGATGGGCGAATTCATCGCGTCGATCCAGAACAGCCGCCTGCTCGACGTCGACGCGCGCGTCGCCCAGGCGCTCGCGCAGCTGTTCAACCGCGACCTGTACCCGGACACCGGCCCGTCGCTCGCGATCTCGCAGGAGGAACTGGGGATGCTCGTCGGCGTGTCGCGGCAGCGGATCAACCAGGCGCTGCAGCAACTCGAGAAGCGCGGCGTGCTGCGGCTCGCGTACAACCAGATCGAGGTCGTCGATCTGGCCGCACTCGCGCGGGTCGGGATGGAACAGATCTGAGCGAGCCCGATGAACCGAATCGTCGCCGCCGCGGCATGCGCATCCGGTTCGGCCGCCGTTTCCGTGCACCGGCGTCCGCGTGCATTTCCTCCGATGAATCGGCCCGTCAGCGCCGCGCCGCAACCTGACACCTTCGCCAGTTTCGCGTCAGTAACCCGTTCAGCCCCGACGCCTATCATTCGGGTTCCCTCCATCGACGCCTGATCACCGCCTGTCCCGCCGCCTCCATGTGGATCGTCAATCTCGCGCTCAGGCGCCCCTACACGTTCATCGTGATGGCCGTCATGATCGTGCTGGCCACCCCGCTTGCGCTGATGCGCACGCCGGTCGACGTGCTGCCGGCGGTCAACATCCCCGTCATCAGCGTGATCTGGAATTACAACGGCTTCTCGGCGTCGGAGATGACCAATCGCATCACGGCCGTGCACGAGCGGATCCTGACGACGACCGTCAACAACATCGAGCACATCGAGTCGACGTCGCTGCCCGGCATCGCGGTCGTGAAGGTGTTCCTGCAACCGGGTGCGAACGTGCAGACCGCGATCGCGCAGACGGTCTCGTCCGCGCAGGCCATCGTCCGCCAGATGCCGCAGGGCGCGACGCCGCCGCTCGTGATCACGTATTCCGCATCGAGCATCCCGGTGATCCAGCTCGGGCTGTCGAGCAAGACGCTCAGCGAACAGTCGCTCGCCGACATCGCGCTCAACTTCCTGCGCCCGCAACTGATCACGGTGCGCGGCGCGCAGATTCCGTTTCCCTATGGCGGCCGCACGCGCGTGGTCGCGATCGACCTCGATCCGCAGGCGCTGCTCGCAAAGGGCCTCACGCCGGCCGACATCGTCAACGCGGTCAACACGCAGAACCTCGTGCTGCCGACCGGCACCGCGAAGATGGGCCAGAGCGAATATCGGATCGACACGAACGCGTCGGCGGACACGATCGCCGACATCAACGACCTGCCGATCCAGACCGTCAACGGCGCAACGACCTACCTGCGCGAAGTCGCATCGGTGCGCGACGGCTTCGCGCCGCAGACCAACGTCGTGCGCCAGAACGGCCAGCGCGGCGTGCTGATGTCGATCCTGAAGACCGGCGATGCGTCGACGCTGAAGGTCGTATCGGATTTGAAGGCACTCCTGCCGAAGGTGATCCCGACGCTGCCCGAAGGGCTCACGATCACGCCGCTGTTCGACCAGTCGGTGTTCGTCAACGCAGCGGTGCAGGGCGTGATCCACGAGGCGCTGATCGCCGCCGTGCTGACCGCGATGATGATCCTGCTGTTCCTCGGCAACTGGCGCAGCACGCTGATCATCGCGATCTCGATCCCGCTGTCGATCTTCACGTCGCTGATCGCGCTGTCGGCGCTCGGCGAGACCATCAACATCATGACGCTCGGGGGGCTCGCGCTCGCGGTGGGGATCCTGGTCGACGACGCGACCGTCACGATCGAGAACATCGAGCGGCATCTGCATCTCGGCACGGGCGTGCACGACGCGATTCTCGAAGGCGCGGGCGAGATCGCGGTGCCCGCGTTCGTGTCGACGCTGTGCATCTGCATCGTGTTCGTGCCGATGTTCTTCCTGACGGGCGTCGCGCGCTTCCTGTTCGTGCCGCTCGCCGAGGCGGTGGTGTTCGCGATGCTCGCGTCCTACGTGCTGTCGCGCACGCTCGTGCCGACGCTCGCGATGCTGCTGTTCCGCCCGCAGCAGGCCGGCACCGGCCCCGACCGTTCGACGTCGCGCTTCGCGCGCATCCATCACGCGTTCAACGGTGCATTCGAGCGGCTGCGCGCGTGGTACATCGTGCTGCTCAGCATGCTGCTGGTGCGCCGTCGCTTCTACGCGATGTGCTTCCTCGGTTTCTGCGTGCTGTCGACCGGCCTCGTGTTCGTGCTCGGCCGCGACTTCTTCCCGAACGCCGATTCCGGCAACATCCGGCTGCACCTGCGCGCGCCCACCGGCTACCGGATCGAGGAAACCGCACGCCTCACCGACCAGGTCGAGCGCGTGATCCGCGAAGCCGTGCCGCCCGACGAGCTGGGTGCGATCGTCGACAATCTCGGGCTGCCGGTGAGCGGCATCAACCTGTCGTACAGCAACAGCGGCACGATCGGCTCGCTCGACGGCGAACTGCTGATCGCGCTGAAGCCCGGCCATCGCGCGACCGCGCACTACGTGCAGACGCTGCGCACGCTGCTGCCGCGGCGCTTCCCCGGCGTCGAATTCTTCTTCCAGCCGTCGGACATCATCACGCAGATCCTGAACTTCGGTCAGCCGGCCGCGATCGACGTGCAGGTGCTCGGCAACGATCTCGCGAGTAACATGACTATCGCGAGCAGCCTGATGAAGAAGATCAGGCGAATCCCCGGCGCCGTCGATGTGCACGTGCTGCAGCGCAACGACGAACCGACCCTGGTGGCCGACATGGACCGTACGCGCATGCAGCAGCTCAGCCTCTCCGCGCAGAACGTCGCGCAGAACATGCTGATCTCGCTGTCCGGCAGTTCCCAGACGACGCCGTCGTTCTGGCTCAATCCGCGCACGGGCGTGCAATACCCGCTGCAGATCCAGACCCCGCAGTACAACATCTCGTCGATCGACGACCTGCTCGGCACGCCGGTTTCCGCGACCGGCCGCACCGGCATGCCGCCGCAATTGCTGGGCAACCTCGTGCGCGTCCATCCCGTCGCGAGTCCGGCCGTGGTCACGCACTACAACATCCGCCCGGCGATCGACCTGTACGTAAGCGTCGAGGGCCGCGATCTCGGCTCGGTCGCGAGCGAGATCGACCGCATCGTGTCCGACGCGCGCGCGACGCTGCCGCGTGGCACCGAGCTGTCGGTGCGCGGCCAGGTCGAGACGATGCGCACGTCGTATCTCGGCCTCGGCGCCGGCGTCGCAATGGCGATCGTGCTCGTCTACCTGCTGATCGTCGTGAATTTCCAGTCGTGGCTCGACCCGCTGATCATCATCAGCGCGATGCCCGCCGCGCTTGCCGGCATCGCATGGATGCTGTTCATCACCGGCACGCACCTGAGCGTGCCCGCGCTGACAGGCGCGATCATGACGGTGGGCGTCGCGACCGCGAACAGCATCCTGGTCGTGTCGTTCGCGCGCCAGCGTCTCGCGGCCGGCGCGCCGCCGCTCACGGCCGCGCTGGAGGCCGGCGCGACGCGGATCCGCCCGGTGCTGATGACGGCGCTCGCGATGATCATCGGGATGGTGCCGATGGCGCTCGGACTCGGCGAAGGCGCCGAGCAGAACGCGCCGCTCGGCCGCGCGGTGATCGGCGGGCTGCTGTTCGCCACCGTTTCGACGCTGCTGTTCGTGCCGCTCGTGTTCGGCGGCGTGCATGCGCGGCTGGCCCGCCGGCGCGCGCGCCAGGCCGGACACTGACTTTCGCCCACCCTATACCCGGTTCGATTGGTTGAATTCATGGAAGAGAAACATCACAGTTCCGTCGGCATCCAGGTGGACGAACACGGCATGCACCTGCCGACGCGCACGTCGGTGTCGCGGCGCGCGCGGGTCGTGCTGATCGTGATCGGCGTGCTGCTGGCCGCGGGCGCCGCACGCACGATCGTGGTCAACGTGTTGAACCGCGGCCGGCTCGACGCGGTGGCCGAGCAGAACACGCGCCAGTACGTGAGCATCGTGCATCCGGTCGATGCGGCCAGCAGCGGCAAGCTGACGCTGCCCGGCACGCTGCGCGGCTTCGTCGAGGCGCCGATCTATGCGCGTGCGAGCGGCTACGTGCTGCGCTGGCAGGCCGACATCGGCGCGCACGTGAAGCAGGGCCAGGTGCTTGCCGAGCTCGACACGCCCGAGCTGAACCAGGAGCTCGCGCAGGCCACCGCGCAGCGCCAGCAGGCGCAGGCCGCGCTCGCGCTCGCGAAGACGTCGTTCGATCGCGCGCAGCAGCTGCGCCAGCGCGATGCGGTGTCGCAGCAGGAACTCGACGATCGCCAGGGCGCGTTCAACCAGGGCACCGCGAACCTCGCGGCGGCCGATGCGAACATGCGCCGGCTCACCGAACTGAAGGGCTTCCAGCGCATCGTCGCGCCGATCGACGGTGTGGTCACGCAGCGCAACGTCGACGTCGGCGACCTCGTCAATTCCGGCAACGCGGGCCGCTCGCTGTTCACGGTCGTGCAGGCCGACCGGCTGCGCCTGTACGTGCAGGTGCCGCAGGCCTACGCGCAGCAGGTGAAGGTCGGCCAGCACGTGGGCGTCGCGCAGGCCGAACTGCCCGGCAAGACCTTCGACGGCACGATCACGCGCACGTCCCAGGCGATCGATGTCGCGACGCGTTCGCTGCAGATCGAGATCACGCTGCCGAACCCGGACGGCCGGCTGCTGCCCGGCGCGTACGTGCAGGCGACGCTGCCGATGACGCCGGTCGGCCGCCTGCAGATACCGGCCAATACGCTGCTGTTCCGTGCCGAGGGGCCGACCGTCGCGACCGTCGACGCGAACGGCCAGGTGCGCCTGAAGGCGGTGACGGTCGTGCGCACGATCGGGCAGACGCTCGAAGTCGACGGCCCGCTCACGCCGAGCGACCGCCTCGTCGCGAACCCGAGCGACGCGCTCGCGAACGGCGACCCGGTCGTCGTGCAGGCGCCGCCCGCCGCGAAGCCGGCCTCCGCGGCCGCGGGAGCGAAGTCGTGAGCGCGATGCGCGCCCGCCTGCGCCCGACGGCCGCCGTGACCGCTGTCGCGCTCGCGGCGCTCGCGGGTTGCACGGTCGGCCCCGACTACCGGCGCCCTGCCGTCGACACGCCGGCCGCGTGGCGGCTCGACCCGGCCGACGCGTACTGGCACCCGGCCGCGCCGGCCCGCGCGCCGCTCGACCCGGCGTGGTGGACCGCGTTCGGCGACGCGCAGCTCGACGCGCTGGAAGCCGACGCGCTGCGCAACAACCAGAGCCTGAAGGCCGTCGCCGCGCGCTACGACCAAGCGAAGGCCACGCTCGCGTCGGTCGCGTCCGCGCAGTATCCGGCCGTCGGGCTGAACGCGAGCGGCCAGCGCTTCAAGATCTCCGCCGATCGTCCGCAAACCAATTACGCGACCAAAAGCATGTCGACCGTGCAGAACGAGATCCAGGTCGGCGCGAGCGTCAGCTACGAACTCGACCTGTTCGGCCGCGTGCGGCGCAGCGTCGAATCCGCGCAGGCCGGCTCCGAGCAGGCACGCGACGATTTCGCGAACGCGCGCCTCGTGCTGAGCGCCGATCTCGCGTCGAGCTACTTCGCGCTGCGCGAGCTCGACACCGAGATCGACGTCGTCAAGCGCTCGATCGACCTGCAGCAGAAGGCGCTCGACTACGTGAGCGCGCGCCACGAGCTCGGCGCGGTGTCCGGCCTCGACCTGTTCCAGCAACGCTCGCAGCTCGATGCGACGCGCACGCAGGCGCAGTTGCTGATCCAGCAGCGCGCGCAGGTCGAGACGGCGATCGCGACGCTGGTCGGCACGCCGGCCCCGGCGTTCTCGCTGCCGCCGCGCGTGGTGCCGATCAACGCGCCCGCGCTGCCGACCGGGATGCCGAGCGACCTGCTGCAGCGGCGGCCCGACGTCGCGTCGGCCGAGCGCGCGATGGCCGCCGCGAACGCGCAGATCGGCGTCGCGCGCGCCGCGTACTTCCCGCGCATCGCGCTGTCGCCGGACATCGGCTGGGACACGACGCGCTTCTCCGGCCTGTTTACCGTGCCGGCGCTGCTGTGGTCGCTCGGCGCGTCGGTCAGCCAGCCGCTGTTCGAAGGCGGCAAGCTGAAGGCCGGCGTCGATTTCGCGCAGGCCGGCTACGTGGCCGCGCAGGCCAGCTACCGGCAGACCGTGCTCACCGCGTTCCAGGAGGTGCAGAATGCGGTGACAGGCCTGTCGGTGCTGGCACAGGCCGCGCAGCAGGCGTCGGCGGCCGTCGACGATGCGCGCAGGCTCGTGTCGCTCGCGCAGGACCGCTATACGGGCGGCCTGACGCCGTTCATCGACGTGCTGACGGCCCAGCAGCAGCTACTGACGAGCGAGCGCCAGGCCGTGCAGATCCAGGGCCAGCGCGCGGCGCTCGTCGTGTTTCTCGCGAAGGCGCTCGGCGGCGGCTGGGACGGCGGCGCGACGGACGCCGCCACGCCGACCGATGTCGCGACAGCCAGCCCGCCGCCCGCCGCGGGCGTCGGCCCCTAACCCTCCGATAGGCGAACGAATCCATGAAAGTGCTGATCGTCGAAGACGAACCGAAAGTCGTCGAATACCTGAAGAGCGGCCTGACCGAGGAAGGCTGGGTCGTCGATACCGCGCTCGACGGCGAGGACGGCGCGTGGAAGGCCATCGAATTCGACTACGACGTGGTCGTGCTCGACGTGATGCTGCCGAAACTCGACGGCTTCGGCGTGCTGCGCGCGTTGCGCGCGCAGAAGCAGACGCCCGTGATCATGCTGACCGCGCGCGACCGCGTCGATGACCGCGTGCGCGGGCTGCGCGGCGGCGCCGACGACTACCTGACCAAGCCCTTCTCGTTCCTCGAGCTGATCGAGCGGCTGCGCGCGCTCACGCGCCGCGCGCGCGTGCAGGAATCGACGCTGATCTCGATCGGCGACCTGCGCGTCGACCTGATCGGTCGCCGCGCGACCCGCGACGGCACGCGCCTCGACCTCACCGCGCAGGAATTCCAGTTGCTCGGCGTGCTCGCGCGGCGCAGCGGCGAGGTGCTGTCGAAAACGACGATCGCCGAGCTCGTATGGGACGTGAACTTCGACAGCAACGCGAACGTCGTCGAGACGGCGATCAAGCGCCTGCGCGCGAAGCTCGATGGCCCGTTCACGGAGAAACTGCTGCACACGATCCGCGGCATGGGCTACGTGCTCGAGGCGCGCGAGGAAGGCGACGCGGAGCGGCACGCATGAAACGCTCGATCACCCTGCGGCTGTCGGCGATGTTCGGCATCGTGTCGCTGCTCGTGTTCACGCTGGTCGGCTGCGGGCTGTTCGTGATGATGGAGCGCCAGCTGTTCGCCGAGCTGCGCGCGACGATCGACACGCGCGCGAAGGTCGCGCAGATGATCGTGTCGCACGCGACCACGGCCGCGCGCGGCCGCCTGATGCAGGAAAAGCTCGCCGATCTCGAACCGCCCGACGGCTCGACGCGTTACCAGATCGAGAGCCCCGACGCCGATTTCCGCTTCGGCCATCCGGTCGACGGCGTGCCCGTCGGCGAGCCGTTCGGTGCGTTCCAGCAGTACGCGCTCAACGACAGCAGCTACGACGTGATGACGAAGACCGTCGCGATCGCCGGCAGCGGCGAGCGGCCCGACCTGAAGCTGATCGTCGCGACGTCGTGCGAGCGCACGCAGCGGATGCTGCGCCGGTTCGCGTGGACGCTCGCCGCGCTGATCGCGACGGCCACCGTGCTCACGCTGCTGCTGAGCCGCGCGGTCGCGCGCTTCGGGCTCGCACCGCTCGAACGGCTGTCGCAGGACGCCGCGGCCATCAGTGCGACCAATCGCCGCCAGCGGCTGCACACCGACGCGCTGCCGACCGAGCTGCGCGATCTCGCCGCATCGTTCAACGGCGCGCTGGAGCGCATCCAGCAGACCTATGCGCGGCTCGAGGCATTCAATGCGGACGTCGCGCACGAGCTGCGCACGCCGATCAGCATCCTGATCGGCCAGACCCAGGTCGCGCTGACGAGCCGCGACCGTTCGGTCGATCGCATGCGCCAGACGCTGCAGTCGAATCTCGAAGAGTTCGAACGGTTGCGCGTGATCATTAACGACATGCTGTTCCTGTCGCGCAGCGATCGCGGCGAACGTGCGACCGACCTGAAGCACGTGTCGCTTGCCGACGAAGTGCGGCGCATGCTCGACTTCCTCGAAATTCCGCTCGATGAAGCGCAATTGCGGGCCGAACTGCACGGCGATGCGCGCGCGGCGGTCGACCCGTCGCTGTTCCGCCGCGCGATGACGAACCTGCTGATCAACGCGATCCAGCATTCGGCGCCCGGCGCGACGCTGAACGTGACGATCACGCGCCGCGACACGCTCGTCGACGTGTCGGTCGCAAACCCCGGCGAGCCGATCGATCCTGCGCAGCGCGCGCACGTGTTCGAGCGCTTCTACCGGCTCGAGGAAGCGCGCGCGAACAGCAAGGAGAACCACGGGCTGGGGCTGTCGATCGTCAAGGCGGTCGCGGAGATGCACGGCGGCAGCGTGTTCGTCGCGTGTTCGGACGGCATCAATACGTTCGGCTTCTCGGTGTCGACGCAACCATGCGACGGCGACCCGCTGCCCGCGCCCGATGCCGGCGACCCGCACCCGCTGCGGCCGGCGCCCGCCCCTCGCGCATTGCATTGACGGCGGCTGCGCCGTCGAGGGCAGTTTTCTTCAATACGGACCCGCGCGGCTTCGTTAGTCTCGATGCGACTTTGACATTCGCATGGAGGCAACGGATGAGCATGCTGGTTTCGATGGCCGCGTTCGCGCTGGCGTCGTCGATTACACCCGGTCCCGTCAATATCGTCGCGCTCAGCGCCGGCGCGCGCCACGGTCTCGGCGCAAGCCTGCGCTATGCGGCCGGCGCGACGCTGGGCTTCGTCGCGCTGTTCCTGCTGATCGGCCTCGGGCTGCACGCGGCGCTCGCGCGCTGGCCGATGCTGACCACCGCTACCCAGTGGGCGGGGATCGCGTTCCTGCTTTACCTTGCGCTGCGGCTCGCGCTCGACGACGGCCGGTTATCGGCCAACCCGGCCAACCCGGCCGACCCGAACGCACCGAACGTCGCCGGCCCGTCGGCCGCGGCCGGTGCGGCGATGCAGTGGCTCAATCCGAAGGCGTGGCTCGCGTGCGTGGCCGCGATGGGCGCGTATGCAGCCGATGGTGACCGCGCGCAGGTCTGGCAGTTCGCGGCGCTGTATCTGGTGATCTGCTTTGCGTCGATCGCGTGCTGGGCGTATGCGGGCGCCTCGCTGCGGCATCGGCTCGCGAATGCGCGGCGGATGCGGCTGTTCAACCGCGCGATGGCACTGCTGCTCGCGGGTAGCGCGCTTTATCTGCTCGATATCTAGCGCGGGCGCTTCGACGTGTTTTTTCGGCGGATGGGGTGCGAATGACCGATGTTGCAGGCCGTCGCCGGCACAGAGCCGCCCTTCCCGCGCTCAGCTCGCGGCGCTTCGATATTGTCCGGGCGTGGCGGCCGCGATGCGCCGGAACGCGCGCTGGAAGTGCGCCTGGTCCGCGAAGCCCGCATCGAGCGCGACGTCGGCGATCGGCCGGCCGCGGCGCAGCTCCGCGCGGCCGTACTGCACGCGGCGATCGATCAGGAACGCATGCGGCGTCATGCCGTAACGCGCGTTGAACGCGCGGATCAGGTAGGACGGCGACAGGTCAGCGGCCGCGCAGATCGCATCGAGCGTGACGGCCTGACGGCAATGCGCGGCGATGTAGTCGGCCGCCCGCGCGAGCTTCGCATTGTCGGCGCCACGCCGTGCGTCGTCGGGCAGCTCGCGATCGAGCGCGCCGTGCAACCCGGTGAAGAATTCGACCGCAGCGCTTTCCTTGCCGAGTGGATCGACGCCCGGCGCCACGAGCGTGCGGTAAAAGCGGCCGAACTGCGCGAACAGGTCGCGCCGTTCCGTCCATTTCGGCGAAAAACCGTGAAAATCGCTGTTCGGATCGCGCCCGAGCGAATGCTGCAGACGCGCGAGCCACGGCACGTCCACGTAGACCATCCGGTACGCCCATGCGTCGGGGCCGTACGGATTGCACGCGTGCACTTGCTCCGGATCGATGATCACGAGCACGCCGCGCCCCACGTGTTCCTTCGTCGCTCCGTTCAGATAGGTGCTCGTGCCGCCGACGATCGCGCCGAGCGAAAACGTGTCGTGCGTGTGCTTCGCGTAGCAGATCGTGCGCCCGTCGTCGACGGTGCGCGCCTCGATGAACGGCAGCGCGGTGTCGCGCCAGAACGGCGACGGCACGGCGACAGTGTTGGCGGAACGGCTCACGCGACAGGCTCCCGGATCGGACGGCGAACGCACACCGTACAAGACTGCGCGGCGCGATGCAACCGCGAGCCGACACATCGCGGCCGGATCGCCTAAGCTTTGAATTCCGACCGCCGCGGCGGACGCGGCGGGTTCCGTTCCCTCTTTCAACCGGTACGCTCATGCACATCGATCTGACAGGCAAGACCGCGGTCGTCACCGCTTCCACCGCCGGCATCGGGCTGGCGATCGCAGAAGGGCTCGCGCACGCGGGCGCACGTGTCGTCGTCAACGGACGCAGCGACGGGTCGGTCGAGGCCGCGCTCGCGCTGCTGCGCACCGCGGTGCCCGACGCGGACATCGACGGCGTCGCCGCCGACCTGTCCGACGCCACCGGCGTCGCGCGCATCACGCAGCACACGCCGCAGGCCGACATCCTCGTCAACAACGCTGGCATCTACGGGCTGAAGGGTTTCTTCGACATCGACGATGACGAATGGGCCCACTACTTCCAGATGAACGTGATGTCCGGCGTGCGTCTCGCACGGCACTATCTGAAAGGCATGCTCGAGCGCAACGCGGGCCGCATCGTGTTCATTTCGTCGGAATCGGGCCTGAACATCCCGGTCGACATGATTCACTACGGGTTCACGAAGACCGCCCAGCTGGCGATCGCGCGCGGCCTCGCGAAGGTCGCGGCCGGTACCAGCGTGACCGTCAATTCGGTGCTGCCGGGGCCGACGATGTCGGAAGGTGTGCGTGCGATGCTGAAAGCGACGGCCGACGAAACGGGCCGCAGCATCGACGAAGTCGCGGTGGATTTCGTGCGCAGCCAGCGCGCGAGTTCGATCATTCAGCGGCCGGCGACGACGGAGGAAGTTGCGAATCTCGTCGTGTACGTATGCTCGCCGCAGGCCTCGGCGACGACGGGCGCGGCGTTGCGCGTCGATGGCGGCGTGGTCGATACGATTGCTTGATGGCCCCAGCGGGCACGCCAAGCCTCCGCCGCGCTATCGGGAAACGGTCTTGCCCGACTGAAGCGTGCCCTTGCGGTCGGCGTCCATGCAGGTATCGAAGCCGTATTGCGTGACGGTACCGGCCTTGTCGAACACGACGAAGTAAGGCCGGTGATCGTTGCCGTGCTCGATGAAGTAGTTGTAGCAGACACCGCTGCCGTTGCGGACCATCCACACGCTGCGCGGGTTGCCGCCCGCGCGGACGACGTCGGCGCGCGTCGCGCCGTGCCGCGACGCAGCCCTCGCCAGCGGCGTGCGCGAATACGAGAACGGCAGCCACGAGTCGAACCACGCGCAGCCGTGCAGCATCAGGCAACTCGCGGCCAGCGACAACGTCGCTGCGGGACGGTACATCGGAATCAATCGCATGCTGGGAGAAATCTGCTGCGCCATGCCGGCGTGATCGAAAGCCCCATGCTACTCGACCTTTGGGTTCGGATCGAAAAGAAATGTAGAGACCTGTGTCCGACGCCCCGCCCAATGCCGTCCGGCCCGCGCCCGATCGTTGCGAACCGTTGCGACACCGCGCCGCCTCGCACGCCCGTCGATGCCGGTACGCCGCTGGTCCGAATCGGTGCAACGACCGGCATCGTCATGCGACCCATTCGGCCCACAGCATCGTCAGCACCGTCATCAGCGCCGGGCCGACGAACAGCCCGATCAGCCCGAACGTCTCGGCGCCGCCGAGGATGCCGAACAGCACGAGCAGGAACGGCAAGCGGGTCGAGCTGCCGATCAGCACCGGCCGCACGAAATGCTCGGCGACGAACACGACCACGAAGCCGACCACGAGCACCACGACGGCCCAAACGGTCGCCCCCTGCACGAACAGCCAGAGCGCCGCGCCGCAGAACACGATCGGCGCGCAGAACGGCAGCATCGCGGCGACGGCCGTGACCAGACCGAGCAGCGCCGCATGCGGCACGCCCGCCAGCGCATAGGCGACGCCGAGAATCGCGCCCTCGCCCAGCCCGACGACGACGAGCCCCGTCACCGTCCCGTATACGGCCGCGACCATCCGTTCGATAAGCTCGCCGCCACCGGGGCCGAACGCGCGCCGCGCGCCGTGCAGCAATGCGCCCGACAACTTGTGGCCGGCCCTCAGGATCACAAACAGCGTGACCAGCATGAAGCCGAACTCGAACAGCGCATGCGCGACCTTGGTGCCGAACTGCCGCCCGAACGCGATGAATTTCTCGCCGCTCGCGCCGTGCATCGCGGCGCCCGCATGCAGCGGATGACCGAGATTGGCCTGCCACCACTCGGTGACCTGCGCGGCCCCGTACGGCAGCCGGGCGATCACATCGGGCAGCGGAATGCCGTTGTCCTGGACCGACTGCAGCCACATGCGCAGGTCGTGCTCCTGCGAGATCGCCTGCCCGAGCGCGAGCGCGACCGGCAGGATCACCAGCAGCGACACGCCCACGGTGATCACGGTCGCGATCAGGGTCGGCCGGTTGCGAAACCAGCGTTCGGATTCGAAGCGTTTCAGCAACGGCCACAACGCGATCGCGATCACGCACGCCCACGCGATGGCGGGAAGGAAGTCGCGGATCACCCACAGCGCGAGCAGCAGCAGCGCCGCATACAGCACGGCGCGGGCGATCTGCTGAGCGCGCGGCCGCGCGGCGGAATCCTGGGACGGCGACACATGTACGCGCATGGCACCTCTGTCGAAATGAAAAAAATGGCGGTTCGCGCAGGCCGAAAGCCTGTACGAACCGCCATTCTATCCATCGGCACCGCAACGGCATGCGGCCGCGATGTCATGCATCGTCAAATGCGTGCCGCCAGCGCGGCGGTGCCGCACGCCGCAACGCGTTCTCAGGCCACCTTGTCGGCGACGCGGTAGCGTTCGAGCCAGTGCGCGTACGGCGCGGGCAGCGTCCACGACGGACGCTCGACGCCGAGCTGCTTGGCCGCGTAGTACGGCCAGTGCGGATCGGCAAGATGCGCGCGGCCGACCATCACGAGGTCGAGCTGCTGCTCGGCGACGACGCGATTGGCGAGTTGCGGCGTGTCGATCCCCCATGCGGACGACACCGGCAGGCCGGCTTCGCGGCGCACGCGTTCGGCGATCGGTGCGAGGAACGCCGGGCCCCACGGAATCTGCGCGTCGGGCGTCGAGAAGCCGACCGACACGCTCAGCATGTCGAGCCCTTCCTGCTTCATCCGCTGCGTGAGCGCGATCGATTCGGCGAGCGTCTCTTCGTCGCGGCCGTCGTACTCGATCACGCCGAGACGCGCGGTCAGCGGCAGGTGCTCCGGCCAGACCTGGCGGACGGCCTTCAGCGTGTCGACGATGAAGCGGCCGCGGTTTTCGGCGGAACCGCCGTACTCGTCGTCGCGCTGGTTCGCGTGCACCGAGAAGAAGCTCTGGCCGAGATAGCCGTGCGCGAAGTGCAGCTCGAGCCATTCGAAGCCGAGGTCGCGGGCGCGCTTCGCCGACGCGACGAAGTCGGCCTGCACGCGCGCGATGTCGTCATGCGTCATCGCCCGCGGCACCTTCGGCAGGTGCGCGCCGAACGGCACGGCCGACGGTGCGATGGTCTGCCAGCCGCGCGGATCGCCTTCGGCGATGTGGTCGTCGCCTTCCCACGGACGGTTCGCGCTCGCCTTGCGGCCCGCATGCGCGATCTGGATGCCCGGCACCGCACCGGCCGCCTTGATCGCCGCGACCGACGGCGCGAACGCCTCGGCCTGTGCGTCGGTCCACAGCCCGGCGCAGCCCGGCGTGATGCGGCCTTCCGGCGACACGGCCGTCGCCTCGGCGATCACGAGGCCCGCGCCGCCGCGCGCGATGCTGGCCAGATGCACGTGATGCCAGTCGTTTACGACGCCGTCTTCGGCGACGTACTGGCACATCGGCGGCACCGCGATGCGGTTGCGCAGCGTGACATCCTTGAGTTTGAACGGTTCGAACAGGGCAGACATCGACACTCCTTTGCTTGGTTCTACGAAACGACTGGATGACCCGCCGTGCGGTATGCACAGCGGAGCGATGGGTCCGTCGCGGCGCGTCCGACGACGGAAGCGGCGTGGCGCCGGTCATGCCGGCGCCGGCCGGCTTACTGGCGGCCGAGCTTCGCGAGCAGCGCCTCGGCAGCGGGTTCCGACGACGCGGGGTTCTGCCCGGTGATCAGCAGCCCGTCGGTGACGACATGCGGCGCCCAGTCGGCGCTGCGTTCGAACTGCGCGCCGTTGGTCGTCAGCATGTCCTCGACGAGGAACGGCACCACTTCCGTCAGCTCGACGGCCGCTTCCTCGCTGTTGGTGAAGCCCGTCACGCGCTTGCCGCGCACGACCGACTCGGCGGTTTTCGGATCCTTCACGTGGCGCAGCACGCCCGGCGCATGGCACACGGCCGCGACCGGCTTGCCGGCCGCCAGCGCGCGCTCGATCAGGCCGATCGAATGCAGATCCTCGGCGAGATCCCATAGCGGACCATGCCCGCCCGGATAGAACACCGCGTCGTAATCGTCGATCGACACGTCGGCCAGCTTGCGGGTTGCGGCAAGTTCGGCCTTGGCCGCCGGATCCGCGTCGAAGCGACGCGTCGCGTCGGTTTGCGCGGTCGGATCGCTGCTCTTCGGGTCGAGCGGCGGCTGGCCGCCCTTCGGCGACGCGAGCGTCAGCTCGACGCCCGCATCCTTGAACGCGTAGTACGGTGCGGCCAGTTCCTCGAGCCAGAAGCCCGTTTTCTTGCCGGTGTCGCCGAGCGTGTCGTGCGAGGTCAAGACAACCAGAATCTTCATGATCGGAACTCCTTCGAAATGGGGGAACGGCGCCGCGTCACGGCCGCGGCCAGCGTGACGCACGCCGCGGGCCGGCGGCGACGGCGCGCCTGCCGGTTAGTCAGCTGGCGCGCGTCAACGTGCCGGCCGCACACCGAAAATGTTGCCCGGGCTATTAGACCAGTCGTCTAGACGAGCCCCGAAAAAAACGACGGCATCTCCTGCATCACCAGCATCGCCGCGCGATATGGCGTTTTCGCGTCCGGCTGAGTGCGGCAGGTATGGCGTCGCATTCATTGAGACCGGATCATAGCCTCGGATTAGACCGGTCGTCTAGTAACATCGTGTTCGGCCCTGTCGTTGACATGGCTTTTCGACGTTTCCTCTCACTACTAGCCGGTCGCTGTCGACAACGACCGGCTGACGGAATCACACGTCAACCGACATGACCTGCTGCGATGCAACGAGCTTCGGCGGCGTCGGGCACTTGCAAATACACAGATCGTCGCTCAGCGCGACGCGCCTTCCATCTGGCCCTGTCATCGGAGGTCGCGGGCCGTCGCATTGAATCTTGCCAATCGACTTGCAAGCCGGACAAATCACGTCGTCGTCTTCGTGGGCGATATGTTTATTGTCCAATACGAACGGTGTCCCCTTTGCTCGGACCGTTCCGGCCACGGTCGTGTGATCACCGTCGAGGATCAGGTATCGAGTCATGGTTTACGTGGCGTATTCAAAATCAAGCCTGGTCGAGGTAAGCGACGAGTTCCCATGCGACAGGTGCCATGCGCTGCCGCGTACCCATCACGCTGTCGAGAACGGCCAGCCGTCGTGGTTCGTGCACGATAATGGACGGCAACGCGTCACCCTTTAGAAACCTGCGTGTCGCATCGCCGACCTGACCGGCATCCAGTTTCGCGCACCATACCCCATCTTCCGGGCATTGCTGGCCGGTGTGCGCGACGGTTCCCAACGGCAGACGTGCAGCAACGGTCTGCGGCTGATCCTGTTGCGAAGTCTTTTCGGTTTTCCCTTCGAGCGGCAAACCGGTTTTCGGATCGAGATTTTGGGCTTTCGCCATCTCATTGATCATCTCGTCCGAAGGCTTCTGCGGCGGGACAGCAGCTTCCTGTTCCTTCTGCCATTGGAAGGTGCCATCCCATGGCGGAAGCTGTGCCGGCGGAAGCGGCACGATCTTGTCGATGTCCGGAACCTTGGGATTGCGTCCGTCGTTACCGTCGATGAACTTACCGATCAAGGCGTAGCGGCGTGTTCGCTCCACATCATTTGGAAGCGACAGATATGAAAGCCGATCGGACTGAGGCGGAGCCTTGAACCCGTTTTCGAGCGCCAAAGCGGCTTGGGTGTTGCCTGCCGCTACGCCCTTCTGAAAAGCATCGACCGCTTCGCTATACAACGCGCTATTCTTCAAATTAATTCCCAACGCGTTGGCTGCCTCGCCATACCCTTGGTCGGCCGCGCACCGACGCATCTGGCGCGCAACATCCGGGGCCTTGTCATGTGGGGCCAACAACTCGGCAACATATGTCTGCGCTTCCGGGCTCCCCAGATCGGCAGCCTTCCGAAAATAGCGCAGCGCCATCTCGGCATCTTGCCCCAGTCCATAGCCCGTTTCGAGATAGTGGCCGATGTCGTAATAGCCCGCGGGGATGCCTTGTTGAATCAGTCGCACGGCAAGCGCCACCGTCTCCTTCGGCGCATCGGGCGAGTCCGCCAAACCATCGGAAATCAACGACTGAAGATTCTGGTTGGCCTTGTAGTGCCCGTGCGCTGCCGCGATTCGGTAATAGCGCGCAACCTCGTTGAAATCCTTCGGACCGTCCTGCTTTTCCAAAAACCGTGCGTAACGAAACAGACTGTCTGCTTGTGGATCAAGCGACGGCAAATGATCGGCCTGATGCGTGCAGGTAAAAGCGAGGTTCGCACGCACGGCGCTCATGTCGGGCAACGATGTCACTGGCGCTTCCTTTTTCGTACAAGCGCAGGCCAGGAGGGCAAGCGCAATGATGGTGGCGTATCGGTTCATGAATCAGTCGGAACGGGTAATTTTGTTCGAGGTTCGCATAAAACCGACTAGAGATGCAGCGGGGGACTGGTCGCCAGCCTTCTGAAAATCGGCGTTGTTATTGATGAGAAGCTCCCAATTCTTGAACGCTGCTTGGGGATCATCCTGCGCTCCCCTCCCACCCGTGTGCAAATTCCATAATTGCTGCCGCAATCGCTTCGTCACATCGCCGTGTTCATGGCAGATGTTGAGTTCGCTGTCCGCTTCCATGCTCCGCGTATTGATGTTCGCCGAACCGATGGTTGTGAACGTGTCGTCAATCGTCATCAGCTTGGCATGTACGTAAACGGGCTCCCATTTTCCGGGCGGCGAATCCGGCGCAACCAGCGTACAGACATGCACCTTGAGCCCCGGATAGTCGCGGTTCATCACCGGATGCGCCGGCCCCTTCATTTGCGACTCGATCCCGGCACGCTGCGCCTTGAGTTGATCGACCTTTTGCTTCGCCTGCCCAACCGCCTGCGTGGTCGCGGGCGTGTTCGCCATACCTTGCATCTGAAGCGCGCCCAGATATTCCTGCCCGGCGTCCTGCTGTTTGCTTACCACGTCGGCAAATTGTTTTCTCAGGTCGGATTGGCGGTCGCTCTCCTGCAAGATCGCTCCCACGCCCGGCATCGATTTCGCCTGTCCCAACGCATCAAGCATGCGATACGTTGTCAGCGTTCCCGTACCCACCGCCGCGTCGGTGGAGTTCGTGATGACGAACAGATACACCATACCGTGCTTGCCGGAATCTCGCCCCCACTTCTGTTGCTGCACCGCGACCGCCTTGATCCTCTCTGCGAGCGGCACCCACCGGAAATACTGATTTTCGATAAAGACATGCTGCGTCGCGTTATTGACGGCCTGAAGATACAGCTTCTCGATGTCGCGCTTGCCCTTCTGCGACTGCGTGCGCAGTATCTGCGACATGACACGGGTGTCGCCACCCGGATCGATTCGCACCTTCAGTCGCGTGTGCAGACCCTTGCGTTTCTCGGCAAGGCCTTGTCCTGTTGCATCGTCCCACGCCTGACAGAAATTTTCGTTCAGGTAGCGTAGCACCGGTCCTGTCACCCACGCAGAGATATCCTGCCATGGCGAAAGCCCGTTGCGGCCCGTCGTCGGCGTCTTGCGCACGTAGCTGTGATCGTTCGTGTCCCAGTACTGGTCGAGCATGTTGTGCCCCATGACGAAGCCACGCGCATTCTCCGGGTCTTCGTAATCGACAAGTACCATTTTCTGGTGATGCGTCGGTTCGGCCAATCCCATCGATGCACTGTTCTGCGCGCGCGTCAAAACATCGCGGTCCCGGTCCTTTCCATGCCAGAACGTATGCCACGCGATTTCGGCGCGATTGACCGCACTGAAACCGCGTGTCGCAAAGTCAATGTTTTTGAATGCTTCCTTTTGGTACAACGCGCCCTTGGCCGCAATATATACATCGCGCGGCCCTGCCGGTAAGCTGAGCGTAACGTTGTGCAGGTTCGCGCGCCGGTACCATTCCTCATCGATCTTGCGCTGCTGATCGGTCTGGTAGTCACGCGACATCATCGAGAACGTCTCATAGGCGGAATCCGGCAACCGTTGTTTGACATCCGTCGCGATGTCGTTGCCGGGCATGTTGTTTTCGCTGAGTTCCGATACGAACGCCGGATCGCGCCAGACCAACAACCGCACCTTGACGCCAGCTTCCCCCTTCTGACGCAGCAGTTCGCCAATGCCGACTCCTTGGCCGTCACGCTTGAACATCATCGAGGGCTGAAAGCCCCAGCAGATGATATCGATGGAGTGCCGCGCCTTCGAAATCTGCTCGTACACGTGACCAAATGCTTCCTCGCCGTTCACAAGCGGACGAAAGGTCGCGGCAGCCGGGTTGTATTCGGTCTTTTGCACGAACCAGCGGAACGTGACTGTTCCGTTGTTCGTGTGATTCAGCGCAATGGGCGTCGTTGCGACGAAGGCATCCGAAGCAGGTGAACTGTTTGCCATGAACTATGCTTCCGAAGAGGGATTGAGCAGATCGCCATAAATCTGCCGGTGCGCTGCGCGGTCTGCCGCGGCGGTGTCGCTGTCCGGCTGTCCCTCATGGAACTGGATGCCCCGGTTCGCGAGCGCCCCGTTTGTCGGGTCGCGGTATTCGCCGGGCACCGGAATGTCGTGCCGGTCACCGTTCGCCAGTTCAAGCGTGTATTTCTGCGTCGCCACGTGATGATCAATAGGTAGCTGCCCGGACTTATCGAACACACCTTGCTTAACCAGCGCGCCATCGGCATATAGCTTATAGGGCATTCCAACCGGGGCAACACCGGTTGAAGAAGGTGACGCAAATGTGTTCAGCGACAGTTTCTGAACCGGCGAATCCTTGAACGCCGGGTTCGTGATGTCGACTCGTGCAGGGCCGGCGAATGAATAGCTGGCTGCCTTGAAGTCGATCTTGCCCGGTGAGTGGATGTTAATGCTGCCGTCGTGGTTGATCTGGATGATCGCGCCACCGCATAAGATCCTGACTTCCTTGCCGGAAGCGACTTCGATGACATCCGTCACGGACCGGATGTGCAACGCCAGTTGGGCTGCCAGATCGATCACACCGGCATGCGCCTGGATATCGATGTCGCCCTTGGCGGCGATGGCCTTCATACCGCCGTTCTGCGCAAAGAGGCTGATCAGGTTGAGGGCCGCGACGATCAGCGACTGCCCCGACGCAACGGTCGTGGTCTGACCGCTGACAAGATTGAGCAGTTGGTCTGCCGCGAGATGCACGGATTGCTGAGTTGACGCCGCAATTCCCGCCGGGCTGTCCAGCAGCATCACGGGTTCCTTGAAAGCGTTCGCGGTGCCTGTGCCGCCACCCGCCGTGCGACCACCCTTGGCCTCAGGTGTCTGCGGCAATTCCAGTGCGTCCGCGAAGTGCTTCAACGCATCGTGACCGGTCTTGAGGTCCGCCGCCTGATGCCCCTTGCTGGCTTCCGACAACGAATCGACCAAATTCCCCGCACGGGCCAGTTGCTGGCGTGCTTCTCGCACGTCCAGTTGTTCGGCGTCCGGCGACTTGTGCTGGGTGCTGATCGCCATCCCCTGATTCGCGCGCATCGCACCGAACGCATCAGTATGGAGTTTGTAACCGATTCCGCGATAACCACCACGCGTATTGCCCGTCTGGTCAATCAGGTACCCTTGATGGAATAGGTGATAGGTGCCTCCGGTATAACTCGTCAGCCGCTGACCGCCCTGATGCGTGGAATCGTCGTGGATCAGCGCGTTGTACGCACCGGTATTGCCGAAACCGCGCGACTGCTGGCCCGACTTCAGTACATCCGAATGCCACGGCTGCTGAGTGGTCCCACCAGGCAATCTACCCATCACGAAGGGGCGATCACAGTCGCCTTGCCAGTAACCGATAGCGACCCATTCGCCCTTACGCGGCACATGAACCGCACCGTAGCCGTCACCGGTGTCGCCCTGCATGACGCGCATCCACGGCGACGTGTTGTACTCGTCCGGCTTACTCTGCCGGTCCCATGCGAATCGACCACGGATCTCGTTGTTCTTGTTCGTCCACGCTTCCTCGCCGTTCGGTGCGCCGACCAACAGATGCTCGACTTGCATCACCGGCTTCTTGTGTTCGAGCGGACTACGGTAGACGACATCGGCACGCTGCGCTTCGGTCTTCATCAAGAAGAAGCCGACGGAACCGTCATCCGCATGAGGCCGAGACACGGACGCCTGTTCGTATTCCTCCTGAACGCGATCGAACTCCGGTTGCAGGCTGAATGGAAATGCCTCCGACTGACGGGCGAACGGCACGTTGTTCAGGATGAACCAGTGCATCTCGACCGCCAGAAACTCCCGGTCCTTCGAATCAGGTGCATCGTGACGCGGATGGTCGTTCAGCACAAAGCGCGAACCAGCATCGAGCCAACGCACCCCGCCGACGCCGATGAAACGACGGGCCATCGCCTCCCATGCCTGCGTCCGAATCCGCGCACGGCGGGCACCGCTGTCGGAGTCCGGATAGCCCAACGTCGTCGGTTCATACACCGTCGCAGGAACGCCTGGAACACTGAGGGTTTCCTTGTCACGGTAATGCTGGACCGTGTATGTGGTCGCCTCCATCAAACTACCCGCCGCGAAACTGGAACCCGGCCGATCCTGATCGAACGAAGTGGACTTGAATTCCGTGGGCTGCGCCGTCTGCTGCATCACCCACTGCGTCAAGCCGTCGATTTCATCGCCCGCATTGCTTCGGGAATACGTGACGTCGTGCGCTTCCGGCAACGCCGAGACGCTGTCCACGATCACCAGCGTGGTCTTCGGCGGCTCGTTATCCTTGACGGGCGCATGCTCCCAATAGAAGTACCACCCTTCGTCTTCCAGCAAGCGTTGAACGAAATTCAAATCCGATTCGCTCTGTCGCGTGTAAGAGCGCGTACTTGCCTGGTTGCTGAGATTGAACCGGTAGTGCCCGCGCAACTGGGGGTATTTGTCGAAGACGGTGCTGATGCTCTGGATGGCGTTCGAGTCCAGCCAGTAATAATCGTCACGACCTTCACCCAGGAAGAACAGGGCCGACGCGAACTCGATCTGGTAAAGCGAAAGCGCGCCGTCGGCTCCCAAGCGCCTGATCTGATGCACGAAGCCGTGGATCGGTCGGTATTCAACGTTGGAGAAGGAAGCCGCCGGTTGCTGAATCAGTAACGAAACCTGCTGATGCATCAGTGCGAGCAATTCGATGTCGTCGCGCGTGGATACCGCATCAACGGTCCAGCGATAGTCGCGGCCGATCTTCGACCAGCCTTTCGCGCGAACGGGCGTGAGTACGTTATCGCCCAACGGGGTGCGCAGCGTCAGCAAACGGCCATGCTGCATGAGGCCACGGTTGATTGCGTCGAAGATGTCGCTGTATCTCAAACTCCCCGAATCTGTCGGTCTGAGTGCCATCTGTTTTTTTGTCCTTGTCTCTCAGGTTCGACCGTCACAAGGATGCAACGCAAAAAGGACGGTCCGCGGCCGCGAATACTGCCGCTCGCGCGAGTTTATCCGGAATAAGGCAGATACGTGACATCGGCTGGATTCGTCGGCCGTTTGTTTGACGATTTTTTACGCCCCCTCCGGAAGGAATTCATCAAGCCACAAAGGATTGCATCGCTTCTTTCGTTTTGCCTTCATCGCTTTGCGAGGCTTTTAATACCCTCGGCGGGGCAAGCGGCCCAGCGACCGGATGCAGGGCTCGCGTTTCGGCACGATTGGCGACAGCAAGTCGTTACCGAGAAATTCACGGAGCCGCGTCTGGGCGTCTGCAATGACGCATGACACCAAATTCAGCAACTGTTCATCCCGGAAAACTAACCGCGCAGCGGCCCGTCCGTATCCCCAGCCTCGATCACCGGCATCTCGAGCCGCTGGCCGCGCAGGCCGTCCGAGAGCAACCCCAGCATGAGATCCGCCAGCGCACGTCCGGACGCCTGGCCGGTCGGCTGCAAAACCGCCGTCACCCGATACGGATGCGCGACGTCCGGCGGCACGCCGTCATAGACGATCAACGACATGTCCCGCCCCAGGCGCACGCCGCGGTCGACCAGCGCGCGGAACGCCCCGCCGCCCGCGATATTGTTGTCGACGAACAGCGCCGTCGGCGGTTCGGCCCGCTCGAGCAACGTCTGCACGCCCTGCTGCCCGCCGTCGCGCGTAAACGCACACTCGATGAGCAGCGCCGGATCGGACTCGATGCCGGCCTCGCGCAGCGCCGCGAGATAGCCGGCGCGACGCTGCATCGCGAAATTGAGCGACAGCGGCGCGCTGATCATCGCGATGCGGCGATGGCCGAAGCCGATCAGGCGCCGCACCGCATCCCGTGCGCCCGCTTCGTTGTCGAAATCGAACCACGCGTAGGGCTCGACGGCCTGCGTGCGGCCATACGCGACGTACGGAAACGCATTCGACCTCAGATACGCGAGGCGCGGATCGTCGACCAGCGTGCGCGCGACGATCAGCCCGTCGACGAGTTTGCCGTCCACGAGCCGTCGATAGGTGTCCAGCTCGGCGTTCGGCCGCGCGGACGCGATGATGAAGTCGAGATTGCGCTCCGCCAGCCGCTCGGTGATGCCCGCGACGACTTCGCCGAAGCGCGGATCGCCGAGATCGCCCGCGCCGAACGGATAGACGATGCCGATCGCGTCGGAGCGCCCGGTCGCCAGCCGGCGCGCGGTCGGATCCGCGACGTAACCGAGCTCCCGCGCGGCCTTCATCACGCGCTCGCGGGTCGCCTCGCTCACGTCGTCATAGCCGTTCAATGCGCGACTGACCGTCGTGCGCGACAGCCCGAGCGCGTCCGATAGCGCCTTCAGATTCACCTTCACGTCGCTCCTCGCGTTGTGCATGCCAGTCGGCAAAACCCGCTTGTGCGGCAATTATTGCCGATTGGTAGTTATTACCGTCAAATATTTATCTTTTGACGTCCAAACCGGTTTGAAATAGCATCCAAACCGGTTTGGACATCGATGCCGCCGTCAGCCGTTCCCTTTCACCGTCAACGGAAACAAAAGCCGACATGACTTATTTTCCTTTTTGCCGCGCGACTGCGGCCAAACGTTTGCTGTTCACCGGCGCCGCACTGGCCGCTTTCGCGTCCGCCGCGCACGCGCAGACCGCCGGGGCGCCCGCGCCGACGCCGCACACGCAGCAGGCATACGATCCCGAGGGCAACTTCACGATGCGCTGGACCCGCGCGGACATCCGCCAGATCGTCGCGCAGTCGCATACGGCCGGCGCCGACAAGAATTCGCTGCCGCAAGCGCTGTCGATGCCGGACATTCCGCAGGACTTCCCGCTGATCAACTCCAACGTGTGGGTGTGGGACACCTGGCCGCTGGCCGACCTGCGCGCGAACCAGCTCAGCTACAAGGGCTGGGAAGTGATCTTCTCGCTGACCGCCGACCCGCACGCCGGCTACACGTTCGATGATCGTCACGTCCATGCGCGCATCGGCTTCTTCTATCGCCGGGCCGGCATTCCCGCGTCGCAGCGGCCGGCGAACGGCGGCTGGACCTGGGGCGGCCATCTGTTCCCGGACGGCGCGAGCGCCAAGGTGTTCGGCACGTCGCCGATGACCAACAACGCCGAATGGTCGGGCTCGGCGCGCCTCACGCACGGCGACAACGTCAGCCTCTACTACACCGCGACGTCGTTCAACCGCTCGGCGCCCGGCGGCGCCGACATCACGCCGCCGCAGGCGATCATCACGCGCGCGGACGGCCATATCCAGGCCGACGACAAGCACGTGTGGTTCACCGGCTTCGACGATCACAAGGCGCTGCTGCAGCCGGACGGCAACTACTACCAGACGGGCCAGCAAAACACCTACTTCTCGTTCCGCGATCCGTTCGTGTTCACCGATCCCGCGCATCCGGGCAAGACCTACATGGTGTTCGAAGGCAATACGGGCGGCCAGCGCGGCGCGCGGACCTGCACCGAGGCCGACCTCGGCTACGCGCCGAACGATCCGTACAAGGAAGACCTGAACGCGGTGATGAACTCCGGCGCAGTGTATCAAAAGGCCAATGTCGGCCTGGCGGTCGCGACGAACCCGCAGCTCACCGAATGGAAGTTCCTGCCGCCGATCCTGTCCGCCAACTGCGTCGACGATCAGACCGAGCGCCCGCAGATCTACCTGAAGGATGGCAAGTACTACCTGTTCACGATCAGCCACCGCACGACGATGGCCGCCGGCGTCGACGGGCCTGACGGCGTCTACGGCTTCGTCGGCAACGGCATCCGCAGCGACTACCTGCCGCTGAACGGCGGCAGCGGGCTCGTGCTCGGCAACCCGACCGACTTCTCCGCGCCGGCCGGTGCGCCATATTCGCAGGACCCGAACCAGAACCCGCGCGAGTTCCAGTCGTATTCGCACTACGTGATGCCGGGCGGGCTCGTCGAGTCGTTCATCGATGCGATCGGTCCGCGCCGCGGCGGCACGCTCGCGCCGACCGTGAAGGTCAACATCAACGGCACGTCGACGGCGGTCGACCGCAGCTACGGACGCGGCGGCCTCGGCGGATACGGCGAGATCCCGTCGAACCTGCCCGCGACGGGCGCCGGTCACAACGACGGCGGCTCCGGCACCCGGCCGTAACGGCCGCGGCCGTCTGGCCGCCAGTTCGGCGGGTGCGCATCGCGCGTGCCGCGTGTGCGCCCGCTTTTTTTTGTTTCGCAGATCGCGCATGTCGCCGCCGTACGCGGCATGCGCCCTTCCTTCCCGCTTCGCGCAGCGGAGCACGGGCCCCCGCATGAAATCGACGTTTTCCCGCTTTTCCTTCCGGTTCGCCTGCCTGCTCGCCTGTGCGGGCAGCATGCACGCAGCACACGCGAGCTGCAGCGCGCCGCCCGCGAGCGCGACGCCGCAATGGCGACCCGCCATCCATTACACGCCGCAACGCAACTGGATGAACGATCCGAACGGCCTCGTCTACGAGAACGGCCGCTATCACCTGTTCTACCAGTACAACCCGCTCGGCCACGACTGGGGCAACATGTCGTGGGGCCACGCGACCAGCACCGACCTCGTCCACTGGCGCGAGCAGCCGGTCGCGATGCGCGCGAATGCCACCGAGGAAATCTTCTCCGGCTCGATCGTCGCCGACACGCAGAATACGTCCGGGCTCGGCGCGCCGGGCGAGACACCGCTCGTCGCGCTCTATACGAGCGTCTACAAGGCCGGTTCCGGTCACGCGCCCGGCACGCAGGCGCAGTCGCTCGCATACAGCCTCGACCACGGCGCGACGTGGCAGCCCTATGCGCGCAATCCGGTGCTCACGCTCGATCCGGAATCGAAGCAGTTTCGCGACCCGAAGGTGTCGTGGTACGCGCCCGGGCGCTACTGGGTGATGACGACGGTCGTCGCCGACGCACACGTCGTGAAGCTTTACCGTTCCGACGACCTGATCCACTGGTCGTTCCTGAGCGACTTCACGCTGCCGGACGTGCCGCATGCGGGTGCGCTGTGGGAAATGCCCGACCTCGTGCCGCTGCCCGTCGACGACGATCCGCGCCACATCAAGTGGGTCATGATCGTCAACGTCAACCCGTGGTCGATCGCCGGCGGCTCCGGTGCGATGTATTTCGTCGGCAATTTCGACGGCCGCACGTTCGTCCCCGACCGCGTCGCGCCCGCCGGTTCGGACCCGGCGCAATTCCGCTGGGTCGATCATGGCGCCGATTTCTATGCGGCGGGCACGTTCTCGGGCGCGCCGGGCGCACGCCCCGCCGCGATTGCATGGATGAGCAACTGGGACTATGCGGCGAAAGCGCCGACGGCACCTTGGCGCGGCGCGATGACGTTGCCGCGCGAGTTCGCGCTGAAGACGATCGGCGGCGAACCCACGCTCTTCGTGACACCGGCCGCCGCGTTCGATGCGTGGGCCGACGCGCGGCCCGCCGTGCATGAAAGCGATCTGAGCGTCGAATCCGCCACGCGCGCGTTGTCGGCCGCCACGCGCGGCGTCGTTCAGCGCATCACGGTGACGATCGAGCCGCGGCGCGCGGCCCGCGTCGGGTTGATCGTCCGCGGATCGGCGGACGGCGCGATCGGCACCCGGATCGTGTACGACACCGCGAAGCGCACGCTCACGCTCGACCGCTCCCGCTCCGGCGCGACGGATTTCGCCGGAAACTTCAGCCGCGAGCACATCGTCGATCTGCCGCTCGAGCACGGACGATTGCAGCTCGAAATCGTCGTCGATCGCGGTTCGGTCGAAGTGTTCGCGAACGGCGGCCGCGTGGCGCTCACGGACCTGATCTTTCCGCCCCGCGAGGCGGACCGCGTCGCCGTGTTCGCCGAGCATGGCGGCGCGACGTTCTCGGGGCTGACGGTGACGCAGCTCGATGCAGGTGACGCACCCCGTGACGACTGCGCATCGCGCTAGCGATACGCATTGACGGCGGGGCCGCGCCGCCCGACGACGCGCTGCAGCCCTGCCGGGTTTCACGCTCAGAGCAAGCCCATCCCGCCCGACGCGATGATTTCCGCGCCGACGATGAAGGCGGACTCGGGCGCACTCAGGTGCAGCACCGTCGACGCGATTTCGTCCGGCGTGCCGAACCGGCCGATCGGGACGAGGCCCCTGATCTTGTCGGCCGTCTCGTCGAGCGTCGCCGCATCGAGGCCGAGCTTGGCGTACAGCGGCGTCTGCACCGGCCCGGGGCTCACCACGTTCACCCGCACGCCGTGCGGCAGCAATTCCGTCGACAGCGTCTTCGCGAACGAGTTGACGGCGGCCTTGCTCGCCGCATACACGGACGAACCCGGCATCCCGATGTGCGCGTTGATCGACCCGTTGATCACGATCGACGCGCCACGGTTCAGCAGCGGGACGAGCGACTGGATCTGGAAATACGCGCCCTTCACGTTGGTGTTGAACACGAGGTCCCACATCGCCTCGTCGCTATCCGCGAACGGCGCGAGTTTCGCGACGCCCGCGTTGATGAACACCGCGTCGAGCCGCACGCCGGACGCGGCGAGCGCGTCCGCCAGCGCCCGCGCCGACGCGACACTGCCGGCCTCGTTGCGGATCGCGAGCGCGTCGCGGCCGAGCGTCTCGCGTGCGGCGGCGAGCGTCTGCTCGTCGCGGCCGGTGATGACGACCCGCGCGCCTTCGGCCGCGAATGCCCGTGCGGCCGCCAGGCCGATGCCGCTGTTGCCGCCCGTGACCAGAACCGTCTTTCCTTCGAAGCGTTGCATGATGTTCTCCTGTGAACCGGTGAGTTGCCCGTGAACACAGGATGCGCTCGGCGCGCGGCCGTGCCGTGCGAGCGGCGCGGCAGACATGTTCGAAAATTTCGAACATGTTCGTGGATGGCGCCTCCCGTTGCGTGGCCGCCTCGCGCATTCAGCCCGACACATCGATCCCGTCGAGCAGCCGCTGCGCGAGCCGCGGTTCGCGCAATTGCTCGAGCCACCATTGCAGCGCGCGACCGTCGCGATCGCTGCGCCAGGCGACATACAGCACGTTCGGTTCGCGCGGATCGGCCGTTTCCTTCTCCACGAGTTCGCCGCGCGCGAGCAGCGACGCGACGCGCCGGCGCGGCACCCAGCCGACGCCGAGCCCGTCGCGCTGCGCGAGGATCTTCGCGCGCATCGACGGCACCGCGAGCACCGCCTGGCCGCCGAGCAGCCCGTACACACGGCCGACCGACCGCCGCGACGAATCCGCGACGACCACCGCGCGATGCGCGCCGATCGCGTCGCGGGTGAGCCGCTCGCCCGCCGCCGCCAGCGGATGGCGCGGCGATACCGCGAACACCCATTCCATCGCGCCGAGCTCGAACCATTTGAAGCCCGGAATCGCCGGCGGCTCGTTGGTCGCGCCGACGACCAGGTCCGCGCGGCCATCGCGCAGCGCTTCCCAGGTGCCGCCGAGCACTTCGTGCGTGAAACGCAGCGACACGCCCGAATCGAGCGCATCGAACGCGCGAACGACCGGCAGCAGCGTATCGAACTCCAGCACCTCGTCGCTGACGATCGTCAGCCGGTCCTCCCAGCCGCTCGCGACCTGCCGCACGCGCTGCGTGAGCCGTGCGACGTCCAGCGCGAGGCGCGATGCCTCGTCGGTCAGCAGCTGGCCGGCCGGCGTGAGCTGCAGCCGGTAGCCGCGCCGGTCGAACAACAGCGCGTCGAAGCGCGTTTCGAGCTGCCGCGCGGTGTGCGACACCGTCGACGGCGCCTTGCCGAGCCGCGCGGCCGCGCGCGACAGGCTGCCGGTGGCGCGGATCGCATCGAGCAGCGCCAGTTCGTCTTCGGACAGCATGGGGGCACTCCGGTCGGGGATTGTGGTGGATCGTAAGGCAGCGGCGGGCGGCGGTCCAATTGAATGACGAGGTGCCCGCGGAGGCGGCGGGTGCAGGGCCGACGGGCATGCCCTTCCCGGGCCGCACGAAGCCGTTCGCGTGTCGTTGCCGGCCGGAAACCAATAATGCACTTCCGGTATGCTGATTGGCGTCAAAATTCCTGCATTCCAGGTAGCCACTGCAATGGACATCGCGATCCGCATCGAAGGCCGTCACGACCTGACCGGGCAAATCTTCCGTCAGCTTCGCACCGCGATCGTCGACGGGCGGCTGGAGGGCGGCGCGCGGCTACCGTCGACGCGCGATCTCGCGAAGCAGCTCGGCGTGTCGCGCAAGACGACGCTCGATGCGTTCGAGCGCCTCGTCGCCGAGGGCTATCTGAACGCGCGCGCGGGCGACGGCACGTTCGTCGCCGGCGGCCTCGCGCGGGTTCCGCATGCGCCGGCCGCGTCGGCACCGTCGCTCGTCGAGGACACGCCGCGCGTCCACGCGGTCGACGCACGTGCGCTGTGGAACGACCTGCCCGACGCACTCGCGATGCCGGCACCGCAGGCGTCGCCCGCCTTCGACTTCCGCGGCGGCGTGACCGACAAGACGCTGTTCCCGTTCGACGCGTGGCGCCGCTGCCTGCATCACGCATTGCGCCAGCAGGCGCGCGGCCCGGGCCAGTACCACGACCCGGCCGGCGACCCGCAATTGCGCGGCGCGATCGCGCGTTACGTCGGGTTCAGCCGCGCGGTGGCCTGCGGCTGGGACGACGTGCTCGTCACGCAAGGCGCGCAACAGGGGCTCGACCTGATCGCGCGCGTGGTCGTGCGGCCGGGCGACGTCGTCGCGGTCGAGAATCCCGGCTATCCGCCGGCACGCGCGGCGTTCGCATCGCTCGGCGCGACGGTGATCGGCGTGCCGGTCGATGCGCACGGCCTCGTGACCGAGCGGCTGCCCGACGACGCGCGGCTCGTCTACGTGACGCCGTCGCACCAGTTTCCGCTCGGGATGCCGATGACGCTGGACCGTCGTGTCGCGCTGCTCGAATGGGCGCAGCGCCGTCGCGCGGTGATCATCGAGGACGACTACGACGGCGAGTTCCGCTTCGAAGGCCGGCCGGTGGAGTCGCTGAAGAGCCTCGACCGCACGGGCCTCGTTGCATACGTCGGCACGTTCTCGAAGACGATCTTTCCCGAACTGCGGATCGGCTACACGATTCCGCCGCGCTCGCTGCGCGGCGCGCTCGCGAAGGCGAAGCAGATCGTCGACTGGCATACCTGCACGCTGACGCAGGCGGCGCTCGCCCGCTTCATGCTCGAAGGCGATTTCGCGCGGCACCTGCGGCGCGTGCAGAAGCACTACGACGCGCGCCGCAAGATGCTGCTCGCGCATTTGCGCGGCGGCCTCGCGCCGTGGTTCGACACGATCGTGCCGACCGCCGGCATCCACCTCGCCGCGCTCCTGAAACCCGGGCTCGACGAAGCCGCGCTGGTGCGCGCGGCCCGCGAGCACGACATCGGGCTGTACGGGATCTCGCCGTTCCACGTCGGCTCGGCCGCGCGCGCGGGGCTGCTGTTCGGCTATGGCGGAATCGACGCGCTGCGCATCGATACCGCGCTCGCGAAACTGGCTGTGGTGCTGAATTCGGGCGACTTCGACGGGGCCTCACTGGTTACCTGAATTTCGACAGAATTGGTCATTCAAGCAGGCCAGTAGCCCGCTTAAAGTGGGTCCTGTCGCGCCACCTGGCGCACCCACCGAAAAAGGACCTGCCATGCAACCGCGCCTGAACTTCTATACCGCCAGCCCGAACGCGATCAAGGTGATGCGCAACGCCGAGGAATTCATCGCGAAGAGCTCGATCGAGAAGCCGCTCGCCGAACTCGTCCGGCTGCGCGCATCGCAGATCAACGGCTGCGCGTTCTGCGTCGACATGCATACCACCGACGCGCGCAAGGGCGGCGAGACCGATCGACGCCTGGCGACGGTGGTCGCCTGGCGCGAAACGCCGTTCTTCACCGAGCGCGAACGCGCGGCGCTCGAATGGACCGAAGCGCTGACGCTGGTCGCCGACAACCACGTGCCCGATTCCGTCTGGGAAGCCGTGAAGCCGCACTTCAGCGACACGGAACTGTTCGAACTGTCGATGCTGATTGCGACGATCAACACGTGGAACCGCTTCGCGATCGCGTTCCGCAAGATGCCCGAGTAAGGGGACGACGATCACGCATTCCGGCTCCCTGCTCCGTCGCGCGGTTCCGTGCGCATCACTCGCGCGGGACACCGCGCTGCCGGCCGCCGCCCATCGCTGAAGTCGCGGGTGGATCAGTGACGCCCTTTCAGGCGCGTGCCGTGGCGGGCGCGCGCCTGCTTCACGACTGCGTTCCCCGCCGCTTCCTCATTAGCCGCTCCCTACACGCCGCCACCCGCGCACGGCGCTGCGCCGCGCTGTATCCCCGCTCATGCGCCCCGCCATTCGGCCCATGCCTGATCTCGATCAACGCGCGCGAAAACCCTTCCTTGAAATTAACTAACTCATCAATTAGCGTCGTCTGCATGAACGCGAAATCCACCGTCGCCAGGCCGCGCGGGCGCCGCCCGTCGGTGGAGGACTTCGACCTGCGCGATCACATGCTCGACGTGGCGATCCAGCTGTTCGCCGAGCACGGCATCGCCGCGACGACGGTCGCGCAGATCGCCGCGGCCGCCGGCGTCACGTCGGCGATGGTCCACTACTACTTCACGAATCGCGAGCAACTGCTCGACGCGATCGTCGAGGAGCGCCTCGCGCAGGTCATCGCGTTCGTGTGGCGGCCGACCGCGCCGCAGATCGAAAACGATCCGTTCGCGCTCGTTGCCGAACTCGTCGACCGCTTCTTCGACGTCACGCATCGCATGCCCTGGCTGCCGTCGATCTGGCTGCGCGAGATCGTCCACGAAGGCGGCCTGCTGCGCGAGCGGATGGTCCGCCGCATTCCGCTCGAGCATGTCGGGCGTTTCGCCGAACGCATCCGCGCCGCGCAGCAGGCCGGCACGCTGAACCCGTCGCTCGAACCCGCCTTCCTGTTCCATTCGATCATCGCGCTCGTCATGCTGCCGCTCGCGACCGCGAAGCTGTGGCAAAGCGCGCGCGGCCTGCCGCCGATCGATCGCGCCGTGCTGCATCGCCACGTCCGCGCGCTGCTCGGCTCGGGCATGCAGCCGCCCGTCACCGCGCCGGGTGCACACTCGAGCGCCCCACGGAGGCGGTCGTGAGCACGGTCCGCGCGCTGCCGCTCGCGCTGGCCGTCGCCGCGCTGCTCAGCGGTTGCGGACGGCCCGCAGACACCGGCCCGACCTACCAGGGCTATGTCGAAGGCGAATTCGTGTACCTGTCGTCGTCGCAAGCGGGCACGCTGACCCAGCTGTCAGTCGAACGCGGCCAGGCCGTCGCGGCCGGCACGCCGGTATTCGCGCTCGAAGCCGTCAGCGAAACGGCCGCGCTGCAACAGGCGCAGCATCAGCTCGCGGCCGCGCGCGCGCAGCTTGCCGACCTGCAGACCGGCAAGCGCCCGCCGGAAGTCGCGGTCACGCGTGCCCAGCTCGCGCAGGCCACCGCACAAGCCGCGCGGGCCGCCGCGCAACTCGCGCGCGACGAACGCCAGTACGCGGCCGGCGGCCTGTCGAAGCAGCAGCTCGACGACACGCGCACGTCCGCGCAAACCACCGCCGCGCAGATGCGCGAGCTGCAGAACCAGGTCGATGTCGCGCGTTTGCCGGGCCGCGCGCAGCAGGTCGCCGCCCAGGCCGCGCAGGTCGACGCCGCGCAGGCCGCCGTGGCCGAAGCGCAATGGAAGTTCGACCAGAAGCGCATCGCCGCGCCGGCCGACGGACGCGTGTACGACACGCTGTACCGCGTCGGCGAATGGGTGCAGGCCGGCAATCCGGTCGTGCAGATGCTGCCGCCGCAGAACCTGAAAGTGCGCTTCTTCGTGCCGGAGGCGGCCATCGCGTCGCTCGCGCCGGGGCGCACGATCGCGATCCACTGCGACGGCTGCGCGGCCGACGTGCCCGCGCGCATCACCTACGTGTCGCGCGCGGCCGAATACACGCCGCCGGTGATCTACAGCAACGAGAGCCGGAGCAAGCTCGTGTTCATGGTCGAGGCGCGCCCGGCGCCCGCCGATGCGCCGAAGCTGCATCCGGGCCAGCCCGTCGCCGTGAGGGTGCGTTGAACGCGCCGGCCGCTCCGTACGCGATCGACGTCCACCGCCTGAACAAGCGGTTCGGCGACAAGCACGTCGTGAAGGACGTATCGCTGCGCGTCGCGCGCGGCGAAATCTTCGGCTTTCTCGGGCCGAACGGCAGCGGCAAGACCACGTCGATCCGGATGATGTGCGGCCTGCTCACGCCCGACTCGGGCAGCGGCACCTGCCTCGGCTACGACATCGTGCGCGACAGCGCGCAGATCAAGCGGCGCGTCGGCTACATGACGCAGCGCTTCTCGTACTGGGAAGACCTGTCGATCCGCGAGAACCTCGATTTCGTCGCGCGCGTGTACGGGATGCCCGATCGACACGCCACCGTCGCGCGCGCGCTCGACGGGCTCGGGCTCGCGAGCCGTGCGGATCAGCTCACGGGCGCGCTGTCCGGCGGCTGGAAGCAGCGCCTCGCGCTAGCCGCGTGCATGCTGCACGAGCCGGAGCTGCTGCTGCTCGATGAACCGACCGCCGGCGTCGACCCGGCCGCGCGCCGCGACTTCTGGGAAGAACTGCACCGGCTGGCCGCGCAAGGCATCTCGGTGCTCGTCAGCACGCACTACATGGACGAGGCCGAGCGCTGCCACAAGCTCGCGTATATCGCGTCCGGCGAACTGCTCGCACAGGGCACGTCGGCGGAGATCGTCGCGTCGCAGCATCTGTCGACCCGCACGATCACGGGCGGGCACCTGACCGAACTGTCCGCGCAACTGCGCACGATGCCCGGGGTCGATCAAACCGTCGTGTTCGGCTCCGCGCTGCACGTGAGCGGCCGCGATCGCGCGCTGCTCGACGCGACGCTCGCGCAGGTGGCGGCCGACGCCGGCGCGCGCACGGACGGTCGCGCAGCGCTGCAGATCGCGCCGATCGACACCGGGCTCGAAGATGTCTTCATCTACATGATGGGCCGCGCCTCCGGGCCGCCCGGCGGAGCGTCGTCATGAACGCGTGGGCGGGCCTGCGCGAATCGTTCTCGATCGCGCGCTGGTGGAGCATCGTGCTGAAGGAATTCCTGCAGCTGCGCCGCGATCGCGTCACGTTCGCGATGATCGTCGGCGTGCCGATCATCCAGCTCGCGCTGTTCGGCTTCGCGATCAACACCGATCCGAAGCACCTGCCGACCGCGGTGATCGTCGCCGAGTCGAGCCCCTTCGCACGCAGCTTCATCGCCGCGATGCGCAACTCCGCGTACTTCGACATCGTCGCGACCCTGCCCGACGAAGCGGCCGGCCGGCAGGCGCTCGCGCGCGGCGACGTGCAGTTCGTGTTGAGCGTGCCGGCCGATTTCTCCAAGCGGCTGCTGCGCGGCGAGCATCCGTCGCTGCTCGTCGAGGCGGACGCGACCGATCCCGTCGCGACCGCATCCGCGATCGGCGCGCTGACGGGTCTCGTGCAGCCCGTCGCGGACAAGGACCTGACGGGCCCGCTCGCGCGCCTGAACGGCCGCCCGGCCGCGTTCGACGTCGTGCTGCACCGTCTGTACAACCCCGAGGGCATCACGCAGTACAACGTCGTGCCGGGCCTGATGGGCGTGATCCTGACGATGACGATGGTGATGATGACCGGCCTCGCGATCACCCGCGAACGCGAGCGCGGCACGATGGAAAACCTGCTCGCGACACCCGTGCGGCCGCTCGAGGTGATGACGGGCAAGATCGTGCCGTACGTGTTCATCGGGCTGATCCAGGTGTCGATCATTCTCGCGGCCGCGCGGTACGTGTTCGAGGTGCCGTTCGTCGGCGGCGTGTTCGCGATCTATCTCGCCGCGCTGCTCTTCATCGCCGCGAACCTGACGGTCGGCATCACGTTGTCGTCGCTCGCGCAGAACCAGTTGCAGGCGATGCAGCTCGCGGTGTTCTACTTCCTGCCGAACATCCTGCTGTCGGGCTTCATGTTCCCGTTCGCCGGGATGCCGAAGTGGGCGCAGTTCATCGGCAACCTGCTGCCGCTCACCTACTTCAACCGCCTCGTGCGCGGCATCCTGCTGAAAGGCAACGCCTGGGCCGACCTGTGGCCGTCCGTGTGGCCCGTCGCGCTGTTCACCCTCGTCGTGATGAGCGTCGCGCTGCGCTTCTACCGGCGCACGCTCGATTAGGGGCCGATCGATGAAACCGGCTTCGCGTCGCACGTTTCACGCTGCCCACGCTGCCCGCGGCAGCGCACTGGCCGCCATTGCACTGCTCGCCGGATGTGCGGTCGGGCCGGATTTCCGCGCGCCGGAGCCGCCGACCACGCAGCAGTACACGCGCGACGCAGCGCCCGCGACCACGGCGGCCGCCGGCGGGCCGGCCGGCGACGCGCAGACGTTCGCGTCGTCCGCGCATACGCTGCAACGCTGGTGGACGCAGTTCGGCTCCGAACCGCTCGACCGCCTCGTCGACACCGCATGGCGCAACAGCCCGACGCTCGCCGAGGCCCGCGCGCGGCTCGACGAAGCGCGGCAGAACCATGCGGCCGAAGCCGGCGCGACGATGCTGCCGCGCGTCGACGCGAACCTGTCCGCGACGCGCGAGAAGGTCGACATCGCCGCGTTCGGGCTGCCCGCCAACGTGCCGAATCCCGGGCCGTTCACGCTGTATGACGCGTCGGTGAGCGTGTCGTACGCACTCGACGTATTCGGCGGCAACCGGCGCGCGCTCGAAGCGCTGCGTGCCCAGGTCGACTATCAGGCGTATACGCTCGACGCCGCGCGCCTGACGCTCGCGGGCAACGTGGTCGCGACCGCGATCCTGCGCGCGTCGCTCGCGCAGCAGGTCGCGCTCACGCGGCAGCTCGTCGACGCGCAGGCGCGGCAGTTGCGCATCGTCGAAGCGCGCTTCGCGGCGGGGGGCGTGTCGCGCGCCGACGTGCATGCGCAGCGCGCGCTGCTCGCGCAAACGCAGGCATCGCTGCCGCCGCTCGCCGCGCGCCACGCGCAGGCCGGCCACCGGCTCGCGATCCTGCTGGGCGCGCCGCCGTCGGGCGAAGCGTTGCCCGACCTCACGCTCGATGCACTCGCGCTGCCCCGCACGCTGCCGGTCGCGCTGTCGTCGACGCTCGCGCGCGAACGGCCCGACATCCGCGCGGCGGAGGCCGTGCTGCACCGGGCGAGCGCGAACGTCGGCGTGGCCACGGCGAACCTGTATCCGCGTTTTTCGATTTCGGCGGGGATCGGGTCGGAGCGCACGCGTATCGCGGATATCGTCAGCGGCCTCAATGTGTGGAATGTCGGGCTCGGCCTCGCGCAGCCGCTCTTTCACGGCGGCGAACTGCGCGCGAGAAAACGCGCGGCCGAAGCGGCGTACGACGCCGCATTCGCGAGCTATCGGGAAACCGTGCTGCTGGCGCTTCAGCAGGTGGCCGACGCGATGCGCGCGGTCGAACACGATGCGGCCGAATTGCAGGCGAGAGACGACGCCGCGCAACAGGCGGCGGCCAGCCGCGCGATTGCCGGCGATCGCTACGCGGCGGGCGGAATCAGCCTGATCGACCTGCTCGACGCACAGCGACAGGTATTGCAGACCGCGCTCGAGCGGACCCGCGCGCAAGCCGACCGGCTTGCCGATACGGCGGCGCTGTTCCAGGCGCTGGCCGGAAACTGGACGGATGATTCGCACCGTTGACCGGCACGATGGCTTGACGATGCTTCGCAGGACGCGGCCGGGCCGACACCGTACGCGCGCTATCCGCCATCCGCCCGGCGCGTACTGACGAAAAAAAACCGGCCCGAAGGCCGGTTTCTTCATACCGCATGCCGTAAGCGGCGCTCGCGCGCCGCGCGACATTTAGAAGCGGTGGATCAGGCCGACGCCGGCCGCGATCTGGTTCTGCTTCGAACCCGCGCCCACGCCGTCGCCCGTCGACGTCGTCGCGAGGATCACGCCGCCCGTCGGGGTGAGCGTGTTGCCGCTCGCGTGCTGATAAGCCTCAACTGCGTACAGGCCCGTGCGCTTCGACAGGCTGTAGTACTGCGACAGCGTGACCTGATGGTACTTGGCCGAGCTCGAGATGCCGTTCGACTCGGTCGCACGCGTGTACGAGTAGCCTGCCGCGAAGTCCCACTGCGGCGCTGCCTTCCAGTGCAGCACGGCGCCTGCCGTGTTGAAGATTGCCGTGTTCCGGAAGCCCGACAGCGTACCCGGGATGTATTGCACGTTCGAGTACGAAACCGAAACGTCCCATGCCGGCGTGAACTGATAGCCTGCCGTCACCGCGAGACGCTGTTGCGCCTGTGCCGTCCGGTAGCCGTTGTTGATCGACGACACGGCCTGCTCTGCACCGTTGCCGCTCGTGTCCAGACCGTTCTGCGCGGTCGAGTTCGCGCCCCACACACCGCCGCCGAGCGTCGCGTTGTTGATACGCTGGAAGCCGACCGCGATGCCTGCCGGGCCGTTCAGGTACTGGATCGCCGCGCTCCACGTCGAGCCGCGGTTCACGCTGCCTGCGACGCCACCGAACGAGTACGAACCGCCGACCGTGAAGCCATAGAACTTCGGCGACATGTAGACGAGCGAGTTGTTCGCGCGGTAGCTGGTATCCAGCGAATCGATATCACCCGGGTGCGCGCCGTAGTAGCCGGTCAGCCAGGTCGTCGGGCTGTACGGCGACAGCAGCGTGTAGTACGCGGTGTACTGGCGGCCTGCCGTCAGCGTACCGTACGTCTGGTTGCTCAGGCCGACCCATGCCTGACGCGTGAAGATGCCGTTCGTCCATTGCGACGAGCCGTTGTTCGCGTTGAAGCCGGCTTCCAACTGGAAGATCGCCTTCGTGCCGCCGCCGAGGTCTTCGCTGCCCTTCAGGCCGAAGCGGCTGCCCGCCCAAATGCCGGTGGCCATCTGAACCTTCGAGTGACCACCCGTGGTCGCGCCGGTTGCCGACGAGTTGTTCTGGTACGCGATAGCGTTATCGACGATACCGTACAGGGTGACGCTGCTCTGGGCGTGGGCTGCGGTAGCGGCTGCGAGACCCACTGCCGTCATGGCGAAAGCGACGCGCTTTTTCATTGATTCTCCGTCCTCAAAGAATGATTTCTTTTCTGGTGTGGTTTTATGCACATGTGCGAGTACATGCCGGAGCGATTCTGACGGATTACCAATCGTTTCCCAATACGTGCAGTCGGTCATCGTATGATCGACGCAACGCACGGGTTCACCAAACGGTTACATAACACCTGAAAACGCTTACGCGGCGGGGATTTCCGGCATTTCCCGGTGAAAACCCTAGCTTTACATTTTTACGGGTGCATCGCGACCGTGCGATGTTGTCAGACGCCTTCGGCACGTTTGTTCCGATCAATGCGCAACCGCGATCGACACCGCGATTCACATCGCCGCGCAGGATCGCTTACGTTCATGACACCCACGTTTCGGGAAGCGAAATTTGAAAACGTTTCAGCCCGTGCGGGAGAGATCGGAGGGAGCGGCCCGGCGAACGCGGGCCGCAGGAGGATGCCGGCGCATCGCGCCGGCGACATTCAATGCGACGCGGGTGCCGCGATCCGCGCGTTCACCGCGTCGACCAGCGCGTTGATGCGCGCACGGATCGCCGCGTTGGAACCGACGAGCGCGAGCGACGACGCCATGATCCGGTAGATCCGCTTGCGCGGCACCTTCGCCGGCCGCGCCGGATCGAGCCACGCGTCGTGGCCGGCCAGCAGTGCGAGCGTTTCGAGGCCGATCATGATCGGCCACAGGCACGCGAGCCGCAGACGCACGAAGCGGCGCGGAATCGCCTGCGTATAGAAGCACGCGTCGCGATACTGCGCGAGCGTCGTGCGCAACAGCTCGACCAGCACGCCGCGCGCGCGGGCCGACGCATCGGGCGACATCAGATCGGCGACGCCGATGCGATGCTCGGCCAGCACGTCGTCCGGCAGGTAGCAGCGGCCGATCCGCAGGTCCTTCGCGCAGTCGCGCAGGATGTTGGTCATCTGCAGCGCCTTGCCGAAACGGATGCCCTTCTCGCGCATGTCCGCGAAGTCCCAGCCGCGCGCGGCCCGCGTGTGCGCGCCGGTCATGTCGGTCCAGAATTCACCGACGCAGCCGGCGACCAGATACGTGTAGCGATCGAGTTCGTCACGGCTCGGCAGCGACGCGACCTGCCCCGACTGCTCGTCGGGGAATGTGCGCAGGTCAAATTCCATCCCCGACGTCAGCGTCGCGACGACCTTGCGGATCGATGCGCGGTCCGCGTCCGGCTGCGCGCGCAGCAACGCAAGCATCGGCTTCATCGACGCGAGCAGCATATGTTCGTGCGAATCCGTCTGCATCCGCGTGACGTCCTCGAGCGCGCGCGACAGCGCCGCGCCGTCGCCGAGCCGCTCGATCTCGTCGCGCAGGTCGGTCAGCAGCGCCGCGCGACGCTCGGGCGCGACGAGCGCCGTGTCGGCGATCGTGTCGGCCGCGCGCGCAAGCAGGTAGGCCAGGCCGACCGGCTCGCGCATGCCGTCGGGCAGCACGCGCAGCGTCAGGTAAAAGGAGCGGGAAACGTTCTTCAGCAGGTCGCCGAGCAGATAGGCGGGATCGGTATGAGTCGTCATGGGTCGCTAAAAATCGGCCGGCGCGGGGCCCCGCACGCACACGGTGCCAGGGTGCCCGCGCCGGCCGCGAGTCGCCGCATCGTCGTGCGCTGGCAGGCGTCGGCCCGGCGCGGCGATGCAAAAGTCCCGCAAGTTTAGTGCATCCGGCGCGGCGGTTCTCCAACACGGGTCGGATCGCGTCACGCGCGCCCCCGCATGTTCCACTGTCCCGCCCATTTTCCGTCACAACAAAACAGAAAGGCCAAAGTAATACATATGTAATGATCCGGTGCGACGATCGCGTCCCGTTCGATCCCGTTCAATCCGCGCCGCCGGATCGAGCGCCCTTTCACCGACTTCCGTTCCGAAGGTTCACCGCCATGCTCTTCACGCGCCCGACCGCCCTGCGCTGCATCCCGTTCGCCTGTGCCGCCGCCCTGCTGCTTGCCGCCTGCGGCGGCGACGATATCTCGGCGTCCGATCCCACGCATCCGATTTCCGCGAAGGTGCAGGTGGTCGGCCATCGCGGCGCGAGCGCGCTGCGGCCCGAGCACACGCTCGCGTCGTACCGCAAGGCGATCGACGACGGTGCGGACGTGATCGAGCCCGACCTCGTCGCGACCCGCGACGGCGTGCTGGTCGCGCGCCACGAAAACGAAATCTCGGGCACGACGAACGTGTCGACGCTGCCGCAGTTCGCGAGCCGCAAGGCGACCAAGACGATCGACGGCGCGCAGCTGACCGGCTGGTTCACCGAGGACTTCACGCTCGCGGAGTTGAAGACGCTGCGCGCCCGCGAGCGCATTCCGCAGATCCGTCCGGCGAACACCGCGTACAACGACCAGTTCGAGATCCCGACCTTCGACGAGATCGTCGCGCTCGCGAAGCAGATGTCCGCGCAGACCGGCCGCACGATCCACCTGTATCCGGAAACCAAGCACCCGACCTACTTCCAGTCGATCGGCCTGCCGCTCGAGGATCGCCTCGTCGACGCGCTGCTGAAGGATCCGTACACGGCGCGCACGGCGACCGTCTACATCCAGTCGTTCGAGGTCGCGAACCTGAAGACGATCCGCAACCGGATCAAGTCGAGCCAGCCGAACTGGAAGCTCGTGCAGTTGATGGACGAAGCCGGCCAGCGTCCGTACGACTTCGTGAAAGCGAACGACAAGCGCACCTATGGCGATCTGTCGACGCGCGACGGGATGCGCGAGATCGCGTCCTATGCGAACGGCGTCGGGCCGTACAAGACGTCAATCATCGCGGTGGCCGCGGACGGCACGCTGCAGCAGCCGACGCCGTACGTGCGCTATGCGCACGAAGCCGGCCTCGTCGTGCATCCGTACACGTTCCGCCCGGAGAACAACTTCCTGCCCGCGTCGCTGAAGGATGGCGGCACGCCGGCCACGCGCAACAGCGCGGGCTCGGTGCGCGAGATCCAGGCTTACCTGCGCGCGGGCATCGACGGCTTCTTCACCGACGATCCGGCCGTCGGCCGCACGGCCGTCGATACGTTCAAGCGCTGAACGCACTGAACGCTGAACGCGCAGAGCGCGCGGCAACGGACGCGGCGCACGCCGGGCCGCGCGCCGGTTGCCGGTTGCCGGTTGCCGGTTGCCGGTTGCCGGTTGCCGGTTGCCGCTCCGCGATCAGATCACGCGGAAGTGGTGCGTACCGTCGCGCTTCAACTGATCGACCAGCCCGTATTCCCAGTCGAGATACGCCTGCATCGCGGCGGCCGCGTTGTCGGTGCCTTCGTACGGGCGCCGGTAACGGTCGACACGCGGCGACGCGAGATGCGTGTCGCCGTGCTCGAGCGGCAGCCCCGCGTCGATCCACGCTGCCGTGCCGCCCGTCAGCACCGAGATTGCCGCGGACGCCGGCAGCAACGCACGCGCGTCGTGCGCGGCGAACCGCGCGAGCAGGCTCGATCCGCACGTGAATACGTAGCGCTTCGCCGGCGGGATCGCGGCGAGCGCGTCGCGCAACTGCGCGCGCACGACGAACCACGCGCCGGGAATATGGCGCTTCACGTAGTTCGCGCTGGTCGTCACGTCGACGATCGCGATCTCGCCCGCAGCCGCCTCCTTCAGCCAGCCCGCGAGCGTCGCGGGTGATACTTCGCTGACCTCCGGCGTCGCCGGCACGTCGCGCGGCGGCTGGCCGCGCTCCACGAACGCCGCCGTGCCGGCCGGCTCGACCACGCGCACGTCCCAGCCCATCTGCGCGAGCCACGACGCGGTCATGTCCGCGCGCACGCCGTCGTCGTCGGCCAGCACGATCCGCGCGCCGCGCACCGGCGCGTGATGGTCTGTCTCCTGCACGAGCTGGCCGCCCGGCGTGCTCAGGAACCCCGGCAGATGGCCGGCCTCGTATTCCTCCGGCGTGCGCACGTCGAAGCGGTACAGCGTGCGGCCCGGTTCGTCGAGCGCGGCGACGTCCGCGAGCGCGATGCGCGGCACGCCCGCGCGCTCGGCCACCGCGCGTGCGGCGCGGCGGGCTTCGTCGCGCTGCGCGGGATCGACGTCGTCAGGAAAGCGTCGCGACGCGCCGCGCTCGAGCGTCTGGCCGGCGAGCGTCCAGCCGATCGTGCCGTTGCGCAGCGCGGCGACCGGGTTCGGCAGCCCGGCGTTGATCAGCGACTGCGTGCCGATGATGCTGCGCGTGCGGCCCGCGCAGTTCACCACGACCCGAGTCTGCGGGTTCGGCGCGAGCGCGCGCACGCGCAGCACGAGTTCCGCACCCGGCACGCTCGTCGATGTCGGGATGTTCATCGTCTGGTATTCGTCGAAGCGGCGCGCGTCGACGATCACGACGTCGGCCTTCGCGTCGATCAGCGCCTGCACCTCCTGCGCGGACAGCGACGGCGTATGCCGCTCGGCCTCGACCCATTCGCCGAACGACTTGCTCGGCACGTTCACGTCGATGAACAACTCGCCGCCCGCGGCGAGCCAGCCCGCGAGGCCGCCGTCGAGCAGCCGCACGTCGGTATAGCCGAGCTGCGCGAGCGTCGCGGCCGCACGCGGCGCGAGATCCTCGCCGCCGGCTTCGCCGAACACGACGATCGGCGTGTCGCGGCGCGGAATGCGCGTCCACGCGTCGAGTTCGAGTTTGGACAGCGGAAAGTTGGCGGCCCACAGCGGATGGCCCTGCGCGTAGGGATCCTCCTCGCGCACGTCGATCAGCGCGAGCTCGTCGCGGGCCAGCAGGCGCGCGCGTACGTCCTGGTACGACGCGACGGGGAAACGGGAAGTGGAATCAGCGGTTTGCGTCACGATGTCTCGGTCGGATTCTGTTGAAGTCGATGAAGAAAGCACACGGAAAACGGTTGAATCCCGCGCCTGCGGGCGGGCGTTGGTGCGGGCGGCATGCGAGGTCACGCGTTCGAATAGCCGGACACGAATGGCTTCACGGTGCCGTCGTCGAGGAACACCGCGCGTTCGACCTTGCCGATGTTCGCGCCGTACACGTGGATGCTGATCGATACCTGATCCGCGAACGCGTTGGTCACGCGATGGACGTCGCCGATGCGCGGTGACACGGCCTCGATCTCGCCCGGCTGCAGCCGCACCGCCTCGCCCGCCGGCACCGGCTTGCCGGTTGCGTCGAACCGGTACGGCTGCGAAAACTCGCCGCCGCGCAGCATCCCGATCAGCCCCCAGACCGTGTGGTTGTGGATCGGCGTCGTCTGGCCGGGGCCCCATACGAAGCTGACGACGGAAAACCGCTCGTCGGGATCGAGATGCAGCAGGTACTGGCGATAGCGCTCGGGATCGGGCTGCGCGAACGCGTCGGGCAGCCAGTCGTCGTGCGCGACGAGCGCGGCGAGCAACGCGCCGCCCTCGTCGAGAATGCGCGCCTCGTTCGCGCCGGACGCGAGCAGCGCGCCCAGCCCGTCGACGAAGGGTTGCAGCGGCGTCTGCCGCAACGAAAGCGTACTCATCGGCCAGCTCCTCGAATATGATGCCGAACATGATGGATCGTCATGATGCACCTGAAAGACCATGCAGAACAAACATGAAAATTAGCGATATCGACGCTTTTGCAGCGGTCATCCGCTGCCAGACGCTCAGCCAGGCCGCGACCGAGCTCGGGATGACGCAGCCCGCGGTCACGCGGCGCGTCCAGAACCTCGAGGAAGCGCTCGGCGTGACGCTGCTCGATCGCAACACGAAGCCGCCGCGCCCGACCGACATCGGCCGGCAGGTGTTCGAGCAGTGTCGCGCGATCCTGCGCGAAGTCGATGCACTGCGTGAACTGACGGCCGGCCAGCGGCCGCCCGCCGGCGAATTCCGCGTCGGCCTCACGCAGGGGCTCGGCGAGCTGATGCTGCCCGGCCTGATCGCGCGGCTGGCCGCGCAATGGCCTGCGCTCACCACGCAGGTCACGACCGCCTGGGGCGGCACGCTCGTCGAACGCGTCGCGCGCCGCGAGCTCGATGCGGCGCTGGTGTTTCTGGCCCGCGAGATGGTGCTGCCGCCGCAGGTCGCGGGCGAACGGCTGCTGGCCACGCGGCTCGTCGCGGTCGGCCGCAAGGGCGACTGGCCGCACCGCGGCTACCGGCTTGCCGACTGCCAGGCGCGCGGCTGGGTGCTCAATCCCGACGGCTGCGGGTTTCGCGCGGGCCTGCGCCGGGCGCTCGACGCGCAGGGGCTGCCGATGCCGGTCACGCTCGACACTTACGGCCGCGACCTGCAGTTGCAGAGCGTCGCGAACGGCTTCGGCATCGGGTTGATGCCGCTGCCGCTGCTCGACGGCAGCCCGCTGCGCGACGCCCTCGACATCGTGCCGCTCGCCGATTTCAAGCCGCAGATTGATCTGTGGCTGCTGCACCGGCAGGACGCCGCGCGCTTCGCGGCGCCGCTCGCGGCCCTGGCCGCGCATGCACGCACGGCGTTCGCGCTGCCCGCGGATGCCGCCGCGCAGGACGAGGCCGCTTGAGCATGACCGGCGACGCCTGCACGGCGTCGTCTCGTTTGCGCTGACCGCCACGCCACCGCGCTCACGCATCGTGTCGAGCGGATGCCGGCGCGTTGCGTGACGTCCCGCCCGCGTCCGGCGTCGCGCTTCGCGCCGCCGCCTCGAGCGCCGTGCGTCCGGCGGCGACCGCGATCGCGTCGTCCTGCGGCGTATGCACGCGGCTGCACAGCACGTCGCGATAGTGGCGTTCGAGCGGATTGCTGCGGCTCAGCCCGTGATTGCCCGACAGCTTCAACGCATGCTCGACGGTACGGATCGCCTGTTCCGTCACGGTTCGCTTGACGAGGCCGCTCGTCGTCACCGGCGGTGCATCGCCGGCATCGGTGCGTGCGATGTGCGCATCGAGCAGCACGCGGTTCGTGTACAGCCACCCTTCGATCTCGCCGACGGCCTCCTGCACGCGCGGCAGCGTCGCGAGCGGCGCACCGAGCCCGCTCGGCGCGCGTGTCGTCGCGAACTCGAGCAGCCAGTCGCGCGACGCGCGCGCCACCGCATCGTAGAGACTGCCGAGCAGCGCGACCATCCAGGCCTGCTGGTCGGCCTGCGCGTCGACGTCCGCATGACTCGCGGCCGACACGGCCCACGCATCGGGCACACGCACGTCCACCGCATGATCGGCGGGCAGCCGCACGTCGTCGAACACGACCTCGTGGCTGCCCGATGCGCGCAGGCCCAGGTGATTCCAGCTTTCGAGCACGCGGATGCGCGGATCGTCCCCGGCGTGGCGCTCGCGCGGCACGAGGAACACGCCGACGCGCGGCTCGGGCTCGTCGGTGCGCGCCCATACGGCCAGCCAGCGCAGTGCCGGAATGCCGGTGCAGTACAGCTTGCGGCCGGACAGCCGCCAGCTGTCGCCGTCGCGACGCGCAACCGTTTCGGGCAGGCCGCCGCGCGACGGCGACCCGAGCGCCGGCTCGACCCGCAGCGCGTTGATCAGCGCGCCATCGTCGACCGCACTGTCGAACACCGTACGCCTCAGCCGCGCGGGCCAGCGGTTGTCCGCGCGGCCGAGCGCGCGATGCTGCAGATACGTCATCGTCAACACCAGCGCGGTCGCGGGATCGGCGCGCGCGACCGCGGCCACGATGCGGCTCGCCTGCGCGAGCGTCGCACCCGCGCCGCCATGCTCGCGCGGCACGACCTGCGCGATCAGCCCGGCGCGATGCAGCCGCGCGAAGTTCTCGTGCGGGAAGCGGCCGTCGACATCGTTGCGGGCGGCGTCGGCCGCGAGTTCGGGCGCGAGACGCTCGAGCAGCGCGGCGACGCGTGCATCGTCGGCCGGCAGGTGGCGCAGCGACGACTGTGGCGACTGTGGCAGTAGTGGCGATGGCGGCGAGGAAGCGGCAAGGCTGGCGGACATCGGTACGGATTCCCTCGGTGACTGGATAGCGGGTAGCCAATAACGTAACGGCGGTGACGACGAAGATCGATCGGCACGTGGCGCGGCGGCTCGCGAAGCTGGCGCTGCAATCGGCGCCGATCGGGCGGCAACCGAAGCCCCGCACGACACGCGGCCGGCGCCCTTTCGATTCGATCGCGAGCCCACAGCGTATGCGCAGCGCACACGCGCCCAAACCATGCAAATCTGATATTCAAATCCGGATTGATTATTTCCGTTCCGCATGATCCCGGCGGTAATCTGCGCTCCATTCCCCGGCGCGGCCGGCCGTCGCTGGCCGCGCCGGGCCGTCCTTGCATCGGAGACCCAGATGAGCGTCGAATTCATCGGCATGATCCAGAGCCAGAAGCAGTCGGAAATCCATCCGCCCGCCGGCCCCGTCGTCGACCCCGACTACGTGCGCGACTTCGCACGGGCACACGAAACGGCCGGCTTCGACCGGATCCTCGTCCCGCATCACTCGACCGGCCCGTCGGCGACACTGACGATCGCGTTCGCCGCCGCGGCGACCGAGCGCATCCATTTCATGCTCGCGCATCGTCCGGGCTTCACCGCGCCGACGCTCGCCGCGCGGCAGATCGCGACGCTCGACCAGTTCAGCCGCGGCCGGCTCGCCGTGCACTTCATCTCCGGCGGCTCCGACAGCGAACAGCAGCGCGACGGCGATTTCCTCGATCACGACGCGCGCTATGCGCGCACCGACGAATATCTCGGCATCCTGCGACGCATCTGGACCGAAACGCAGCCGTTCGATCACGACGGCGCGCACTACCGCTTCACGCAGGGCTTTTCGGAAGTGAAGCCGTTCCAGCGGCCGCACGTGCCGATCTACTTCGGCGGCGCATCGGAGGCGGCGCTCGAAGTCGCCGGCAAGCACGCGGACGTCTATGCGTTGTGGGGCGAATCGCTCGACCAGGTGCGCGACCTGACGACCCGCGTGCGCGCCGAAGCCGCGAAGCACGGCCGGCAGGTGCGCTTCTCCGTATCGTTTCGGCCGATCCTCGCGGCGACCGAAGACGACGCGTGGGCGCGCGCGCACCGGATCCTCGACGAGACGCGCCGGCTACGCGAAGCGGCCGGCCTCGGCACCGGCGGCCCGCAACAGAGCGAAGGCGCGCGGCGCCTGCTCGCCGCGGCCGAACGCGGCTCGCGGGTCGACAAGCGGCTGTGGACCGAGATCGCGAAGCTCACCGGCGCGCGCTCGAATTCGACCGCGCTGGTCGGCACGCCCGAACAGGTCGCCGACGCGCTGCTCGACTACTACGACCTCGGCGTGACGACGTTCCTGATCCGCGGCTTCGACCCGCTCGACGACGCGGTCGACTACGGCCGCGAACTGATTCCGCGCGTGCGCAGCGCTGTCGCGGCCCGCGACGCGGCGCGCCGCGCCGCCTGACGCAAACGGAGCCGCTTGCCATGTCCGCCGTACTCTCTTCTTCGTCGCCCGCGCGCACCGCGTCGGGCCTCGTCCTCGCCGACACCCCGCGCCAGCATTTCTGGTTCGATCCGCCCGCGCCGCGCGTCGACGTCGCCGCCGAGCGCCGCCACCGGCAGGAGCGGCTCGCGGCCGCGTTCCGGCTATTCGCGCGCTTCGGCTTCGCGTCGGGCCTCGCTGGCCACATCACCGCGCGCGATCCGGAATTGCCCGACCACTTCTGGGTGAATCCGCTCGGCGTGCATTTCTCGCAGATCAAGGTGTCGGACCTGCTGCTCGTCAACGCGCGCGGCGAAACCGCGATCGGCAACCGGCCACTGAACAAGGCCGCGTTCGCGATCCATGCGGCGATTCACGACGCGCATCCGCACCTCGTCGCGGCCGCGCATACGCATTCGACCTACGGCAAGGCGTGGTCGACGCTCGGCCGCCCACTCGACCCGCTGACGCAGGATGCGTGCGTGTTCTACGAGGATCACGCACTGTTCGACGACTTCACGGGCATGGTCGTCGACACGAGCGAAGGCGCGCGGATCGCGGCCGCGCTCGCGAAACCCGACGGCGGCACGCACAAGGGCGTGATCCTGAAGAACCACGGAATCCTGACGGCTGGCCCGACGGTCGAGGCCGCCGCGTGGTGGTACATCGCGCTCGACAATGCCGCGCACACGCAGTTGCTGGCCGAAGCGGCCGGCACGCCGCAACCGATCGATCACGCGACCGCGCGGCACACGCACGGCCAGATCGGCGGCCCCGACGGCGCATTGCATGCGTTCGACAGCCTGTTCGCGCGCGTCGTCGCCGACGAACCCGACCTGCTCGACTGAGCGCCTGCCGCACGACCGGAACCCAAAACCACACCATGACCGATACCACCGCACCCGCGCCGACCGGCGCCCACGACGACAAGCGCCGCCGGCTGCTGCGCGCGGCCGGCGCCGCCGCGCTCGCCGCACCGGCGATCACGCTCGGCCGCAAGGCCTGGTCCGCGCCGCCGCTGAAGAAGCTCACGTTCGCGTGGAACCAGAACGCGTTCTGCCTGACGCCGATCGTCGTCGCGCAGGAGCACGGCTTCTTCGAGAAGAACGGGCTGAAGGTCGAGCTGATCAACTACAGCGGGTCGACCGACCAGTTGCTCGAATCGATCGCGACCGGCAAGGCCGACGCGGCGGTCGGGATGATCCACCGCTGGCTGAAGCCGCTCGAAGCGGGCTTCGACGTGAAGATCATCGGCAGCTCGCACGGCGGCTGCGTCCGGCTGCTCGGATCGAAGACGGCCGGCGTCGCGACACTGCAGGCGCTGAAGGGCAAGACGGTCGGCGTCAGCGATCTCGCCGCGCCCGGCAAGCACTTCTTCTCGATCCTGCTCGCGAAGAACGGCATCGATCCCGAGCGCGACATCACGTGGCGGCAGTATCCGGCCGACCTGCTCGGCGTCGCGGTCGACAAGGGCGAGATCCAGGCGATCGCCGACGGCGACCCAAATCTCTACCTGCTCGAGAAACGCAGCAACGGCGCGTATGCGGAACTCGCAACGAACCTGTCCGGCGAATACGCGCGCAAGGTGTGCTGCGTGATCGGCGCGCGCGGCGATCTCGTACGCAACGACCGGCCGGCGGCCGCCGCGCTCGCGCGCTCGATCGTGCAGGCCACCGAGTACACGCACGACAACCCGAACGAAGCCGCGAAGGCGTTCGCGAAGTATTCGCCGAAGATCAATCCCGACGACCTGCGCAAGCTGTACGCGACGCTGACCTACACGCACCACCCGACCAACGTCGATTTGCAGCAGGAAATCGCGTTCTATGCGGACGATTTCCGCCGCATCAACGTGCTGAAGAAGAGCACCGACCCGCAGCGCTTCGCGCAGCAGGTCTATGCGAACGTGCTGGGGTGACGCGATGTCGACGATCGAACACACGTCCACCGCCCGCACCGCGTCGGCCCCCGCCGCCGCCACGGCTGCCGCTACGTCCCGTGTCGCGTGCACGGCCTGCGACGCGACGCTCGCGGCCGAAGCCCGCCGTGCGCGCATCTGGCCGGCCGGCGTCGTCGCGGCGCTCGCATGGGCCGTGCTCGGCGCGATCACGCAGCTGTGGCCGAACCGCGTCGTCGGCTTCACCGACTGGGCGTACACCGACACGTTCGGCAGCGCCGCGTGGACGATCGCCGCGCTGCTGCTGATCGCGGCGACGCTCGGCCATCGCGTGCCGGCCACGCGCGCACGGCTCGCCCGCGTGCGCCCGGCCGGGCCGTGGCTCGTCGCGCTGCCGCTCGTGCTCGCCGCGTGGGAAATCGTCACCGCGAAGACCGGCTGGCTGCCCACGCCGTTCTTCGCGCCGCCGCAAGCGCTGATCGAGGTCTACGTCGACGACTGGCCGCGCCTCGCCGGCAGCGCCGGCAATACGCTGAAGCTGCTCGCGCTCGGGTTTGCCTACGGCGTCGCGGTCGGGTTCGCGGTGGGCGTGTCGATCGGCTGGTCGCGCCGCATCGGCTACTGGGTGCATCCGGTGCTGCGCGTGCTCGGCCCGGTGCCGGCCACCGCGCTGCTGCCGCTCACGTTCTACTTCTTTCCGACGAGCTATTCGGCCGCCGCGTTCCTGATCGCGCTGTCGACCGGCTTCCCGGTCGCGGTGCTGACGTGGTCCGGCGTCGCGAGCGTGAACCGGCAGTACTACGACGTCGCGCGCACGCTTGGCGCGAACGCGCGCTTCCTGGTGTTGCGCGTCGCGATTCCGGCCGCGCTGCCGCACGTGTTCGTCGGCATCTTCATGGGGCTGAGCGCGTCGTTCACGGTGCTCGTCGTCGCCGAGATGATGGGCGTCAAGTCGGGGCTCGGCTGGTACCTGAGCTGGGCGCAGGGCTGGGCATCGTACGTGAACATGTATGCGGCGCTGATCGTGATGGCGCTGCTGTTTTCCGGGCTGATCGCGCTGCTGTTCGCGGTGCGCGACCGTGTGCTCGCGTGGCAGAAAGGAACCGTCAAATGGTAAGCGCCGCCGTTCTCGAACCCTCCGTTGTCTCGGCGCCTCGCGGCGCGCGCATCGACATCCGCCGCGTGAGCCATGCATTCGACGGCCCCGGCGGCCCGCTGCCGGTGCTCGACGACGTCACGCTGTCGCTCGCGGCCGGTGAATTCGTCGCGCTGCTCGGCCCGAGCGGCTGCGGGAAATCGACGCTGCTGCGGCTCGTCGCGGGCCTGGACGCCGCGCGGCAAGGCACGATCGCGCAGGACGGCGCGCCGATCGAACGGCCCGATCCGTCGCGCATCGTCGTGTTCCAGGATCCGACGCTCTACCCGTGGCGGCGGGTGCGCGCGAACGTCGTGCTCGGTCTCGAAGCACGCGGCGTGGCGCGCACCGCGCAGCATCGCGTAGACGATGCGCTCGCGCGCGTCGGGCTGCAGGAATTCTCCAACGTGTTTCCGCATCAGCTGTCGGGCGGAATGGCGCAGCGCGTCGCGCTCGCCCGCGCGCTCGTCAACGATCCGCGCCTCCTGATCCTCGACGAGCCGCTCGGCAAGCTCGACTCGCTGACGCGCCTGACGATGCAGGCAGAGCTGACCGCGCTGTGGCAACGCGACGGATTCTCCGCGCTGCTCGTCACGCATGATGTCGAGGAAGCGCTGTTTCTCGCGCAGCGCGTGATCGTGTTCGGGCCGCGTCCCGCACGCATCGTCGCGGAACTGCGCGTCGACCTGCCCTATCCGCGCCATCGCGGCGACCCGCGTCTCGCCGAGCTGCGTCATGAAGCGCTGCGGCATCTCGGCCTCGATGCGAGCTGGTAGATGCGCGGTGCCGTTCGCAGGACTGACGGTGCGCGGCAAAGGGCGCGCCGATGAATGCGCCGCCGTTTTCCGACTGGGCGCTGCTGTTCCTGCAGCTGCTGTATCGCGCGCAGGTCGCGTTCGTGCGCGTGCTGCATGCGGCCAGCCTGACCGGCGATGCCGACGGACAGGCAGCGTGGCCTTGGGCGCAGCGGATCGCGCTCGAAACACTGCGCATCGACGCGGCGCTCACGCGCCAGCTCGCGTTCGCGGGTGCGGCGACCGCGCTCGCCGTGGCGCTGGGCTGTATCGCGATCGCGTTGCGCAAATGGCGTGCGGCATCGGCATTCGCCGCGCTGGCCGTTGCATGGTTCGCACCGTGGCCGCCGGCATCGCTGTGGCTCGCGCCAGCGGTGCCCACCAGTTTCCAGCGCAATCCCGCGCCGTTATCCGTCGCGAACGTGATGGGCGGCCAGCACCTGTACACGCAGCATTGCGCGGCCTGCCACGGCGCGGACGGCCGCGGCGAAGGGCCGCTCGCGGCGACGCTCGCGCACTGGCCGCCGACCTTCGCGGGCGCGCTGCTCGCGCGCCGGCTCGACGGCGAACTGTACTGGCGCGTGCGGCACGGTACGCACGACGCACGCGGCGCGGTGTCGATGCCGGGCTTTGCCGCGACGCTCGGCCCGGCCGACACGTGGGCCGTGCTCGATTACCTGAAAGCGCTGTCGGCCGGCAGCGGCGCGCAGGCGGAAGGTGCGTGGCCCGTGCCCGTCCCGCTGCCGGCGCTCGACGTTCGCTGCGGCGGCGCCGCGCCGCAACCGCTCGCGCGCTGGCGCGAAGGCCAGCGCGTGCGCGTCGTCGCGCTCGCGCCGGCCGGCATGCCGCCGCAGGAAGACCCGCGCTGGCAGACGCTGCTCGTCACCGCCGCCGGCACGCCCGCACCACCGGCCACCGGCATGCGCGCGAACTGTGTCGCATCGACGCCCGATGCGTGGCAGGCGTTCGCGACGATCGCGGGCGTGCCGCCCGATGCGTTCGGCGGCACGCAACTGCTCGCCGACCGGCGCGGCTGGCTGCGTGCGCGCGCATTGCCGGGCAGCACCGGCTGGTCGGCATCCGACCTGCTGTGCCGCTCGGATGGCCCCGCACGCGCGCCGGCAGCCGCCGCGAACGTCGATCCGTTGACCGCACTGCTGTTGCGCGTCGATGCCGAACCCGTGCGCGACGTGCAAGCAGGGCTCCCGCACTGAATCCCTGAACCGTTTCCCCGCTCGACAGAACTTCACGTTGACGTCCTCACCCGCCTAAAGGCAGGTGATTCCCACACCTGGCGATGCACGTCCGCATCGGAGAATGTTCAGCGCAGCGTTGGTATCTCGATCATGCACGACACCACATCCACTGCAGGCCCACTCTCT